>ERZ857984.437-NODE-437-length-51641-cov-6.245357_pt1 | contig 51641 bp, 48 predicted proteins | sample MGYA00519914_ERZ857984 | MGnify/ENA primary metagenome ERZ857984 (study PRJEB31778, sample SAMEA3449417) | human gut metagenome | biome: human gut; feature: human-associated habitat; material: faeces | place: United Kingdom | collected 2010/2012 ... | reverse complement strand
GGCCGGGGCTCCCGCGGGCTTGCCCGTGGCCCGGCGGCGCCGGCGGCGGCGCTTGGCGCTGGCCGAAAGGCCCTCGCCCGGCTGGTTTTGCTTTTCTTCCATCGTTGGTTCCTCCCCTTTTACAATCTGCGGGCGCTCATTTTGCCCCGCCCGCCGGGCACTCTGCTCCTTTTTCGGCTGCGCGGGGCGCGCGGCCTGCCGGGGCTCCCTTTCCTGCTCCTCTTCCTGTGCCGGGCGCGGGGCGCCGGGGGCATAGGGGTGGTCCTTCACCACCGGGATCTTTTTTTTGATCAGCTTTTCAATCCCCTGCAGGTATTCCCTCTCCTCCGCGCTGCAAAAGCTCACGGCCGTGCCCTCGGCCCCGGCGCGGCCGGTGCGGCCGATGCGGTGCACATAGGTTTCAGGCACCTCCGGCAGGTCCAGCTGGAACACATGGGTCAGTTCGCTGATGTCGATGCCGCGGGCCGCAATGTCGGTTGCGACCAGAGCCTTGATCCTTCCGGCTTTAAAGCTCTCCAGGGCCGCCACCCGGGCGGACTGGCTCTTGTTGCCGTGAATGGCCGCCGCGCCCACCCCTTGTTTTATCAAAAAGGCGGCGATGGCGTTGGCCCCGTGCTTGGTGCGGCTGAACACCAGGGCGTTTTTTACCTCCGGGTCCGCCAGCAGAAAGGCCAACAGGCGCTTTTTGTCGCCCTTTTCCACAAAATAAAGGCTCTGGCGGATCTTGTCCACCGTGCTGGCGGGCGGGTCCACCTTCACGCTCACAGGCCGCTTTAAAATGCTGCCCGCCAATTGCTCGATCTCTTTGGGCATGGTGGCGCTGAACAAAAGGTTCTGCCGCTGGGCGGGCAGGTGCTTGATGACCCGCTTCACATCGTGCACAAAGCCCATGTCCAGCATGCGGTCGGCCTCGTCCAGCACGAACACCTCCAGGTGCGCAAGATCCACAAAGCCCTGGCCGATCAGATCGTTCAGGCGGCCCGGGCAGGCGGTGAGCACCTCCACCCCGCGGCCCAGCGCCGCTACCTGGGGCGCCTGCCCCACCCCGCCAAAAATCACAGCATGGCTCACGTTCACGTATCTGCCGTAATTTTCAAAGCACTCGTCAATCTGCAGCGCCAGCTCACGGGTGGGCGTCAAAATGAGCGCCCGCACCCCCTTGTGATTCGGGTGGCCCGCGGCGAGCCGCTGCAGGATGGGCAGCGCAAAGGCCGCAGTCTTGCCGGTGCCGGTCTGGGCGCAGCCCAACAGGTCCCGCCCCTCCAGCACCGGGGGGATGGCCTTCTCCTGAATGGGCGAGGGCTTTTCGTAGCCCTGCTCCCCCACTGCCTTGAGCAGGGGGCGGGCCAGTTTCAATTCGCTGAAATCCATAATCCTCCAAATATTCTGCCGGGGCTATACAATGGCCCGGCATTCCAGGTAATAACGCTTGTCCTGCGCGTGGCCCATGCTGAAGGTCTTGCGGGGCAGAACGCCCCCCAGCACCACGCCCCGGAACAGATCGCGTTTTTCAAAATCCGGCAGTAAAATGCCGGTGTTGCCGCCCCCGCTCAGCTCGGCCACTGCCTCTTCGCCGTGAATGTAATCCACCGCAGCCGCCGGGTGCAGCATTAAGTAGTCGGCCAAAAAGGCCTCCACCGTGCCCACCGCCAGCGCCGCCGGGGCGTTTTTCACCCGCACCTGCCGCCGCCACGCCCCATACACCAGGGTCAGGCACTGCTCGCCGTCGGGCCCGTCCGCCGCGGCGCCGTGGGCGGCGCACCAGGCCTTGAACTCGGCCAGCAGGGTGAGGCCCTGCACCCCGAACACCACCCGGTGGATGGGCTCGAACTGAATGGCGGGGCTGTGCAGGTTGCACACCTCGGCCAGGCAGAACCGGGCCGGGTGGCAGCCCCGCTGCCCGGCGTCCAGGGTCGGCTTCAGCTGCTCCCAATAGGCCTTGGCCGTGGCAAGGCTGTGGTTGCCGTCGCCCGAGGCCAGGGTCAGCGGCGGCGCGCCCGCCGCCAGGGGATATTTTGCGTCAAACACGGCCTGGCTGCCCAGCGCCTGCACCGCCGCGCCGATGCGGGCGATCAGCGCCTCGTCCTCCACCGCCCAGCCGGCCACCGAGCCGCCGTTCATGGCAAGCGGCCCGGAATAGAGCGGCCGCAGCCACGCTTTTTCCGCCGCCACCGGCTCCACCAGGGTGCAGCCGTCATCGTCGGCCAGCATCATCACATGGGGGCTTTCCAGGCATGCGCCCTGGCGCACCGCAAGGCGCGGCGCAATGCGGCTGGGCACCGTGCCCTCGGTGGGCCGCACCGCGCACGCCGCGCCGGGCCGCCAGTCGTATTGTTCCAGATCCACCAGCCCCAAAAGCCCCTGGCGCACCCCGCCGCCGGGCAGGGTGCGCTCCAGGTAGAGATAGCCCTCCACCTGCCGGGTGAGCACGGTTTCGCGGCAGCGGGCCATGTTTTTGTGAATGGTTTCAATCCGGGCAGCCGTGTCCACCTTGTCCAGATACACCTCGGGCAGCACGATGTCCAGCGCGCTGGGGCCGCCCGCCGCCAGCGCCGCGGCCTCCTGCCAGTAATCCGGCTGGCTGGTATACTGGTCGCAGGCAAGGCAGGCCCACTGTTCCACACGGATCTCCTCGCCCGGCAGCAGGATGCGGCCAGGCTGAAAACAAAGCTCCATCTTCCGGTCCCTTCCCCTTTTTACTGCAGGGCGAACGTGTCGCCCTGCACCACGGCCACATTGGAAACGCCGCCCTCTTTGGCGGCCCGCACCGTTTCAGCCAGCCGGTCGGAATCCTCTTCGCTCGGGGCCGTGTCCGCCCTGAGCGCCAGATTCTTCACCCCCAGCTCCGCGGGGGAAGCCCCCAGGACCTGGCTCTCAGCGCCGGCGGCGGCCACCTCCAGCGGGTACTCCACCCAGCACACGCCGCCCTCCTGCCATGTGCTGAGCACCTGGGCCAGGCGCTCACCCATGGAAAGGCCGCCCGTGTCGCCAAAGTTTGCCTTGTCGCGGCCTGCAACGCCGGGGAACTGCACGCCGGTGAGCCAGATCTGTTCGTAACCCATGCCCCGCGCCTCGGCGATCAGCGCGCCGATGTAGCCCACAGCTTCGTCCGAATAGGGGTTCAGCCAGGGCTTGCCGCCCGCATCCCGCGCGGCGTCCAGCCAAAAGTAGTCGGTGTCCTGGTAGCGAACGGCCATGGTGCGGTTCGCATTGGGCGCAATGGGGTCGCGGAACGCGCAGATGGACGCCACCGGGGTAATGCCTGCGTCCCGCAGGGCCGCGGCGGCCGCCGCCGCGTCAAAAGTGGTGGCCGCAATGCTGCCCTGGGCGGCCGGCGCCCCGCTGGGATAATACACATACCCCTGGCTGTCTTTTAAGGGCAGCACGGCGTATTTGATCCCCTGCTGCGCCAGCTGCTGCGCCGTGGCAGCCGCGGCCGCGGCGTCCTTAACGCCGGTGATCCCCACAAAAGCCCAACCGCCCTCGCCCACTGCCTGCATGGGCTGCGGGGTGGCCTGGGGGGTCGGCTCCGGGCTGGCGGTGGCCTGGGGCGCGGGGGTAACGGCCGGCTGCGAGCTGGGCGCGGGCTCGCCCCCGCGTTTGAGCCGGTACCAGGTGCTGGTGCCGAAGTCGATCACCGCCGGGCCGATGAGCCAGCCCGCCAAAAACAGCGCGGCCAACAGCACAGCGCCGCCGGCGATCCGCTTTGCCCGCTGGGGCCCCGAGTAAAAACTGCGCCGGTACCGCTTGACCTTGCCCAGATTTTTGCGCCTTTTTGCCATGACCGCCTCGCCGCCTTTCGTTTTTGCAGTGTTCCGTTCAGATGGAAGGCCTGTGCCCGGTGAAGCCGTAGATCGCCAGCGACAGGATCCCGATGTACAGCAGGGTAACGGGCAGCCCCTTGAACGCCGCGGGCACCGACCGGCTGCGCAGCTTCCGCTGCCCCTCGGTCACAATCACCACCGCCATCATGTAACCCACGCCGCTGCCCAGGGCAAACCCCAGGGTCTGCAGCAGGGTAAAACTTTGGGTGGCGGTGATCAGCAGCATGCCCATCACCGCGCTGTTAAAGGTGGCCATGGGCAGCACCGCCACCACCTGCTTTGCGTTTTGCAGCCGAAAAACCAGCAGCACCAGCGCCAGCACCACCAAAAATGCCGCCGTGCTGCACAGCACGAACACCAGCGGCCGGATCGCCCCCCGGAACGGGAGCGGCTGGATCCACCGGTTGGAATAGTGGGCCAGGGGCGCCGCAATCAGTTGGATCAGGCACATCAGCCCGCCGAAGGTCAGGGTGTCCACGGTCGAGTCCTCAACCAGCTTTACCAGGCGCGATACGCCCAGCGCGCGGCTGAACACGGCGTTTTGGGCGAATACCGCCGCCACCGCGTAAAAGAAGAAGACGCCGCAGGCCTCGATCACATTACTCATACGCCGCGCTTCGCCTCCATATTCACATGTTTTTTATATGCGTTTACCGCGCTTCGCCAGACCGCGCACACCACCCCCAGAAGAATAAACCCGCCGGCGGGCAGGCTGGCAATGGGCAGCAGCGCCCAGGGCAGCCCTTCCAGCGGCATGCCGAAAATGGCCCGGGCGGCCAGCACCTCCCGCAGGCAGCCCATCAGCAGCAGGATCAGCGCATAGCCGCAGGTAATGCGCAGGCCCCTTTTAAAGGCCACGCTCACCCGCTCTTTTTGGGGCCGCTCATACCGCTTGATGATGAGCGGCTCCACCACCAGCATGGGCAGGTAGATGCCCAGCTGCAAATACTCCACGTCGAACAGCGCCCGCACCGCATAATACGCCGCGATGTAGGTGAGCGAACTGGTCAGGCAATAGGTCAGCGCCCGGAAGCGGTACACCGCCGCCCGGCTGAGCACCGCCGCGATCACGCGGGTGGGGGTGAGCATAATCAGCACCGCCACGCACAGCATCAGGGCGTTGCGCCCGGTGGTGGCGGCCACCACCAGGGGGGCCAGGCCCATGCCCTGCATAACCACGGGGTTGTTTAAGAATACCCGGTCCCTGCGGGCGATCCGGTCCATGTTTTCCGAAAGATACAGCGCTTTTTTAAGCTTCACGGCGCACCACCCCTTTCCGGTTCATCGCGCGCAGGATCGCCCGGTCGATCCACCCGGACACCGAGTTCACCGCCAGCAGCGCAAAGCACACGCCGGTTTCGTAGCTGCCGTAATAGCGGAACATCATGGCCACCACGCCCAGCACCAGGCCGTACACGGCCCGGCTCACCTTGTTCTTGGGCAGTGTGGCCGGGTCGTTGATCAAAAACACCGCCGCATACAAAATGCCGCCGCTGCCCACCTCGTACTTGGCCGCCGCCAGCCGCTCGGCCAGGTGGCTCCAGGGCATGGACCAGGCCACGTCCCCCAGCCGCGGGAACAAAAACGCGACCAGCAGGCAGGCCCCCACAAAGCACAGCGGCGCGGCCACGCCAATGCGCCGCCGGTGCAGCAAAAACAGCGCGCAGGCCAGGATCACCAGCAGCATGGTGGCGCCCATGGGCCCCGCGTAGTTGCCCAGCGCCAGATCCATGGTGGAAATGGTGGGCAGGCCCCCGTTGCGCAGGATGTGCGAGGGGCCCTCCACCAGGGCCACCCCCTTGGTGCTGCCCAGCGGCAGGCTGGCAAAAAGGTTGGGCTGCGGGTAGGCGAACACCTGCTCCGGCCAGCTCACGGCCACCACGGCATACCCCACGGCCGCCGGGTGGAACGGGTAGGCGCCATAACCTCCAAACGCCTCTTTTGCCAGCAGCACTGCGGCCAGCACGCCCACGACCACCACATAATAGCTCACCGTGGCGGGCATGAGCAGGGTGAGCAGCAGGGCGAACGCCTCGCTGCTCCACTCGCCCTTTTCATATTTCTGGCGGCGCAGCAGCGCCACCAGCCGGTCGCACAGGTTGGCGGTGATCACCGCCGTGCCGCACAGCAGCGCCACCCGGATGCCGTAAAAGCAAACGGCCATGGCAATGAGCGGCAGGCACATGTAAACGAGATCGGTGTGCATGCCCAGATCCTCGTGGATCGGGGCCGGTTGTTTTGGTTTTGTGCTCATGGTTTCCTTTCCACGCCCCGCAAAAGGCCTTGGCGGCCCGGGCGTTACAGGTTTTTGAGTGCGGCCACCGCAGCCGCCAGATCCGGCCGGCCAAACACCGCGCTGCCCGCCACCAGCAGGTCGGCCCCCGCCGCCACGCAGGCCGGGGCGGTGGTTTCGTCCACGCCGCCGTCCACCTCCAGCCAGGGGCTGAGCCCGCGCGCAGCGCATTCCGCGCGCAGCATCCGCAGCTTGTCCAGCGCCCCGGGCTGGAATTTCTGCCCGCCGAACCCGGGCTCCACGCTCATCACCAGCACCAGGTCCAGCTCGTCAAGGTAGGGCAGCACCCTTTGGGCCGGGGTGCCGGGCTTTATCGAAAGGCCCGCCTTGCACCCCGCCGCATGGATGGCGGCGATGGTGGCCGCGGCGTCGCTCTCGCTTTCCAGGTGAAAGGTAATGCAGCCGGCCCCCGCCTTTGCAAAGGGCTGCACATAGTCCAGCGGGCGGCTGATCATCAGGTGTACATCGTAAAACGCCCCGGGCAGGGTCTTGTGCAGGCTTTCCAGCACCGGCACGCCAAAGCTGATATTCGGCACAAAATGGCCGTCCATCACATCGAAGTGCAGCATGTCCGCCCCGGCGGCCAGCGCTGCGGCGCATTGGGCGCCCAGCGCGGCAAAATCCGCCGCCAGGATCGAGGGGCTGAGCTGGGTCATAGGGGTCCCGTCCTCCCTGCGCGGCGCAGATCCAAAAGCCGCACTGCGCCACTTTAAAAATATACATTAATTATTTTATCCTAAAGCGGCCCAAAAAGCAAATAGGCGGCATTCTTTTTCACGTTTTTTGCACAAAAAGGGGCGCTTTTCGCAAGCGCCCCTTTTTATAAGGATCTCCACAGCTGCGGCGGGCCCTACCGGCCGGCCGCCTTTTTGCGGCGCTCGCCCGAGGCGGGCGCATCGCAGGGCAGCGTAAAGCTGAACTGGCACCACTGCCCCTCCTCGCTTTCCGCCCAGATCTCGCCGCCCGAAAGCGCCACCAGCACCTTGCTGATGTGCAGCCCCAGGCCGCTGCCGCGGGTATTCAGCCCGCGGCTCTTGTCTTCCTTGTAAAACCGCTCGAACACATAGGGCAGCGCGTCCGCCGAGATGCCCTGTCCGGAATTGCGCACCGATATGGTCACAAAGCCCCCGCTCTTCTGCACGCCAAATTTGATGAAGCCCCCCTCGGGGGTAAATTTGATGGCGTTGTCCAAAAGATTATACACCACCTGGTACACCAGATCCGGGTCGGCGTAGACCATGGTCTTCTGCGGGGCCAGGCCCTGGATATCGATGCGGCGGGCCTCGATGCGCTGCTCGGCGCTGAACACCACGCCGGTCATGCTCTCCCACACGTCATAGCTCTGGGCGTGCACCTGATACTCGCCCGCCTCCAGCTTGGAGATATCCAGCATGTTCTGGATCAGGCGGGTCAGCCGCCCCACCTCCTGGCTCACCAGGCCCAGGTAATGCTGGCGCATCTCATCCGGGATGGTGCCGTCCAGCATGCCGTCGATAAAGCCCTTGATGCTGGTCATAGGGGTGCGCAGCTCGTGGGCGATGTTGCCCATAAAGCTGGCGCGGCTGGAATCGATGGTCTCCAGGTTGCGGGCCATATTGTTGAAGGTGATCGCCAGCTGGGCCACCTCGTCGTCGCCGTCCACCGGCACCCGCACGCTGAAATCGCCGCCGCCGAACTTGCGGGCGGCCTCGCTGATCCTGCGCAGCGGGGTGGTCAGGCGGGTGGTGAAAAAGATCGCCAGCACGCTGGAGGCCAGCAGCATCAGCCCCGCAGCCAGGATAAAGCTGGAAAACATATCGCTCACGAACACGCCCAGGCTCTCGGCGCTGGTGGAGGCGAACACATACCCCCGCACCCCGCCGCTGCCGTCGCGCACGGCGCCGCCCGCGGTGTAGTACCGGCCGGGGTACAGCCCGCCCAGGGTGCCTGTTTCAAAAAAACCCTTGTCGCTCTCGGCGGCACGCAGCGCGGAAGCGGGCACCGTTTTGCCCAGATTCGCGCTTTTGGCCCCCTCGCTGCACAGCACCAGCGTTCCCTCTTTGTCGGTAAAAAAGATGGTGGTGCTGCTGGTCTCGCTGATCAGCGCCATGCTTTTCTGCACCGCCTGGGCCAGGTCCGGGTTCTGAAGCAGCGCCTCCCGCAGCTGCGCTTCGCTCTGAAACTGGGTGGAGGCGATGTTCACCACGTCGGTGAGCGATTCACGCTTGTCATTCTTAAAATAGCCCATGACCAGATACATCTGGATGAGCCCCATCACCGCCGTGCTGGCGATCAGCAGCGCCGCGGTGGTGGCAAAATACATGGAACTGATGCTCTTGCGCAAAACACGTCAGTCCTTTACTTCAAACTTATAGCCCACGCCCCACACGGTTTTCAGGCACCACTGCTCGCTTGCGCCCTCCAGCTTTTCGCGCAGGCGCTTGATGTGCACGTCGATGGTGCGGGAGTCGCCGTAATACTCAAATCCCCACACCTCGTCCAGCAGCTGGTCGCGGGTGAACACCCGGTTGGGGTGGCCGGCAAGGTAGGCCAGCAATTCCAGCTCCTTGGGCGGGGCCTCCACCACCTTGCCCCCCACCTTGAGTTCGTACCGGCCCATATCCAGCGACAGGTTCTCGAACTGGATGATGCCCTCCCTGCCGTTCTCGGCCGGGGCGCAGCGGCGCAGCACCGCCTTGATGCGGGCCACCACCTCCTTGGTGTCGAAGGGCTTCACCACATAATCGTCGGCTCCCAGCTCCAGGCCCAGAACCTTATCAAAGGTTTCGCCCTTGGCAGTGAGCATGATGACCGGCACATCCCCCAGCGCGCGGATGCGGCGGCACACCTCCCACCCGTCCATTTTGGGCATCATCACATCCAAAAGCACCAGGCCTGGCCGCCAGCTCTCAAAGGTGGCAATGGCGGTTTCGCCGTCATGGGCAATCTGGGTCTGGTAGCCCTCTTTATCCAGATACAGCCGAAGCAGCTCGCAGATATTCTGGTCGTCGTCCACGATCAATATTTTTTCACTGGGCATTTTGCAAAACATCCCTCTCTGTTTCAAAAATCACACGGCGCGTTTGCCCGTGCTGCCCGGCGCAGGCAAAGCCCGGCGCGGCAGATCGTTTTTATTATACTGTACATTTGTGGATAAAAAAAGAACATATGGCCCGAAAATCGCCGGTTTTCTTGCCTTGGCCGGCCCAGTTCGCTATAATAGGGTGGTATAAAAGCAGCTGCGAGGCTTTGCGGCGCCGCCTGGCGCGGCAGGCCTTCCGCGGCGCAGAAAACCGGGCCGCGCACTTTTCCAGGTGCGCCGCGCCCGATATGGAAAAAGGAGCCGAGCAATGAAACTAGGCATCGTGGGCCTGCCCAACGTGGGCAAGAGCACCCTGTTCAACGCCATCACCAGCACCCGGAACGCGGCCGCAGCGAACTACCCCTTCTGCACCATCGACCCCAACACCGGCATCGTGGCCGTGCCCGACGCCCGGCTGGACAAGCTGGCCGAGATCTGGGCCACCAATAAAAAGACCCCCGCCATTGTGGAGTTTGTAGACATTGCGGGCCTTGTAAAGGGCGCGTCCCGGGGCGAGGGGCTGGGCAACAAGTTTTTGGGCAACATCCGCGAGTGCGAGGCAATTGTGCATGTGGTGCGCTGCTTCGACGGCACCGACATCGTGCACGTGGAGGGCGCGGTGGACCCTCTGCGGGATATTGAAACCATCGACACCGAGCTGATCCTCAGCGATCTGGAGGTGGTGGAGGCCCGGGCCGCCAAATTTGAAAAGGCCGCCAAGACCGGCGACAAAAAGGCCGGCGCCGCCGCCGCATGGCTGCGGGCGCTGGCCGCCCACCTGGGCGAGGGCAAAAACGCCCGCGCCTTTGCCTTCGACGAGGGCGACGAGGACCAGGCCCTGCAGCTCAAGGAGATGGGGCTGCTCACCGCAAAGCCGGTGATCTACGCCGCCAACCTCAGCGAGGACGACCTGATGGACGGCATGGAGGCAAACCCCCACTACCAGGCCGTGAAAGCGCTGGCCTCGCGCGAGGGGGCCGAGTGCATTCCCATCTGCGCCAAGACCGAGGAGGACATCGCCGACTACACCCCCGAAGAAAAAAAGGAATTTTTGGCCGAGATGGGCATCCAGGCCACCGGCCTGGACAACCTGATCAAGGCCAGCTACCACCTGCTGGGGCTCATCAGCTTTTTGACCGACGGCAAAAAGGAGTGCCGCGCCTGGACCATCAAGCGCGGCACCAAGGCCCCTCAGGCGGCGGGCAAGATCCACTCGGACTTTGAGCGGGGCTTTATCCGGGCAAGCGTGGTGGGCTACGCCGACTTCGAGGCCTGCGATTACAGCATGGCCGCCGTAAAGGCCAAGGGCCTGCAGCGCACCGAGGGCAAGGAGTACATGGTGCAGGACGGCGACATCATCGAATTTTTGTTCAACGTGTAACCAAAGCTATAAGGAGAAAAACGTGGAAGATATCATCGGTATTCTGGGCGCCATGCCCGAAGAGGTGGACCAGCTCTGCGCCCTGCTGGACGGCGTGACCATAGAGCCTTACGCGGGGGTGGAGTATCATCAGGGCTATCTGGGCGAGCGCCGGGTGGTGGTGTGCTGCGCGGGCATGGGCAAGGCCAACGCCGCGGCCACCACGCAGGTGCTCATCACCAAATTCGGTGTGGACCGCATCGTTTTTTCCGGCATTGCGGGCAACATGAGCGCCCATATCGGCATCGGGGATGTGGTGGTGGGCCGCCGGGTCATCTATCACGACGCCCAGGACGACATGCTGGTCCAAAGCGCGCCCTTTACCGCTCAGTACGAGGGCGACCCCGAGCTGGTGGAGGCCGCGCTGAGCGCCTGCCGCGCGGTGGGCGTGCGCGCCATTGCAGGCACCATTGCCACCGGCGACCAGTTTGTGGGCGACACGGCCACCAAGCGCGCCATCGAGCAGCGGGTCCATCCGGACTGTGTGGAGATGGAGGGCGCGGCTGTAAGCCAGATCGCCGCCAAAAACGGCGTGCCCTGTGTGATCCTGCGTGCCATGAGCGACAACGCCGACGAATCCGGCTACGAGGTGCTGGTGGTGAAGGATTTCAGCATCAGCGAATATGTGGCCACCGCCACCGCCATTGTGGCCCACATGCTCAAAGAGCTGGCCTGAACCCGGAAAGAAGCGCACATGAAAAAACGCCTGGATGACCGGCTGATCTACGAGATCCTCTCCGCCGTGGAGGAGATCCCCCGGGGAAAGGTGGCCAGCTACGGCCAGCTCGCCCGGCTGATCGGGCACGAAAAGAACGCCCGGCTCGTGGGCAAGGTTTTAAGCATGGCCGAATTTTACGGGTCCTACCCCTGCCACCGGGTTGTGAACCACGCTGGCCGCACCGCCCCCGGGTGGAGCGAGCAGCAAAGCCTGCTCGCGGCGGAGGGCGTGGGGTTCAAGCCCAACGGCTGTGTCGATATGAAGCACTATCAATGGGAGGAATGAGCGGCGGTTCTTGCGCAAATATTTTTCTCTGATAAAGAGCAGCTCCCCGTCTTGGCCTGAAAATGGCCGAAACGGGGAGCTGCTCTTTGCTGCTGAACTCTTTAATCATCAAGCAAATCCTGATAACTCACACCCAAGACTTTTGCTATAACTTTCAACTCAATATCCGTCACAAATCGTTTGCCGCTCTCTATTCTCTGCACAGCATTTTTATCAATATCCAATCCCACGCTTTGAAGCATACTCGCCAGCTTTTTTTGTGATGTTTTTTCTGGCAGCTTTTGTCTGATTTCCTTGATCCGCTGTCCAGAGATATTATTCCCGCCGTTTTCAGCCTTGTTTTTATACATAAAAGTTCTCTCCCAATTTTGACATCTACTTATTGTTATTTTTTCCATTGTATGATAAACTATAAAGCAAGTTGACACTCAGTAAATGTCAATTCAAAATATTCCTCAGCAGACGACGAGATTTATTCCGCTGAACAATTTAATTACCAGGAGGGAACAGTGAAAAAATGCACGACAAGAAAGAAACAAATCTCCGTGCCGGAAACGAAAACAAAATCGTGAGAGAGCGGATTTTCCGCCTGATGGCCGAGCGCGGCTGGTCAAGATACGAGCTGGCCAAGCGGGCGGGGCTTTCGGAAACAACTATTGCAAACCTGTTTCACAGATGCAACGCCCCTTCCATTTTCACGCTGGAGGCCATCACAAAAGCCTGCGGCGTCACCATGGCACAATTTTTCACCGAGGGAGAACGTCCTGTGGTTTTATCGCCGGAGCAACGCGCGCTTCTTGTGAAATGGTCTGTGCTCACCCAAAAGCAGCGCGCGTTGCTGCTGGAATTCATCAGCATGAACAAGCTTTGAGGAACTTTTAGGCCACACAGTGTATTCGCGCCGTTTTAGCTCATTGCGGCGCAGCCGCCTGGGCCTTGGGCAGCGGTTCGGTGCCGAAATAGGCGCAGACCGCCTCGTAATACACCCGCCCGGCGCGCCGGCAGCCGACGGGCGAGGCCCATGCGTCATAGTCGCTGCTGTTGGACAAAAAGCATTGCTCCACCAGCACGGCCGGGCAATGGGGCTGCTCCACAATGCCGAAGCTCTTTTCCGCGCGGGGCTTTGTATCGGTGCTGTCCACAATTTTTTTGCGTTTTCCGTAATAGTAGGCAAAGCGCACCCCATTGCCGCCCCGCAGCCGGTGCCCCGCCTGCCCCATGGCCTCGGCCAGGCACTGGGCCGCCCGCAGCGATTCCCCGGCGTACACCCGCCCCGGTGGTGTGGGAAAGCACTCGAACCCGTGGGACTGGCGGGTACTCCCATCATAATTGGCGTGGATGCTCAGCAGCAGCGAGGCCTGGCGTTCGGTGACGTTCTTCACCCGGTCTGCGATGGATAGGTCCACCCCGTTTTCCCTCGCCCGCACCGGCTCGTAATTGGGGTCTTTTCCCAGCCAATCGTACAGGGCGTCCACCGTCTGCTCGCACACCGCCACCTCCTCCACATGGCGGGAATGCGCCCCCGTGTCCATTCCCCCATGCCCCGCGTCCAGCGCCACGGTGTAGGGGGGCGCCGTTTGCAGGGTATACGGGCGCTCCGGGTCGCCGGTATCCCTGCTCTCTGCGGCTGGTTCCGGCATGCAGGGCACGCCCCCAAAGCCCTCGGGCGCAAGCACCCGGCCCACCTGCCCCACACAGGCGCTCAAAAGGCCTGCCGCCATGCTCACCGCCGCCGCGTACAGTGCCCAGCGGGCCGGGCGGCGGCGCGGGCGCACACAGTATACGCCCCCCCTGCGGGGAGGTCTTGCCTGTCTCATCGGATCGATCCCTCCCCGTTTTTGCGTTACGGCCCGGCCGGGGCGGCGGCGCCCGGCGCCGGGGCTGATTCCCCCAGCTCGGTCACGCTGCCGAAGGTGTAGCCCATCTCTTCCCACTTGGTCAGCAATTCGTCCAGAATGGCCGCGTTGGTGGCGCTGGTGGAGTGCAGCAGCACAATGGCGCCGTCGTGGGTGCGGGGCAAAAGCTTGCTGAACGCCTTTTCCTTGGAGGGCTGGTCCTCGGGGTTCCAGTCCACATAAGCCAGGCTCCAAAAAACAGTTTTATAGCCCAGCGCCTGGGCCCATTTCAGGTTTTCGTCCGAAAATTTGCCCTCGGGCGGGCGGTAAAATTTCTGCATGGGCTGGCCCGTCAGCTCCTGGAACAGCTGCTCCACGCTCTGCAGCTCCTGGGTGAAGCTCTCCTGGTCCTTCTGCGACATGTTCGGGTGGTGGTAGGTGTGGTTTCCCACCACATGCCCCTCCTCCGCCATGCGCCGGACCAGCTCCGGGTTCTCTTTAATGTACGGCCCCACCACAAAAAACGCACCGGGCGCTCCGTGCTTTTTCAGCGCGTCTAAAATGGCCGGCATGTTTCCGTTTTCGTAGCCCGCGTCAAAGGTGAGATACAGCCGTTTCTGCGCCGTGTCGCCGCAGTAATAGGCGTCGTAAGGGCGCAGCTGCTCCGCGGTGAGGTTTGGCACCGGGGGCTGGTTTTCCTCCTGGAAGGAAAGGCCCCACTCGTGGGCGAACACCGTCACGGCTGCGGGCTCCTCACGCCCGTGGGCGCGCAGCCCCGCCGCGCCGCAGCACACCACCGCCGCGCACACAAGCCCCGCCGCCGCGCGGTGCGCCGCTTTTTTGGAAACGCATAAAAACATTTATGACCACCTGCCTCGTGGTGCCATTTTATGCGGGCAAATGCGGGAACATGAGAGAAATAACGGGGACAAGCAGGAAAAAGCCCGACGCTCCTGCGCGCGGGGCCGGGCGGGGGGTTCCCCTTGCGGCCCCGGCGCAAGGCGCCGGGCTCTGGCGCGGGCGTTTTTGGCCGGGCATCCGCCCGGTCAAAACACCCTTTCTGCTGTTTTACAGGTATTCCCGCATTTCCACAGCGGCGTGCTCCTCAAACTGCTGCAGCTCGTCCAGCAGCTGCATGGCGCCGGTGGAAGCGTGCGGGTGGTCCTTGCGGGCCTTCTCGCAGTCCAACACGCCCTGGTTTGCACCCTGGATGACCATATCGGCCAGGGCGCGGGTGGAGCTGTCCTTCATGGTTTTTGCGTGGATGCCCATGCTGGTGGCCATTTTGGCCATCTTGCTCTGGCCGTGGCCATGGGTGCCGCAGGCTGCCAGCGCGGTGTGCGCGTTCTGGTTCAGCTTGCGGAATTCGCGCTGCTGGTTTAAAAGGCTGGCCTTGAACACCCGGTCGTCGGTGATACCGATCAGCTGGCCCAGGGTATTTTTGCCCATCTCGGTATTCCGCACCACCTCGTTCAGCACGGCTTCGTTGTCGCAGTCGCCGTGGTTCTGGTCGTTTTTCTGCGCTTTATTTTTTTCTTGCATAAAAGTAAAACCCCCTTTGCCGCTAGTGTTCGCGCTACAAAGGGGGTTTATTCATTCTTTTGCAGCCCGGGGGGCGTCTGCGCATTCCACCCCGTCGCCGCCCGCCTGTTTTCGCCGGTACATGCGCTGATCGGCCAGGGCAAACAGCGCTTCCCAGCTGCCGCAGCCCTCGCCCCGGCAGGCGCAGCCCACGCTGACGGTAAAGTGCGCCCAGCCGCCGCCGGGCAGCTCGCACCGCCGGGCACTTATTTCATACACCCGGCGGATCAGCGAACAGAACGCGTCGTAATCAATGCTGGGGGCCACCGCCACAAACTCATCGCCGCCGTAGCGGGCCACAAACGCCCCTTTCAGCGTTTCCAGCGCCTGGGCCCACTGCCGCGCCACCTGCACCAGCACCGCGTCGCCCGCCGGGTGGCCGTAGCGGTCGTTGATGCTTTTAAAATGATCCAGGTCCATCACCGCCAAACAGTATTCCTGCCCTGCGGGGGCCGATTCCAGCGTCGCCGCAAAATGCTCCTGCAAATACTGGCGGTTGTATACGCCGGTGAGAAAATCGGTGATGAGCTGGCGGTTGAACCGGCGGATCTGGTTTACCACGTCGCGCATGTTCATCTCGCCGAACTGGATGCCGCTGGTCACCTCGTTCACCATTTCCAGCGCGCGGGGCTTGCCGTCGATCTCGATGTATTTGGAGTACACGCTGAATGCCCGGTCGTTCAGCAGCTCCAGCTTGTTCAGGTATCCCTTTTCCTGTACAACCCGCATGGACAGGCAATTTTCGCACCGGTCCGGCTTGCCCCACACCTGGTGGCAGCTCTCCGCACCTGCCTGGCCCTGGTCGTCGCATACCGCGCATTGGCGCGGCTCCACGATCCGCACCAACTCAAAGTTTTCCCGCAGGACCCTCAGCAGCGGCCCGGTCTCGGCCGCGGTATACTGAAATCTCATCGGCCGTGCCCCCTTTCGCACGGGGCCCTCCGCCCCTTGGTTTTACTCCGCCGCCGGCCCGCGGCCGTATACCGCGCACTGCCTGCGAATCGCCCCGGCCAGCGCCGGGCTGAATGCGCCGGGTTTTGCCCGCCATTGCCAGTTGCCGGCGCTGGTACCGGGGGTGTTGATGCGCCCCTCGGCGCCCAGGCCCAGCCAATCGGCCGCGGGAATGACCGCCAGCCGGGCCGGGCTTGCCAGCGCCCCCCGCAAAAAGCCCTTCACCTCGCCCTCTTCTTTCGTGAGGCCCAGGTACGCGCGGGCTTTGGCCAGCTCTTTTTTGCCCGCCGTGGCCAGCCATTCCGCGGCGGTGGCGTTGTCGTGCGTGCCGGGGTAGACCACACAGTTTTCCGGGTGGTTGTGGGGCAGGTATTCGCTGTCGCAATCCGGGTCAAAGGCAAATTGCAGCACCTTCATGCCCGGCAGGCCGCTGGCCTTCAAAAGCCGGCGCACGCTGTCGAACAAAAGCCCCAGGTCCTCGGCCACGATGGGCACCTGCCCCAGCTCCCGCCGCAGCGCCTCGAACAGCTCCATGCCCGGGCCCTGTTCCCACACCCCGTCCCGGGCGGTCGCCGCACCGGCGGGGATCGCGTAGTAGGTGTCGAACGCGCGGAAGTGGTCGATGCGGATCTCGTCGTACAGCGCCAGGGCATGGCGCACCCGCCGCACCCACCATGCATAGCCGGTGGCGCGGTGGTAGGCCCAGTCGTAAAGCGGGTTGCCCCACAGCTGGCCGTCCTTTGCAAAATAGTCCGGCGGGCAGCCCGCCACCCGCCGGGGGCTGCCCTCGGCGTCGGTTTCAAACAAGCTGCCGCCGGCCCAGGCGTCGGCGGAATCCGCCGCCACATAGATGGGGATATCCCCCAAAATGCGCACGCCTTTTTCGTTTGCGTACCCTTTCAGCGCGGCCCACTGGCGGCTGAACTGAAACTGCAAAAACTTCCAGAACGCAATCTCCCCGGCGGCGGTGCGGGCCAGCGCGGCCAGCGCCCCCGGCTCGCGCAGGCGCAATTCGCGCGGCCACTCCAGCCAGCTCTTCATCCCGTTCTGCCCCTTGGCGGCCATGTAAAGGGCATAGTCGTCCAGCCAATCCTCATTCAAAAAGCAAAAGGTGTAATATTCGTCCGGCGGGTAGGGCTCAAACCGGGCAAAAGCGGCCCGCAGCACCGAAAAGCGGTGCCGGTACACGGCGCCGTAGTCCACCCGCGCCGGGTCCGCGCCCCAGGGCAGCCGTTCATATTCACCCTTTTTCAGCAGGCCCTGAGCGCACAATTCGTCCAGATCAATAAAATACGGGTTGCCCGCAAAGGCCGAGCAGCTCTGGTAGGGGCTGTCGCCGTAGCCGGTGGGCGAAAGGGGCAGCAGCTGCCACACCTGCTGCCCCGCCCGGGCCAGAAAGTCCACAAACCGGTACGCCTCTTTCCCAAAACAGCCGATCCCATAAGGCCCCGGCAGGCTGGACACCGGCATCAATACGCCGCACTCTCGCATGTTGGCTCTCCCCTTCATCCCTGCAGCTGTTCCAGCAGCGCGGCGGCGTACGCCGCGCGGTCGGTCTTTTGCCAGGTTTCTTTTTGCAGCAGGGCTTCGCCCTGGCTGCGGGCCGCCTGGCCCAAGGCCGCGGGCAGCGCCGCCGCAAGATCCGGCAGACCCTCGGCCTGCGTTCCTTTGGGCGCAAGCTTTTGCCCCTGTTCGCTGGCATAGAGCCACAGCAAAAAAGCCTCGGCCTCCCTTTGCCCATCCCCGCCGCCGGCCGCAGCGGGAACATAGATCCAGCCCCCCTGGCACAGCACGGGCTGCGCCGCCAGCTCCTGCAGGCTGTAACCGCCGTGCAGGTCGGTCTCATCAAAGCTGAACTTCAGGGGCACCACCCAATGCAGGTCGCCGGGGCTTTCCAGCACACTGTAAGAGGCGCGGTAAAACAGGGCCACCCCGTCCCAATAGGCCTGCCCGGCCTCCCCGCGGGTAAGGGGTTCCGCCCCCTGCCCCCGCTTTACCGGGCCCTGCGGCCCCGCAAGGTTCGCGCTCTCCAGTTCCAAAAAGCTCCACAGGCTGTTCAGCGCGCCGGTCAGTTCCTCGGCGGTGCGCCCGCCCGCGGCAGCCTCTTCCGCCGTCTTGTAGCAGGTGCCCAGCACCGGGCTCAGCACCGGGCCGCTGAACTGGTCTTCCCCGGCCACCGTGAACACGGCTTTCAGCCCGCTCAGCTCCCCCGGGCGCTCCGCGGGCAGTGTGTATTCCCTGCCGTTCAGGGTCACGGCCGCCTCGGCGGGCGCTTCGATCCACCCGGCCAGGGCCTGCACAAACGCCTTCCATTCCCCGTAAGCCGCCTTTTGCAGGTCCGCGATGTCGAACTCCTCCCCCAGCAGCGCCTGAAGGCGCACTGCGTCCGCCAGGTAGCCGTACTGCGCGCCGCCCAGCGGCAGGCCATAACAAGGCCCGGCGCCGCCGGTCAGCCCGGCCAGCACCCGCACAAGGCCCGCCTGTGCCGCCAGGTCCAGCGCTTCGCCCCCGCCGGGCGCGGCCGGGGCAACCGCCAGCGCGGCCCCCTCGGCCGAAGCAAGCTGTTCCACCTCCACCCCCTGGGCTTCGGTATAGGCGGCCAGCGCCGCGCTGAGCGCTCCCTCCGGGTCGTATACCTGCAGCGTCCGGGGCAGGGCTTCGGTGGGAGCGGGCGTGCCGGCGGCATCGGGCGCGGCGCTCTGCCGCGGCAAAAGCTCCAGCGGCCCCGCCCCGCAGCCCGCCAAAAGGCACGCCGCCAGGCACAGTGCAAACAAACGCTTCAAATGGCTTTCCCTCCCAAACCGGGCTCCCCCGGGTCCAAAAAATCTTTCTCTCATTATACAATATCGGGCGGGGTTTTTCTACCGGCAAGTTTGTGGTATAATCCATAGGATATCTGCTGTGGAAAGGGGCTTTTTGCCATGGAACGCACAGAAAAACTTTATTACGCACAGCCGCCCGTGGGGGCCTTTGCCGCCACGGTGCTGGCCTGCGAGGCGGCGGCCGGCGGCTGGCTTGTAACGCTGGACCGCACCGCCTTTTACCCCGAGGGCGGGGGCCAGCCCGCGGACCAGGGCCGTTTGGGCGGCGCCGGGGTGCTGGACGTGCACGAAAAAGAGGGTGTGGTGCTGCACCTCACAAGCGCCCCGCTCGCCCCGGGCAGCCGGGTGGAGGGCACGGTGGACCTGGCCCGCCGGTGGGACCACACCCAGCAGCACTCGGGCGAGCACATTCTTTCAGGGCTCCTGCACAGCATGTTCGGGGCGGAAAACGTGGGCTTCCACATCGGCGCGGACTACCTGACCATGGACACCAGCCTGCCCATCCCGGCCGAGGGCCTTTTGGAGGCCGAGCGCCGGGCAAACCAGGTGATCTGGGCGGACCCGCCGCTGGAAGCCGCCTGGTACACCGACAAGGACGCCCTGGCCGCTCTTGTATACCGCAGCAAAAAGGAGCTGGGCGGCCCGGTGCGCATTGTGACCGTGCCCGGGGCCGACTGCTGCGCCTGCTGCGGCACCCATGTACAGCGCGCGGGCCAGGTGGGCCAGATCAAAATCATCGACTGGCAGAAATACAAAGAGGGCACCCGCCTGTTCGTGGTGTGCGGCGGCAGGGCTCTGGCCCACCACGAAGCCCAGCGGGCCCAGTGCGCCGCCATCGGCGCCGCGCTCTCGGCCAAGGCGGACGCCCTGGCCGACGCGGTCCTGCGCCAGCAAAGCGAGCTGGAGGCGGCAAAGTTCCGCGCCATCCAGGCCGAGAACCAGTGGTTCGGGGCGCTGGCCGCAGCGGTGCAGCCGGGCCAGGCGCCGGTCCTGCTGGCAGAGCACACCGGCCCGGATGGGCTGCGCCGCCTGGTGGGCTTTCTGACCGCCCGCACCGGGGAGCTCTGCGCCGCCTTTGCCCCGGCGGAAAACGGCCTGGCCTACGCGCTGGGGTGCGCCGCGCCGGGCGCCGACCTGCGCCCGCTGTGCGAGGCTATGAACACGGCGCTGGGCGGGCGCGGCGGCGGCAAGCCGGGCTTTGTGCAGGGCAGCGTGACGGCCGGTTTTGATGCCGCGCAGGCCTTTTTGAGCAGCCACCCTTTCAAATAAACACCGCGGGCGCACCCCCGCAGGGCGCCCGCCGCAAGGAGAACGTACCGCAATGCGAATGAGATTCAAGCCCTACGCCCGGCCGGAGCTTCTGGCCACCCCCTGGCACGCCCACGAGCCCGCCGCCAACAAGGGCTGCTGGCGCAGCCAGTTCGCCCGGCCCGAACAGCCCATGCATCTTGAACTGGGCTGCGGCAAGGGCGGCTTTCTGGCCCGGCTGGCGGCCGCCCACCCCGAAGTAAACTACCTGGGCATCGACATCACCGACAAGGTGCTGATCCTTGCCAAGCGCAAGATCGAGGCGCTGTACGCCGAGACTGGCCGCCCGGTGGACAATGTGCTCATCATGAGCCTGAACATCGAGCGCATTCTGGACGCCTTCAGCCGGCAGGATGCCGTGCAGCGCATCTACATCAACTTCTGCAACCCCTGGAACCGCAAGCTGGCCCACAAAAAGCACCGGCTCACCCATACCCGTCAACTGGCTTTGTACCGGCAGCTGCTGGCCGGCGGCGGCGAGGTATACTTTAAGACCGACGACGACGGCCTCTTTGCCGACAGCCTGGAATACTTTGCCGAGGCGGGCTTTGCGGTGGTGTGGAAGACCCTGGACCTGCACCAGAACGAGCCCGCGTGGAACATCCGCACCGAGCACGAGGCCATGTTCACCGATCAGGGCATCGCCACCAAAGCCCTGATCGCCCAAAAGCTGCCGCTGGCGCGGGAGGCCGAAACCCTGGCCGCGGCCATCGCCGCACGCACCGCAAAGGAAAAGGCCGAGAGCGCGGCCATCCGCGCGGCGCGGGGCGAGGCGTAAAGGAGTTTTCCCATGAAGGAACAGCCCTTCCCCATTTTAGAGTTTGACCCCGACCCGGACGCCGTGATTTCCCCGGCCGACTGGGCTGGCGGCGCACGGCTGCCACGCCGGTGCGTGCTCACCTTTTTCCGGGAAATCGTGGAGGAAAAGTGCGCCGCACAGGGCCTGCAGCCGCTGGCTGCCCTGCGCTCCGAGATCGTGACGCTGCCCATCTACCCCTTGGAGGTGGGCGGGGTGCCCGTGTGCCTTGCCATGCCTTTTGCCGGCAGCGCCGGGGCAGCCGGCGCGCTGGACGAACTGGCCGCAATGGGCTGCGGCACCTTTTTGATCTGCGGGGCGGCCGGCGCGCTGCAAAGCGGGCTCACTGCCGGGCGCCTGATCCTGCCCACCGCCGCCGTGCGGGACGAGGGCGCCTCGTACCATTACCTGCCCCCGGGCCGGGAGGCCTTGCCTGCCCCGGAGCTTGTGGCCGCGCTGGAACGCGCCCTGGCGGCCCGCAGTCTGCCGTTTGTAACAGGCAAAACCTGGACGACCGACGCGCTTTACCGCGAAACCAGGGGTAAGATCGCCCGGCGCGCGGCCGAGGGCTGCCTGACAGTGGAGATGGAGGCGGCGGGCTTTTTTGCCGCGGCCAGCTTCCGGGGGCTGCAGGCCGCGCAGCTTCTCTACGCAGCAGACGACGTTTCGGGCGAAGCATGGGCCGAGCGCGGCTGGCGCGACCAGCGCGGGGTGCGGCGGGCGCTGGTGGACCTGTGCCTGGAAACCATCGCGGCCTTGTGAAACATAAATACGGCGGCCCGACGGAGAATCTTCCGCCGGGCCGCTGCGTTTTTAACGGTTTATTCTTTCGGGTATGGCCGCTTTTCATCGCTGGCGCCGGAAATATAATCGACGCTCACATTATAAAAGCGGGCCAAAATGAGAATGCTTGCAACTGGGATTCGCGTTTTCCCCAATTCATAGTCCGAATATGTTTTCTGCCCCACCTGAAGCAATTCTGCCACGGCACGCTGTGTGAGATCACGGTCTTCCCGCAACTGCCGAATTCGTTTTGTGTATTCCATCCCGTCTCACCTCTCTGCTATTTATAACTATATAACAGTGGAATATACTCTATTGACTTTTAGAGTTATAAACTCTAAAATAGACTTGGAGGCGAGTTATTTATGGAAGTTAAGAACTGTAAAAACTGTGCATATTTCCGTTTGCATTATGTAAAAGGCCCGAAAAAGTATTCCCCCCTCTCCTATGGGCACTGCGTATATCCTCGTTTAAAACGGCGTTACGCTGACACATCTGCCTGTGAATACTATCAAAAAATCATTTCTAAAAAAACAGACACAGCAACCTAACAGGTCACTGTGTCCTTGGCCGTTAAGCCGGTGTGGTTTTTCACATATCAAAATCGCAGAACACCCGCTCGGTAATGACCGAGTGGACGAATTTTTTCACTTCCATGTGGGCTGGGTGTTCCTGATACACCGCCAGGGCCTCGCGGCTCTCCAGCTCGGTGATCAGCACCACATCGTAGCCCGCAAAGCTTTTGTGCACCCAGGCGCTCTTCAACCCGGGCACCACGCCCACCAGGCCCTCCAGCTTTTCCTTCATTTTTGCGGCATTGGCCGCCGCGTTCTCCTTGTCGGCCAGGTTCCACATCACGATATGCTTTACCATGTTTTATTCTTCCTTTCTTTTCCACAGCCCTGCGGCTGGTTTGTTGAAATCTCAAAGGGTATCCAGCAGGGGGATCGCCTCCCGCAGGCTGGGCACCACCGCCGCGGCCAGGGCCGCAAGCTCGGGGGTGGCCGGGTCAAGGTCCGGCACCATCACCGGGCGGCAGCCTGCCGCCGCGCCGGCCCGCAGGCCGTTGGGGCTGTCTTCCAGCACCATGCACTGCCCGGGCGCCGCGCCCGCCAGGGCCGCCGCCCGCAAAAAAATGTCCGGCGCGGGCTTGCTGTGCTCCACCTCGTCGCCGCACACCGCACCCTTGAAATACCGGTTCACCCCCGCCAGCTCCAGGTAGCGCAGGGCGGTGGCGCGGCCGGTGCTGGTGGCCAGCACCGCGGGCAGGCCGCGGCGGGCCAGCTCTTCCAGCAATTCATCCAGGCCGGGGCGCTTGGGCAGGCCCTTTGCCGCGATCTGTGCTTCCATGCGCTCCACGCAGGCGCCGCGCAGCTCCATAAAGTCAAACTCCGGGCCGAACGCAGCTTTGCACAGCGCCACGCAGCCCTCCCGGTTGCGGCCCCGCATTTCGGCCACCAGCGCTTCTGTCATGGCAATGCCCCGCTGCCTTCCCAGCTCAAGCCAGCTGTCGTGATACATGCGCTCGGTGTCAAACATCAGGCCGTCCATGTCAAACAGTACCGCTTTTATCATGCGCGCTTCCCCCTTCTTACAGCGGACCCTTTACCTTCTCGTCCAGGTCCTCGTCCTCGCCGGGGCTCCCAATGGCAAGCTCCCCCAGCCCCAGATCATTTTTCAAAATGCTCCCCGCGCCAATGGCCGCCCTGCCGTACTTCTGGCGGATGGCATCCAGGCTTTGCTCCAGCTTTTCCCGCTTCGGGTCGGTCCTCGGCGCGTCCTCAAAAAAGCTCTGCTGCACCGCAAAGGGCTCGGTGGTAATGGAAAGCGCCGTGACCGTGAGCATGCGGATGGGCTTTTGCATCTCCCAGTTGGCCTGCATGAGCTGCCAGCAGCCCTCGGCCAGGTCCCGTGCCAGGTGGGTGGCCTGGGCCAGCTGTTTTTGCCGCGTGATGGTCTTGAGCTGGGTGTCGCGCACCGTCACCTGCACTGCGCCCGCCCATACGCCGTGGCGGCGCAGCCGGGCGGCCACCTCGTCGGCCAGGACCGTGAGCGCGTGCCGGATGTCGGCCGGGCCGGAGAGGTTGCGCCTGAAGGTCATGCCGTTGCCCACCGATTTTACCGGCTCGGCCTCGCCCCAGCGGCGCACGGGCTCTGCGTCCTCGCCGCGGGCATAACGCCCGATCTCGGGGCCCAGCTTGCCCATGGCGCTCTGCAGCATGGCGGGCTCGGCCGCCGCCAGCCCGCCGATGGTGCGCACCCCCAGGCCCTGCAGCTTTTCCTCTGCCGAGCGGCCCACGAACAGCATCTGCCCCACCGGCAGCGGCCACAGGATATCCTTATAGTTCTGCCGGCTGATCAGGGTGGTGGCGTCCGGCTTTTTATAGTCGCTGCCCAGCTTTGCGAATACCTTGTTAAAGCTCACCCCCACCGAGATGGTCAGCCCGGTGGCGGCTTTTACCTCGGCCCGCAGCCGGTCCGCCAGCGCGGCGGGGCTTTTTTCAAACAGCTGCCAGGAGCCGGTCACGTCTAGCCAGCTCTCGTCGATGCTGAAGGGCTCTACCCGGTCGGTATAGCGCTGGTAGATCGTGTTGATGATCCGGTAATATTTGCGGTACAGCTCCCGGTGGGGGGGCAGCAGCACCAGATCCGGGCACTTGCGCTTTGCCTGCCAGATGGTCTCGGCGGTCTTGACGCCCAGCTTTTTTGCAGGCTCGTTTTTTGCCAGGATGATCCCGTGCCGGCTCTCGGGGTCGCCGCACACCGCCACGCATTTTTGCCTCAGTTCGGGGTGCGCCAGCAGCTCCACGCTGGCGTAAAAGCTGTTGCAGTCGCAATGCAGCACCCAGCGCTCTTCCACGGCGCGCGCCCCCTTTCTGTTTCGACAAATTCCCGTTACTGATTATACCATATCCCGGCCGCCGGTGCTATAATGGCTACAAAAGGAGGGGGAAGCAATGTTTGGTTTTTCTGTGTACCAGCTGCTCTGGTACTTCTTTATTTATGCGGTGCTGGGCTGGTGTGTGGAGGTGATCTTCTGCACCGCGACCACCGGCCAGTGGGTAAACCGGGGCTTTTTGAACGGCCCGCTGTGCCCTATCTACGGCTTCGGCATGGTGATCGTGCTGCTCTGCCTCACCCCGCTGCAGGGCAGCCTGCCGCTCTTGTTCCTGGGGTCTTTTCTGCTCACCAGCGCCCTGGAACTGGTGACCGGCTTTGTGCTGAAAAAGGCCTTCCACACCACCTGGTGGGATTATTCCGACCAGCCCTTCAACCTGGGCGGTTACGTGTGCCTGGGGTTCAGCCTGGCCTGGGGCTTGGGGGGCATGGCGGCGGTGCGCCTTCTGCACCCGCCGGTGGCAAAATTTGTCGCCTTTTTGCCCCTCCCGGTGGGCTGGACCCTGCTGGGGGCCTTTGGGCTTGCCTTTCTGATCGACCTGGCCGCCACCCTGACCACCCTCATCGGCCTGGAACGGGACCTGCGGGAGCTGGAGCGCATTGCCGCGGCCCTGCGCCGGGGCAGCGACGCCATCAGCCGGAACCTGAGCGACGCGGCCCTTGCCGCCGACGAAAAGCTGGAGGAGGGCAGGGATGCTCTGCCTGCAAAGCTTGCCGAGCTGGAGGTGCGGCGCGATTTTCTGCGGGCCAAGCTGGTGGACAGCCGCCTGTTCGGTGCGGGCCGGCTGATGCGGGCCTTCCCCGCCATGCAGAACTTAAAGCACAGCGACGCCCTGGCCGAGCTGAAAGCCGAATTCAAAGCCCGCCTGCCGCGTTAATGCCGCCCCACATGCAAAGAACGCCGCCTGTCCAAAGGACCGGCGGCGTTCTCTTTTTCAGTTGTGTTCAGGCGGCTTTTTCGGTGCCCGCCACCTGGCGGATGCTCATCGCGGCCGAGTGCCGGATGGGCGCCCACTCCACCTTTTTAAAGCAGGCCATAAGGCCCACAGGCAGGTAGGTGGCCATGAACAGCGGGAAGGTCACAAGGCTTGCCAGCTTTTGCGCGGTGGTGGCCCGCAGGTTCTTCCACTCGGTGATGCCGGTCAGGATCCCCATGCCCAGCAGCGAAACATACGCCCCGGCGACCAGCTGCAGCACCGAGAGCCCAAGCAGGCTCCAGCTGCCGGCGGCCAGCGCCGCAAGGCCCGCAAAGCACAGGCTCAACGCGGTGCACAGCAGGATCGGCATATAAGAGAGCAGAATGTCGGCGCAGGCCCAGCTGCCCCGCAGCGCGCCCTTAACCATGCGGCCGCCCCGCGAGCCCAGCACCTGCAAAAAGCCCTTGCACCAGCGCATGCGCTGTTTCACGCTGGCCGCGTAATCGGTGGGCTGCTCGTCAAAGAACTCCGCCTGGGGGCAGTAGCCAATGCGGCGGCCCGCCAGAATCTGATCCACCGAAAACTGCAGGTCCTCGCACAAAAGGTGCCAGGGCCAGCCGCCCGCCTCTTTCAGGATCTCCTCGCTCACCACGAAACCGGTGCCGGTCACGTTGCAGCTGGTTTTCAGCATCATGCGGGGGGCGTTCATGTAGCGGGCCTCACGCAAAAAGCACAGCGCATAGCCCGAGGCGATCCAGCCTGCATAGTTTTTCGAGTTGCGGTAGCTGGTGACCACCGGGCACTCGGGGCCGAACACCCCGTCCATCCGGCGCACAAAGTCCGGCCGCAGCAGGTTATCCGCGTCAAACACAAAGTAGCCGTCGTAATGCTTGCCCAGCGCCCAGATCTTTTTAAGCAAAAAATCCAGCGCGTAGCCCTTGCCCACAAGCTGCTTGTTCTGCCGCTCGAACACGGTAGCGCCCGCCTCGCGGGCTGCCTTCGCGGTCCCGTCGGTGCAGTTGTCGGCGGCCACATACATATCCACGCCGCCCGGGTAGTCCTGGGCGCGGATGCTCTCGAGCAGCTGGGGAAGCACGGCCTCCTCGTTGCGGGCGCACACCAGCACGGCGTAGCGGTTTTCACCCTTGCCCGGGTTCCACTTCGGTTTTTTCATCAGGGTCAGCAGGGCGTAAAGGCCCTGGTAGGCGCAGCACACACCCAGCGCCATCATGCACAGGCGGCTGATCAAAAGCAATGTATCGGCCATAGTCGGCCCATCCTCTCCCGGCCCCCGATTTAGCGCGGATGCGCCCGGGCCGTTACATCCCATTCAACGAGAGGGGGCGGCGTATATTTTCAGTTTTTTTGATTTTTTTCATTTTGTAAGAAAGATTTAAGATTCTGCGGGCGAAAAAAAACGCCCCAAAGCCGCAAGACCAAAGGCTTCGGGGGCATTTTACCTGTTTTCAAAAAGCGGGCTTCCTTTTTTTGCCGTCAGTCAGTTCTGCCCCAGCTTTTGCAGCGCCCGGCCCACCTCCCGCGCCGTAGGGATGGAACACGCCGCGCCCGGCCGGGATACGCTGATCGCGGCCGCCATGGCCGCCTGCCGCATGCAGGCTTGCAGCGGCAGGCCCTCTGCCAGGCCTGCGAGGAAAAAGCCCGTAAACGTATCGCCCGCACCGGTAGTGTCCACTGCACGCACGGAAAACGCCGCCTGGCGGCAGGTCCCTCCCGGGGTAAAGCACACCGAACCCGCTCCGCCCAGCGTCAGCAGCATGTTCAGCCGGGGCCAGGTGCCGTGCAGGGCGGCCCAGGCTTCTTCAGGGCAGGTCCTGCCGGTGAGCTGCCGGGCCTCCACCTCATTGACGGCCAGCCAGGATACCAGGGTATAGTCCAGATCGCGCAGCGCCTCGCTGAAGGGCGAAGGATTCAAAAAAACCTGCATGCCCCGGGCCGCGGCCTGCCGCGCCAGATATTCCACACAGGGGATCTCGTTTTGTAACACCAGCCAGTCTCCGGCTCCGAACCGGGCCAGCACCTCGTCTGCCTGCCGCTCCGTGACCGCCTCGTTCGAGCCGCCGAACAACAGGATGCAGTTTTCGCCCGTGTCCGTCACCTGGATGATGGCCCTGCCCTGCGGGCGGTCCACCTGCTGTAAAAAGGTCACATCGACCCCGTTTTCCTCCAAAAAAGCCATAAGCGGGCGGCCCTCGGAGCCCACGCAGCCCGCATGGAAGACCGTCGCCCCGGCCCGCGCCAGTGCGACGGTCTGGTTAAAGCCCTTGCCGCCCAGGTTCACGCTCCGGCTGCCGGCGGCCAGTGTTTCACCGGGCGCCGCGAAATGCGGTACCCGATACACATAGTCAAGATTCAGTGAGCCGAAATTGAGCACCTTCAAGCCGCCCGCCCTCCTTTCTGCCTGCGCGCATTCACGCATTCTTCCTTTCGCTTTTCCTTCCGCCCCCGTTCAGCCGGTCGATCAGCTGGTCCAGATCCTCCTGCCGCACCGAGTAAATGCCCCGCACCGCATACAGCGGCAGCTCCTTCAGCTCCTCCCGCAGGTAGAGCGAATTTTCGTCCGTCCCGTGGATGATCTGGTCCAGCTTGGGGCAGACCGAGGCCAGGTGGGCGAGGGCCATGTCCCACAGCGCCGGGGCGGGATAAATTTCGCTCATGAGAGTATCCATCCCAAACGGCGCGGGCTCCGGCGCCTTGTCCCCCGGCAGCTCCAGATCTGCCGCCGCCCGCAGATCGCGGGAGGAAGACCCCAGGTGGATGCGGTAGGCGCCGCCGCACGCCCAGCCGGCACGCTCCGGATCATACCAGGCAAAGCTCCTGCGGTCCAGCACAAAGGCCACACTTTTTGTCTGCCCCGGGGCAAGACCCACCTTTTCAAAGCCCTTCAGTTCTTTTTCCGGCCGCAGCGGGCCGCCCTGCCGCTCGGAGATACAGACCTGCGCCTTTTCGTCCACATTCAAAACCTCGGGGGTGAGGTTTGAGCGATCCTCCACATAAAGCTGCACGGCCTCTTTGCCGTACACATTGCCGGTGTTGGTCACCTCCACAGTCACCTTTACACGCCCGCCCTCCTGGCAGACGCGCAGGTTTGAGTATGCAAAGGTGGTATACGAAAGCCCGTGCCCAAAGGGGAACAGCACCTCCATGCGCTTTTTATCGTAATAGCGGTAGCCCACAAAAACCCCCTCCTGATAGTGCGAGGCGCGCCCGTCGCCGGGGTAAGAAAGGTAGGCGGGGGTGTCCTCGAGGCGCAGGGGGTAGGTTTCGGCCAGCTTGCCGCAGGGGTTCGCCTCGCCGTATAACAGCCGGGCGGTGGCCGTTCCCACCCCTTGGCCCCCGGTGTGCATCTGTAAAATTGCCTGCACCCGGCCCACCCAGGGCATCGCCACCGCAGAGCCGCTGTAAAGCACCACCACGACTCTTTTCTGTACCGCGCACACCGCCTCGATCACCTCGTTCTGGCAGGCGGGCAGCTTGATGTCCAGGCGGTCGTAGCACTCGCTCTCAAAGGCCTCGGGCAGGCCCGCAAAGATCACCGCCGCGTCGGCTTTGGCTGCCGCCTGCACCGCGTCGGCTTTCCAGCCGGGGTTTGCGTCGTCGCCCGTCTCGGTAAAGCCCGGCGCGTACACAACGCCCTCCACCCCAGCCGCCGCGCCCAGCGCGCTGGTAAGGCGGAAAGGGTTCACGCAGGCGCTGCCGCCTCCCTGAAACCGGGGTTTTTCGGCAAAACGGCCGATAAAAGCCACCTTTTCCCCTTTTGCCAACGGCAGCGCCGCGCCCTCGTTTTTAAGCAGCACCGCAGCCTCTGCCGCAGCCTGCTCGGCCAGAGCGTGGTGCGCCTCCCGGTCAAAGTCCTGCCCGGCAGGGGGCACGGCGTATTGCAGAACGCGGCTCAGAATGCGCTGGACCGCACGGTCCAGCACAGCCTCGGCCAGCCGGCCCTCCCGCACGGCGGCCACCAGCTGCCGGTCGGTGATGCCGCTGCTGCCCGGCATTTCCAGATCCATGCCTGCGGCAGCGCCGGCGACCCGGTCGTTCACCGCCCCCCAATCGCTCACCACAAAGCCCTCGAACCCCCATTCCTGCCGCAGGATCCCGGTCAGCAGGTGTGCGTTCTCGGTGGCGGTTTTGCCGTTCACCCGGTTGTAGCTGGCCATCAGCGCGCAGGGGTCCGCCTGTTTTACGGCCCGCTCAAAGCCGGCCAGATAAATTTCCCGCAGGGTGCGCTCGTCCACCTGTGCGTCCACCTTCATGCGCCAGGTTTCCTGGTTGTTGCAGGCGTAGTGCTTCATGCACGCGCCCACCCCCTGGCTCTGGATGCCCCGGATCTCTGCGGCGGCCATCTCGCCGGTCAAAAACGGATCCTCGGACAGATACTCGAAATTGCGCCCGCACAAAGGGGTGCGCTTGATGTTTGCCGCGGGCCCCAGCACCAGCCCCACGCCCACCGAGCGGCTCTCACGGCCGATGGCCCGGCCCACCCGCTCCATCAGCTCCCGGTCGAAGGTGCTGGCCATGGCGCAGCCCGTGGGGTAGCTCACCATCTCGGTGCTGGCATGCACGCCGATGTGGTCGTCCTCGTCGGACTGAAAGCGCAGGCCGCTGGGGCCGTCGCACATGCGCAGGGCGGGGATCCCCTTTTCGGCCAGCGCCTTGGTGTTCCAGCAGTCCTGCCCGGAACACAGCGCCGCCTTTTCCTCCAGCATCAGGGCGGCCACGATCTCTTTTGCCTTTTGCTGTATTTTGTTCTCCACCTTTTCGCACCTCCTACAGGCTCTCGCCGTTCGTTTCGATCACCGTTTGGTACCAATAAGAAGAATCCTTTCGCACCCGGCGCTGGGTGGCATAGTCCACATAGACCAGGCCGAACCGCTCGTCGTAGCCCTTTGCCCACTCAAAGTTGTCCAGCAGGGACCAGGCGAAGTACCCCATCACATCGGCCCCTTCCGCCGCCGCGCGCCGCAGCCCCAGCAGGTAGCGGTGCAGGTAGTCGGTCCGGTTGGGATCATGGACCTTGCCGTCCAGCGAGATTACGTCGTGGCAGCCCATGCCGTTTTCCGTGATGACCACCGGCGTTTTGTATCGCTCGTATAAAAATTTTGCCGCCCAATAAAGGGCATCCGGGTCGATGTACCAGCCCAGCGCCGTTTTGGGCCAGCCCGCGGGCCGGGGCCGGGGCACCGCCTCGCCCGCCGCGTTCTGCATGACCGGCACGCCGGAATAGATGTTGTGGCCGTAGTAATCCAGCGGCTGGCAGATGGTCTGCATGTCTTTTTGCCAGCCTCGGGGCAGATATTGCCCAAATTGCGCAAGGCCGTCCGCCGGGTAGCTGCCCAGCATCATGGGGTCGCTGTACCAGGAAAGCCCAAAGGCCAGCTCCTCCATTCCCTCCCCCGCGCGAAAATAGAATTTGCGCGCCGCCTCGATCTCCGCCGCCTTTCCCGTCTGCGGGATGGCCGGGTCGGAGCAGTGGGTCACGCCCACCCGCGCGCCGGGGACCAGCTCGCGCAGCGCGCGCACGGCCCTGCCGTGGGCCAGCAGCATGTTGTGGATCATGCGGATCACGTCCCCATCCGCCATGCGCACGCCCGGGGCCAGGTTCGTGGTCACAAAAGTGTTGCCGAACATCATCTGCGGCTCGTTGAAGGTGATGAAATTTTGGATGCAGTCGCCCAGTTCCCGGGCCGCCACGCGCACATACTCCTCAAACCAGGCGGGGCTGGCGGGGTTCAGCCAGCCGCCCTGCCGCATCAGCGCCGCCGGGTAATCCCAGTGATACAGGGTTGCATAAGGGGTGATGCCGTACTTTTTGAGTTCGGCCACAAGGTCCCGGTAAAACTGCACGCCCCGCGGCTCCACCCGGCCCACGCCGTCCGGCAGGATCCGGGTCCACGAGATGGAGAACCGGTACGCTTTCAGGCCCATTTGCCCCATCAGGGCCACATCCTCCTTATAGCGGTGGTAGTGGTCGCAGGCCACCTCGCCCGTGTGGCCTTGGTAGACCCGGCCTTCCTGCTTGCAAAACTCGTCCCAGACTGAAATGCCCTTTCCGTCCTCATACGCGCCGCCCTCGATCTGATAGGCCGAGGTAGCCGCCCCCCAAACAAACTCTTTTTTGAACATGTTCCTTCTCCTTTTTCTGTCACACGTGTGTGTTTGCCGCCTCTGCCTCGCTGCGCCGCTTCAGCGCGCGCACGCACAGCAGCACGCCAAGCAGGCACACCGCCTGCACCGCGGGAAGCAGCCGGAACGAAGCGAGCGAAAAAATCCGCCCCAAAAGCGGCGGCAGGGCCAGGATGCCGACATAAGCGCTGGCCACCTGGATCCCCATGAGCCGCTGCGGGTCCTGCCCGGGAAAGAACGCAGGCGTCTGGTGCAGCATCGCCGGGTAAATGGGGGCCATGCAGCACCCCAGCAGCAAAAATGCGGCCAGCGCTCCGACCCCGGCTGCAAAGAACAGCAGGATCAGGTCCAGCACTGCTGCGGCCAGGGTGCAGCAGGCGATCATGCGCATATTGGTCACTCTTTTTGCCGCCGCACCGCCCAAAAAGCGCCCCAGGGTAATGCCCAGAAAGAACAGCGAAACCCCCTGGGCCGCCTGGGCCGCTTCCATACCCTTTGCCGCTATCAGATAGCTGGCGCCCCAGAGCATGACGGTATTTTCCATAGAGCAATACAAAAAGAACTGGCCTGCCATGCACACCCCGCTGGCGAGCGGGGGCCGCCCCGCGGCAGGTTTTTTTGCGGGGCGCGCGGCGGGCCGGGCGCCGGCCTTGTTCCAGTGCGGCAGGGTAAGCAGGATGGCCGCCAGCAGCATGGCTTCCACCGCAGCCACACCCCAGTAACCGCCCCGCCAGCCTGCGCCGGTGCGGCTAAACGCTGCGACCAGCAGCGGCCCCGCCACCGCGCCAACGCCCCAGGCACCGTGCAGCCAGTTCATGTGCCGCGCCGTATAGTGCCCGGCCACAAACTCGTTGAAGATGGTTTGAAGCAGCCCGCTGCCAAACCCCAGCGGCAGCGAACAGGCAAGCGCGCAACACAGCGAACCCGCCAGTGCGTACCCCGTCAGCGCCGCCGCCAGCAGTGCAAGCCCGCACACCGCGCTGCCTCCAAAACCAAGCCGCCGGGTGAGGCGGTAGGCTGTGAGGCTGGCCAGAATGATCCCGGCGGAGATGGTCATGGACAAAAGCCCCGCGCTGTCCACGCTGGCCCCAAAACCGCCCATCATAAAAGGCCACGCAGTGCCCAAAAGCGAATCGGGCAGCCCCACGCCGATGAACACCAGATATACAAGCAGCAGAATCATTTTTTCTCCCCTTCTCCGGCCGCTCGCTTTTTGGGCGCCTGCCTGCATAAAGGCGCGGCCGCCCGGCCGGCAGCCGCGCCTTTTGGGGCGTTTTTTGAATTATCCCTTTACCGCGCCGCCGGTCAGGCCGCGGATAAAATACTGGGAGCCGAAGATGAACAGCCCGATCAGCGGCAGGGTGCCCAGGGTCAGCGCCAATATCTTGGCCGCATAGTCGGTGCGGTACATGCCGTTCAGCATCGCCACGCCCAGGGGCACGGTGTACCACTTCATGTCGTTGATGGTGATGAGCGGCAGCAGATAGTTGTTCCAGGACCACAGGAACAGCAGCAGCGCGATCGTGATCAGCGACGCCTTGACAAAGGGCAGCACGATGGAGAAGAACGCCCGGAACTCGGATGCGCCGTCAATGCGGGCGCTCTCCAGCACCTCGTCCGGCACCGAGCCGTCGATGCTCTGCTTCATCCAAAACACGCCGAACGCGCTGTAGGTAAATGGAATAATGACCGGCCACAGGGTGTTCAGCAGGTGCATGTTCCGCATTTCGATCACATAGGCGATCAGGCTGATCTGCGAAGGGACCATCATCAGCGCCAGCACGATCTTGGTCATGGCCCCCCGAAGGCGGAACCGATATTTCGACAGTGCAAACCCCGCCATGGCGCTGGTCAGCGTGCCGATCACCGTGGCTGCTGTCGAGGCCATCAGGCTGTTGATGTAAAATCGCCCAAAGGAACTGGCACTCACCGTTTTAAGGTTCTGCCAAAGCTGATTGCCGGGCAGCAGCGCGATGCCCTTGAACAGGTCGGCGGAGGCATAGGTGCCCATGCAGACCATCAGGTAGAAGGGGAAAATCGTGATCAGCGCCAAAACCAGCAGCAGCGCCGTTGCCCCCATGCCGCCTTTGCTTTTTGTTTTTGCACTCATTCGTCCGCATCCCCTCTCCGTTTTGCCAGCATTTTCTGGATGGTATTCCACACAAACACCACAGTCATGATCAGTACAAACGACAGGTAGCCGATGGCCGCGCCCTTGCCGTATTGCAGGCGCGTGCCGTTGCCAAAGGCAGTGTCGTATAAGTACCACACAATGGTCAGGCACGAGCGGTCCGGCCCGCCCACCGTTTGGCCCACGCTGGCCCAGCCGTTCAACAGCAGCTGCGGCTCGGCCATGATCTGCGAGCCGGAAATAAAGCTGGTAAGCAGCAAAAAGGTGGTGGTGGGCCGCAGCATGGGCAGCGTGATGTGCCGCAAAAGCTGCCGGCGGTTCGCGCCGTCCAGCGTGGCGGCCTCGTACAAATCCTCCGGGATGCCCGCCATGCCCGAGAGATAAAACACCGTGCAGTAGCCAAAATACGTCCAAAACAGCATGAGCCCGGTCACGAACCGGGCGGTACCCGGCGTGCCCAGCCAGTTGATCCCCTCGGCGATCACCCCCAGCTTCAGCAGCACCGCGTTCAGCATACCCGTCTGCCAGTCGAAGATCAGCGCGAACATCAGGCCCACGGCCACGGCCGTGGTCACGTTGGGCAGAAAAAACGCCACCTGGAAGAACTTTTTGAACCGGGTCTTTTTTTGGTAGATCAGGTTTGCCAGCAGCAGCGCCACCACCAGCGACGCCGGGATGTACAGCAGCATCAGCAGCAGGGTGTTGCCCACCGATTTCCAGAAATACGGGTCGCTCGTGATGAGGCTGATGTAATTGCCAAGGCCCACAAAACTGGTTTCCTTGCCAAAAGTCCAGTCTGTCAGGCTGATGAAGAAAGAATAAAGGATGGGATAGAGACCGAATACCACATACAGGATAACAAAAGGCGCCAGAAACAGCGCGGCGTACCGCGCGCCCCTGTTCCGCCTGGAAGACCGTTTCGCTCGCATGGCTCTGCACTCCCTCTATGATAGGAAACGGGGCGGCGGCAAAGCCGCCGCCCCGTTTTGATTTTTCAGCCGACCGTCAGTTCCGGCGCCTGGTTCTGCATTTCGGCGATATACGCATCGGCCGCCTGCTGGGCGGTCATGCTGTAATCGGTGTTCAGGCTGCTCAGAACAAGCTCGATGGTGCAGATATCCGCAAAATCATAGGCGGTGGGCACATTCGTGTGAATGGTGGGAACGATGTTCTTCGCATACACTTCCGCTACCTTTTGGCCGCCGAAGTAGGGGGATTCGGCCTGCAGCTTCTCCTCGGTCATGTAGCCGGCCATGCTGGGTGTTTCCCCGTTCGCGTAGCGCATATCCACACCCTCGCCCAGCACGTCCCATGTGGCAAAGTCCCAAGCCAGCTCCTTGTTTTTGCTGTCCTTGGTAATGCCCCAGCAGGTGCCGCCCCAGCTGAAGCCGCCCCCCGGAGGAACGATCAGCGCCCAGTCAGCCTCGCCGTCCGCCTCGTTGGGCGCGATCCAGTTGTCCTGCCCAAAGCTGGGCATGGGGCTGAACACGGCGTCCGCGCTGCCAAAGGAGGCATACCACGCCGGGCTCCACTGGTCCAGCTTGCCCACAATGCCCGCGTCGCGGAATTTGCAGATGTCGGTGAACAGCTGCTCCACCACGTCCTTGTGGATCGTGCCGTCCGAGATGCGCATGGCGCCGCTCTGGCCGTTCACGATGTAATACACGTCGCCCAGCGAGGTAAACATGTTCACCTTGCCGCCCGAGGCCTCCACGGCCTTTTGGCCCTGTTCAATAAAAGCGTCCCAGGTGGGGATCAGCGCCGCCACCTGTTCGGGGTCGCTTGTGCCCAGGTACTGTTCGGCCAGACCGCGGCGGTACGCAAGGCCCGCGGGGGTTACGTTCCTCTCCAGGCCCACAACCCTGCCGTCCTCGGTCTTCATGGTGGGCAGAACGCTGGCTTCAAGCAGGCTGGTATCCAGTTTGTAGGGAGCCGCCTCCAAATCCTCCAGAATGTCCATTTCAAACAACTGGCCGCGGTTCGAGATCTCACCCCACACAAGGTCCGGCAGTGTGCCGCCGGAGGCCACGGTAGTCTGAATTTTGGTCAGATAATCGCCCGATTCAATGACCACCTGCTCGATCTCTGTGCCGGGGTGGCTGGCCTCATAGGCCTCAATCTCACTGCTGATGTCGGTCCAGACCCAGATGGTGATCTTGCCGCTCACCGCCGTTTCGGCCCCCGACCCGGCCGAAGCGGGGCCGGCCGCTGCGCCGGAAGAAGCGTTGGAAGACGCTGTGGAACCGCCGCATCCCGCCAGCGAAGCCGCCAGCATTGCACATGCAAGTATCCCTGACAATTTCTTCAACATTTTTGTGTCCCTCCTGTTTTTCAGAAATCAGCCGTTCGTTTCCTTGCACAAATTATACCAGTATTGATGAATACTTTTGTATAATGTAATTCCACTGTTTTGTTTGCAAAAACAGTTTTTATACCATTCGCTCCTCCGATTGCCCGGCAGCAATTGTAATTTTGTTTATACTTTTCCTTTTTCAGGAAAGGCCGCTTCCACCCGGGTCCCCTTCCCCTCTTGCGAGAGAATGTTCAGTTCATAGCGCTCGCCATAGAGCAAAGAGAGGCGCTTAACGATGTTCTGCACCCCCACATGGTTGCGGGAGGCCTCGGTGAGCTCCAGGCGCCCCTGCAAAATGGCCTGGATCTTCTCTTCCGGAATGCCCACCCCGTCGTCGGCCACGCAGATGTGCAGCCAGTCCTCCCCGCCCCTTGCCTGCAGGCGTATCTCCAGCCGGATGGTCCCGGAGCGGTCTAAGGGCACGATGCCGTGGAACAGCGCGTTTTCCACCAGCGGCTGAATGACCGAAGTGGGAATCTGCCGCTTTTTGAGTTCCTCCGGGCAGTCCACCACCAGCTCGAATTTGCCCTGGTAACGGTAGTTTTGGATGCAGACATAGTTATGGATGATCCAGAGCTCCTCTTCCACAGTGGAAAAGTTTTTGTTGTCCGACAGGCGGATGCCGTCCTGCAGCAGGTCGATCAGAGCCCGGGTGATGCGTACCACATCCCCGCTTTTTTCCTTTTTGGCCAGGTAGATGACCGTATTCAGAGTGTTGTAAATAAAATGGGGATTAATCTGGGCCACCAGCACCTCGTATTCCAGTTCGTGCTTGTCCTTCTCATTCTGCAGCGTCGCCCCGATATAGCCGTCCAACCGGCGCACCATCTGGTTCAGTTCCTGCCCCAGCGTCTCGAACTCGTCGTTGGTCCGGATGTCCACGCGGGTGCTCATATCCCCCGCGCCCACTCGCTTCATGGCTCCGGCCAGCACGGTGACCGGGCGCGTCAGGTGCAGCATCATGGGAATCAAAAGCGCCACGATCAAAATGCCCGCAAACAATAAAATGAGCAGCGGCCCGGCCATACTGGCCCAGGACGCCCCGAGGGGGCTGGGATACTGCACCCGGCCCACCAGCGTGCCGCCCAGGGCGGTATCCTTTTGAAAATAGAGTGGGAATCCCCCCGCGCCGCCCCGGTCTGCCTGCGGCAGGAGCTCTTCCGCCCCGGCGGAGCCTTCTTCCGCCAGTACCAGGGGCTGCTGCCCGCAAAAATAAGCCAGCCCGTCAAACCCCTCGCCGCTTTCCCAAACAATGGCGTTCAGCGTGCCGACGCTGATGTTGATGATCAGTTCCCCGGCACGCTCATCCGCCGCACCCATGGAATACAGCGGCAGCCGGATGCTGATCAGGTCCATTTTCTGCTCGCCGTTTCTGTAAACGAATGAAAATGAGTAGGGCGCGCTCACCCCGGCCCCGCTCCTTTCTGCGCTTTCCAGCGCCCCATACCAGTTCTGGCACAGTGCGCGGCTCTGCTCGTCCCAAAAAGGCACCTCGGTCCAGGCCGCCACCTGGCCGTCCTGCACCAGGGCAAAGCTGTCGATGGACTGCGACAGCATCCCCAGCCGGATCAGAGAATCCGAGACCGCTTTTTTCGCTTTGAGTTCTTCCACCACCGAGGGATAATGTTCGGTCGAGAGCAGCGCCTGCACCGCCGGATCGATCGAGATTTGCTGCCCGTACCGCAGCGCTTCCTCATAAATTTCATCAAGCCGCCCCGCCGCCTGGTCGAATTTCACCTGGTTGTCCCGTTTGATCCGGTCCACCATGCTTTGGGAAAAATAGCGGTACAGCACAAGGCCGGTCATCAGGCTTACCGCCAGCGCGACCAGCAGAATCATGACCACGATCTTTGCGTTCAGCTTCCAGCGCTTTTTCCTGTGCATTTTCCCTTACTCCGTCTTTTTTCCATAAGTCTTATATTCCAGCGGTGTGCAGCCCGCTTCTTTTAAAAAGATTTGGCTGAAGTATTGGGGCGAAGAATAGCCTGTCAGCTCCGCCACCTCGTAGATCTTGTAGTCGCCGCTTGAGATCAGATATTTCGCCACGTTCATACGGTAGGCTGTGAGATACTCGCCAAAGGTAACGCCGGTTTCCTTTTTAAAAAGATTGCTGAAATACACCTCGCTCAGCCCCACGGCTTCGCCCACCTGGCGGGCGGTAAGCCGCTCGCGGTAATGCTTGTGGATGTATTCCAGCGCCTGCCCGATCCTGCGGTTGCGGGCCGTTTCCCGGGCGGGCGCGGCAAGGGCGGCAATGCGGCGGTATTCTCCCGCGATCCACTGCCAAATTCCATCGGCGCAAAACAGGCTCGCCGCCTTTGGCTCCGCTTGCCGCAGCGCTTGTTTTACGGGAGGCAGTGCATTTTTTTCGCGCAGCCATTCCAGTTGTTCCAACAAATGATCGCAGATGTAGGTAAACCTCCCCAAATCGCGGCGCGGCCCCGAAAAAGCCGCCCATAGCGCTTCGAAGCACCGGTCCAGTTCATCGAGCTTTGCATAGCAGGCCGCATCCGCGGCCTGCTGGATGGTTTTGCGCAAGGCGGCGTGGTCTTCATCGGTATCCTGATAGGCGTGTTTGAGCTGGGTATAAGGGCAAAGCTGCTCCCGCTCCATAAAAACGCTGTACTGCGAAAATTTCAGCATGCCGTCGAACGCGGCTTTGATCTTCTGCGGGCCCGCATCGATCACGTCGAACAGTGTAAAAAGGCTTGCGGAATATTTTTCTTCAAACCAGCGCCGCAGCCGCTCCGTCAGTTCCTGCAAGGCCCCCGCCATTGCGGAAAAATCGAATCGGTCGCGCCCCTTTGCAAAAAGCAGCAGCCCCCAGCTTTTTGCATCCAGCCAGACCGTCTGCTGCAGGGCCAGGGGGCTGCCGGAAGGCACAAGGGCCGCCACCTCGGCCTGGTCCAGCGGGATTTCTGCCGGCCTGCGCCCAGCCATGCGTTCCAGAAGATACGGCGTGCGCTGCTGAACGAGCACACAGCAGCACTGCTGCTTTTCGCCCGGCACAAACGGAACGTCCGCCGGCGTCATGTTCAGCAGGATACTTTGGTAATAGTGATGCCGCCGGCCCTGCACCTGTTCGCGCTGGGCTTCGATCTCACCGGCCAGGCGGGCCATCAGCGGCAGCAGCACCTCCGGCTCGATCTGGTTTTTCAAAAGGTATTCCGTTACCCCATACGTCAGCGCTTTGTGCGCATAGTCAAAATCACGATAGGCGGTCAGGATCACAATCTTCATATCAGGCCAGTTCTCGTGTACCTGGCGGCAGAGCTCCAGTCCATCCATCAGGGGCATGCGGATGTCCGTAAACAGGATGTCCGGGCGTGTTTCCCGGATGACCTGCAGCGCCCCTATCCCGTTGGCGGCGCATCCCGCCAGGGTATATCCGGCCCCCTCCCAGTCCAGCAGCTCCGCAAAGCTTTCCAGCGCCAGTGGCTCGTCGTCCACAACGATAAATTTTATCATCGGTTTGCCTCCTTCCGGCAACCGGGGCGGCGCCCTGCACAAATGGCAAAAAGCCGCACAGCCGAAGCGCGTTTGCTTCTCGTTGGCCGTGCGGTCCTTTGCCGGCACCGCAAAAGGTGCGCCGGGATCTCTTCCTTATTCTTTTTGGGCGTGCCGGAGGGTACGGTCCACCAGCGTTTCCACCGATATCCTGCCCACGCCCAAAATGTCGGTTTCCAGCATGCCGTGCACCGGCTCTGTCCAAGAGGGGCCGATCGCCTCAATCCCCTTCATCATGCCCACGATGGAACCTACGGTGGCGCCGTTGCAATCGGTGTCAAACGCGCTCTGCACCGCCAGGCAGATCGAGCGGCTGTAATCGCCCCGGCCGTACAGCAGCGCCGCCGTCACGATCATGGCGTTGGGGATGGTGTGGTCCCAGTGGTGGATATTCGTGTCGTCCCAGCGCCGCTCGATGCGCCCGATCACCTCGTCGAAAGCGGTGCTTTCCCTCTTCCATGATAGCACCTGCACCACGCTCTCGTATAGCCTGGAGGTGCTGGGAATTTCGTCCAGGCCGGCTCCGATCACCTCCTCGGCATCGTCGCTCACCGCGGCCCAGGCCAGCATGGCGGCCACAAACATCTCGCCGTAGATGCCGTTTTTCGTGTGGGAAACGCTCGCGTCACGCCAGGCCATCGCAGCCGCGGCCGCGGGGTCCCCAGGGCTGATGTATCCAAAGTAGTCGCCCCGGATCTGCGCGCCGATCCATTCCCGGTAGGGATTTTTATGGGCGGCCGAGGCGGGCGGCAGATACCCGTTCACAATATTGCGAAAGGCTGCCCGCTCGGCCGTGCAATAGGCCGATTTTGGCTGGGCGTTCATCCAGAGCTCCGCCACGTTTTCCGGCGCAAAGCCCTTGCCGTACCGCTCGATCAATTCGCCCGCCAGCACGGTGTAATTGGTGTCGTCGTCGGCCGGGGCGCAGCCCACTGTATCCGCATAGCAGCGGTGATAGACGTCAAAATTGAACTGCTCGCGCAGCGCCGGGGTGATGGCGCTCTGCTCAATGTACCCGTGCAGCGGCCAGTTGCCGCTGCCCTTTAAAAGCGGCAGCAGCTCGCTTTTCCAAAAGCCCTCGATGGGCTTGCCCAAAAGGCAGCCGCAGATGCGCCCGTACCAGGCGCCCCGCACCCGCTCGCGCAGCGCCCCTTCCGGCGGCGCGGGCCGGGCGGCGCGGTGGGCGGCCAATCGATGGATTCCTTCGTAGTCCGATGGCTCGCTGTAGGCGTAGCCCTGCCGGGTGGGCGCTTTGTGCGCCAGGCGGTACAGCGCGTCGGCAATGTCCGCCTTTTCCTTTGTTTCGGGCAGGTCGGCTGCTGCCCGGAACAGGCCCTCAAGCGCCGCAATGTCCTTTCCCTCGTCCAGGCTCTGCTGGTATTCCACAAGCAGCTGCGCGGAATAATTGTCCCAGGTGTGCAGCGCCGTATAGGTCGGCTCCTGCTCCCAGGCCGCGGGGAACGCGCCTCCGGGCGTTTTTTCTGCGGGCATCCTCTGCCGCCTCCTTTGCCGGGCCATGAGCCCTTTTTTAGCAGAACGGATCACTTGTCCTCTTCCAGAACCTTGATGCCTTTCATCTTGAACAGATAGCCCAGCAGCTTGCGATAATCGCCGTATACCGTGACATGGTGCCAGCTGGGGGCCCACTGCTCCAGCAGCTTTTCCGCATTGGCCGAGGCCACCAACTTGGAGCGGCAGCCCTCTTCCAGCCCGCAGTTGCCCACAGCGGTGGCGGAGTGGATGGAGGCGGTCCGGTCGGGGAAGGTCTGGATGGTGGTGAGCGCCTCCCCCGCCGGGAAAATCACCTGCACCGAGGCGCCGCGCTTGTCCTCGGCATGGCTGCGGATGTTATAGCGGCAGGTGCGCGGGTCGTGGATTCCGAACACTTTGGTGCAGGCCACGCAGTGCGCATAGATCACCTGGCCGGCCGAGGTGTCGATGGCTGGGTCGGACACAAAGCCCGGCCGGTCGGTCAGAAAGTGGATCAACAGCGACGCAACGGTGGAATAGGCGTCGGCCTCGCACACAGCCACGGTGCCGTTTTTCAGCATCTCATAATGGGACAGGCAGGGGTACATGTGCTTGTTCTCGAGGTACTGATTTTCGTACGACAGGTTCAGGCAGTCCAGGGTTACCGCATCGCAGCCGTTGGCCTTCATCATATTTTTGATGGCCACATGCAGCCTGGCGCTGCGGCGGATCTCCTCTTCGCCGGGCTCATACACATTGTCAGCCTCGCTGATCCAGCGCGCAGCGATCTCGTTTGCCTGCTCCTCGGAGGCTTCGGCAAAAAATTTGTTCAGCTCGGCGCCGCCCCGGTTCACAAACTCGCAGCCCCAAAGCGTTTCAAATCGCTCCTGCCCTTCCTCTTCCACCCGGTAGTCCCGGTTTCCCACCACCAGGATGCGCACGCCTTTCATGCGCTGGATCACATCGAAACAGCGGGCTGCCTTTGCGATCTCGGTGTAATCCAGGGTGGAGAGCAGGGGTACTGGGTATCCGTTTTCACGGATGAGCCGGCTTGCAACGGCCAGGGTGGAGCCGCTGCCATAGAAAGGCACGTCGGCCACGATGGTGGGCAGGCCCCTCTCTGCCTGTTCGATATAGAACTGGTCAATGTTCTTCCAGCAGGTCATTTGCAGCACCAGCACGCCGTCGTATTTTTTGAGATCGGCCGCGTAGTCCGCCCTGGCCTGTTCCACCGCGGTATAACAGGCGACCTCAAACTCCATGCCGGGGTTCTGGCCGCGCACCACGCTCAGGATGCGGTCCAGTTCTTTCTGGTAGGGCCAGTCAATACAGGGCCAGCAGGCCACGCCTTTTTCTTCCACTGCCACGGCGATCTTCACCTTGGTATTACGCATATTCTACACACTCCCGTCAAAAAGTTCAATTATTTTGTGCGTTGATTCCAAAATACGCAAAAAAACCGCCCGTGTCAACGGGCGGCAAGGCTTCGGTCAATTCGGGCAATCTCCAGATCAATTTTCTTCCTTTTTAAAATTTTCATTGTTTTTGCGATACTGGTTCGGGGTAACGCCGCAGCGCTGTTTGAACTGTTTGGAAAAGCATTCCGCCGAAGAATAGCCCGACAGCCCGGCGATCTGTTCCAGCGTGTAATCGGTCAGGGCCAGCATCTGTTTTGCCTGGGCAAATTTGATCTCGCGCCAGTATCGGTGGGGGGTGGTGCCCATCTGGCGGTGGAACGCGCGGATCATGTGTTCCTTCGAGTAATGAAACCGCTTTTCCAGCTCCTCCATGGAAACCTCGCTCGTGCTGTCGGCTCCCAGGTATAACAGCAGCTCGTCCACAATGCCGTGCTCTTTTTCTTTGGAACAGAATTCCAGCAGCAGATCAGAAAGGATCTGGTTCAGCAGCATCGAGGCCAGCAGCTCGCCCCCCCGCGCGGTAAAGCGGGTGGTGATGCACCGCTCCAACAGCGGGCGGATCGCCTGCGCCGGAAACTCCGCACACAGCCCCGCGGTGCGCACAAGATCTGCAAACACGTCCAGCGCGTGCCGGCCGGAAAAATGGATCCAGTAAAACTCCCACAGCTCCCCGCCCCCCGGTCCGTATTCGCAGGGGGTTTTTGCGGGAAGGAACGCCACCTGTCCCGGGCCGCTCTCAAACGCCGCGCTGTCCACCGCAATGCGCCCGCGCCCGGCCACCGTGAACAGGATCAGCGGGTCATCGGCGCCCTCGGGCCGCTGAATGTGGTATTTTTGGTTGACCTTGTGCCAACCTGCCGACTCGATCCGGTCAAGCGAGGCATATTTCCCCGTGGAAACATACACCGAAAAGGTGCGCACATCGCCAAACGAGGCCGGCCTGCTGTATTCGCCGCCCAAAGCATTCGCTTGCTGTTCCATGGTTTCCCGCCTTTCCCGCGCTTTTGCCCTTATCATATCACAAACGAAAACGCAGGCAAAGCTCCGTTTTTTGCGGCCGACAGTGGGATTCAAAACAAAACAGTTTAAATGTGTTCTGGCCGCATCCATGCGTATTCGATATAATTATATTGCATCAGGAAATATTTTTGTATATATTTTACAGCGATCAGCAGCTATGGTGAAACCAATTTTTCAGTGAAAGGGGCCGCACATAAATGGAACGAACCTTCATCAACGAGAACGGCAGCAGGCGCACCCCCGCCCAGCTCATTGCCGCCCTGCGCCGCGAAGAACAGCTGAGCCTTTGCAACGGGTCCGCCTGCAGCGAGGGCGCAGCGGGCAACGGCCACCGCTGCGGCTGGGGCCATATCGATTCCTTCTGCCAGGTGTACGAGGCGCTGTGCATCACCATGGCGCCGGGCCAGCGCCTTTCCTGGCGCACCGCAGCGCCCGGCTGCGCAGAAGCTCTCATTGATCCCAGCGCCAAAAACGGGGCCGTGATCGTGTTTGAGTACGCCATGGGCAATGGCGCCGCCTACCCCCAGCCAAACGGGTATTTCGAGCTTTCGGTCGACGGCGCGCCGCAGCTCCGTTTCAGCATGAAAAAAAGCAGCTGGCTGTTCGAAAATGAAAAGGGCGTGCGGCTGTACCTGGAAGTAAAACGAAAAAAAGCCGCGCCCGCGCCGGGCGGTCAGTTCACTCTGGACGAGTTCATTCAAAATGAGAGTGTCTATGTGAACGGCCGCGCCTACCTGTATCTGCCCCAAAGCGAATTGCGGGGACGCACCGGGCTGACCCTTTCGGTGGCCGCCCAGGGCAGCGAGGAGGGGTGCCGGCGCTGGTTCCGGGTGGGGTTCAACTATTTTGTCCTGGCTGGTGATCTGTACGGCGGCCTGGATGCGGTCCTGAACGGCAGGCCACGCCCCGTGCTCGGCGGCCGGAGCATCTATTTTGGCGACATCCATGTGCACACCGCCCAGAGCGGCTTTTTAAACGGCGACGGCTGCGGCACCGGCACCGTGGAGGCAAATCTTGCCTATGCGAGGGATGTGGCGGGGCTGGACTTCTGCGCCATTACCGATCACGACTGGCAGCTGGACGCCGCCGACTGGCAGCTGCTGCGGGCAACGAACGAACAGTTTAACCAAAACGGGCGGTTCGTGGCGCTGAACGCCTACGAGTGGACTTCTGCGAATTACGGGCATCGAAATGTATATTTCCGCAGCGGGTGCGAGATCCCCCCCGCGCTCAAGCCTTTCGATTACCAGGCGGAGCCCTACGAGGCCCTGAAATACGGCGTCAGCACGCCGCACGACCCCACTCCGCAGGATCTGTGGGATTGGCTGGAGGAGAACCGGTTCGAGGCCATCACCATCCCCCACCACCCAAACTCTGAGCAGTTCCTGATGGACTTTTCCAGGTTTTACAACGAGCGTTACGACCGCTGTGTGGAGATATATTCCAGCTGGGGCTGCATGTTCGCCGCAGACCACCCCCTGAACCTGTGCAGCGAGCGCGTGGAGGAATATGGCTATCAACGATATGCCGGCCGGTTCCACTTCGGGTTCGTCGCCTCCAGCGACGGACACGACGGCAACGCGGGGGATGCAAACCTCACCCACGACAAACACCACCTGGCCCATTACGCCGGCAGCGGCCATGTGGCGGTGCTGGCGGATGAATTGACCCGCGAGGCCGTTTACGACGCGCTGAAAGCCCGCCACTGTTACGCCGTGACCGGCGAGCCCATGCTGCTGCGCTTCACCCTCGGCGGTGCCATCATGGGCGACCGGCTCGCGGTACAAAAAGGGGAGCTGCCGGTGGAGGTCGAGGTGCAGGGCACCTTCCCGCTGACCCGCCTGACGCTTTACAAAAACGGCCAGCCCTGGCGCAGCCTCCCCACCGGCGGCGGCGAGAGGGCCCTTTACCGCGGGGAGCTGCCCGGGGCCGAACCTGCCGTTTACTGGGTGGAAGCCCTGCAGGCAGACGGCGAGTACGCCTGGTCCAGCCCCATCACCGTCACGGCACAGTAGGTGTTCCGCCCACCTTTCCACACGGCCGCGCCGCCGGGCGCAGAGCGGCCCCCGCGCCTTTTATCGGGCGCAGGGGCCGTTTTTTCCGTTTTAAAGCAGCGGGCTTGCGCGGGGCGGCACCGGGCCCTTTTGTTCCAGCCTGTAGGCTTTGTCCCGCAGGGGGGGCTCGCCGCTCAGCACCGCCGCGTCGGTCACGCCGGCCAGCACCAGCAGCCGTTCGCCCGCCTCGGTAACGTCCTTTACCCGGCAGATCAAAACCGCGCTCACATGTTCAGCCGGGCAGGGCATCGCACGCAGCTCGGCCACCTGCAGGCCCTCGAATTTGTCAATCTCTGCGCAGGAACAAAGGCCGAACCGCTCGATCAGCTTCGGGGGCGCGCTTTCGGCCAGCACCGAAAGCGCAAATGTCTTGCCGCGCTGCACCGCGCGGGCCGTAAAGTTTTCCCTGTGCAGGCTCACGGTGAGCTGCGGGTCGGCGGTGGCAAGCGGCGTGACCGCGCTCACCACACACCCCACGCCCCGGCCCCCGTCCACCGCGGTGAGCACATACAGCCCGTAATCCAGCTTTTGCAGCGCAGTGCGATCCATTCGTGCTTCCCCCTTCTGTCCGCGCCTTCAGGCGCGCCGGCCCCGCCTGCCCAGCAGCTGGCGCAGCATGCCCAAAACCCCCTGGAAGTTAAAGGCGCATACCCCCACCGTGAGCAGCGAGCACCAGATCGCCCAGTGGGGCGCCTGGAACAGCATCAGCCCCACCTCGGCCATGACCATGATTCCGTTGAACACAAGCTTTACCGGCGCAAAATCAATGCGCAGCAGCCCCCGGGTGTTCACCGCCCGCAGCAAAAACACCAGCAGATAACTCAAAAAACTGGCCAGGGTCACCCCATTCGGCCCCATGCGGGGGATGAACAGCCAGTTGAGCGCGCAGTTTGCAACAGCGCCCGCCATCATGGTGTAAAGCGACAAGGTGCTGCGCTTTTCCACCATATAAATGCTGTTCAGGAACTGGTTCAGGCAGTTGAACAGCGTGGCAATGGTGAGCAGCGGCACAAATTGCCAGGCCTCGTAAAAATTCGCCTTGAACAGGAACATGAGCGGGCGGCACAGCAGCACAATCCCCGCGCAGCAGCAGAACAAAAGGCTCTGGTAAAGGCTGAACACCCGGCTGAAAAACCGCTCCCGCCCCTGCTCCTCGGTCACGGCCGAGAGCTGCCACGCCTCGTAAAAAATGGTGCCCAGCACCGTCAGAATGGTGGGCAAAAAGTAACCCACCCCCAAAAGGCCGGTCCAGTATTCGCCCGCCTGGCCCTCGTAGCCGTTGCACATCACCTTTACAAAAAACAGGTCGCTGGCGTTGATGATCCAAAAGCTGATCTGTGCGGGCACCATGGGCAGCGCGTAGCCCATCATCTTTTTCCACAGGGGCAGGTTAAAGCTGGCAAAGCGCAGGTAGCGCCGCAGCCCCGCGATCACAAACACGAACAGCGCGCTCAGCGCGTCCGAGCAGATGAGCGCCAGCACATACCCCTCGGCCCCCAGATGCAGCCCGGACAAAAACAGCAGCATAAACCCCAAATTGGTCGCGCTGCACAGAACGCCGTCCAGCGCAACCAGCCGGTTGATCTGGCGGCTGCGCACAAATTGGGTGCACAGGGTGCGCAGGCAGCTCACCAGCACATGTACATACAAAAGCAGCGCGTAGGTATTGAACAGCGGGATCAGCCGCAGCAGCGGGTAAAAAGCCAGCATCAGCCCAAACCCCAGCAAAATGGTCACAAGGCCGTTGGTGAACACCTGGCTCTTGCTGTTTTGTTTTTCCAGCCCGAACCGGATAATGGCAAAGCTCACGCCCATGCTCACCAGGGGGATGAGCAGCGAGCCGATGTTCTGCACCAGCTTGGTGATGCCCACCTCCTCCACCTCGCCCATGGCAAAGGTGATGTAGGGCTGCAGCACGATGCTGAGCAGCTTGGAGGAAAAGTTGCTGATGGCAAACAGCATGGTGTTGTTCATCAGCTTTTTATACTTGCCGTCCACCAAATCCTTCCTCTCCCGATTCGTTCCCATTAGGTTACCCTATTATAACAAGCTTAGTCCGCCTTGTCACCCTGCGGCGGCATTTTAAGCAGGGCGCGGCGGGCCTTATAGTCCGGCAGGATACCGGCCACCAGCGCCCAAAACCCCGCCTGGTGGTCGGGGTGCACAAAATGGCAGTACTCGTGCACCACCACATACTCCACCGCCTCGGGCGGCATCAGGGCAAGGCGCGCCGCCAGGGTGATGCGCCGCTCTTTTACATTGCAGCTGCCCCAGCGGGTGCGCATGTCCCGCACGCGCAGTTCGGGCCTTTGGCCCCCCAGCACCCCTTCAAACAGGGGGAATACCCGCTCGCTCACCGGCAAAAACAGCGCCAGGCACTCTTTTTTGCCGGGCGCGGCCTGTGCCGCCTCGGCAGCCTGCCGGCGGCGCATCTTTGCCTGGGCGGCCGCAATCCACCCGGCCCGGCCGGCCACAAATGCGTCCACCGCGGCCAGGGGCGCGCGCGGCGGGGCGCTCACCGCCACGCTGCCGTCGCCCCGAACCCGCAGGTTCAAATTTTTAACCCGTTTGCGGGTCAGCTCGTATTCCACCCCGCCTGCGCTGCGCATGCTGCACTGCCGCAAGCCCATCCGTTCTCCCCCGCTTTGTTTTGGATTTTTTGTTTGTTTTCCCGTTTTGCCAAAAAGCGCGGCGCGTGACCGGCCGCCCTGCGCCCGGTCCGTGCGCAGGGGCGGATGCGCGCTTTATTCGGCCAGCAAAACAACCGCGCTGCGGTTATTTTACCATGTTTTTCATGCGAAAGGGGCACCCAGAGCAAAAGTAACAAAAAATTCATACAAACCTTAGCGTTTATTTTGTGTTCCCTCATATTGACACCCACTATATCTGGGTGTCATAATGAATAGCGAATGAAATCAAACCCAAAATACAGGGCTGGGCGCAGGGCGCCCGAAAGGCCGCGCAAAAAGGAGTTTTCGCCATGATCAAGAGTGTTATCAAGCGGGATGGCCGGGTCGTTTTATACGACGAAAGCAAGATCGCTTCCGCCGTTTTAAAGGCGCTGGAGGCCGCCGGCGAGGGCGATGCCGCCGAGGCCGCCCGCGTTGCCAACAAGGTGGCCCGCCACCTGGAGCTGGGCTGCGGCGACGAATCGCCCCAGATCGAGCAGATCCAGGACGCGGTGGAGACCGGCCTGATGGAGTGCGGCCACGACGAGGCCGCCAAAAAGTACATTCTGTACCGGGCCAACCGCACCCGCATCCGCGAGGCGAACACCAGCCTGATGAAGACCATCGACGAGATCACCAATGTGGACGCCCGTATCAGCGACATGAAGCGCGACAACGCCAACATCGACGGCAACACCGCCATGGGCAGCATGCTGCAGATCGGCACCGCCGGCGCCAAGGCCTACAACGCGGCCTATCTGCTCACCCCCCAGCAGGCAAAGGCCCACTCCGAGGGCGACATCCACATCCACGACTTCGATTTTTATTCCCTCACCACCACCTGCACCCAGATCGATATCCTGCGCCTGTTCCACGGGGGCTTTTCCACCGGGCACGGCTTTTTGCGCGAACCCTCCGGCATCGGCAGCTACGCGGCGCTGGCGGCCATTGCCATCCAGTCCAACCAGAACGACCAACACGGCGGCCAAAGCATCCCCAACTTCGACTATGGCATGGCCGAGGGCATCCGCAAAAGCTTTGCCAAGGCCTACGTGAAAAAGCTGGCGGAGACTGCCGAGGATCTGCTGGCAAGCGAAGATGGCTCCGCCCTGGCAAAGGCCGCGGTGCAGGCCGCGGTCAGCGAGCTTGGCGCCGGCCCCCGCATGGGCGATGATCAGCAGGAATTCGACCAGCTTGTGGCCGGCGCGCTGGCCCAGGCCAGCGCGCTCAGCAGCGCCGACGCGGAGCGTGCCGTCGCCACGGCACGCCGCCGGGCGTTCCAGCAGACCGACCGCGACACCTACCAGGCCATGGAGGGCTTTGTGCACAACCTGAACACCATGCACAGCCGCGCCGGCGCCCAGACCCCCTTCAGCAGCATCAACTACGGCACCGACACCAGCCCCGAGGGCCGCATGGCCATCCGCAATATCCTTCTGGCCGAGGACGCGGGCCTGGGCCACGGCGAAACCCCCATCTTCCCCATCCATATTTTTAAGGTCAAGGAAGGGGTAAACTACAACGAGGGCGATCCCAACTACGATCTGTTCAAGCTCTCCATGAAGGTGAGCGCCAAGCGGCTGTTCCCCAACTATGTCTTTTTGGACGCGCCCTTCAACCTGCAGTATTACGTGCCCGGCCGCCCCGAAACCGAGGTTGCCACCATGGGCTGCCGCACCCGCGTGATGGGCAATGTATACGACCCCGAGCGCCAGATCAGCTACAGCCGGGGCAACCTGTCCTTCACCAGCATCAACCTGCCGCGCCTTGCCATCTTGTCCGGCCGCGACGAGGCGGCTTTCTATCAAAAGCTGGACGCCATGCTGGAGCTTGTGGCGCAGCAGCTGCTGGACCGGTTCGAGATCCAGGCCGCCAAGCGGGTCTACAACTACCCGTTCCTGATGGGCCAGGGCGTCTGGCTGGACAGCGACACCCTCGGCCCTGCCGACGAAGTGCGCGAGGTGCTCAAGCACGGCACCCTCTCCATCGGGTTCATCGGCCTGGCCGAAACCCTGACCGCGCTGTACGGCCACCACCACGGCGAGAGCGAGGAGATGCAGCAGAAGGGCCTTGCCATCGTAAAGCACATGCGCGATTTCTGCGACCAAAAGAGCCAGGCGATGAAGATGAATTTCACCCTGCTGGCCACCCCGGCCGAGGGGCTCTCCGGGCGCTTTACCCGCATGGACCGCAAGCGGTTCGGCACCATTCCCGGCGTGAACGACCGCGAATACTACACCAACAGCTTCCACATCCCGGTGTGGTACCCCATCTCGGCTTACGACAAGATCCAGAAAGAGGGCCCTTACCACGCTTTTACCAACGCGGGGCATATCAGCTATGTGGAGCTGGACGGCGACACCGCCAACAACCTGGAGGCCTTTGAGAGCGTGGTGCGCTGCATGCACGACGCGGGCGTGGGGTACGGCAGCATCAACCACCCGGTGGACCGGGACCCCGTGTGCGGCTATGTGGGTGTGATCGGCGACGTTTGCCCCCGGTGCGGCCGCCGCAGCGGCGAGGCCCTGGCCCCCGAAAAGCTGGCCGAGCTTCGCAAAAAGTACCCGGGCGTGCCCACCTTCTGCGGTTGCGAATAAGGTTTTTGCCGGGTTTTGTTGCAGCGGCAACCCGGCCCGCCGGCCCGGCCTGTTATAATCGGTTTTAAGGCAAAAAGCAATTACTTTTGAATTTTGGAGGAATGAACAATGGCAGCAATGCAAAAACAGTCGGTCGTGGGCAAGGACGTGCCCTTCGAGCGCATCCGCCGCATCACGGGTTACCTGGTGGGCACCATGGACAAATGGAACGACGCCAAAAAGGCTGAAGAGCGCGACCGGGTAAAGCACCTGTAATGCTGCGCGTCGCGGGTTTTGCAAACGACAGCATCGTGGACGGGCCCGGCCTGCGCTTCACGGTGTTTTTCCAGGGGTGCCCCCATCATTGCCCCGGCTGCCACAACCCCGAAACCTGGCCTTTCGAGGGTGGCCAGCAGTGCACCCCCGAACAGCTGCTGGCCCTGGCCCGGCGCAACCCTCTGTGCAGGGGCGTCACTCTTTCGGGCGGCGAACCCTTTGCCCAGGCCGGGCCGGAGCTGGTGCGCTTTGCGCTGCTCTGCCGCGAAGCAGGGTACGAGCTGGCGGCCTACACCGGCTACACCTTTGAGCAGTTGGCCTCCGGCACGCCGGAGCAGCGCGCGCTGCTGGCGCAGCTCGACACCCTGATCGACGGCCCGTTCGTGCAGGCCGGGATGAGCCTGGACCTGCGCTTTCGGGGCAGCCGGAACCAGCGCATCCTGAACGTGCCCCAAAGCCTTTGCGCCGGCGCCCCCGTGTGGGAAACAGGCGAGCGCTGGGTGGGGGCTCATGAATAATTTCTTCGGCGGGGGG
>ERZ857984.432-NODE-432-length-52109-cov-19.425731_pt1 | contig 52109 bp, 36 predicted proteins | sample MGYA00519914_ERZ857984 | MGnify/ENA primary metagenome ERZ857984 (study PRJEB31778, sample SAMEA3449417) | human gut metagenome | biome: human gut; feature: human-associated habitat; material: faeces | place: United Kingdom | collected 2010/2012 ... | reverse complement strand
AAGAGCTTGCCGCCAAAAAGGGTGAGATGTCTCCGCGCCAGGCGGAGGCATACAGGCTGCTCGAAATGGGCGACGTAGACGGCGCTTGCGAGATTCTTCCGTTGGACGAGCTCCTTGAGGATATCAGACGCAACAGACGCTTTGCCAAAAATGCAACCGCCCCTCTTGAAACAAATGTGGAGGAGCTTGCCACGCGCATAACCGCCCTCAACATGAAGGGTCTCAACAACGATACCGTTGCAGAGATAAGGAGAATATATGAGGAAATATATGATACCTTCTGCGACACCAGAAATATCGGTTGGTCGAAGCTGAATGATTATGCGGCTTTTTTGTATAATCAGAATGACTACGCCAAAGCCATTAAGGTTGCGGAGAAGTTAAATTGGTATTATTCCGATCCTGATAATAAGGTGAATGAATATGACTTGGGCAGATTATATAATCTGCTGGGAGTGCTGTATAAAGCGCAAAACAAGCCAAAAAAAGCAGAAAAATATTGTCTTGATTCGATAGAAATATATGAGCGCCTTGTGAAAAAGAACGCGGATGCCTATGAGCCTGCTCTTGCGGGAAGTTATAACAATGTGGGTGCTTTCTATAGTGATCACGGTCAGCATGAAAAAGCAGAGAAATATTTTCTCGCTGCGATAGAGATAAGAGAGCGCCTTGTGAAAAAGAACGCCGCTGCCTATGAGCCGGATCTTGCGGGGAGTTATAACAATGTAGGCGCTTTCTATTACGAGCAAGGTCAACCTGAAAAAGCGGAAAAATATTATCTCGATGCGATAGAGATATATGAACGTCTTGTGGAAAAGAACGCTGATGCCTATGAGCCGTATCTTGCGACGAGTTATAACAATGTGGGAGCTTTCTACGCCATTCTAGGTCAAACCGGCAAAGCAGAGAAATATTATCTCGCTGCGATAGAGATACAAGAGCGTCTTGTGGAAAAGAACGCCGAAGCCTATGAGCCTGCTCTTGCGGGAAGTTATAACAATGCGGGCAATTTCTATAGCGATCAAGGTCAGTCCGACAAAGCAGAGAAATATTACCTCGACGCGATAGAGATATATGAACGCCTTGTGGAAAAGAACGCGGATGCCTATGAGCCGGATCTTGCAGGGAGTTATATCAATGCGGGTAATTTCTATAAAAAACAAGGTCAGCTCAAAAAAGCCGAGAAATACTATCTCGCCGCGATAGAGATAAGAGAACGCCTTGTGAAAAAGAACGCCGAAGCCTATGAGCCTGTTCTTGCGGGGATTTATAACATTGCTGGTATTTTCTATAAAAATCAAGGTCAACCCGAAAAAGCAGAGAAATATTATCTCGCTGCGATGGAGATAAAAGAACGCCTTGTGGAAAAGAACGCGTATGCCTATGAGCCGGATCTTGCGGGGAGTTATAGCGCCGCAGGTGGTTTCTATGACAATCAAGGTCAACCCAGCAAAGCAGAGAAATATTTTCTGGCTGCGATAGAGATATATGAGTGCCTTGCAAAAAAGAACGCCGATGCCTATGAGCCGGATCTTGCGGATAGTTATGACCGTGCAGGGGCTTTCTATTTTTATCAAAGTCAGTCCAAAAAAGCAGAGAAATATTATCTCGCTGCGATGGAGATATATGAACGCCTTGTGAAAAGGAACCCCGATGCCTATGAGCCTGCTCTTGCGACGATTTATATTAGTTACTATCTCCTAAAAGAAGACAAAACATATCTCGACAAAGCATACGAGATAGCAAAGCGCAGACAGGACAATCCAAGGTGCAAGACAATAGTTGAATTTGTGGAGTCGCACTAACGCAGCCTCTTCTTCGGCAAATTCAAAAACCGAGATTGTTTTTATCGGCTGTTTCGGTTTGTAGGAAGGAGTTGCGACGGAGGGCGAATTGTGAGGCAAAAAAATCACCGAGAAAAGCCGTTAGCGGACCGATCTCGGTGATTTTTGTTTTTATATGCGTTATTTCATCAAGTACACCGTTGACGCCATAAGAATCTGGCCGGTGTAGTAGGTTGCAAGCTCTATTGTGACGAGAGGGTTCTTTCTTTTCACGGGCGTGAAATAGACAAACGAGAGCACCGAGTCGCTGATTACGAATATCACCGACGCGACGGTGGCTATAAGGAAAGTCAGCGAGCGCGTGAGATAGAGCATATAGCCCGATACGCAGGCGCAAAGCGCGATGACGAAGAAATAGAATACGCTCAGAGCGAACATCTTGCTGTCAAGCTTCATCTTGACGGCTTTCATTATTACTGCCGTTATTGCGGTTATGATAACAGCCGCTATGTACGGGATTATCGAAAATCTCGGATAAGCCATGTAGAAGGACGCGAGATAGAAGAAATGACCGATTAAAAATGCGAATGTTCCGAGGGCGATGAGCCTGGTTTTGTATTTCGGCGCTATTTCCTTTATGCCGAGCAAAACATCGCCGCCGAGTCCGAACAGCAGCCCGAACGCCACGAGGCAGAAATAAAACGGATGGAGCACTTTGTCCGCCTCGTCAATGCGGTAGCAGAAGCCGATAAAGGCCATGGACATGAATCCGAAGCTCGATATGAACTTGCAGAGCATACCCTCGAACGATTTTCCCTTGCGGCGCAGCAGAATTGTGAGCGTCGCAAATACCGCCGTTATGACGGAGAGAATTGGGATGAACATAAACAGGTATCCTTTCTTTTTGCCGCGTTGCGGCAGAGTTTACTTTTGCGCTGCTTTTTTCACCTTTTCCCAATATTCCCCTGCGGTACGTTCGTTTCGGTTGTCGCCGAACTCGTAGTATACCGTGTCCTTTATGGCGTCCGGCAGATACTGCTGCGGTGTCCAGTGGTTGCGGTATGAATGCGGATAGAGATAGAACTGTCCCTTGTTCGGGTTATCCTCGCCGTCGCAGTGGACATTCTGCAACTGCCTCGGAACGGGACCCGTGCGGCCTTTCTGCACATCGGCCATCGCGGCGTTTATCCCGTTATAGGCGGAATTTGATTTCGGACTTGTCGCTACAAGCACTACCGCATCCGCAAGCGGTATCCTTGCCTCGGGCAGTCCGAGCATATTGGCCGCGTCAACTGCGGCTTTTACTATCGGTATTATCTGCGGGTAGGCGAGTCCCACATCCTCACACGCGCAGACCATCAGTCTGCGGCACGCGCTGACAAGGTCGCCCGCCTCGAGCAGTCTCGCCAGGTAGTGGAGAGCCGCATTCGGGTCCGAGCCGCGCATCGACTTCTGATATGCGGAGATTATGTCGTAGTGCTCGTCGCCCTCGCGGTCGTAGCGCATTGCGCTGTGCTGGGTCAGCTCCTGCGCGCGCCGGAGCGTGATTTTGCAAACGCCGTTTTCGTCGGCGGGCGAGGAGAGCACGCAGAGCTCAACGGAGTTTATCGCCTTTCTGACGTCGCCGCCGCAGGCGTTTGAGATGTGCTCAATGACTCCGTCCTCTATATCATATGTCTCGTGCCGCTCGTTGCCTATATAGTCGAACGCGCGCTTTACTGCGGGAATGACATCCTCAGCCGAGACAAATTTGAACTCAAACACGGTCGAGCGGCTGAGAATCGCGTTGTAAATATAAAAATACGGGTTCTCGGTTGTTGACGCTATAAGCGTTATGTCGCCGTTTTCTATGTATTCGAGCAGCGTCTGCTGCTGCTTTTTGTTGAAATACTGAATTTCGTCGAGATAGAGCAGGATCCCGTTGGGCGCAACAAAGGTATTGAGCTTTGCAACAACGTCCTTTATGTCGGCTGTCGAGGCGGTCGTGCCGTTTAATTTGACAAGGTGCCGGTCGGTCGTCTTTGCTATGATGCTCGCAAGCGTAGTCTTGCCTACTCCGGACGGACCGTAAAAGACCATGTTCGGCAGTTCGCCCGAAAGTATAATATTTCTCAGCGGCTTTCCCTCGCCGAGCAGGTGCTTTTGACCGACGATATCGTCGATAGTCTGCGGGCGCAGTCTCTGCGCCAACGGTGCTGACATGATCTCCCTCCTCTCGGGTGGCTACAATGTTATATTATATTAAATTTTGCGGCTTTAGTCAATGTTTTTTGAGAAGTGTGCCGATTTGATGAACGGACTGTGAAAAAGGAATAAACAAAGAGATAATCTTTATCAAAAATATTGACGGCGCAAAAAAATCTGATACTATGGAGTTGAAAGGAGGCAGGTATGAAAAAGAAACGCATGAAAAAAGAGATAACCGACCGTGAAATGCGGCTGGGTATACTGATAGCGATTTTTGGCGCAGTCGTTGACTTCTGCTTTTTCGGCTTCAGCTATTCCGCCGACCCGCAGGGCGAGCACGGGGAGATAACTACCGCATCTACAGTGCTTTCTGTCATATGGATCGCACTTTCGCTCGCGGGCGCGTTTTTGATGAGCCGTTTTCTAAATGACAGAAGCTTTCTTTTCGGTTTCTCCGGCTATCTGATACTCTCGCTCGTTGTCGTATATCCGCTGCTCTACGGCTACTGCGCGTCCCTCTATCCCGCCTACGGGCTGATAGCCGAAAAGCTGTTCAGAAGCGAAACGATGCTCGAAAATATGCCCGATTCCGCCCTCATATTCGAGCCTCTGCGAATAGTGCTTGTCTATGCGCTGTATTTTCTCGGTCGGCATCTTGCCAAAAAACGCAATGCTTAAAACACAAAAAAATACCGGCAGCTCCGCATGAAAACGGGACTGCCGGATTTTTTTACAGCTTTAATTATTTGCCGAACAGCAGGAGCAGGAAACCGGCGGCGACAGCCGAGCCGATAACGCCCGCGACGTTCGGACCCATTGCGTGCATGAGCAGGAAGTTCGTCGGGTTGGCCTTGCGTCCCTCAACCTGCGAAACGCGCGCCGCCATGGGAACGGCGGAGACGCCCGCAGAGCCGATGAGGGGGTTGACCTTGCCCTTGGTGACGAGGTACATGACCTTGCCGAGAAGCACGCCGCCTGCGGTCGAGAAGCAGAATGCCGTCAGACCGAGGATGATGATGAATATGGTCTGCTTCGACAGGAAGGTCTGACCGTTTGCCGTTGCGCCGACGGTGACGCCGAGCATGATGGTGACGATATTGGTCAGAGCGTTCTGCGCGGTGTCGCTGAGTCTTTCAACAACGCCGCTCTCTCTGAACAGGTTGCCGAGCATGAACATACCGATAAGCGGGGCGACGGAGGGAAGCATGAAAGCGCAGATGACAAGCACGACGACGGGGAAGATAATCTTCTCTGTCTTGCTGACGGTTCTGAGCTGCTTCATCTCGACTGCGCGCTCCTTCTTTGTGGTAAGAAGCTTCATGATGGGCGGCTGAATAATCGGGATAAGAGCCATATACGAATATGCCGCAACTGCTATCGGTGCGAGCAGGTGAGCCGCAAGCTTCGAGGCGAGGAATATAGCCGTCGGGCCGTCCGCGCCGCCGATGATGCCGATAGCGGCAGCCTCCTGCGGGGTGAAGCCGAGCAGGATAGCGATAGTGAAAGCAACATAGATGCCGAGCTGTGCGGCGGCGCCGAGCAGCAGGCTCATCGGGTTTGCGAGCAGGGGACCGAAGTCGGTCATCGCTCCGACGCCCATGAAGATAAGGCACGGGAAGATACTGCTCTTGACGCCCGCATATATCAGGCGCAGGATTCCGATGTCATACCAGTGCGCGCCCTCCCGTATTGTTGTACTCAGCGGGTCGATAATGCCGGTCGGGTCATCCATAAGACCTGCGCCGGGCAGGTTTGCAAGCAGGATACCGAACGCGATGGGAAGCAGCAGAAGAGGTTCGAATTTTTTGGCAATGGCCAGATAGAGCAGGACGAACGACACGAGGATCATTACGCCCTCTCTCCATTGGAGCACGGCGAGACCCGAGCTTTCCCAGAAGCCTTTTAAGATTGCAAGTATGTCCATTTACTATCCCCCTTAGCCGACTACGGCGAGCAGTGCGTCCGTAGCGACGGTCGAGCCTTTCTGGACGGTGAGCTGTCTGACAGTGCCGTCGCAGGGAGCGACTATTTCGTTTTCCATCTTCATAGCCTCAAGAATGAGGAGTATATCTCCGGCCTTTACGGAAGAGCCTACGTTGACGTTGACGCTCAGTATCGTGCCGGGCATGGGAGAGAGAACCTTCTGACCCTCTGCGGCTGCTGCGGGAGCGGCGGCAGGGGCGGGAGCTGCTGCGGGGGCGACGGGTGCGGCAGCTGCGGGAGCCGCGGGAGCGGCGTCGGTAACAGCGGTTATAACGGCGTCGGTCTCCTCGACCTCGACCTCATAGTTTTTGCCGTTTAATGTAACAACATATTTCATGATTACAATTCCTTTCAGTTGTCGGCAAGAGCCGCATCAGTCTATCTTCTTTATGGATTTGAACAGCAGTCTGTTGAGCGGGACTCCGCTCTCGTCGCTGACTATTGCCATAATGACCGCAGCGGTCGGCTCGTCAACGCCGTCAAGGTCTAATGTGCCCTGCGACTGTGTGCCGGGCAGGGGAGTTCCGGCAGTGGTGGCCTGCTGCGCGGGTGCGGGAGCATCGGAATCGGCATTTTTCTTGCCTTTCTTGGCCGCGATATTCTCGCCGAGTCTGACAACGCGGGAGATTATCATGATAAGCACGGCAAGGATGATAAGCAGCAAGAATACCATAAGGATTCCGAAGAGTGAGACCTGAAGAGCGAAAATAAGCTTTTCACCCAGAGGCATACCCATGTCAAAGTTATCAAACATTGATAAAACCATTCCTTTCTGCCGAGGCTCAGTCGAGTCTCTCTATCTTATATTTGAAAGTGTTCTTCTTTCTCTCGTCGCGCTTGTCGAAGAACGCTTCCGCCTGTGTCGGGAAGGCTATATAAGAGAGAACATCCTCGTCGCAGGTCGCTCTGTCGCCGAGATACTCTCTTGCAGCCGGGAGACCGGGCTCAAGCAGGTCCGCATAGCGGCAGGTTATCGGCTTCTCGTCGCCGAGAACCTTCTTCTGCAGCTCCTCGTTTATCTTGCCGGGCGCCTTGCCGTATTCGCCCTTGATATAGTTTTTAACTTCCTTGGAGATGTTCTTGTATCTCTCACCCGCGAGCACGTTTGCGGTCGCCTGAACGCCGACCATCTGGCTCATGGGGGTGACGAGCGGAGGATAGCCGAGATCCTCACGGACTCTCGGGGTTTCAGCGAGAACTTCATCGAGCTTGTCAAGCTTCTTCTGAGCTGTCAGCTGAGCGACAAGGTTCGAGAGCATTCCGCCGGGAATCTGATAGTTGAGAGCGTCGGTCTGAGTTGTCAAAACGACGGGGTTGAGCAGTCCGCTCTTGAGAGCGTCGTTGCGAACGGGCTTGAAGAAATCGTTGATTTTCTTAAGTGTGCCCATATCGAGCGGGACTTCGTAGCCCTCTTTCTCGAAAATGTAGGCCATAGTCTCTGTGGGCGGCTGAGAGGTGCCGTTTGAGAAGCAGGAGATAGCGGTGTCGATAACATCCGCGCCGGCTTCAACGGCCTTCTGCAGGGTCACGGGGCCGAGGCCTGTGGTCGAGTGAGTGTGGACGATAACGGGGAGCGATATATTCTCCTTTATGCCCTTGACAAGATCGTAAGCGCTCTGGGGGTCCATGATGCCCGCCATGTCCTTTATGCAGACGGACTGGACGCCCATGCTCTCGAGGTCTTTTGCGAGCTTGATGTAGCTTTCGATGTTGTGGATGGGGCTGGTGGTGTAGCAAATGGTGCCGGATGCGTGAGCGCCGCACTTAACAGTCTCGTCAACTGCCGTTTCGATGTTTCTCAGGTCGTTGAGGGCGTCAAATATGCGGATGATATCGATACCGTTTTCAACGCTCTTTCTGACGAAAAGACGGACGACATCGTCGGGATAATGCTTATAGCCCAGAAGATTCTGACCTCTGAGGAGCATCTGAAGCTTGGTGTTCGGGCAGGCCTTGCGAATCTTGCGCAGGCGCTCCCACGGGTCTTCGTTGAGATAACGCAGGCAGGAGTCGAACGTGGCGCCGCCCCAGCACTCGAGCGAATAGTAGCCGGCCTTGTCAAGCTCCAGCAGTATTCCCTCGAAAGCCTCAAAGGGCATACGGGTCGCAATAAGCGACTGATTCGCGTCTCTAAGGACAGTCTCGGTGAAATTTACTTTCATGTGTTTCGCTCTCCTTTGGAATTTGTAAACTTGCTTAAAAATCAGAACTCGATGCGCGAGGCGATGTAGCTTTCAAGCTCGTCTATCGCAATACGCTCCTGCTTCATCGTGTCGCGGTCGCGCACGGTCACGCAGTGATCCTCGACGGAGTCGAAGTCAAAGGTGATGCAAAGCGGAGTGCCGACCTCGTCCTGGCGGCGATAGCGCTTGCCGATGGAGCCGGTCTCGTCGAAGTCGACCATGAATTTGCGGCTAAGCTCGTCGCAAATCTTGACAGCCTCGCCGGACAGCTTCTTCGACAGGGGAAGCACCGCAGCCTTGTAGGGCGCGACGACGGGGGAGAGGTGGAGCACCACGCGGGTGTCATTCTTCTCTGCGTCGATAACTTCCTCGTCATACGCTTCGCACAGCAGCGCGAGCACGGTTCTGTCGAGTCCGTAGGTGGATTCTATTATATAGGGAATGAACTTCTCGTTCGTCTCGGGATCGAGGTAGTCCATTTTCTGACCGCTGTATTCCTGATGTCTCGTCAGGTCGAAGTCCGTTCTGTTGTGGGTGCCGTTTATCTCGCCCCAGCCGAACGGGAAGAGGAACTCTATGTCGCACGCGGCCTTGGCGTAGTGAGCGAGCTTCTCGTGGTCGTGGAAGCGCAGATGCTCGGGAGCTATGCCGAGATCCTCAAAATACTTCTTGCCGAACTGCTTGAAGTAGTCATAGAGCTCGTTGTCGGAGCCCTTCTTGCAGAAGGTCTGGAACTCCATCTGCTCGAACTCGATGGTTCTGAAGGTGAAGTTGCCGGGGGTTATCTCGTTTCTGAACGCCTTGCCTATCTGACCGATGCTGAAGGGCAGCTTCGCTCTCATCGAGCGCTGGACATTGAGGAAGTTTACATATTCGCCCTGCGCGTTTTCGGGGCGCAGATAGATTATGCTCTTGGCGTCGTTGGTGACTCCGCGGTAGGTCTGGAACATGAGGTTGAACTCCCTTATGTCCGTGAAGTTGTGCTTGCCGCAGTGGGGGCAGGGGATGGAGTGAGCCTTAATGAACTCAAACATCTCCTCCTTGGTCATGCTGTCGGGATGGGCGTTGGGGTCGAAATTCTCGATGAGAGTATCGGCTCTGTGGCGCATTTTGCATTCCTTGCAGTCGAGCAGCGGGTCGGAGAAGCTGGCGATGTGTCCGCTCGCCTCCCAGACTCTCGGGTGCATGAGAATGTCCGCGTCAACCTCGTAGCTGTTTCTGCGCTCCTGAATGAATCTCTTGCGCCAGGTGTCCTTGACGTTGTTTTTCATTCTCGCGCCCAGCGGACCGTAGTCCCAAGTGTTCGCAAGACCGCCGTAGATGTCGCTTCCGGCAAAAATAAAGCCTCTGTTCTTGCACAGGGCGACGATTTTTTCCATTGTTTTTTCGGTATTGTTTAGCATAAGTGCTTTCTCCCCTATTATTCATTCCAGCATATGATAATCTAAAAAACGCCAAAAGTCAAGGCGCGTAAAAGAGATTTTGACCGCTTGTCCGCCCGCCTTTTTGTGCGTTATTCCGCAAGACGGATTTTGTCTGTGCATTTTGCCGAAAATAGCGCGGACAAAGCGCCGAAAAACATAAACAGTAACAGAATATCGATATAAAAAGAACAATAAAATTTTTCGCCGGGTCTTTGATAAAAAATATTTTTTTATCCGACCGACGCTTTTTCAACATCGTATTGACAAATCCGGGTTTTACTGTAAAATTATATTGTTATAATAGCGGCTATATTATATAAAACAAAGCAAAGAGGGGAAAACAGTGAGTAAAAAGGACTCAAAGATATCGTCGTTCTTCGGAAAGATAGGCCCTATGGTGGGCTACAATTTCGCAAGCATACTTTTCGGCGGCGGCTCGTACATTATCTCGCTCTATTTTCTGTCATTTTTGACCGAGGTCGAAAAGCTCAGACCCGACCAGGCCGGAATGGTCATTGCCATGGCTCATATCTGGGACGCGGTCACAGACCCCGTCATGGGCATCATAACCGACCGCACCCGCTCGAAATACGGCAGACACAGAAGATACCTGCTCTGGGGCTTTGTTCCGATAGCGGTTTCGTATTTCTGCCTGTGGACCTCGTTCGGCATCTCGGCCACCGGCAACACGACTGCGACAATGCTCTACTATATGCTCGCCTATATGCTCTATAACACGGCGCTGACTCTCGTCACCGTGCCCCATGTTGCCATGCTGCCCGTTGTCGCGCCCGAGTATTCGCTGCGCACGCAGTATAACTCGGTGCAATATATAATGAACTCCGTGGGCATGGTTACTTCCTTCCTGCTCGTGTCGCTGTCGCTCGGCTTTACGAACATGGAGATGTCCGCCGCTTCAAGACCGAAGTTTATGTTCTTCGGCGCGATTTTGTGCCTGTGGTTCTCGCTGCCCCTGCTCGTGACCTTCAAATGCACGAAGGAGCCGAGCTCGCTCGATATGAAGCTGCCGCCCTTTAACGCGACAATGCTTATCGAGGAGTATAAGCAGGTGTTCCGCAACAAGGCGTTCAGACGCTATTTTGCACTGAACTCGATGTATACCATGGCAAAGGGCTTCTATGCGAACTCCAACCAGTATTTCATCAGATATATCGCCCAGCGCTTCGGCTATTTCAATACCCTGCAATCGATTGCGGGCGCATCCGAGGCATCGGGTTTCCCGATAAACTATCTTATGACGATGAAAAAGGGCAAGCAGCTGTGCGGAAAGATTTTAACTCCGATTATGGCCGCCGGACTTATAATGAACCTTTTCATCAACAAGAACACCCCGCTTTGGGTCATTATTATTGCTATATTCCTCTATAATTTCGGCTTCTCCGGCCCCGGCTTCACCGCCACCAATATCCAGCCCGATGTTACGGATGTTGACGAGATGATAACGGGCCGCCGCCGCGAGGGTGTTATCTCGACGTTTAATACGCTCATCAAAAAGACCATAAACGGACTTATGAGTGCGTTCACCGGCTTCATTCTCAACGGCTTCGGCCTGCGCACCGGCGCGGAGAATGCGAACGCCCTCGAGCAGACCGCCAAGGGCATATTCGGCCTGAGACTGACTTACTGCATACTGCCGCTCATCTTTGTCGCCCTCGTCTATTTCTGCGTGTTCACCTATAAGATGACCCGAGAGGATCACAAGATGATAATCGAGGCGATAAAAGAGAAGAAGGAGACGGGCAGATGCACGCTGACCCCCGAGCAGATAAAACGCTGCGAGGAAATAGCGGGTCAGAGCTTCGGCGATATGTGGATAGGCAGACCGTCTGCGGACACTCTTTTTGCCGAGCTTGACTAAAGACCCACGAAAGGATCAAAGAATTGTCTACGAAGAAAGAAAACATCAGAAATTTCAGCATTATAGCGCACATCGACCACGGCAAATCGACCCTTGCGGACAGACTCCTCGAGTTGACCGACTCCGTGGCGAAGCGCGATATGACCGCCCAGATTCTCGACAATATGGATCTTGAGCGCGAGCGCGGAATAACAATAAAGGCGCACGCGGTCAAGATGGACTACACCGCGAGCGACGGCGAGGTCTATGAGCTCAATCTCATCGACACTCCCGGCCACGTCGATTTCAACTATGAAGTCTCGCGCTCCCTTGCCGCGTGCGAGGGTGCGGTGCTCATAATCGACGCGTCGCAGGGCATCGAGGCGCAGACGCTGGCGAACACCTATTTGGCGCTCGACCACGACCTCGAGATAGTCCCCGTTATCAATAAAATTGACCTGCCCGCAGCCGACCCCGACAGAGTTGCCGAGGAGGTTGAGGAGATAATCGGACTCGACTGCTCGAATGCCCCGCGCGTCTCGGCAAAGACGGGTGAAAATGTCGAGGCCGTGCTCGAACGCATAGTTCTGGATATCCCCGCGCCCGAGACCGACGATACTTTGCCGCTCAGAGCGCTTATCTTCGACTCTGTCTATGACAGCTACAAGGGCGTTATCGTCTACGTGCGAATAAAAGAGGGCAGGATTAAGGCGGGCGACACCATGCGCATGATGGCGACCGGCGCACAGTTTACCGTCGTCGAGGTCGGCTATATGCGCGCTACGAGCATGGAGCCTGCCGAAGAGCTGACCTCGGGCGAGGTCGGATATATTACCGCCTCGATAAAGACCGTCAGCGACGCCCGCGTCGGCGACACCGTGACGACCGCGGAGAACCCCGCAAAAGAGCCGCTTGCAGGCTACCGCAAGGTGAACCCGATGGTTTTCTGCGGCGTATATCCCGCCGACGGCGCAGACTACGAGAACCTGCGCGACGCGCTCGAAAAGCTCCAGCTCAACGACGCCTCGCTCTCATATGAGCCGGAGACCTCCGGCGCGCTCGGCTTCGGCTTCCGCTGTGGCTTTTTGGGTCTGCTCCACCTCGAGATAATCCAGGAGCGCCTTGAGCGCGAATACGACCTCGACCTCGTGACCACCGTTCCGAGCGTCATATATAAGATACACCTGACCGACGGCAGCGTTATCGAAATCGATAACCCGACTCACTATCCCGACCCCGTCAATATCGATTACAGCGAGGAGCCGTTCACCAACGCGCATATCTATTCGCCGCCCGAATATGTCGGCGCTATAATGGACTTGTGCCAGGAGCGCCGCGGCGTGTTCAAGAACATGACCTATATCGCCTCCGACCGCGTGGACATCCTCTATGAGCTGCCGCTCAACGAGATAATCTACGATTTCTTCGATTCTCTCAAGTCGCGCACCCGCGGCTATGCGTCGTTTGACTATGAGATAACCGATTACCGCCGCTCGAACCTCGTAAAGCTCGACGTTCTCTTAAACGGCGAGATAATCGACGCGCTTTCGTTTATTATCCACTCCGACAAGGCGTACGGGCGCGCAAGAAAGATAGCCGAAAAGCTCAAGGACAACATCCCGCGCCAGCTGTTTGAGATTCCGATTCAGATAGCCATCGGCGGCAAGGTCATCGCCCGCGAGACTGTCAAGGCGATGAGAAAAGACGTTCTTGCCAAGTGCTACGGCGGCGACATAACCCGAAAGAAGAAGCTGCTCGAAAAGCAGAAGGAGGGCAAGAAGCGTATGCGCCAGTTCGGCACGGTCGAAGTGCCGCAGGAGGCGTTTATGGCGGTCCTCAAGCTCGACGACGATTGACAGACAAAACAAACAAAGCTGTAAATTACCCGCCCTGCGGCGTTCGGTAACTTACAGCTTTTTACTTTTTTTGATCTGTCGTATTTTATTTTTTGGCGGCAACGCTTTTCTGCATACCGTCAAGCTTTGCAAGAACGGCGGCGTACATATCGCATATTGAAAGCGAAATGAAGTCGGCGGGTTGAGAAAAATCGTTGTTGACCCATTCCTCGATTATGCCCAAGGAGCCCTTGACCATAAAGGTGTATGTCGTGTCTAAAGTCAAGTCGTCCAAACCGGGGAATTTTCGCCGCCATTCGCCTGTTATGTCGCGGCGGTTTATTTCGCAGCATTCGTCCAAAAACTGCTTGCTGCCGTATTTGCCGAACAGTGCGTCGCAAAATGAACGCTCAGCCTCCACGGTCTCTATTATTTTGTTTATCCGGGGGAAGTCGCTTTTTGTGTAGTTGCAGTTTCTTACGGCGTCGCAGAGACGCTCGTAGACTATGCTTTCTATTTGCCCCAAAAGGTCGTAAACATCGGCATAGTGGGCATAGAAAGAACCTCTGTTGACGTTGGCTGCTTGGCAGAGCTCCGTTACCGAAATTTTGTCTATGGGCTTTTGCTTGAGCAGTGAAATGAAGCTCTCGCAAAGCAGCTGCTTTGTTATTAAAATGCGGCGGTTTTCCATGAAATCTTTGCCTCCGTAGGTTGTCAACTGAACAAAAAAGCCCCGATTTGTTCAGCTGCGCACAAATCGTAAATTTTTGTTGATTGACGCAACAAAGCGTAGAGATTATACTATAAATGCAGTTATAAGTCAATCTTACAATGCGAAGGGAGGAGACGAAATGGAAGCGGCATTGGAACTGTTGCTTAAGGCACTCGAGTGGTCGGGCAAGGCGCTTTATTGGGTTACTATAGGCCCGATAATAGAGCTTATAAAGCTGATTTTCGGAATCGCTTAAATTTAACGAGGAGGGAAAAGTAATGGAGATCATCCAGAGAATTTTAGAAGCGTACTTTGAGTATGTAAGATTTATTCTTGAGCACCTTTTCTGGTTCATTCCGAAATAAGAGGGACTGCATTTTATTAATGCAGAGCTGAAGAAAAATTCAAAGGTCATAATTCGAGCGGTTGCTGCGATTATGACCTTCTTTTTTTATTTGTTTTCCGCGCCGAAATCAGTTTTTCGGGCTGCCCGCGGCCGCGCGCATCGTCATGACGACTGTAAAGGTGTCTCCCTTGTCGTCGGTCACAAGCCGTCCGCCGTATTTTTCGGCGGTGTCTCTGAGAATCCTCAATCCGTAGCCGTGCTCGCCCGTGCGGCTCTTTTTCTTGTCCTCATAGTCCGGAGCCACATTGTTTTCGCCGGTTATGTAGAGCATCCCGTCGCTCTCGTCTGTAAAGCTCTTTATCTTTACATATCTTTTCCCGTCGATTGCCTTCGCCGCGTTTATCGCGTTGTCGAAAATGTTGACGTAAGCCTTGCATATATCTATTTCTTCTATGTCGAGAGTCTCCGGAACGCGCAGGTCAAAGTCGAAATCGATTTCGTTTTTTCTGCATTCCGCGGCCTTGTTCGAGGCTATCGCATTTACGAGCGTGTTTTGGCAGAAGCGCTCTATTTTTATGTCCGCAACCTCTGTTTTGAGCTGAGAGAGCATCTTCTTTGCGGACTCCTTATCGCTGTCCGCACCGTTCTCCATTATCTCGCAGGCGGTCTGCACCATGTTGGCGAGGTCGTGACGTATCTTTCTCGCCTCAACGCTGTTTTGCTCGACATTCTTGTAGTATTCGAGGTTGACGCTGTTCTGATATTCCTGCATCTTCAGCGCCTCGCGCAGCTTTTCGTTCTGCGAAGAGCGGTTCATGACATAGAAAAGTATGACGTCCGCGGCGATACTGAAAATTGCGACGACGGCAAAAATTATTATTGTTGTGCGATCACGGTCTTTAAAAAGGGAGAGAGGGCTGTTTTCGCCCGCCCAATCGAAGTGATTTAACAGGATCATGCAGGTGTCGAGCAGCAGCATTTGACTCAGCGGAAAGATGATAAATGCAAGCATCGAAGTCGGTTTTATTGCCCCGCCCTCAAGCTTTCGCTTTCTGAAATATGTAAACACAAGGAAAATCACTGTGTACACGAGCAGAAACGGCGTGAGAACCAGATTGGCCTCAGGGTCGTTGCTGCCTATTCCAAACAGATTTAACATCGAAGCCACAACGGCGGTGAAGCTGGATTCCAATGCAAAAATTGCTATCGACACAAATGCCTTCGTTCGGAACTTGTCCTTGTAGAGCACCGCCGCGCAAATGAAATAATACGCGAGCGGAAGCAGAACCAGAAACGACGGGGCAACAAAGGTCACGAATTTCTGCGAGACAACCAAAAATACAAACGGAACGGTGGTTATCAAAAAGACAAGGTGTTTATTAAATTTCGGTGTCAGGTTATACCAAAGAAAGCCGCCCTGAAGCAGAGCGAGCATTATGTTGTTGACATACCATAAAAATTCGTAAATAGATTCGGACATTGTTTCCCCTCCCACAAAAGCCGTTATTCCATAATACTCAATATATCTTCCGCACTGTCGGCGATGTAAGAAGCGCCGCCGTCAACGAGCACCTTTCTGTCGCGGAACCCCCATGATACGCCGATGCACGGCAATCCTGAGTTTCTCGCCGTCACAACATCGACCTCGGAATCGCCGGAATAGACTGTCGCGGCAGGATTCGCGCCGAGCAGCTTCATCGCGTATAAAACGCCGTCGGGAGCGGGCTTTTTCTGCCTGTCCTCCGTCTGACCGACTGCGGCGTCAATTAAGCTTTTGAAATAATCCTCGCACAGCCCGATTACCGCCGGCTCGAACTTGTTCGACACAACGGCGATTTTGACCCCGCGCTCGCGCAGCTTTTTGAGCAGCTCGATTATCCCCGGGTAAGGGGCTGTTTTGTTGGTCATATTATCTTTGTAGTGCGCCTTGAACACCGCAAGGCAGTCGGCCTCCGTTTTTTCGTCCGTGCCCTCGGGAACGGCTAAGTGTATGAGCCTTGCAACGCCGTTGCCGACAAAGCGTCTGACCTCGTCCGTCGTGCGCTCGGGAAAGCCGAAGCGGCGCAGGGCGTAGTTAGTGCTGTCCCGCAGGTCGTCGAGCGTGTTCAGCAGAGTGCCGTCGAGGTCGAATATAATATAATTGTATTTCATGCGTATGCTCCTCGGATTTTGCTTTTTTCGTGCATATACTTATTATATCGTAGATTTTTTCTATGTCAATGCGGAGTTCACAAAGTGTTTACAAATAAATTGTTGACAAAATCTGCAAGGAGTTGTATAGTATGAATTGTAAGTTAGCACTCGGACATTGAGAGTGCTAATGAACAAAACGAAAGGCAGAGACAGATGGAACTGAGCGAGAGAAAAGAGAAAATTCTTGCAGCAGTTGTCGAGCAGTATATAAAGACCGGCGAGCCCGTCGGCTCAAAGACTCTGCTCGATTCTCTCGATATGTCCGTTTCCTCCGCCACCGTGCGAAACGAGATGGCGGATCTCGGCTATCTCGGGCTGCTCGATCAGCCGCACACCTCGGCGGGTCGCGTCCCCACAGGCGAGGGCTACCGCTACTATGTCGATAACCTCGTCCCCGAGAGCGAGCTCAGCGACGAATCGCGCAGGCTCATAGACGCGGGTATCGGAAATGCAAACGGCGACCCCGAAAGCCTTTTGAGGCACGCGGGCGAGGCGCTTGCCTATCTCACCGAGTGCGCCGCCGTCATGACGACCCCCTCGGGCGAGAACACGAAGATAAAGCGCGTCGAGCTTGTTCCCATATCGCCGCACACCGCGATGATAGTGCTCTTGGCGAGCAACGGAATTTTAAGAAGCAAGCTCTTCAGGCTCGATTCCCCGATAGACACAACGGTCTGCGAGACCTTCTACAATGTCGCGCAGGCCATGCTCATAGGAGTGCCCGTCAGCGCGCTCACTCCCGCTTATCTCCAATCGATAGCGGCGCGGCTCGGAATGGAGTCGCTTGCGATGTTCCCGATGCTCTCGGCAGTCGCCGAGCTTTCGCAGAACGCCGCTCAGCCGCACGTCTTTCTCTCCGGTCAGTCGAATCTGCTGCACCACAGAGAGTATGCAGGCAGAGCATACGAGCTGCTCGAGTTTTTGAGCCGCGGAGCTCCGCTGAGAACCCTTGCAGACAGCATGAAGGGCGAACTCGAAATAAGGATAGGCAGAGAGAACGGTTTCGTTCAGCTCGACAATTCGAGCGTCATCCTTGCGAGATATACCGTCGGCGAGGACAGCGCCGGTTCTATAGGCATTATCGGGCCGACAAGAATGGACTACCGCAGACTGGTTCCCGGTCTTAAATATATTTCTCAGTGCATAAGCAAAACAATGGAAAAGGCACTTGAAGAGTAACGAAAGGAATGTAACACCAATGAGCGAGAGCACGAAAAAGCCCGAGCAGGCGGAGGAGAACAAAGCCGAAACCGCTCCGGCGGAGGATACGAAGAAGGCTGAAAAGAAAGCCTCGAAGTCCTCGAAGAAAAACGCACAGGCCGACCGCATAGCCGAGCTCGAAAAGGAGCTCGAAAAAGCTCAGCAGTCAGTCAAGGAGAGTGCCGACAACTTCCTGCGCCTCGCTGCGGAATATGATAACTTCCGCAAGCGTTCGCTGCGCGAGAAGGACGACATAAAGGTTCGCTCGAAAACGGACGTCGTCGAGAAGCTTCTCCCGGTCATAGATAATTTTGAACGCGCCGCTTTGAACGCCGAGGCCGACGCCGACAGCTACCGTCAGGGAGTCGAGCAGATATACAGGCAGTTCATCGATATCCTGAAAACACTCAATATCGAGGCGTTCGGCGCAGAGGGCGATGCGTTCGACCCGAATATCCACTCGGCTGTTATGCACACCGAGGACGAGAACGTCGGCGAGAATGTTATCGTCAAGGTTTTCACAAAGGGCTATAAGCTCGGCGACACGGTCATAAGACCCGCAGTCGTTCAGGTTGCCAACTGATGCCGCAAGGCATTTTTGGAATATAAATTAAACTATTCATTACTTCGGAGGTAATTTATTATGTCAAAGGTTATAGGTATTGACTTAGGTACAACAAATTCATGTGTAGCGGTTATCGAGGGCGGCGAGCCCGTCGTTATCCCCAACGCCGAGGGCGCAAGAACAACGCCTTCCGTCGTCGCATTCGGCAAGACCGGCGAGAGACTTGTCGGCCAGGTCGCAAAGCGTCAGGCTATCACAAATCCCGACAGAACCGTCTCCTCCATCAAGAGACAGATGGGTTCCGATTACAAAGTTAAGGTTGACGACAAGAAGTACACCCCTCAGGAAATTTCCGCGATGATTCTTCAGAAGCTCAAGACCGACGCAGAGGCTTATCTCGGCGAGAAGGTCACGGAGGCTGTTATCACCGTTCCCGCTTACTTCACCGACTCCCAGCGTCAGGCGACTAAGGACGCAGGCAAGATAGCTGGCCTTGAGGTCAAGAGAATAATCAACGAGCCCACGGCGGCTGCTCTTGCTTACGGTATAGACAAAGAGAATGATCAGAAGGTCATGGTTTATGACCTCGGCGGCGGCACCTTCGATGTTTCCATCATCGAGATGGGCGACGGCGTTCAGGAGGTTCTTGCAACTGCCGGTAACAACCGCCTCGGCGGCGACGATTTCGACCAGAGAGTTATCGATTGGATAGCCGACGAGTTCAAGAAGAGCGAGGGCGTTGACCTGCGCGGCGATAAGATGGCCATGCAGAGACTGAAGGAGGCTGCCGAGAAGGCGAAGATTGAGCTTTCCAACGTCACCACCTCCACCATCAACCTGCCCTTCATCGGCATGAAATCCGACGGCACTCCGCTCAACCTTGAGATGACCCTCACCAGAGCTAAGTTCAACGAGCTCACCGCAGACCTCGTCGAAGCGACAATGGGCCCCGTTCGCCAGGCTATCTCGGACTCCGGCCTCAAGACTTCCGAGCTTCACAAGATCCTTATGGTCGGCGGCTCGTCCCGTATCCCCGCAGTTCAGGAAGCCGTTAAGAAATATACAGGCATCGAGCCCTTCAAGGGCATCAACCCCGACGAGTGCGTCGCTATCGGCGCGGCTATCCAGGGCGGCGTCCTTGCAGGCGATGTCAAGGGACTGCTTCTTCTCGATGTTACCCCGCTGTCACTCGGTATCGAGACTATGGGCGGCATAAACACCAAGATTATCGACAGAAACACTACCATCCCCGTCAAGAAGAGCCAGATTTTCTCCACCGCGGTTGACAATCAGCCCTCCGTTGAAGTCCACGTTCTTCAGGGCGAGAGAGATTTCGCTAAGGATAACAAGACTCTCGGCGTGTTCCACCTCGACGGCATCATGCCCGCACGCAGAGGCGTTCCGCAGATCGAAGTCACCTTCGATATCGACGCAAACGGCATAGTCCATGTCTCCGCTAAGGATCTGGGCACCGGCAAGGAGCAGTCGATCTCCATCACCTCTTCGTCCAACATGTCCAAGGAGGATATCCAGAAGGCTGTTGACGAGGCTGAGAAGTTCGCTGAGGAAGACAAGAAGCGCCGCGAGGAAGTTGATATCAGAAACGGAGCAGACCAGATGGTCTATCAGTGCGAGAAGCTCGTCAGCGAGGACGGCGACAAGTTCTCCGAGGACGACAAGAAGGACATCAACGACAAGGTCGATGCCCTTAAAGAAGCCCTCAAGGGCGAGGATATCAACCTCATCAAGTCCCGCCAGGAGGAGCTCACCTCTAAGTTCTACGAGATTTCCGAAAAGGTCTACAAGGCTGCCGCAGAGCAGGCTCAGGCTCAGCAGGGTGCCGACGGCGCTCAGCCCGGCAGCGATGCGGGATACACTGAGGCGAATTATACCGACGTCCCCGAAGACAACGACTAAGCCGGCAATGCGTAATTCCGCACGATACGGCGTTGTGAGAACCATGCCCGTTCGGTCACGTACCGATGTACGCTCCCTCGCGGGCAGAACCTCACGCCTTGTCTCGCACAAAATTCCGCTATTGCCTGCCTTTTCGCAGGAATTGACAGTCGGCAATGCGTAATTTCACGCGATACGGCGTTGTGAGAACCTGCCCGTTCGGTCATTAATGTAGGGGCGGATATCATCCGCCCGCGAAAAGCCGTCTCGGGCTCGCTGCGCCGATACACATTGCGGAAGAGATAATGTTTACGCGGTTATCGCGCATGAACCTACGTATAGCCGTGGGCTCTGCGCGGTTTGCGTGTTTGATTTGTAGGGGCGGATATTATCCGCCCGCGATATGATGATGCCTATGAATATGAAAAAACCGTCAAGAAAGAAGATACGTCTGGATGGGTATGACTATTCTTTGAGCGGGGCTTATTTCATAGCGGTCTGCACCGGAGATAAAAAGCCTTTGCTGTGGAAAAATTCCAATCTTGATGTCGGGCTTTCCCGCTGCGGTGAAACGGTGAAAACGGCAATTGAGGCAATCGAAAAGCACTATGAAGGTGTTGCGGTAGACAAATATTGCATAATGCCGAACCATATTCATTTGATTCTTACAATTACCGCCGATGAGAGCGGGCGGATGATATCCGCCCCTACAGTATCGACCGTTGTAGGTTCAATGAAGCGGTGGGTTTCAAAAGAACTCGGCGTATCCGTTTGGCAGAAATCCTTTTACGACTGCGTGATACGCGGCGAAAAGGAATATTTTGAAATTTGGCAAATACATTGACGAAAATCCGTTAAAATGGATTTCGGATGAATTGTATATTGTATAAAGGAGTAATTTCCCTTGGCAGATAAAAGAGATTTTTACGAGGTGCTCGGGGTCAGCAAAAATGCCACTGAGGACGAGATAAAAAAAGCATACCGTCAGAAGGCGAAGCAGTATCATCCCGATCTCAACCCCGGTGACGCTGACGCCGAGGCGAAATTCAAGGAGGTCAACGAGGCCTACGAGGTGCTCTCCGATAAGGATAAGCGCGGCAGGTATGACCAGTTCGGCCATGCCGGCGTCGATCCCAACTTCGGCGCGGGCGGCGGCGCAGGCGGCTGGGGCACGGGCTCCGGCGGCGTTGACTTCGATTTGGGCGATATTTTCGGCAGCTTCTTCGGAGGAGGCGGCGGCTTCGGCGGCTTCGGCGGCGGACGCTCCGACCCCAACGCGCCCAGACGCGGCGACGATGTTCAGGCGCGCGTCACGATTTCATTTGAAGAGGCGGCTAAAGGCTGCAAGCGCAAGGTGGAGATACACCGTATCGAGACCTGCTCCGACTGCGGCGGCTCGGGTGCTCAGCCGGGCTCAAGCGTCAAGACCTGCCCCGACTGCGGCGGCAGAGGTCAGGTGAATGTTCAGCAGAGAACACCGTTCGGTGTTATTTCAACCACTAAGACCTGTACCAGGTGCGGCGGCAAGGGCAAGATAGTCGAGAAGCCGTGTCAGAAGTGCCGCGGCGGCGGACGAGTGTCCAAGCGCCGTGAGCTTGAGGTGAATATCCCTGCCGGCATAGACGACAGACAGGTTATTTCCGTACGCGGCGAGGGCAGCATGGGATCGAACGGAGGTCCCTCCGGAGATCTCCATGTGTCCGTATTTGTCAGACCGCATCCGTTCTTTGAACGCGAGGGCTATAACATCTGGTACGACTGCAAGGTAAACTTCGTCCAGGCGGCTCTGGGCGACAGCATCATGGTGCCTACCATTGACGGCAAGGTCAAGTTTGACCTGCCCGCCGGCACTCAGCCCGGCACCGTCATGTCCCTCAAGGGCAAGGGCGTTCAGTATCTCAACTCGCACGGCAGAGGCGATCAGTACATCCGTATTATCGTCGAAGTCCCGAAGGATCTGACTGCGCCTCAGCGCGAGGCACTCAAAAACTTCAAGGATACCATGGGCTACAGCGATGTCACCCCTGATGAGAAGCGCGGATTCTTTGGCAAAAAGAAGAAATAAATTCTCGGACCGGAACGGCACGCACCGCTCCGGTCACGTTTTTATATCGGAAAAACCCGCCCAATGTCCCTTATTTTACACATTCCTCCCGACTCTGTCGGTTGACGGAGCGGGCAAGATGAAGTATAATAAACCGATAACAGGTTTACTGTAAAGACGGGGGAAAGCCGCATTAAGGCGGCAATCAACGAAAAAGGAAGATATATTATGGAAGATAAATTTGAATCTGCGGCTCTGCTTATGCCGACCGTCGCACTGCGCGGACTCGTAGTGTTCCCCGGTATGCAGGTACATTTCGATGTCGGCAGAGAAAAGTCAATGGCGGCGCTGAAGGCGGCGCTTGACGGCGACAGGAGAATTTTTCTCACTGCACAAAAGGATATAATGACAGACAACCCTGATTTCAACGACCTCTATAAGCTCGGCGTTGTTGCGACCGTTTCGCACGTTGCGAAGCTCCCGGTTGACGGCGAGATGATAGTGCGCGTGTCGGTCAAGGGTATGTACCGCGCGCGTCTCAACGGCATAGTCTCGACCGAGCCGCATCTTGTCGGCGCGATAAGAGCCTGCGCAATACGCAAATATGATATAGAAAACGAATACGGTCAGGCGCTCATAAGAAGCGCGAAGAGCATCTTCGAGGGCTATGCGCAGAGTGCGCCCCAGCTCTCGCCGGATATCGTTCTCTCCGTGCTCGGCTTTGACCATCCGGGCGATATGGCGGATTTCATCGCCGGCAACATTGCTCTCGAGCTCCCGGACAGGCAGTCCGTCTTAGAGGAGCTCGACCCGATAAAGCGCCTTGAAAAGCTCTGCGTGCTCCTGCTCAAGGAGTCACGTCTGCTCGAATATGAGGACGAGATTCAGGAGATGGTTCAAAAGCAGATGGACGACAGCCAGCGCGAATACTATCTGCGCGAGCAGCTGAAGGTCATCTCATCGCAGCTCAACAACGGCGTATCTCCCGAGGAGGAGATTCAGGAGTTCCGCGATAAAGTTGCGGCTCTGCCCGTTGACGATGCTTCGAAAGAGAAGCTTCTGCGCGAGTGCGACAGGCTCGAGCGCTACGCGGTTCAGTCGCCCGAGGCGGCGGTGAGCAGGAACTATCTCGAAACCTGCCTCGACCTGCCCTGGGGAAAATATACAAAGGATAACCTCGACCTCGCCCGCGCCAACAAGATACTTGAGGCGGATCACTACGGGCTCAAAAAGGTCAAGGAGCGTATACTCGAATTTATGGCTGTGCGCTCTTTAGCTCCCGATGTCGGCGGTCAGATAATCTGCCTTGTCGGCCCTCCCGGAGTCGGCAAGACCTCGGTTGCAAAGTCGGTTGCCCGCGCCATGGGCAGAAAATATGCTCGCATATCCCTCGGCGGCGTCCATGACGAGGCGGAGATACGCGGCCACAGAAAGACCTACATAGGCTCCATGCCCGGCAGAATAATTGCCGCGATACAGCAGGCGGGCAGCTCAAATCCGCTGATCCTCCTCGATGAGGTCGATAAGCTCGGCAGCGACTACAAGGGCGACCCGTCCTCCGCGCTGCTCGAGGTGCTCGATTCGGAACAGAACTTTGCCTTCAGGGACAATTATCTTGAGATTCCCTATGACCTGAGCAAGGTGCTGTTTATAACCACGGCGAATGTCGCGTCCGATATCCCCGCGCCGCTCTATGACCGCATGGAGGTCATTGAATTGGGCAGCTACACTGCGGAGGAGAAGTTCCATATCGCCAAAAAGCATCTCATTCCCAAGCAGCTCAAGAAGCACGGGCTCACGGCGCGTCAGCTCCGCTTTACGGACGGCGCGATAAGAAATATGATTGACGGCTACACCCGCGAGGCGGGCGTCAGAAGGCTCGAACAGCTCATAGCCTCCGTCTGCCGCAAGGCCGCCAAGCGCATAGCCGAGGGCGAGGAGAAGATAAGCGTCAAGGAGAGCGACCTTTTGGCTCTGCTCGGCAACCCGAAGTTTAAAGAGGAGCGTCTCAGGGATTCCGATGAGGTAGGCGTAGTCAACGGACTTGCGTGGACCTCCGTCGGCGGTGAGCTGCTCGAGGTTGAGGCCGCAGTGCTCGACGGCACAGGCAAGCTCGAGCTCACGGGCTCTCTGGGCGACGTTATGAAGGAGAGCGCCCATGCGGCGATGTCCTATGTCCGCTCCCGCGCCGACGCGCTCGGAATAGACAGCAAATTCTATAAAAATAAGGATATTCATATCCATTGCCCCGAGGGAGCGGTTCCGAAGGACGGCCCGTCTGCGGGCGTCACTATGACAACGGCCCTCGTCTCCGCGCTCACCGACACGCCCGTCAGACGTGATGTTGCAATGACCGGCGAAGTCACCCTGCGCGGCAGAGTCCTGCCGATAGGCGGACTCAAGGAGAAGTCCATGGCGGCTTACATACGCGGCATAAAGACCGTCATTATCCCCAAGGCCAACGTGCCCGATTTGGACGAGGTCGACGACGCGGTGAAGGCGAATGTTGAGTTTATCCCCGTCAGCAATGTTGACGAGGTGCTGAGCATCGCGCTCATCCCCGTGGACAGACCCGCCGAGGTCGTTGAAGAACACGATGCCAAAAAGGACAGCAAGCGCGCCGACATCCCGGCGCACGATAAAACAGGCGGACGCAGAAGCCGCGTCACTCAGTGAGGTTTTTATGAGATTTGATATCATTGAATTCGACCGCTCTTACGGCACATCTTCTCAGCTCAAGAGATTCTCGGAGCCCGAGATAGTTTTTTCGGGACGCTCGAATGTCGGCAAGTCGTCGCTTATCAACAAGCTTTTTAACCGCAAGAATCTTGCCCGCGTCAGCTCTGTACCGGGAAAGACTGTCACCGTCAACTTTTTTAAGGGTGACAAGGTGAATTTTGTCGATCTCCCGGGCTACGGCTACGCCAAGGCGGCAAAGAGCGAGAAGCTGCGTTGGGCGGAGCTCATGGAGGGCTTTTTCGGCTCCGAGCGAAATATAACGCTCGTCGTTCAGCTTATAGACTCGCGCCACAAGCCGAGCAAGGATGACTACGATATGCTGAACTTCCTGAAGTCCGGCGGATACAGAACCGTTATCGCTCTGACGAAGATAGACAAGCTCAACAAAACCGAGCGCGCACAGCGCCTTGAGGCGTTCAAAACCGAGCTTGCCGACTTCCCGGATTACGAGACTGTTCCGTTCTCGTCGCAGACCGGCGAGGGCGTGGATACGCTCAGAAAAATAATCGCAGCTGCGGCCGAATAAGCGGAATGTGACCTGCCAAAGCTGACAAACTGTGTAAAGTTGTATAACTTTACACAGAAGATTTGACGACTTTCGATTCCGTTTGTTCAAACTGCGAAAAGCGTTGAAAAATATCGGGTTTAGCGCTAAAAACAAGACTTGAAACGGCCGTGCCAGATATTTCAATGATACAAAACTTGTAAAGCTAATCAGCTTTACATCTTAAAATGAGAGGATGATGTATATGTCCGATTTCACAACCGTCTATTTCACATGGATCAAGAGGGGATTCAACATCCCGTCGACCCTCGTTGAGTTCTCGCTCTTCGGAAACGAGATAAGCATCAAGTTCTACGGAGTCATTATCGCCTTCGGCTTTATACTCGCCGCGCTCTTCGGCGGCAGAATGGCCTACAAGTGGCGCATAAGCCTCGATAAGATGCTCGATGTGCTCATCTACGGCACTCTCGCGGGAATAATCGGTGCGCGTGCGTACTATGTTATATTCCAGTGGGACTATTATAAGCTCCATCCGGCGGAGATACTGCAGATCTGGCAGGGCGGTCTTGCCATCTACGGAGGAATAATCGGCGGACTCATCGCCGCGCTCATAGTCTGCAAGGTCAGAAAGATAAATATTCTTAACCTACTTGATATGGGCGGCATCAGCCTGCTTATCGGTCAGGGAATCGGACGCTGGGGCAACTTCATGAATCAGGAGGCCTTCGGCACGAATACCGACGCCCCGTGGGGAATGTGGAGCAAAAAGATAGCGGCGACGATAATTCAGGACAGTCAGCTGCTCGCGGAAAAGGGCATAACCATGGATCCAAATAAGCCCGTTCATCCGACCTTCCTTTATGAGTCGCTGTGGTGCCTCATCGGATTCCTCATCCTCTATGTTATCTATAAGAAGTTCAGAAAATTCAGCGGTCAGCTTTTCCTCGGCTACGGCGCGTGGTACGGGCTGGGCAGAATGATAATCGAGGGCTTCAGAACCGACAGCCTCTATATCGCACACACGACTATAAGAGTTTCTCAGGTAGTCTCGGGCGTGCTTATGCTCGTCTGCCTTGTGCTGTATATAGTGTTCACAGTCAAATATACGAAGCATCCCAAGCCCATTGAGGGCGTGGATTACTTCCCGGAGGACGCCGTAAAGACCAAGAAGGAGCGTCTTGCGGACGAGGCCGCCGCTATGCAGGCGCAGACCGAGGAGACTTCCGCGGAGAAGTCCGAGGAGGTTTCCGAAGAAGCTCCCGAAAAAGAGCCCGAAGAAAAAATCGAGGAGACTCCCGAAGAGGAGAAGCACGAAGACAGCGGAAAAACGGAATAAATCAATTGGAAAGAGTGGATAAGATGGCAAAGCTGATAGACGGAAAGCTTATTTCCGCAGAGGTGCTCGACTCGGTACGCGAGCGCGTGGAATATCTGAAAAGCTGCGGTGTTGAGCCGTGCCTTGCGGTCATAATCGTCGGAGACGACCCCGCCTCGAGGGTGTATGTCAACAACAAAAAGAAGAGCTGCGAAAAGGTCGGCATAAAGTCGCTCGAATTTGCGCTTCCCGCGCAGACTGCGCAGGAGGAGCTTATCGAGCTCATCGACAAGCTCAATCGGGACAGCTCGGTCAGCGGCATACTCTGCCAGCTCCCCGTGCCCGAGCACATTGACTCAGACGAGCTTATCCGCCGCATCTCGCCCGAAAAGGACGTTGACTGCTTCCATCCGCAGAATGTCGGCGCGGTAGTGACGGGCGGCAGCGTGTTTCTGCCCTGCACTCCGGCGGGCATAGTCGAGATGCTGCATCACGAGAAAATCGAGACGGCGGGCAAAAACTGCGTTATCGTCGGCAGGAGCAACATTGTCGGCAAGCCCATGGCAATGCTCATGCTCAGAGAGAACTCCACCGTCACCGTCTGCCATTCTAAGACCGAGAATCTCGCCTCGTTCACCTCGAACGCCGATATACTCATCGCGGCGGTCGGCAGGGCGAAAATGATAACCGCGGATATGGTAAAGCCCGGCGCGGCGGTCATAGATGTCGGCATGAACAGGGACGAAAACGGCAAGCTCTGCGGCGATGTCGATTTTGAAAGCGTCAGCAAAATAGCCGGCGCAATAACGCCCGTGCCGGGCGGCGTGGGCCCGATGACTGTCGCACTGCTCATGCGAAATACCGCAGAGGCTGCGGCGCATCAGAACAACATAGGATAACACCGCTTTTGCGGATATCGCAATAACTCATTTTGGAAAGGACGATTTTTATGGCGTCGGAAAAGAAACTTTATAAAAAAACAAGCGAAAAGAAGATCTGCGGCGTCTGCGCGGGTCTTGCCGAGTATCTCAACATGGATGTGACTGTAGTCAGGCTGCTTTTTGTGCTGCTCTCTCTCTTCACTACGGGATTCCCGGGGATTCTTGTCTATGTCATAATGGCGCTTGTTATGCCCGATGAGGACGATCTTCAGCCCCCCTATGACAACAGCGAGGAACAGTAATAAGTATTTGGCTCTCCGGTTTTGCGCCGGGGAGCTTTTTACTGCAAAAAACAGCGCAAAAACGCAAAAAACTTTGCCGTAATATTTGACAATCGGGTGCTGTATATGATATAATCACCTATGCCGCATATCTCGGGCTGTGCTTTGCACTATGAAGAGGATTATCCCGCCCGCACATAGCGAGTCTTGAAAAAAGGAAGGTAAATATTGATGTACGCAATTATCGAAACCGGCGGAAAGCAGTATAAGGTTCAGGCCGGCGATGTCGTATTCATCGAGAAGCTGGACGTTGAGCCTGAGCAGGAAGTCGTTTTTGACAAGGTTATGGTCGTCGGCAAGGATGACGGCGTCGTTGTCGGTACCCCCACTGTTGCAGGAGCCACTGTTACGGCTAAGGTTCTCAAGAACGGCAAGGCCAAGAAGATTACCGTCTTCACCTACAAGCCCAAGAAGAATGAGAAGCGCAAGCTCGGCCACAGACAGCCCTACACCAAGGTGGAAATTTCCGCTATCAACGCTTAACCAATGATAAGAGCGGTATTTTTTGAAAGCGAGAGCGGCAGGGGATTTGAGATAACCGGTCATGCGGGCGGCAACGCCGGCAGTGATATTGTTTGCGCGGCGGTTTCGTCCGCGGTGTATATGGCGGCCAATACCGTCACCGATGTTATCAATGTTCATGCCGATATCTCCGAGCAGGACGGGCACTTCAGGTTCTCCGTCAACGCGGACGATACCTCGGCAGCGGCGGTTCTCGACGGACTGAAGCTGCATCTGACGGAGCTTTCAAAGCAGTACCCGAAAAAGATCAAAGTCATTACGGAGGTGTAACACAATGCTCAAGATAAATATTCAGCTTTTCGCACATAAGAAGGGCGGCGGATCGACCAAGAACGGCCGTGATTCCGAGGCCAAGAGACTCGGCGTCAAGAGAGGCAACGGTCAGTTTGTTCTCGCAGGCAATGTCCTTGTCAGACAGCGCGGAACCCACATTCATCCCGGCAACAACGTCGGCAAGGGTTCTGATGACACCCTCTTCGCTCTCATCGACGGCAACGTCAAGTTCGAGAGAATGGGTAAGGATCGCAAGAAAGTCAGCGTTTACGCTGTCGAGCAGTAATCTGCCTGAATTTTTAAAATTACAGCTTCGCTTCGGCGAGGCTGTTTTTTTTATATTTCACGCTAAAAATCACTTGTATAATGCTTATATGTGCGTAATAATAAGCGTGCATAGCCGCTTTTTGTATACCTTTTATATATAGGGCGTTTTGGCGGCAAAAATCCGTCGAAAAATGTCGTTTGAAAGCTTCGTCGGTGTGACGGAGAACCGAGAACAGCTGTAAAGTATTTTGCTTTACAGTTTTCACTCCGTTTTCGGCAACATTTTTCCGTAAAGTTAAAAGCCTTACAGTGCATCATTGCTTTCTGCAATGTCATGCTTTATACCGCGATTCCGAATCATATCGAGTGGAGCTAATGCAACGCAAAATAATTCTTCAAAGGCAACAAAGCAGGGATTTTGTTACGCTTTTTCATAGATTTGTAACCATTTGTAACTTTTTGAACTTTTCACAAAAGTTTAGCCATTTTTTCCCATTTTAGCGAGTTATTTCAAGGCTCAGCGCCACACTTTGAGCGTTATCGAAGTTAATTTGTCGGCGCCGCTGTGCAATTTGCACAAAACAGAAGGCGAAAAAAATTTGACAAATGCCGATTGTGTCAATAAAATAGCAAAAGTCGTTCAAGCAACGGCTCAGTATACCCACGGAATCCAAAGCAAAGAACAAAGGAGTATTACCCAATGTTAGAGCATATCAAGGCTTTCTTTGCCAAACTGCCCGTGAGAAATCTGTCAAAACGTAAAGTTCTGGCAACGGTTTCAGCCCTGGCGATTATCGTCTCCGTTGTGACGGTGACCGCGTTTGCGGCTGCGGCAACCTATAAGGTTACCGTAAACGAGGCAGGCAAAACGGCCTACACAGTTTCGACCCGCGCAGACTCAGTTGAAAAATTCATTGAAGATAACGCTGATACACTGTCACTCGGCAAATATGATTATCTCGACTCATCCTCTTTTGAGGCGGGCACGAATTGCACGGTGACTGTCCTTCGCTCGCAGGTTATTAAAGTTATCGATAAGGGCGAGGAGTTTTACCTCAACGGCGCCGGCCCTGCGGCGCAGATGCTCGAGAAGCACGGCTTGACTCTCGGCAAGTTCGACGAGACAAATCTCGCCGACGGTGAGTTCGTCAGCAGCGATAAGACCCTCGAGATAAAGCGTTCGTTTGGCGTTACGGTCATAGCGGACGGAAAGTCAAACGATGTCCAGATAGCCTCCGGCACAGTCAAGGATGCTGTTGCCCGCGCGGGCATAAAGCTCGGCGAAAATGACGAGACCGACCCCGCACTTGACACTGAGCTCACAAACGGCATGGAGATAAGCGTTCTTCGTATTGAGTATAAAGAGCGCACCGAGACCGTCAAGGTTCCGTTTGACACGGTTACAAAGAGAACCCCTGACCTCTACGTTGACCAGACAAAGGTCTCCGTTAAGGGTGTCGACGGCGAAAAAAAGGTCACCTATAAGGACAAATATGTCAACGGCGACCTCGACTCGTCCGAGACCGTCAACGAAGAAGTGACCAGGCAGATGGTGACCGAGGTCATCCTCAAGGGCAGAGTTAAGCGCGTCAAGAGCATCAAGCTCAAGACCCATACGCCGATATCCGAGCTCAAGGTTCCCTCGAGAGTTAAGCTGAACGCGAACGGCGTACCCAAGAACTACAAGAAGATAGTTGACGGCACCGCAACCGCATATTACGGCGGCACGGGAACGGCATCCGGACGCAAGCCGATGCCCGGACATATTGCGGTCAACCCCAAGCAGTTCCCTTACGGCACCGAGCTCTATATCGTCTCGCTTGACGGCAAGTTCGTCTACGGCTACTGCATAGCGGCCGATACCGGCGGATTTGCAAAGAGAAATTCCTGCACTGTAGACCTCTATATGAACACATATGAGGAGTGCTGTGCATGGGGCTACAGAGGCGTTCGAATCTACGTTCTCTGATGAAATGAAAATCAGGACTGTCTTATAGGCAGTCCTTTTTTTCATGCCCAAAGCGATGAGTAAGCAGTGTGCAAGTATGTAATGTGACGTAACGGCGAATCGGGATTTGCAGCTACTCGCCACATCCCTATTTGTCGGACGAATAACGCACAATATAAAAAACAAATCCTACCCAACAAAAACGTGGGTAGGATCTGCTGTTTTTTGGGTAGGGTATAGCCCCAATGCTTATGCTCTGTTGCTCGGGCGATCCTCGATTATCTTTCCGTCCGATATCCTGACAACGCGCGTGCCTTCTTCGGCGATTTCGTTGTCGTGGGTGATTAAGATTATCGTGCGCCCCTCATCGTTGAGCTCGTGGAGTATTTTCATGACCTCCTTGCCGGAGTGCGAGTCGAGGTTTCCGGTCGGCTCGTCTGCGAGGATTATCGGCGGGCGCGCGGCCACCGCGCGGGCTATCGCAACTCTCTGCTGCTGACCGCCGGACATCTGCGAGGGCAGGTGGTTCATTCGCTTTTCGAGTCCGACTCTGCGCAGCGCGTCAACGGAGAGCTTTTCGCGCTCCTCCTTTTTGACACCCCTGTAAATCAGCGGAAGCTCGACGTTGCCTTTTGCCGTGAGGCTCGGAATGAGGTTGAAGCCCTGGAAGATAAAGCCGATTTCCTTGTTGCGTATCTCCGAGAGCTCATCGTCCGTCAGGTTTGAAACATTCTTGCCGTCGATGAGATATTCGCCGCTCGTGCAGATATCGAGCAGACCGAGCATATTCATCAGCGTCGATTTGCCCGAGCCGGAGTGACCGACTATCATCAGAAATTCCCCGCGGTCAACGGTCAGGGAGACTCCGTCGAGCGCGTGAACCTCGTTTTCGCCGGGATTGTATATTTTGTATGCGTCCTTGACTTCGATAAGATGCGGCATAGCAAAGCTCCTCAAGTGTTTTTTATAATTTTATCGCAATATTACTCATTAAGTCAAGTCAACATTTGTAAATTATTTTAGCGGCGGTATATTTCTTTCGCGCTTGCAGAAAATAGACGCGAGGAGATGAGATGATGTCGCTGTCCGGAAAGGAATATGAAAAAATGACGAAGCGCGCCTCGCCGCCGAGTCCGAAGCTGATGAATCTTCTGAAGGCGTTTTTGACAGGTGGGCTCATCTGCGCGATAGGCGAGGGCTTTTCCATGCTCTATGAGTCTCTCGGCGCAGACGAAAAAACCGTGTCGAGCCTTGTGCCGTGCACACTCATTGTCATTGCCGCCGTGCTGACGGCTCTGGGCGTGTTCGATAAAATAGCCCGTCACGCGGGCGCGGGAACGCTCGTGCCGATAACGGGCTTTGCAAACGCGGTCGTTTCGCCCGCCATGGAGTTTCGCAGCGAGGGCAGAATTTTGGGCACGGGCGCTAATATGTTCAAGGTTGCGGGCCCGGTTATAGTCTACGGCAGCGCGGCGGCGGCAGTCTACGGCGTGATATATTATATCGCGCAGAAAATTGCGGGGTGAGCGAATGACGGAGAGAATAGGGGAGTATACGCTGAAATTCAAAAGCCGTCCGGGTATAATCGCATCCGCCGCAATAGTCGGCAGCAAGGAGGGGGACGGCCCTCTGGGCGGGTGCTTCGACGAGGTCATAGCCGACGGCACGTTGGGCAAGGAGACTTGGGAGCAGGCGGAGAGTGCATTGCAGCAGCGCGCGGTGATAAAGGCGATTGAAAAATCGGGCATGACAGCCGCCGATATCGATCTGCTCATGGCGGGGGATCTGCTCAGCCAATGCAGCGGCTCGGCGTTCTGCGCGCGCGACCTCGGCATACCGTTTGTCGGGCTTTACGGCGCGTGCTCGACCATGGCGCTGTCGTTGGCTCTGGCGGCGCTGAGCGTGGATTCGGGTGCGGCACGGATCGCCGCTGCCGCGACCTCGTCGCATTTCTGCTCGGCGGAGAAGCAGTTTCGCACGCCGCTCGAATACGGAGGTCAGCGCCCGCCGACAGCCCAGTGGACGGCGACGGCGGCGGGCTGCGCCGTGATAGGCGAAGCCGCATCGCCGCATATCGAGGCCGCCGCCTTCGGCAGGATAACCGACTACGGAGTGAAGGACGCGAACAACATGGGCGCGGCGATGGCGCCCGCCGCGTGCTCGACGATAGCAGCCTTTCTGCGGGACACAAAAACGCAGCCGGAGGATTTTGACCTGATTCTCACGGGCGACCTCGGCTATGTCGGCTCAACGCTCCTGCGCGAGCTCATGCTGAAGCAGGAGCATATCGATATCACGACCCGCCACAAGGACTGCGGACTTATGCTATATCGGCTCGACGAGCAGGATGTGAACTCCGGCGGTTCGGGCTGCGGATGCAGCGCGGCGGTGGTCTGCTCGCATATAGTTGACGAGCTGCGCGCGGGCAGGCTCGGAAGAGTGCTCTTTGTCGGCACGGGCGCACTGCTCTCGGCCGTCTCGCCTCTGCAGGGCGAAACCGTGCCGTCGATAGCCCATGCCGTCCTGCTGACAAACTGAAAGGGGATAGCAATGGATACTGTGCAGTGCGTTTCAAACAGCATTAAATTTTTGAGCTTCGCTCTGACCTCGATGCATCGGCTCGATGCAGTCAAAAAGCTCGTTGCCGCGGCGGCGATAGCGGCGGCTGCGTGCTCGGCGCTGAGCATAATCGCCGTTTGCCGCGGGAAAAAGTGAAAAAAGTGCAGTTTTCAGCCGTAAAGTACAACAACTTTACGGCTGATTTTTTGTATCAGCCCGCACCTTGTCATCCGATTTTTCGCAAAATTAATATCGGTGAAGCCGAGACTGAGGGGTTATAGCACGGATTTACCCCTTTGCATAGACTGCTTTGTTTCTTAACGTCCTTGTAGGGTGCGGCGACTCGACGCACCGCCGCAAGTTTGATCTTGACGTTATAATTTGTAAATCATTGCAGGTCACAAAAAAGGTAAAGCAAGCGACTTTATAAACCTCGAGGAACAAGCCTCCAATAGCCGCGCCGCAGTGGAACGGTTATCTGAGAAATGCGAGGGAACGGCTTGCAAAGCAAGCCGCACGAGACCGTACTGTTTGAGCGAAGCGAGTTTACGGGCGAATGTGCCGAGCTGCCTACTGAGTAGCACAAGCTATGTACTGCGGCGCGGCGTTCGCGGGGTCTCGGGGCGAAGCCCTGAGTTTGCTTTTCTTTTGCAGGCGTTTTCTTTTTCAAATAAAAAGAAAATGCCGAAACGCTGTGAAAGATAAAATATTTCGTTAAGGTAGGTAGCGAAGGTAGTAGGTGAAAATTTTATACCCCAAAACCGCGCAGGTCCAGCCTTGTTTTTCCCCGCCTCAACTCAATAAATCACTGCCGCGGTGCCCTGTTACCATACATTATATATATACGCCTTTCGCATAGCGGATATATAAAAGAAACATACCCGTAAAATCATATTTTTGATTCAACAGTGGCATATAGAGCCTTTTATATTTCTTTTGAAGCCATTCAATCGAAAAATCAGCCTTATTTTTCTAAAACATAATGAACTTTTGTGCAACATTACCCACAAAAAATCGAACTATTGTTCTCACAAATAAATAACACGGCATTTTTAATCGGAAAATGTAATGAAAATGACGTTTTTCGACAGTTTCGATAAAAGTGTATCGGTTATCACCTATAATTTTCCGCTTTTCTTTTGTGCATAACGCACAAAAATAATTAAAAATATTTAAACTTATTGACAAGCCGCAAAGCAAAGGGGTATTCTTTACATGAGGGGATAGTTATACCCTCTTGCTTTGCATTGCCCGAGCAGAGCAATTATTCTGTCGCCAATGTGTTCCGTCAATTTGCGGGAGACGGGATGCTCAATATATGGTGAAATTTTTAAATGGAGGTGTAATTTTTGAAGAAAATGAAACGCTTGTTGGCAGTCATCCTTGCTTCGCTGCTCATCTTGTCCTCGGCAACCGCCGCGGCGAGCGCGTACAAGTACGATTCTTACAAGGATGGCAAGCTGACAAAGTACGACTTTACCGATTCTGCGGTTCTGACCACAGAGCAGTATGCGTCTATGTTGCTTGACTATGCCGATGAGGCGCTCGCCAAAGCGAACATCACGATGGATCTTTCGATTCTCGGTAAGCTTGATGCGACGTCTATAGACAATGCTCTCGGCAGTGTCTATAAGCTCATCAACAGCAACGGAGCCATTCTTTGGCTTGCCGGCGATCTGAACAGCGTCGATGTTAGCCATATAAAGGACGCACGTCGAAGCAACGGAACCGATGTAGCGGTTATCAACTCGCTCTTCCAGTTCCTTGCGGATAACAACCCGATCATCAAGAAGGTTGTTCTCGGCGGTATCGGTAAGCAGAGACGAGACGGCGGCGTCAGCCTTGGTGTTGCCAACTCGTTCGTCAAGGTCGATCTGAATATCGAAGTCATGCTCAGAGAGCTTCTCTGGGGTCTTGCGTATCCGAATACGGCATACAACAGCAGCACGACTGTCGATACGATGCTTCAGACCATCATTCAGAATGCTCTCGCAGGCGTACCGATAATTCCCGAAAGCGTCAGGAATCTCGTTAACCTCAATTCGACAAAGTCAACCTATGACTTCATTGAGGATCTGCTTCAGGCGGCTTATAATGATATGGCTGTCCCGATGCTCAACGAGCAGGTTATTCCGTGGCTCGAGATGCAGATTCGCTGCGATGAGACGGGCACTCTTGCCGATCTGTTCAACACAGGTTATCAGGTTCAGACTTATACTGTCCCCGCGGGCAAAACATTAATCGGCGAACTTAATAACATCGCAGGACAGATTGTCAACGGACTTCTGAAGGGCTACACCGGCTGGGTAGACGGAGACAACTCCAAGCTCACCGACAACGTAGTCTCGGTTGCGAGATTTGTTCTCAAGAAGACCGGCGGTTACTTCTTCCCGGATTGGCAGAAGCATATCGCAACACCGGAAGAGATCGATGCTATGAGCAAGGAGGAGCTTATTGCTTACATTGCTCGCTCGGTCATTAACGCATCAGTCGGCTATATGTACATCCCCGAGGATGTTACGACTGTTGTCGGAGTTACATGGGAGGCTGTTAAGCAGCTCATGGCTCAGTTCCTTCCCGAAAGAGATTACAGCAATTATCCCAAGACCATTGACGGTATTCTTGATATGCTTGCGGATTACATTGCTTACAATGTCAACCCCGGTATCGACCTTAATGCGGGCAGCCTCAAAGAGGCGCTCAATTACGGTTCCGGATTCGAGAGCATGTTGACTACTGCCGTTCAGTGGCTTAAAGCTGACCCGCAGTTCTACACAGGTCTCCTTCCCGACACGACGGTTGATACCTCTAACGGATGGAAAGCACTCGATGATATCATCTTCAAGCTGTTAGACAAATCACTTCTTCCCGCAAAATTTGCTGACAGCGGCAGTGAGACCATCTTAAAGGATGTCGTTTATTCTGTCCTTAACGGATTGATCCTTAACCAGGATCTGACTTGCCTTACCGACCTTTTCGTGAAAAATGAGGAGGGCGCATTCGCCACTCAGACTGTCAAGAAGAGCATCGTAAGACTTGTCACAGACATCCTCAACGCGATTATCCCCGGAACGATTACGACGAAGTACTATGACTCGCTCGACGCCATAGTGAAGAACAATGAGCTTGCCAACATCGTTGAGAACCTTATCAGCTCTCTTAACGGCAACAAGGGCAAACTCGTTCCGCCTATCGTCAATATCGTGGCCCAGGTACTGGGCCTGGCGGATAAATCCAAGTTCGGCCAGATGAGGTTTACCGGTCCGACCAGAGCTTCCGATGCTTACACCGTTACGATCTACAACGGATCTAGGGGTATAAACAGAGGCTACACTGACAAGAACGGCAACTTCACTCAGGACGCTCTCTATAAGTATAGAATCGACAGCGTTTCGGCAACTGCCTATAATATGGCGGGCAACGGAACCAATGTCGGCGTCTCCGGAGTCAGCAAGGGCGATATAATCAACGGCGGATTCGCTAAGGATCTCACCGTGTCCAAGCCCGGTGCAACGGATACTACCGTCGTCCTCACGGTCGGCTACTTTATCCTCACCGAGAGCGGCGAATCGCTCACAGGCACTACTCCGCTTTACGCTTCGTACTATACTTACTTCTGCTCGGATATCGAGGACGACAGCAATCCTAAGGATGAGAAGCCTTCGAACAAAACCAGCTATAACAGGCATTATCTTATGTATCCGCGCGCCGGCTTTATCGGCTCGAGCGATTCTATCGATGCCATCAGCAAGGTATATGTCAGAGTCAGAAGAGAGAAGAACACCCTTAACGGCAAAGACTCTGTAGTTAGACAGAATGCCTCGACCTTTAACAACGGCTCCGGAGCGTATTTCGCGGACGAAATGTTCGTTGTTTATACGCAGAACGAGGACATGACCTCGAGAGAGAGCCTTTGGAAGGCCAAGCCCGGCATCACAAGAGCAGATGTCCCGGACGGCAAGTATGTCATTAAGTTCTCTGTGTTTGGTCAGCGTACCCGCGGAAACAGCGGTAATGACACCACTTGGGAATGGGATACTCCGGTCTTTGTCTACAACGACTATGATCTTCCCGCGAAGTACAGCCAGTATTCCGGCGAGCAGCGTCAGCGCGCTAACTACAGCGCGGATGCGGACGCAGAGTGGGCAGAGTATCAGGCAGCTCTTATACAGGCGGCCAACTACACTCTCAGACCCAAGCTCCTCGGCAACTTCAACAATGCCTCTTATATCGCAGCTTATCAGACGATCTCCACGAGATTGACCGCAGCTGCCGAGGCTCTTGATGCAAAGCTGGTTGCGGCTTCCGTTGATTCGCTCAAGACCGCCGTTGAGGCAGTCCAGGGCGCACCCAATCCGGAAGGCTCCGTCTACTGGGATCAGGGATATAACTTCTTCGGTTACGATGATTTTAATTCCGTCTCCTGGAACGGCTGGAAGGAAGCCAGAAACCGCGCGATGAATCTCTACAACTCGACCAAGGCTCCCGAGGAGCCGGTTGCTCCCGAGCATCCCGGCGAGGGCGCCAACGAGTGCCAGCTTGCTACTTATAATAAGAAGTATGCACAGTGGGAGAAGGATCACGCAGCGTGGGAGACCGCGATTGCTACGTGGAAAGCACCCACTATATCCTCCGTCGATGTTGCTTATGCAGAGCAGCAGATAGCGCTTTGGGGTCCCAGACTCATAAAGCTTGACGCTGTTAAGACGCATCTCGACGCGGCTATAGCAATGTGCACCATCAACCCCGCCGATGCTTCCAAGTATGACGCGGAGAGATGGGAAGCATACTCGCAGGCATTTGCCTACGCGCAGAATGTTTCCACTTCGTTCAACGCCTCTACGACCATGCGCACGCAGGTCAGAGAGACAATGAACAACCTTATCTACAACTGGAAGCGCCTTATTGCTAACCCCGTTGTTACCGTCACCTTCACCTTCACCGTGAATGGCGTGACTCACGCGGTTCTCACCGGCAACCAGGGCGATCCCGTTGATCTCAGCTCCATCGAAGCTCCTGCCGCACCTGTCGGTATGCACTTCGTCAGCTGGGGCAATGTACCCGCAACGTTTGACGCCGACGCTACCTTCGAGGCAGTGTTCGCAAACAACACGGATACAAAGTATACTGTAAATGTTTATAATATGGACACCACCGGCGCTTATCCGTCAGCTCCCGACAGCACCTATCAGGGTGCCGGCGAGACCGGTTCGACCGCCGACATAACCGCCGAGGCAGCTCCCGCAGAGGGCTTCTCGCTCGATTCCGCGAAGAGCGTCCTTACCGGCACTATCGCCGCTGACGGTTCTCTTGTCCTTAGCATTTATTATTCACGCAATAAGTACACCATAACTTATGCTAACACGAACCTCGAGCCCGATGAACGCTATTATGGTGCAGTAGTTAATCCCGCCACTCCCGAAAAGGCCGGACATACGTTCCTCGGCTGGGAGGAGGAAGTTCCCGCCACCATGCCCGCGAACAATGTTGTTCTTACGGCTAAGTGGGATGAGCTTCCCGCAAACTACGACGAGTACAATATAGCTGTCGAAGCCGCCAACGCCAAGAAGGCAGAGGCCGACTACGACAAGAAGTACACTGCCGACACCAGGGCTGCCCTTGACACCGCACTTAATGAGGATGTCTCCGGCAAGAAGCTCAGCGAGCAGGGCGTTGTTGACGCTCAGACAGCGAAGATAAACGCCGCTGTTGCGGGTCTTAAACTCATGACCTACAACGCAGAGTTCTATGTCGACAATGAGCTTTATCGTACCGTCGCCACAGAGGTTGGCGCTCAGATCGTCGCCCCCGAAGCTCCCACCAAGGAAGGCTACACCTTCACAGGTTGGAACCCCGAAGTCGGAGTCATGGGTGTCGAGAATGTTAGATTTGACGCTAAGTTCTCCGCAGGCACCGTCGGCTACAAGGTTGAGACCTATGTCATGGGTCTTGACGGTAACTACGGCGACGCTGCTATCGAGGATAAGTCTGCTACTACCGGCGAGACTGTTTCCGTAACCCCCGAGACCCGCGAGGGCTTCACGGTTGCTGACAACAGTGTCCTTTCCGGCACAGTCCTTGCGGACGGCAGCCTTGTTCTTAAGGTCTACTACAGCCGTAACCAGTACAAGCTTTCTGTTGACGGCGCAGAGACAGACGTTTACTACGGCGCAGCTCTTAACGTTGCCGAGCCGGCAGCCAGAGAGGGCTACACCTTCGCAGGCTGGAATATGGATATTCCCGCCACCATGCCCGCAGAGAACCTGACCCTCGTTTCCCAGTGGAACGAGAACGATGCCGACTACTCCGCTTACAACGCGGCAGTCGCAGCGGCTCAGGCCAAGCAGGGCGAAGAGAACTACGACAAGAAGTACACCGCCGAGACCAGAGATGCTCTTGCAGCAGTCCTCGCAGAGGATGTCTCCGGCAAGAAGTACTCCGAGCAGGGTGTTGTTGATGCAGCCACCAAGGCTATCAACGACGCAGTCGCAGGTCTCGAGCTTATGACCTACACCGCTACCTTCTATGTTGACGGCGCTGTTCATGCAACCGTTCAGACGAAGGTCGGCGAGCAGATCGCTAAGCCCGAAGATCCCACCAAGACAGGCTATGTCTTCACAGGTTGGGATCCCGAAGTCGGAGTCATGGGCGTAGAGAATGTTTCCTTCAATGCTCAGTTCTCCGCAGGCGAAGTCTCCTACACGGTTGAGACCTATGTCATGGGTCTTGACGGCGAGTACGGCGCTGCCGAAACAAAGAACGTTCCCGCAACCACGGGTGCAGAGGTAACTCTTACTCCCGACGCCCGCGAGGGCTTCACGGTTGCAGGTGACAGCGTCCTTTCCGGCATAGTCGCGGCAGACAGCAGCCTTACCCTTAAGGTCTACTACAGCCGTAACCAGTATAAGCTTACTGTTGACGGCGCAGAGTCCGATGTTTACTTCGGCGCAGCTCTCGAGATAGCCGATCCGGCTCCCAGAGAGGGCTACACCTTTACCGGCTGGAGCCCCGCGGTTCCCGCCACCATGCCTGCAGAGGATCTGGCTCTCGTTTCCCAGTGGAGCGAGAACGGCGCTGACTACACCGCTTACAACGCGGCAGTCGCAGCAGCCCGTGCAAAGCAGGCCGAGTCCGACTACGCAGCAAGATACACTGCCGAGACCAGAGATGCTCTCGCAGCAGCCCTTGCAGACGATGTCTCCGGCAAGCTTTATTCCGAGCAGGGTGTTGTTGATGCGGCAACAACCGCTATCAATAACGCAGTCGCAGCTCTCGAGCTGATGACCTACAATGCGATATTCAACGTTGACGGCGTAGAGTATGCTAAGGTTCCGACTAAGGTCGGCGAGCAGATCGTCGCCCCCGCGGATCCCACCAAGGAAGGCTACACCTTCGCAGGTTGGAGACCCTCCGTCGGCGTTATGGGTACCGCAGACGCTACCTTCGAGGCAGTGTTCACAGCGGCAGGTGACACCGCTTATACCGTCAATACCTATGTAATGGGCACCGACGGCGTTTACGGCGAGCCTACCTCCGATACTCTCACCGGAACCACCGGCTCTACTGCAACATTCGTCCCCGAGACCCGCGAGGGCTTCACGGTTGACAATGAGCAGAGCGTCCTTTCCGGCGAGATCGCGGCAGACGGAAGCCTTGTCCTCAAGGTATTCTACAGCCGCAACCAGTACACCCTTACCGCTGAAGGCGTTGCGTATACCTTCTACTATGGCGCGGCTGTTTCCGTAGCAGACCCCGTCAAGGAGCACTACACCTTCGCAGGTTGGGATCCTGCGCTTCCCGAGACCATGCCCGCACACGATGTAACAGTCGTTGCTAAGTGGACAGAGGACGGCGCTGACTACACCGCTTACAACGCGGCAGTCGCAGCGGCTCAGGCGAAGCAGGGCGAGGATGGCTACGAAGCAAGATACACTGCCGAGACCAGAGATGCTCTCGCAACAGCCCTTGCAGACGATGTCTCCGGCAAGCTTTATTCCGAGCAGGGTATTGTTGATGCAGCCACTAAGGCTATCAACGATGCAGTTGCAGCTCTCGAGCTTATGACCTACACTGCTACCTTCTATGTTGACGGCGCTGTTCATGCAACCGTTCAGGCGAAGGTCGGCGAGCAGATTGCTCTTCCCGAAGAGCCCGCCAAGGAAGGCTATGTCTTCACCGGTTGGGATCCCGAGGTTGGTGTTATGGGCCTTGAGGATGTTTCCTTCAACGCTCAGTTCACCGCAGGCGCAGTCTCCTACAAGGTCGAGACTTACGAAATGGATGTTAACGGCGCTTACGGCGCGGCAACGGTTAAGACTGTTCCCGCAACCACAGGCGAAGCCGTCTCTGTCACACCTGACGCCCGCGAGGGCTTCACGGTCGCCGCTGACAGCATCCTTTCCGGCACAGTCGCAGCTGACAGCAGCCTTGTTCTCAAGGTTTACTACAGCCGTAACCAGTATAAGCTTTCTGTTGACGGCGTAGAGTCTGATGTTTACTTCGGCGCAGCTCTTAACGTTGCCGAGCCGGCAGCCAGAGAGGGCTTCACCTTCGCAGGCTGGAATATGGATATTCCCGCCACCATGCCCGCAGAGAACCTGACCCTCGTTTCCCAGTGGAACGAGAACGATGCCGACTACTCCGCTTACAACGCGGCAGTCGCAGCGGCTCAGGCCAAGCAGGGCGAAGAGAACTACGACAAGAAGTACACCGCCGAGACCAGAGATGCTCTTGCAGCAGTCCTCGCAGAGGATGTCTCCGGCAAGAAGTACTCCGAGCAGGGCGTTGTTGACGCAGCCACCCAGGCTATCAATGATGCAGTCGCAGCTCTCGAGCTTATGACCTACACCGCTACCTTCTATGTAAACGGCGAAGTTCATGCAACCGTTACCGCGAAGGTCGGCGAGCAGATCGCAGCTCCCGCAGATCCGATTGTCGACGGTTACAGCTTCACCGGTTGGGATCCCGAGGTCGGAACTATGGGTATCGAGAATGTTAGCTTCAACGCTATCCTTGTTGCCAACGATTCGTCCATCATCTCCGTCACTCCTGAGTCCCCGAACTACGGCGGCATGCACCAGTATGCAATCAAGGTCAAGGGCGAGCCTCAGAAGATCAGAATAGTCGATGCATTCGGCAATACCCGCACGTTTGACAGAAACACCTCCATGACAAGCGATGCCAATGCTCTCGGTATTCTGAAGATAGAGAAGACTGACGACGGCGAAATCTGGACCATCAATGTCAACATTCCCGAGGGCAGATATGTTGCCTTCGCGAAGTTCGGCAAGGATTGGGAAGAGAACGGCCATAACTTCTCTGTCAGATTCGACGTTAAACCCGAAGAGCCGACTCCGGACGGCGTTCTTGAAGTAACCTACAACACCCCGAATTACGGCGGCAAGCAGGAGTACACCTTCAAGGTCTCCGGTAAGGCTGATAAGATTCAGGTTGTCTGCGCAGACGGCGGAACGATAACTCTTTCGAGACTTGATCCCAGAGTTACCGTCAAGTCCTATGACGCAGAGGGCATCGAGGTCTATTCGAACAGCACCAACCTCGCTTATGAGATTTGGACTGTCAATCTTGATATCCCCGCAGGCAGACACATTGCTAAGGCGAAGTATGGCAGATCTTGGACTGCCGGCACTGAGTTTGATGTAATTATCGACGCGAAGCCCGTATCGGCTGTCAGCGTTACCGAGGTTAAGACCTCTGCTGATTCCGTCGAAGTTACCGTCAACGGCACTGCCACTAAGATCAAGATCGCTGACGCTTCCGGCGCCACCAGAACCTATGACAGAGATCATGCCGATGTCTCCATCGCCCCCGACGGCGACGGCGAGATCTGGACAATCAATGCCAAGCTTCGTGCAGGCGAGTACACCGCAACCGCGAAGTACATCGCTAACGACAGACAGGTCTGGGATACCACCGACTTTGCTTTCACAGTCTAAGGCTGCGAACGAAAACTGAAAATCCTGCTTTAAACGGCAGGTAAGAAGGGGAGTCGCTCTCGGGCGGCTCCCCCGATTTTTTTGCCTTCAAAGTTCACTTGAACTATTTGATAAAATGTGATACAATGATTGCAGAACAAGTATAATTTTCAGGTTGGTGAACTTTTATGACTCAGAATATCTCAAAACATACCCTTCAGAGACTTCCGATGTATCTGAGCTATATCAAGGGACTTCCCGAGGATGCTCCGAAAAACATATCTGCCACGACCATCGCCGAAGCGCTCCAGCTCAATGATGTCCAGGTGCGTAAGGATCTCGCGAGTGTCAGCTCGTCCGGCAAGCCGAAGGTCGGCTACAATGTCAAGGATCTTATCGCGGAGCTTGAGGCTTTTCTCGGCTATAACGATATCGACAACGCCGTTATAGTCGGCGCAGGCAGCCTCGGCAAGGCTCTGCTCAATTACAGCGGCTTCAAGGCCTACGGCCTCAACATAATCGCGGCGTTCGATCTCTGCGAAGAACCCACCGAGTTCCAGGGCAAGACGGTCTTCCCGATAGCCCAGCTCGAGAGCTTCTGCCGCAAGGTGAACATACATATAGGCATAATCACCGTTCCCGCGTCGAGCGCGCAGGAGATATGCGACCTGCTCGTGAACAGCGGCATCCGCGCCATTTGGAACTTTGCTCCGGTGCATCTTGTTGTGCCCGACGGTATACTTGTCCAGAATGAGAACATGGCGTCGTCGCTCGCCCTGCTCTCAAACCACCTGCGCGAGCAGATGAAGAAGTAAAAAGCAAAAAAATCAATCGGCTGCCGAGAAAAACCCGACAGCCGATTTTCTTATATCCCGCAGAAGCCATGCGGTTGTGTTGAGAGCTTGAAAAAGAAATGTGCAATTTTGGAGTTGCAGAGTACACAACCGACCGATTATGGCTCCCCCTTTAGGGGAGCCGGCTCGGCGAAGCCGAGACTGAGAGGGCATTGCGCAGATTTACCATTTTGCATAGACTGTTTTGTTTCTCGATGTCCCCTTTGTAGGGTGCGGCGACTCGACGCACCGCTGCCGCCGCAGGCGGCACAGGGGGCAAGTCTCAAGCAGAGAGCGTATTACACGACACGGGCGAAATGAATAGATTTTCGGTGACGCTAACGCGTCAAAGGGTCGTTGAGTCGCCGACCCCTACAAAGCAAAGCTTTCCGCAATCCCCTTGTAGAGGCGAACTTAGCTCGCCTGCTGTAGTCACTGCATAAACCGCGGGCGGATATCATCCCCCTCTGCATGATTCTGCTAATTTAAGATATAAAAATGTTGGCTGAAGGCGGTTTTACCCCCACAACCCCTATCAATTACGCGCCGACTCCCAACTAAAAAATCCTACCCACAAAAACTGTGAGTAGGATTCAATGCTTTATAAATGCTTGTTTGTTATTTTATCGGGATGATAACGAAGCTGTACGAGAGCTCCTTGCGGCCGTCTATCGCGTATTTGGGGAGCACGTCCGGGCCGCAGCTGCCTGTGCCGGTGCCTCTGAGGAAGCCGTCGATGTCAATGACCGTCGTGTGCTCGGAGTGGAGGTCGTCATAGTGCATCGAGCGCTGCATGAGTGCCTGAGTGAAGTGTCTCGCCGTGAAGCTGAGATCCCTGTCGGGGTTGCAAATCATCATTCCGACACCGTCCGCGTCCGTGATGCTGAGTCTGCGAACGCCCGTGCGCACGCCGTAATCCTGCGGCTTGATGTAGAACTCGTCCATGCCGTCGACCGTGGTGTTGTATACGCCGAATGTCGTATGCTCTCGGAAATCGCTCATGTTCTCGTAGGGGCCGTAGCCGAGATATTCTATGTTCTCGAAGCTCTCCGGCATCTCGAGCACGAGTCCGAAGCGCGGCAGAGCGGCGGCGGCTTTCTTCTGAGCCTTCGCGTTGAATACCGTCTCGACCTTTATGCAGCCTGCGGCGTCAACAGTGTATTCAATGCCGACCTTTGCAACAACGCCCTTTTTGGAGCGGAGATTGAAATCGACCGTGAACTTCGCGGTGCGCTTTGAACATGAGAAGTCGGTTGAGCGCGGAATAACCGTTACGTCGTCGTATCCTGCCTTCTTCCACTGCTCGATGATAACCCTGTCGTTGTCGAGCATCGCACGGAAAATGTTCGGAATGAAGCCCTTATGCGCGACGGGGGATTGGTTCATGAGCTCTTTTTCGCCGAGCTTGTATGACGCTATTTCGCCGGTTTTCAGGTCGAACTTCACAGACCCGCCGTAGAAATAGACCTTCACGGTGTCTCTGCCCTCTCTGCATTTAAACACGCTGCCTACGGGCAGAGGAACCTTCTTGTTCGTTTTCTTTATTACGATCTGCTCGCGTGCGATGAATTTATCGCCGTCGAGATATTCAAAGTTCATGCGGCAGTCGCATCCGTCGGGTATAGTGTCCTTGAAAGTGACTTTCTTGCTCTCGCAGGGCTCAATATCAAGCGAGAAGCGCTCTTTCTTGTCGCTTTCAATGCCGTCAACCGTCATAGAGCGGACAACTGTGATATAGCCCGAGCTGCGGAAACGGTTGGTGTTCGTGAAAACAAAGCTTCCGTCGCGGTTGAGCTTCGCTCTGAGGGGACGGTAGACCGCCTGCATCTCGAGAGCGCCGCTTGAGGGCGTGCGGTCGGGATGAACAAGACCGTCGACGCAGAAGTTTCCGTCGTGCTTTTTCTCGCCGTGGTCGCCGCCGTAGGTGTATCTATAGGGCCCGTCGGCGTGATATACCGCGTGATCCGCCCATTCCCAGATGCAGCCGCCCATGAGGTTGTCGTATTTATAGAAGCTGTCCCAATATTCCTCCATCGCGCCCGGACCTACGCCCATCGCGTGAACATATTCGCAGAGGAAATAGGGCTTTGTCTTGTACCATGCACCCTTATGCGTGCCCTTGCCGACATTTTCAACCTGCTCGTGCGTCGGATACATATCGGAAACCACATCGTAAGCCTTGCGCTTTGTGTGTATGACTCCCTCGTAGTGGGTGGGTATTTCGGGGCACATTTCATGCAGATAGTCGTAGCAGACGTCCTGGCAGGCGTAGCCGCCCGCCTCGTTGCCCAGCGACCACACGGTGATGCACGGATGACTCCTGTCACGCATATACATTCTCTTGACCCTGTCAAGGTAGCGCGGAGCCCATTTGAGGTCGTGGCTGATTTTATTCATGTCGTTGTGCGGAGCGAAGCACGCGCCGTGAGTCTCGATATCCGCCTCGTCGATTATGTAGAGACCGTATATGTCGGCGAGCGCTATTAAGTGCGGGTCGGGGGGATAGTGCGAGGTGCGCACGGCATTGCCGTTGAACTCTTTTATGAGAAGGACATCCTTTTCATAGTCGTCGAAGGTCATAACATAGCCGGTTTTGCCGTTTGTGTCGTGATGGTTGACGCCCTTGAACTTGATAACCTGTCCGTTGAATGTAAAGGTGTTGCCCTTTATAGCCACTGTTTTGAAGCCCGTAAGGTTTCGCAGCGTCATGAGCTCCTCACCGTTTCTGTACAGTGATATATAAGCGTTGTAGACTGTCGGAACCTCCGCGTTCCACTCTGTGACATCGAGGTCGGTGAAGGTCATATATGTAAGGCGTTCTGCCTTTACAGTCTCGTCCGCAATAACCTTGCCGTCCTTCTCGAGCGAGAAACCGACCTCGCAGCCGTTGAGCTTGCCCTCGAGCGTAACTTCGACGTCCACAGTCCATTTTCCGTCCGCCTTGCGCGGGCGAATGAAGTAGTCGTTGACATATACCGCAGGAAGCCTGTAGAGAAGCACGTCGCGGAAAATTCCGTTTTCGCGGAACATATCCTGGCACTCAAGATACGTGCCGGTGCACCATTTGTGAACGACCGCAAGCAGCTCGTTTGTGCCCTCGTATATGAATTCCGAGATGTCGAACTCCGCTGTATTGTGCGCGCCCTCGCTGTAGCCGACGTACATTCCGTTGACATAGAGGTCAATGCACGGGACAACGCCGAGGAAGCTCAAAATATGAATGTCGTCGGAATTTGTGACCTCAAAGCTCTTGCGGTAGATTCCGGCGGACATATGCTCGGGCAGGTTCGGATTGGGCAGGTCGAATTCATAGGGGCAGTTGAGATATACCGGCGGCTCGTAGCCGGTACGCTGCCAGGTCGAGGGAACCTGTATTTTGTCAAACTCAACGCTCTGCGCATCCAAAACCTCGGGGATGAGCGAGATGTCGCTGTAATATTTGAAATCCCACTCGCCGGAGAGCACCTCGACAAGATCGGAATCGGTGCGCTCGTGTTTAATATCGACGGCGCTCAGCTTTTCCTTTTTTGAATACGGTATAAAATATGCTCGTGCCGCGCACTTGTTGTCCTCAATTACCTTGAAGTCGCGGTAATTTGTTGTATTCAGCTTATACTCCATTTCAAGAGTCCTCCTCAAAAAAAGCACAATGATGCAAATTATAAGCATAGATATATTAGCATATTTTCCCTCAATCTTCAATCCACAGGCGAATTTGTTCATAATTTTTTTTAAATGTCCTACCAATTTTGACCATTTTGTGGTATTATAGTTCTGCTGACAGAAGATAATTTTTGTGAAAGGGCTGCGCAATGAGCAAACAGTATTCGGTACCTTTTGATAAAGTAAACATAACGGGCGGCTTCTGGAAAGACCGCATTGCTTTAAACGAGTCCGTGACGCTCGACAGCGTGCGCCGCAGGTTTGAGGACACGGGGAGATTTTCGGCTCTCGGCTGCAACTGGAAGCAGGGCGAGCCCGATCGCCCGCATTTTTTCTATGACTCCGATGCCGCGAAGTGGATGGAGGCTGCGGCATATGTGCTCTCAAAGCACAGCGACTCCGAACTCGAAAGCTATGTCGAGGAGCTGATTGACCGCATTGAGAGAAACATGACTCCCGACGGATATTTTAACGTCTGGTACACTGTGGTCGAGCCCGGCAAGCGCTTTACCGACCGCGACCATCACGAGCTCTACTGCGCGGGGCATCTCATCGAAGCGGCAGTAGCCTACTATGAGGCGACGGGCAAGCGTCGATTCCTCGACCTTATGCGCCGCTATGCCGAGCTTATCGAAACAGTTTTTTGCAGGGAGGATTCCGCGGCGTTTACTACCCCGGGTCATCCCGAGATAGAGCTCGCTCTTGTGCGTCTGTACCGCTGCACGGGCGAAAAACGCTGGCTCGACCTCAGCCGCTTCTTTGTGGATAAGCGCGGCAACAACGAAAAGGACAGGGGACAGGCGAGCGGCTTTGCCTCCGAGGACTATCTTTAGGATATGATACCCCTGCGCGAGCAGACGCAGGCCACCGGACACAGCGTCAGAGCCTGTTATATCTACAGCGCCATGGCGGATATCGCCTATGAGTGCGGCGACAGAGAGCTGCTTGCCGCTGCGAACAGTATATTTAAGAATATAACGGAGCACCGTATGTATATCACGGGCGGCATCGGCTCGACCCGCGTCGGCGAGGCGTTCACGGTTGACGGCGATTTGCCGAACGAGACCGCCTATGCAGAGACCTGCGCCGCCGTTTCCTTGGCGATGTTTGCACAACGTATGTCGCTGACCGCAGTCGATTCCCGCTATGCCGATACGGTGGAGCGGGTCATATATAACGGCTTTCTCTCCGGCGTATCGCTCGACGGAAAGAGCTTCTTCTATGAAAATCCGCTCTCGATAGACCTTTCAAAGCGGAATATAAAATACTGGCGCGGCGAGGAAGTCCGCCTGCCTATAACGCAGCGCGTCGAGGTGTTCGACTGCTCCTGCTGCCCGCCGAATGTCGCCCGCTTTGTCGAGAGCATCGGAAAGTATATATATTCGTATGACGGCGACACGGTCTATGTCCATCCGTTTATGCAGAGCGATACCGATATTGATATGAACGGCGGGACGGTGCATATCTCTCAAATAACGGACTATCCGTCCGACGGCGGAGTGACCGTTTGCGTCGGCGGCGCACCCGTGAAGCTCGCTGTCAGAATACCTTCGTGGTGCCGCGATTTCTCTGTCGAAGCGAAGCTCGCCGAAAATCTCGGTACGAGCGGCGGCTATATGCTTTTTGACTGCCGTGACGGCGCAAAAATAGAGCTTTATTTCGATATGTCCCCGGTTATCGTCTCCGCCGACCCCTCCGTGCATGAGGATTCCGGCAAGGTCGCCGTTATGCGCGGCCCGGTCGTCTACTGCGCCGAGGGTGTGGACAACGGCGACATATTCTCGCTCTCCCTCTCCTCCGAGCTCAACGCGGAGCCCGTCGATTTGGGCTTCGGTATACCGGCTCTCGATGTTGACGGGACGAGAATCTCGGGCTCGGGTGCGCTCTATGCGCCCGCAGATGAGATGAAGCATGAGCCGACACGCATCAGACTCATTCCGTATTTCGCCTTTGCCAACCGCGGCGAGAGCGATATGCAGGTCTGGATGAGCATAAGATAATACATTAATAATAAAATAAATAAAGTCGTAAAGGAGAAATATTATGCAGCAGCTTGATATCAAGAGCTTCGATTCAACCCCGATACACTGCTACCTCTGGGACGATGTTGAAAGCCCCAAGGGTGTCGTGCAGATTTCGCACGGAATGTGCGAATATGCCGGCAGATATCACGAAGTGGCGCAGATGTTCAATGAGCACGGCTATATAGTCTTTGCCGACGACCACCGTGCCCACGGAAACACCGAGACCGACGAGAACCGCGGCAGACATCCGGGCGATATCGAGAGAAAGACCGTCAAGGATCTTGTGTTCTTCTATAATTGGCTCAAGGAGCGCTATCATCTTCCGCAGGTGCTCATGGGTCACAGCTACGGCAGCTTTTTGGCGCAGGATTTTCTCCAGCAGGGGACGGACGTCAAGGCCGTCGCGCTCTGCGGAACCGCCGATATGAACGGCGCGCAGGCTGCGCTCGCTCTGCTCTGGCCGCTTGAGCTGTTCGCCAAGGATTGGCGCCCGAAGTTCGTCAATCCCGTGAGCGATATGATTTTTGACGCGCGCTATAAGGGCGAAAAAGGTCCGAGCCAGTGGGTGACGAGCGACGTGGAGCGCCGACAGGTGTTCATTGATGACCCCATGGCGGGAATAGATATCAGCGTCAACTTCGATTGGAATATGATAAAGGCGTTCGGCAGGATATATAAAAAAGAAAATATCGCAAAGATCAGCCCCAATGTCCGCATCGGCATTTTCAGCGGCGATATGGATCCGATAGGAGGCACGAAGTCGTCAAAGGCGAAGAAGCTTCTTCGGCGCTATCGCAAGGCGGGACTCAACGCAGAGATACATATATATAAAGACGCCCGTCACGAGCTGCACAACGAGAAGTGCCGCGACGAATATTTCCGCGACATTGTCGGATTTTTTGACAGCGCAATAAGCGCAGCGGAGCCGGCAGCCGTCTGAGTTTGTTATATATCAAGGCCTGTGCGGATCTTAATTCCGCGCAGGCTTTTTTGACTCTCCGCACGGTCAAATAAAATGAAGAAAATCTGAAAAAAATTGAATTTTACTGTTGACAAGTGCGGCCGGTTGTGTTATTATAGTCGAGCACTTGAGAGACGGGTCGGCGCGGCAGCGCGGGAACGTCGGAAAAGACAAGTGACGAGTACCTTGAAAATTAAACAACGAAAGAAACAAGGAACCCTGAGATTCGCGTCAAAGAGACGCAAAAAAGTAATTCCGGGAAACGAAAGTTTCTTGGTAAAGTAAAGAGCAGAACAAGCTCTGAAATTGATTGTAGCCGCTTCGGCGGATATGATACGAATTTTAGAGAGTTTGATCCTGGCTCAGGATGAACGCTGGCGGCGTGCCTAACACATGCAAGTCGAACGGAGTTCTTAAGGAATGCGACTTCGGTCAAATGACTTTTGAACTTAGTGGCGGACGGGTGAGTAACGCGTGAGCAACCTGCCTTTCAGAGGGGGATAACATTTGGAAACAGATGCTAATACCGCATAAGATTACAGTACCGCATGATACAGTGATCAAAGGAGCAATCCGCTGAAAGATGGGCTCGCGTCCGATTAGATAGTTGGTGAGGTAACGGCTCACCAAGTCGACGATCGGTAGCCGGACTGAGAGGTTGAACGGCCACATTGGGACTGAGACACGGCCCAGACTCCTACGGGAGGCAGCAGTGGGGAATATTGCACAATGGGCGCAAGCCTGATGCAGCAACGCCGCGTGAAGGAAGACGGTTTTCGGATTGTAAACTTCTGTTCTTAGTGAAGAATAATGACGGTAGCTAAGGAGCAAGCCACGGCTAACTACGTGCCAGCAGCCGCGGTAATACGTAGGTGGCAAGCGTTATCCGGAATTACTGGGTGTAAAGGGAGCGCAGGCGGGATAGCAAGTCAGCTGTGAAAACTATGGGCTCAACCCATAAACTGCAGTTGAAACTGTTATTCTTGAGTGGAGTAGAGGCAAGCGGAATTCCGAGTGTAGCGGTGAAATGCGTAGATATTCGGAGGAACACCAGTGGCGAAGGCGGCTTGCTGGGCTCTAACTGACGCTGAGGCTCGAAAGTGTGGGGAGCAAACAGGATTAGATACCCTGGT
>ERZ857984.430-NODE-430-length-52306-cov-6.389064_pt1 | contig 52306 bp, 44 predicted proteins | sample MGYA00519914_ERZ857984 | MGnify/ENA primary metagenome ERZ857984 (study PRJEB31778, sample SAMEA3449417) | human gut metagenome | biome: human gut; feature: human-associated habitat; material: faeces | place: United Kingdom | collected 2010/2012 ... | reverse complement strand
TTATGGATGTAATAAAGCAGATTCAAGTAATTATGGATATTGGACAAGTACACCAAATAAATACGATTCAACTATCGCGTGGCGCGTCTTTAGAAATGACGCCTTGAGCTACACCTATGTGACTGATGCTGTCAACGGCATCCGCCCAGTTATAACTATCTCAAAATCTAATATCTCATAAGAATTGTGAATGTAAAAATATAATAGATGAAAAATAAATTATGAATACACATAAAAAATTAGAAAACAATCATTAGATTGTTTTTTTGTAATATTTCTTTCTCAAAACATTTTTTAATTCCTTTAAAAATAAGGTAAAAACGTAAATTAGATTTAAATTTATGAAGTAAAAATATCGACTTTTATATTTAAATGTGATAACATTTAAAATATAGGGGAGTGATTAAAGAATGAGAAAAAGAAATAAAGGATTTACACTAATAGAACTTTTAGCGGTAATAGTAATACTAGCCTTAATAGCGTTAATAGCAATGCCAATAATATTAAATATAATAAAGGATGCGAAAAGAAGTGCAGCCAAAGATTCCGCATACGGATATATAGATGCAGTAGAAAAATATATAGTATTAGCAAAAGCAAAAACAGGAGATTATAAACTAGAATTAGTACCAACAGAAGATAAAGAATTAACATGCGAAACAAAAGAAGAATGTATTAAGGATACAGGATTAATAGGAGAAGTAAATAAAACAATAAAAGGAACAAAACCAAGTAAGATAAAATTAATTATAAAAGGATCGGAAGTATCAACTGGAACAGAGATAACTGTAGATGGATTTGTATTTACATATGATGGAAAGAAATTAATTGAAGCAGGAGAAACAAAAGAAGATGTAAAAAAATATAAGGTTTATACAAATGGAACAAAAATATATTATAATCCAGTATCCGGAGAAAAATGCAAATCAAGTGAAGCAGTAAGTACAACAGGAACAAAGGGTGGATGTATGAAATGGTATGCATTTAATGATGATGATAAAAGTTCAACCGTAACTGTTATATTAGATCATAATACAACAGTTAAAGTGGCTTGGAATTCAACCGGAAATAATAGTGAAATGAAAGAAGCAAAAGAAGCCTTAAAAACAGATACAAGTAATTGGAAGAGTGATTTAAATCCAAGATTAATAACAGCAAATGAAATAGCTAAAATAACAGGACATCCAACATTTGATGCAAGTAAGACAGGACAATCTTCGTTTTATTTCGATAGTAATAATCAAACACAAAAAGCAAATGCAAGTAATAAATCAAAATATGCATGGTTATTTGATTATACCTATGACTGCACAAGTTATGGATGTAACAAATCAAATTCAAGTACATATGGATATTGGACAAGTACAAGAAAGATAGATGGTTCAGCTTACGTGTGGCGCGTCACTAAGTTCGGCAACTTGTACAACGGCGATGTGACTGCTATTGTCAACGGCATCCGCCCAGTTATAACCATCTCAAAATCTAATATCTCATAAGAAGTATGAAAGAAAAAAGTTATAGTCATAAAATAAAAAGTATGAATAAACTAAAGCAAATTAATAAGTAAAAATTTTGAAAAAATTTTTCTTTTTTGTAATTTCAACCGCACCACTATTTATAATAATCTAATTCTAAATCATAAACACATTTATAGTCAAATATTTTTCTAGGCATACTATTTATATTAAAACAAATATCATCTAAATATATTTGTGGTTTTAACTTTATTGATTCTCCTTTTGGTATATATCTTCTTACTAATGCATTTGTTCTTTCATTAGTTCCTCTTTGAAATGAACAATATGGATCACATTTATAAAGCTTTACTCCTAATTTTTTGGCTGTTATTCCTAATGCCTGAAATTCTAATCCATTATCTACTGTTATTGATTTTACGTCTATATCATTTTTTACTATATAGTTGTATATAAGATTTGCTGTGTAGTATTCATTCTTGTAGTTTGATTTTATTAACCATAATCTTCTTGTACATCTATCTACAATCGATATTAATGAGTCTTGTTCATTCTTTTTTTCTAGTATTGAATCTATTTCTAAATGTCCTGGTTCATCCCTTTTATCTATATATTTTGGCCTTAAACTAATTGGTAATACTGTTTTATTATCTAAATTCCATTTGGTATGCTTCATCATCCACCTTTTATTTTATTTTTTCTTCTTTTATAACACATATCATTTTTATTTATATTTATTTTTCTTTGATTAATCCAATTATAAACTTGTTTGGTTGATGGACATTTAACTGTTCGATATCTTTTTTTAAACATATATATACTTCTATTGAATTATTTCTTCTATCATAATGTGAATATAAATAATCAATAAATATTTTATATTTTTCTGTTATGTCTATTTTTCTTTTTTTCTGTTAATTGTGTATAATTCATATATGAGTCCTCCTGGCTGGTGGGGCTCTTTTATTGTATCAAAAAACCACACCTTTGTGGTGCGGTTGAAATTTCAATTTAGGAAAAATCACTTAATTTGAAGTGATTTTTATTATAATAATTTATTTTAATATTTCATCGACAATACCATATTCTAAGGCTTCGCTTGCTGTCATAAAATTATCTCTTTCTGTATCTTTTTCTATAATTTTTAAAGATTTACCAGTATTTTTAGATAAAATATGATTTAATTTATCTTTTAATTTTAAAATACGTTCAGCTGCTATTTTTATTTCAGTAGCTTGCCCTTGAGCACCACCAAGTGGTTGATGAATCATAACCTCACTATTTGGAAGAACATATCTCTTTCCTTTACACCCACTAGAAAGTAAAAAAGCTCCCATACTTGCAGCCATTCCTACACATATTGTAGAAACATCGCTTTTAACAAAATTCATCGTATCATATATTGCCATTCCAGCTGTGACACTACCACCTGGAGAATTAATATATATGCTGATATCATCATTATTAAGTGAATCTAAATAAAGAAGCTCAGCAACAATTGTATTTGAATTAATATCATTTATTTCACCAGAAATAATAATAATACGATCTTTTAATAATCTAGAATATATATCATAAACACGTTCGCCATTACTACTTTTTTCAATAACAGTAGGAACTAAACTCATCTAATCATCCTCTCTATATTTATAATAGAACTAAATCAGATAAAATATTCAACAAATTATGTGACAAATTGTTCATTTTTTGATATCATATATATAGTAAAAAGAATAGAGGGATAATATGCCAAGAACAATTAAAGTTAATTATAAAAATTTAGAAACAAAAGAATTTTTAACAGGAACTTCTTTAAAAAAAATAAGTGAATCATTTTCTAAATACTACAATTATCCTATTTTAATTGGTAAAGTTGATAATAATATGACAGAATTAAATGAACCAATAACAAGAAGTTGTAGTATCGATTTCTACGATCGAAGTAGTGGAGTTGGAAATAGTATATATGGTAGAACAGCTCAATTTTTACTTATTGTAGCAATAAAAAAAATACTAGGTAATGATACCGAAGTAATTATTGAAAATTCAATTGATAAAGGATTTTATGCTAAAATAACAAATGAAAACATCAATAAAACAATTATTAAAAAAATTGAAGAAAAAATGAAAGAAATTTCTAAAACAGACTATATTATTAATAAAGTAAGTGTTTCAAGATTTGATGCTATAAAATTCTTCAAAAAGAAAAAACAAGAAGATAAAGTTAAAGTTTTAAAATATATAAGTAATAGCTATATTAATTTATATCGTATTGACGATATATATGATTATTTTTATGGAGATTTAGCTTATAGTACAGGACAAATTGATGATTTTAAACTTACTTATATTAAAGGAGAAGGTTTTGTTTTAAGTTATCCTGATACATATAATCCAGAATGTACTCTAGATTATGTTCATCATGAAAAATTATTTAATAGTTTTGACAACTTTGCAAAATGGTGTCAAACAATTGGCATTAGTAATGCTGCAGACTTAAACGAAATCATTTCACAAGGTAAATATAACGAACTAATAAGATTATCAGAAACTTATTATAACAATCAATTATCAAACATTGCTGAAAAAATATATAATAATAAAAATAATGTTCGATTAGTTTTAATAGCTGGACCATCTTCATCTGGTAAAACAACAACCTCAAAAAAATTAGAAGTATACTTACAAAGTAAAGGAATAAAAACACATCAAATATCAATAGATGATTACTTTTATAATCGTGATAAAACACCAAGACTTCCAAATGGAGAATTAGATACAGAATCATTAAATGCTGTTGATGTGACTTTATTTAATAAGCATTTAACTAAACTTTTAGAAGGTGAAACAGTTGAACTTCCAGAATATAATTTTTTACTTGGAAAAAGAGAATATAACGGTAAAAAATTAAAAATAGGAAAAGATGATATGATAATCATTGAAGGATTGCACGGACTTAATGATGACCTTACATTATCAATTGAAAGAAAAAATAAATATAAAATATACATAAGTGCTTTAACACAACTTAATGTAGATAATCACAATCGTATTCATACTAGCGACACAAGAAAACTAAGAAGAATTATTCGTGACAATAAATATCGTAGCTATAACTCTAGCACTACCTTAAAAATGTGGAAAACAATTAGAGAAGGCGAAGAAAAATTCATCTTCCCATATCAAGATGATGCTGATGTTATAGTAAACTCTGCTCTTGTTTATGAAATGGGAATTTTAAAAACATATGCAGAACCATTGCTTTTCTCAGTAGAAGAGACAGATGAAAATTATCCAGAAGCATTAAGACTTATAAATTTACTTAGAAATATATTACCAATACCAAGTGATGACGTTCCAAAAGATTCTGTATTAAGAGAATTTATTGGTGGAAGTTGCTTTAAATAAAAAGGAGAGATAAAATGATAAAAGTAGCAATTAATGGATTTGGAAGAATAGGAAGACTCGCATTTAGACAAATGTTTGAATTAGATGGATATGAAGTAGTAGCAATTAATGACTTAACTAGTCCTGATATGCTTGCCCATCTATTAAAATATGATACAGCCCAAAAAAGATATGAAGGACATACTGTAGAATCTAGAGAAGATTATATAATTGTCGATGGAAAAGAAATAAAAATATATAAAGAAGCTGATCCTAAAAATTTACCATGGAAAGAATTAGAAGTTGATGTAGTTTTAGAATGTACAGGTTTCTTTACTTCAAAAGAAAAAGCCTCTGCTCATATTGAAGCAGGCGCTAAAAAAGTTGTAATATCAGCACCAGCAGGCAATGATTTACCAACCGTTGTTTATGGAGTAAATGAAGACATTATAACATCAAATGATAATGTAATTAGTGGAGCATCTTGTACAACTAACTGTCTAGCTCCAATGGCAAACACCTTAAATAAATTCGCACCAATTGAAAGCGGAATTATGACTACTGTTCATGCATATACAGGAGATCAAATGATTTTAGATGGACCACATCGTAAAGGTGATCTTAGAAGAGCAAGAGCAGGAGCATCTAACATTGTTCCAAATTCAACAGGAGCTGCCAAAGCAATTGGTTTAGTTATTCCAGAATTAAATGGAAAACTAATAGGTTCAGCTCAAAGAGTACCTGTGATTACAGGATCAACAACTATTTTAGTTGCTGTAGTTAAAGGTAGGGATATAACTGTTGAAAAAATTAATGAAGTTATGAAAAATGCTTCTAATGAATCATTTGGTTATACAGAAGAACCTTTAGTTTCAACTGATATTATAGGAACTACTTATGGATCAATTTTTGATGCTACTCAAACTTTAGTTTCAAAAATCGATGATGATACTTATCATGTTCAAGTTGTTGCTTGGTATGATAATGAAAATGGTTATACTTCACAAATGATCAGAACAGTAAAATGCTTAAAAAAATTTATCTAAAACATTAAACCAGAATTATTTATTCTGGTTTTTTAAATAACTTGAAAATACTTGACTTTTAGTATAAAATAGATATAGTGAGAATAGGTGATAATATGTCATATAAAAAGGGATTTACTTTAGTTGAATTATTAGGTGTTTTTGTAATACTATCAATTATTGTATTAGTAACATTTCCTTATGCTACAGGATTGTTAAGAAATACTAAAGATAGTGAATATAAAAGATTTGAAAAAAATCTATTTTTGGCAACAGAAGCATATATTGAATCAAATAGTGAAATATATAACCAATTTTCAGAAAATGGAACTATAGACTACATATCTATTTCTGATTTGATTGAAAATCAGTTTTTGAGTGCAAAAATGACAAATCCAAAAACAAAAACTGAAATTAATGAAAACGGGTGTATTAAGGTAACTAAAAATAATGATGAATTAGAATACGAATATATTCCAGAAGAAGATTTTGGCTTGTCACAATATACTACTGAGAGTCTTCTTTCTTTATATGATTCTTATAAACAACCTATTACAACAAATGGAACTAGTTATCTAAAAAATTTAAGCACTTTATCTGATGAAACAATGGCACAATTAAGAGGATTTGATAATGGTTGGAATAAGGAGTATCTAAGCTTTGATGGCGTAGATGATAATGTTGAAGTAGGTTATAAAAATCGAGAATTTTCAAATGGGATAACATTTGAAATAGTTGTAAAAATAAATGAAATAAAAACAACTTCACAAGAATTTTTTGGTAATTGGGAAGGAGCAGGCGGTGGACTAGGTTATAATAAGTCCGGTGGAATATATTTTAATTTATATTTAGTCTCAAAAAAAGGTTATGAAACAGTTAAAACAACAATATCACCAAATGTTTGGTATACTATAACTGGAACATATGATGGTAGTAATATGAAGATATATGTGAATGGTGTATCAAAGGACTCAATTTCTATAAGTGATACAATTAAAGCTAGTCCAGTCAGTATAGCTATTGGTGGAAATCCAACTGTTGATAGTTCCGGTAATTATAAAGTAACAAATCCTGGAAATATAGATATGAAACGCGCAGCTTTATACAGTAGGGCTTTAACTCAATTAGAAATAACTAAAAATTATAACTTAGATAAAAAAAGATATGGAATATAAGGAGAAAAACATGAAAAAAACAATTAGAGATTATGACTTAAGTGGTAAAAAAGTAATAATAAGGGTAGATTTTAATGTTCCTATTAAAGATGGAAAAATAACCGATGATAATAGAATAAAAGCAAGTTTAGAAACAATAAACTATGCTATAAATAATAATGCAAAAGTTATTTTAATGTCACATTTAGGACGTATAAAAACAGAAGAAGACAAAATAAAAAATACTTTAGAACCAGTAGCTTTAAGACTAAGTGAATTATTAGATAAAGAAATTATCTTTGTTGATGAAACAAGAGGTAAGATTTTAGAAGATGCCATCTCAGAATTAAAACCTGGTGAAATTCTTTTGATGGAAAATACGAGATTTGAAGATTTAAATAATAAAGCAGAAAGCTCAAATTCAGAAGAATTGGGAAAATATTGGGCATCATTGGGAGATATTTATATAAATGATGCATTTGGAACAAGTCATAGAAGTCATGCCTCAAATGTTGGAATTGCTTCTAATCTTCCAAACGGAATTGGTTTTTTGATTGAAAAAGAAATAAAAGAAATAGAACAAACAATAAAAAATCCTCAAAGACCATTTACGGTTATCTTAGGTGGTTCAAAAGTCAAAGACAAAATAGGTGTAATTGAAAATCTTGTTAATATTGCTGATTATATTTTAATTGGAGGAGCAATGGCCTATACATTTCTAAAAGCCAGTGGAATTGAAATTGGATCATCACTTTTAGATGAGGAAAGTATTGATTTTTGTAAAAATGTTTTAAAAAAATATAGTGATAAAATAATATTACCAATTGACTCGGTAAATGCGTTAGAAATAAGTGATGAAGTCACTCCAAGAGAATGCTTTATAAACGAAATAAAAGAAAATGAAATAGGGCTAGACATTGGTTATAACACTGTTAAACTATTTAAACAATATCTACAAAAAAGCAAAACAATTATTTGGAATGGACCGCTTGGATATTTTGAAATAGAAAATTTTAGTAATGGAACAAAAAAAATCTGTGAAGTCTTAAAAGATATTGATGCTAAAAAAATTGTTGGTGGAGGAGATACAGGTGCAGCCATAATAGAATTTGGTTATAAAGATAGTGTTTCCTTTATTTCAACAGGCGGGGGAGCATCACTTGAAATGCTAGAAGGAAAAAAATTACCAGGAATTGAAATAATAGAGGATAAAAATGAATGAAAAATTAAAAAAAGTTGCTAATGTAATTGTTTTAGCTTTAGTAACTTGTTTAGTATTGTATTTTTCCTTAAAGGATAATTTTAATACAATTATAAATGAAATAATAAACGTAAATATATTTTGGCTAGTAATATCATTTTTATTAGCCATTAGTTTCTGGTTTTTTAAAGCAATCGCAACTACTAGAATAGCTAATATCTTTAAAAAAGATTATAGTATAAAACAAGGAATGCGATTAGTTTTAGAAACAAACTTTTTCCACGCAATAACTCCTTTTGCTGTTGGTGGTCAACCATATGAAATATATTCATTAAAAAAATCAAAATTAAAAATAACCGAAGCAACAAATGTTTCGATTGTTAATTTTATTGTTTACCAAATAGCTTTAGTATTACTTGGAATAATTGCCATTGTATATAATCATCATTTTGTTCTATTAAAAGAAAATGATTTACTTAAAAATTTAGTAGTGGTAGGTTTTCTTGTTAACTTTATTGTTATTGTAGCTTTATTTTTATTAACTTGTACTAAAAAAATAAACAAAATTTTAATGAAATTTATAATTAAAGTTTTAAATAAAATACACCTTGTTAAGAATAAAGACGAAAAAATAAAACAATTTAATGAGTATTTAAATGAATTTCATCAAGGAGCAAAAATTCTTCTTCAAGATAAAAAACTTTTTATAAAATTAATTTTTGTTCATTTTATAGGACTAATAAGTTCTTATTTAATTCCTTTAACATTAGCTTATGCTATGGGAATATCAAGTTATACTGGTATTGAAGCTATTGTTTTATCATCATATGTTATGTTAATTGGAGCATTTGTACCAATTCCAGGAGGAACAGGTGGATTAGAATATGGATTTATGACTTTTTATGGATCCTTTATAAAGGGAAGCAAACTAAATGCTATAATGCTTTTATGGCGTTTTATAACTTATTATTTTGCCATGATTTTAGGAGCAATTTTACTAGGTATTAGGAAGAAGGAAAAATAATGCGTATAGGTATTTTTACAGATACATACCCACCATTTATAAATGGAGTATCAACAAGTATTACAATGCTTCAAAAAGCATTAACAGATAAAGGACATAAAGTATATATTGTAACTGTTAATCCGGAAAATATGAGTTACAAGTATGATGAAGATGACTCAGTTATAAGAATTCCAGGTATTCCCGTTGGAATATATGACTATCGTTTAACAGGAATTTATCCAATTAGAGCAATTAATAAAATAAAAAAATGGAATTTAGATGTAATTCATTCACATACTGAATTTGGAATAGGAACATTTGCCCGTATTATTTCTAAACAATTACAAATTCCACTTGTTCATACTTATCATACGATGTATGAAGATTATGTCCATTACATAACCAAAGGGCATTTTGATAAATCAAGCAAAAAAATAGTAGAATATTTAACTAAATTTTATTGTGATAAAACAGCTAAAGAATTAATTGTTCCTAGTACTAAAACTTATAAACTATTTAAAGAAAAATATAAATTTGATAAAAATGTTCACATTGTACCAACTGGTGTAGAAGTAGAAAGATTTTATAAAGAAAATGTTAGTAAAGAAGAAATAGCTAAAATAAAAAAAGAACTAAATCTAAAGAAAGATGATATTGTTATTTTATATGTTGGACGTCTAGCTCAAGAAAAAAATGTTGAACTTTTAATAAATGCTCAAGTTGATTTAGTAAAGAAAAATAAAAAAATAAAACTTTTAATAGTTGGTAGCGGACCTGATTATGAAAAATACATTCAGATGGCTGAAAAACTAAAAATAAAAAACAATATTTTATTTACTAATGCTATTCCTTGGGAAGATATGCCAAACTATTATAATTTAGCTGACGTCTTTGTAACAGCATCTAAAACTGAAACGCAAGGACTTACAGTAATAGAAGCAATGGCAGCCTCATTACCAGTTGTATGTATAGAGGACGAAAGCTTTAGTAATGTAGTAATTAACCATTTAAATGGACGAACTTTTACTGATGATAAAGAATATAAAATGGCTTTATTAGAAACAATAAAAGATAAAAAACAACTAGAAAAAATGGCAAAACAAGCAAGAATAACAGCAGAAGCACATTCACTTAAATATTATGCTGAATCAATTTTAGATGTATATAACTCAGCAATTGAAGGAAGTAAAAAGAATAAAAATATTGTTACCAAAATAACAGAGATAGTAAAGAGGGGATTAGATGGCAAAGAATAAAATTGTAATTGCAAATCACAAAATGAACATGCTTAGTTCTGATATTAATATTTACTTAAAAAAAATAAAAGAACAAATAAATATAGAAAACGTTATTATATGTCCATCTTGTATATATATTCCTTATTTTTTAAAACAAAATTTTAAAGTAGGAATCCAAAATATTTTTTATAAAAGTAAAGGCGCATATACAGGTGAAATATCACCTAGACAAGCAAAAAGTATGGAAGTTGATTATGCTATAGTTGGTCATAGTGAACGAAGAAAATATTTTTTAGAAACCAATAATGAAATAAATCAAAAAATAGAATTATGTTTAAAAAACAATTTAAAAGTTATTCTATGTATTGGTGAAAATAAAGAAGAAAAATATGAAGGAAAAACAAAAGAAGTATTAGAAAGTGAACTTGTAGAAAATTTAGCAAATATTTCTAATTTAGAAGATGTAATTATTGCCTATGAACCAATTTGGGCAATTGGAACTAATGAAACACCAACGACAAATGAAATCGATATATATACAAGATATATAAAACAAATAGTAAAAAAACATTTTAATTTTAAAAATATTAAAGTTGTTTATGGCGGAAGCGTTAATGAAAAAAACATTGATGAAATAGCTAAAATAAAATCAATAGACGGTGTTTTAGTTGGAGGAGCCTCAACCAAATATAAAGAATTTATTAAAATAGTTACAACTGTTTTAGAAGAAGACAAGAAGTTACAAAATTCGACAAATTAAGATAAAACTAGATAAATTTAACTCTAGTAAAAAAACACAAACTTATTGTATAATAATACCATGATAGCAGTACTACTAAAGAAAGGAAGAAAAACATGGATAAATTAAAAGTACTTATGGTGGATGATAACATAAGTCTTATAAATATGGTAAAAGAATATTTTAAAAGTAGTAATGATGTAGAGGTAGTATTAGAGGCATATGATGGAGAACAAGGAATAAAGATGATTGAATCTAATCAAGATAAATACGATTTAATTGTTCTTGATTTAATAATGCCAAAAAAAGATGGAATGTATGTCTTAGAAGAAATGAAAAAGAGAAACATTAATAAAAAAGTAATTGTTGCAACAAGTTATAACGCAAGTGATGTTATAAGAGAAGTATCTGAATATGGTGTTAGTTACTTCATTTTAAAGCCATTTGAACTTGTTGATTTAGAAAAAAGAATTGTAGAAGCAGGAAGAAAAAATGATAAGCAAACCAAAAATATAGATTTCTATCATAATAATCTACAAATTTCTATAACAAAAATTTTACACGAATTAGGAATTCCATCACATATAAAAGGATATCAATATATAAGAGAAGGAATTGGTATCATTTATGAGCATCCAGAAACAATAGGCGGAATAACTAAAGAGCTATATCCTGAACTTGCTGAAAAATTTGATACAACTGTATCAAGAGTAGAAAGAGCAATTAGACATGCAATTGAAGTGAGTTGGAATAGAGGAAACTGGGAACTAATGGAAGAAATATTTGGGCATAGTGTTGATATAGATAAAGCTAAACCAACTAATTCTGAGTTTATTGTAACAATTGCTGATAAGTTAAGTTTAGAAGCAAGTAAAATAGGAATATAATAGGTTGGTAACAAATGTTATCAATTTTTTATATATTGAAAAAATAAAAATCAAGTGATATAATGTATAGGATGATAAGGGGACTTGCTAGATTATGATATGGAAGAAAAAAAACAATCTAACTAAAAAAAATAATCATGTCAAAAGTGATAATTTTCAGCGTGATAATCTAGATCAATTTAACATCATTGATTTAGGTGAAGAATACTTTATATCCCCTTATGAAGAAGATAAATTAATAGCAATACCTGAATTAAAAGATATAAATACAACCTCTGATAAAAAAGTAGAACCAATGATTAACTTATCATACCCAGATGATGTTAAATATGTTCATAAAAAGTATCAAAGAGGTAAAATCAAAAAACAAAGGAAATTAAAAAAAACAAAGAAAAGTTTAACTATTGTTTTAGTTATATGTTTTATTATCTTAGGACTAATTATTTATGAAATAGTAAAATGGCAAAAAGATAATATAGACACTAAAAAACAAATAGAAGATATAAATAAAGAAGTAAAAGTAGAAGAAGTAAAAACAACTGTTCAAAATCAAGAAACACCTGTCACTGAAGAAGAGCAAAAACTTCCAAATGATTATTTTGACTTTCAAAATATGGATATGATTAGTGTTGATTTTGATAGCTTGTTAAAAAGAAATAGTGATACAAAAGGTTGGATAAAAGTACCAGGAACAAGTATCAACTATCCATTTGTTCAAACCAACAACAATGATTATTATTTAACTCACTCATTTAATAAAAAGAATAATGATGCCGGTTGGATATATTTAGATTATCGAAATAATATAAATAATTTAAGTCAAAACACTATTATCTATGGTCATGGTAGATTAAATAATACAATGTTTGGAAGTCTTAAAAAAGTCGTTAATAAAAGTTGGTATACTAATCCAAGTAACTATACTGTTAAAATTTCTACACCAGCTGAAAACTCCGTTTGGCAAGTATTTAGTACTTATACAATAGAACCAGAATCATATTATATAACTACTAATTTTAATGATAGTCAAACTTATACAGACTTTATAAATAAACTAAAATCAAGAAGTGTTTATAATTATAATGTTGATGTAACAAGCAACGATAAAATTCTTACTTTATCTAGTTGTTATAATGATGAAAAAAGAGTTGTATTACATGCTAAGTTAGTAAATAAAGTTGGTCGTTAAAAAAATCTCTATTTATTAGAGATTTTTTGATATGTACAAATATTTTTTAATCCGCAGTTAACACATTCAGGATTTTTAGCTTTACAATAATATCTTCCAAATAAAACTAATTGATGATGTAATCTATTTAATTGCTCTTTTTTAAACGTTTTATTTAATTTTTTTTCGATTGTTAAAACATCATCATTTTCTTTAGCAATCCCAAGTCTTTTACTTACACGAGAAACATGTGTATCAACAGCTATACATGGTGTATTAAATAAATTGCTAAGAACAACATTAGTTGTTTTTCTACCAACACCAGGTAATGTTTCTAGAAATTTTCTATCATTTGGAACTATACCATTTTTTTCAGTGAATAACTTACTTGCTATTTGAATAATATTTTTAGCTTTTATATGGTAAGTACCAATTGGTTTAATAATGTTTTCTATATCATGAACATCCGCATCTTTTAATGCTTTAATGTCTTTGTATTTATCAAAAAGAATAGCAGTAACCATATTAACCCTTTTATCAGTAGTTTGAGCACTTAGCATAACAGCTATTAGTAATTCATAATCTTTATTATAGTTTAATTCACATTTTGGATTCGGAATAATTGAATCTAAATAATTTGTAATATTATTCATTATCATTTAACCAATCATAATCAAATAATGGTTTAGATTCAACTTTCCTATTTTGAAAATCATTACGATTTTTTTCAATATCTTCTTTAGAATTAATACCTTTTTTCTTCCATTCATAAAGTATTTTATCAATATATCTTAAATTAGAAACACCATTATAGGTTGCTTCTTTTAAAGCGGAAATAATTAGTTCTTCTTTAAAAGGAACATCTAACCATCCATTTATAATTTCATATTCCATTGGAGATAAAGTTCTTCCTAGTTCTTTTTCAAAAATATCAAACACATTTGATGAGCTAGAATTTGATTTATTAATTTCTTCATCATTTATAACTAAATAGGCAAGTTTGTTATAAAAATTATCTAAACTAATAAATTCTTCTCTAACATTATCAACTTTTTTTAGTTCAATTTTTATAAAATCTTTTGTTGATAGAGAGTCAATGACTTCTAATACCTCTGGTAGTGATAATTCTAAATTAGAACTTATTTCCTTAGGATTAAAGTTATAACTTTTAAGGTTTATTATGTAAATAAGAACAATCAATTCTTTTTCTGTTAAACCTAAATCCTTATATTTATAAAGTAAAATTTGTGGGAAAGTCATCTCACCTTTTAACAAATTTATAATTTTATCCATCATAATATCACCTGCTAGTATTATACATGATTTTACTCTCAATGTATATATTCTTCTAAATTAAATTTTTTTATATAATCCATGCCATTTTCAAGTTTTAAAATAGCATTAATTTCTTTTTTAACTCTTTTATTACTCAAACTTTTTAATTTATATGTATATTTTTTTATTGAATTAGTAACATCTTCGTTTATAGTAAAATTAAGCTTACAAGCAAACCTTATACACCTTAAAATACGAAGTGGATCTTCACTTAATTTAATATCAGCTTCTCCTACACAATTTATTATTTTATTATCTATATCATTTATAGCTTTCATTAAATCAACAAAATTACCATCTTTATCAATACATAAAGTATTAATTATAAAGTCACGTCTTTGTAAATCTTCTTTTAAACTATTTACAAACGTAATTTTAGGAAAACGATTATTAATATATTCATCTTTTCTAAATGTAGTAATTTCAAAATTGTACTGCTCAAATTCAATAATTACCGATCCAAATTTAGAATTATCTTTAATAACAAAAAATAGATTTTTAATTATATCAGGAGTAGCACTAGTACATATATCAATATCGCTTGAATTAATTTTTAAATATAAGTCACGAGCAAATCCCCCAACTATATAAGATTCATAACCTAATTTATCCAATTTGTTTAAAATATTTAAGGCTGCTTCATACATAAAATCACCTAAAGCAATTATACCACAAAAAAAGAAACTTATCAGTTTCTTAGTTTAAAGCATCTTTTAATTTAGATCCTGCTTTGATAGTAACAGCAGTTCTTGCTGGAACTGGAACAGTTTCACCAGTTTTAGGATTACGAGCTGTAGTTGCTGGTTTATCTTTTGCAGTATAAGTACAGAAACCTGTTAAAGTAACTTTACCTTCTTCTTTTAAACCTTTGATTACACCACTCATCATAGCTTCTAAAGCACGAGTTGCATCAGCTTTTGTTAATCCTGTTTCTTCAGCTATGTAACTAACTAATTCTGTTTTTGACATTAAAATAACCTCCTCAATTTACTAAGCTATCTTGCTTACACTCTAAGAATAACATGTTTCCATTATAAAATCAACAATTTTTTGCTTTTTTTTAGAAAAATTAATCATTGAGACCTTATAAAATAAGAAAAAAACTGTATTATAAATATATTATTATAATAGTTGTTTAGAATTGACAAAAAGCAATTTTTTTGAGAAAATAGTACTAGGTTGGGAAGGTGGTTAGTATGTATCAAGAAAGAATTTTATTAACTGGGAAAGATATCCTAGAAAAAGAATTTAAAATAGATACAAGAGGGTATCGACCACAAGAAGTAGATAAATTTCTAGATGTTATAATTAGAGATTATGAAGAATTTATGGTTATAATAAAAGAACTAGAAAATGATAAAAAAGAAATGATCGAAGATAATATTAAATTAAAACAAGAAAACCGTAATCTTAGAACTAAATTAGAAGTTTTAAGAGAAGGTACTGCAAATGGTGAAGTAAGTAATGCAGATTTACTTAGAAGGTTATCAAACCTTGAAAAAATTATATATGGAAAAGATTAATATCTTGGCAAACGCGCCATTTTAAAGGTAATGGTGAGGAAAGTCCATGCTCGCATAGTCTGTGATGACTATAGTGTTCATGCATAGGGAAAAAATAACCTATGGTAGTTTAGGCTAACGGCTCTGAAATAACCTAAGTTTTTAAATACGGTTAAAGTAAGTATAAAAGTGCCATAGTGACGAATAAGCTGGAAACGGTGGAAATGGAACGTGGTAAACCCCATGAGCGAGAAACCCAAATTTTGGTAGGGGAGCCTAATAATTGAGAATACGAATCAATTATGGGATTGCTAAGCAATAGATAGATGTTTGCCACCTTTATTAAGGTACAGAACATGGCTTATAAGATATTATTTTTTTTATGAAAGAAGGCGTTATTTTGAAAGAAATAGGAGAAGCTTTAAAAGAAGCAAGAGAAAATATTGGTATATCAATTGAAGAAGCAGCTAATGATTTAAAACTTAGACCTAGTCAAATTGAAAACTTAGAAGCAGGAAATAGAGAAGCTTTCAAAGATGTCTTTTATCTAAAATATTTTATTCGTGACTATTCAAAATATTTAGGTCTTAATTATGAAGATATGATAGATGAATTCAATGAATATTTATTTGAATGTACTTCAAAAATATCTTTAGATGAAATAAAAAAAGCAAAAAAGAAATTAGAAAAAAAACAGAAAAAACAGACTAATGTTATAAAATCACCATATACATTAGAAAAAAATGATAGATTTTATATTCCACCATTTATCATATATATTATAATTGGTGTTGTCGTTTTAGGAATAGGATATTATGTTTTTTCCCTATTCAATAGTGATGATTTTGAAAAAGAAAAAGATAACGTTATTACTAGCGGAAATATAATTAGATAGGAGATATTAAAATGAATTTACCAAATAAAATAACAATGAGTAGAATATTTTTATCAATTTTTATAATTGTATTACTTTTATTTCCAATTGACGCAATGGGAATTGTAATGCCAAAAATTTTTGTAAATGAAACAATTGTAGTTGATATAAAATACATAATTGCTGGTGTATTATTTATAGTTGCATCCCTTACGGACTTTCTTGATGGTTATATTGCTAGAAAATATAATTTAATTACTGATTTTGGAAAAATGATAGATGCAATAGCTGATAAAATTTTAGTAAACCCTATATTAATTATTTTAGCAGCAAGTGGATTTATATCTCCAATAATACCTGTAATTATAATTGCACGAGATAGTGTTGTTAATTCTATAAAAATGATTGCTGGAAGTAAAGGACAAGTTGTAGCAGCTATCAAAATGGGAAAATTAAAAACAGCTTCATTAATGGTTGGAATAACATTAACATTATTTTATAATTTACCATTTGAATTATATAATTTGAAAATTTCTGATGCACTACTTATAATAGCTTGTGTATTATCAATTATTTCAGCAGCTCAATACTATTCAATGAATAAAAAAATTATTTTTGAAGATTCAAAAAGTGAATAATTTATGATGAAGATTTTCTAAAATATAGGAAATCTTTTCTTTTTTTTGTAAAAAATTACCATCAAAAAATATAAACAAATGTTCGTTTTAGGTATTGACTTTCTTTTTTTCATGATATATAATTTATTTGTAAGATGTTAGGAGGAATATAAATGGTTAAAACATCAACAGATAAAACTTTAGATCAAGTACTTGCAGATATAGAGAAACAATTCGGAAAAGGTTCAGTAATGAAATTAGGTGAAAATGAACATCGTAATATTGATGTTATACCTAGTGGATCTCTTTCTTTAGATATAAATTTAGGAATAGGTGGTTATCCAAAAGGACGTATTATAGAAATATATGGACCTGAATCAAGTGGTAAAACAACTTTTGCATTACATGCTATAGCTGAGGCTCAAAAAGCTGGAGGAAGAGCAGCTTTTATAGACGCTGAACATGCATTAGATCCACAATATGCAGCTAAAATAGGTGTAAATATTGATGATTTATTATTGTCACAACCAGATAATGGAGAACAAGCCTTAGAAATTTGTGAAGCTTTAGTTAGAAGTGGTGCTATAAGTATAATTGTAATTGATTCAGTTGCAGCTTTAGTTCCACAAGCTGAAATTGAAGGAGAAATGGGAGATTCTCACGTAGGTCTTCAAGCAAGACTTATGAGTCAAGCTTTAAGAAAATTATCAGGAGTTATTAGTAAAACAAATACAATTGCCATTTTTATCAATCAATTACGTGAAAAAGTTGGAGTAATGTTTGGTAATCCTGAAACTACACCTGGTGGACGTGCATTGAAGTTTTATTCATCAGTTAGATTAGAAATTAGAAGAAGCGAGCAAATAAAAAATGGAACGGACGTTATTGGTAATAAAACAAATGTCAAAGTTGTTAAAAATAAAATGGCTCCACCATTTAAAAATTGTGTCGTTGACATCATGTATGGTGAAGGTGTATCAAAAGAAGGTGAACTTGTTGATTTGGCAAGTGAAGCTAAAATAATAGAAAAAAGTGGTGCTTGGTATTCTTATAATGGCGAAAAATTAGGTCAAGGTAAGGAAAATGTCAAAGAATTATTTAAAACAAATACTAAATTACGTGATGAAATTGAAAAGAAAGTTAGAGCACATTATGATATAGAAATAAATAAAGAAACAAAAAAATAGATTCTTATTTAAAAGAATCTATTTTTATTTGTACATAATATCTATATCAACATCAGTATCAATGCCATCAACTTTACCATTATCACATAATTGCCAGAATTTAAATTTACCTTCATAGTTTGTTTTAGAAGTATAATGCGCTAACCAAATATCATAATCAAGTGGCATCCATATCGTATCTAAATAGGCTTTACTACTATATAACATACCTTTATAGCCATGATTTTCAATTGTTTTTAAGAAAGAATCAGCCATACTGGTTAATCCAAAGAAACTCAAATTGTATTCATTAAAATATGCCCATTCTTCCCAATCAAATGCAATAGGTAGGGAAACATCATATTTTTTGATTTGTTTTAAAACCCATTCAGCATCTTTTTTTGCTTTTTTTATAGAATTAGCATAAGAGTAAAAATATATCCCAACATCAATATCATATTTATTTGCTTCTTTGATATTTCGTTTAAACTTTGAATCTAAAAAATACTTTCCGTTGGTACCTCTTGTACCACCTACCCTAATAATAACAAATTCAACACCTGCATTTTTAATTTTTTTAAAGTCGACATCACCTTGCCAACTAGAGATATCAAGTCCAATTTTAGTTTTATCATTTTTGTAATTATTAACAATATCGGTGAAATAAGTATAGCTTTTTTCTGTTTTATTATCTTCTTTTGTTTCCGTTTTAATAGGCTCATAAACGTTTAGATTAAAAGATTTACTTTCGGCATTACCACTTGAATCAATAGCTTTAAAAGTAAGTGGATAAGTACCAGGTGTATTTATATCATAATCACCCTCAATAAAACAGTTTGGTTTATTATCATAATTATCTCCACATAATATTTTATCAGTTAATACAACGTCACTTCCTTTTTCTAAATTATAATTATTTCCAAGCCAAATAACAGGGGCGATAGTATCAACAACTTTAATTTTAAAGGCATATTTAACTTTTATACCATCATTATTTGTAAAACTAAATTTTATATTTTTATTTCCTAATTTGGTTGAATCGATAATGTAATCATTAGATATTTTTCCGTTAATTTTTTCAATAAAATCAGAAACATGCTTTTTATCATTAAATTCTAGTACTAAATCATCTTTAAGTTCAACTTCTATTTTCGCATTTTTAATTCTAAAATAATTATAAGTTATATATATTATAGTACTACTGATTAATATAACTAAAACAATTAAAATCAATTTAATCCTTTTATTCATATAATTCACCTCACTATAACTATTATAACATTTAATTAATAAAAAAATTACTGAAATAATAATTTAAAATAATCTTGACTAAATGACAGATTCCTATTAAAATGATAATAGGTGAAATAATATTTTACTCATAATTTAATATACAGAATGGAGGTTAATTATGAATTCAATTATGCTCTCCATTTTACTAGTTTTGATTGGAATTTTTATTGGCGTAATATCAATTTTAATTTTTAATTATATAAAGAAAAATAATGCAAATAATAAAGCAGAAAAAATTATTGAAAAAGCAAAAAAAGAAGCAGATAAGATAAAAAGGGATACTATTTTAGAAACAAAAGAAGAAATTCATAAACTAAAAATAGAATCAGATAAAGAAATTAAAGAGAAAAAAAATGAAATAAGAGAATCAGAAGAACGTTTATTGTTACGTGAAACTAATATTGATAGACGTGATCAAACAATGCAGAATCGTGAACAAATGTTAGAAGAACGTGAAAATAATTTGATATCAAAACAAAAAGAAATTCAAAATGAACAAGTAAAAGTGGAAGAAATTAAAAACAAACAAATAGATTTATTAGAACAAATATCAGGATATTCTAAAACGGAAGCAAAGGATTTAGTTCTAAAAAAAGTAGAAGAAATGATGAGCTTAGAAATAGCAAGTTATATAAAAGAAAAAGAATCAGAAGCTAAGTTAGAAGCAGATAGAAATGCGAAAACAATGCTTATTACTTGCATGCAAAAATATGCAGGTGATGTCGCAAATGATCAAACAGTAACAGTTGTTGATCTTCCAAATGATGATATGAAAGGTAGAATTATTGGAAGAGAAGGAAGAAATATAAGAACCATTGAAGCGGTTACAGGTGTTGATTTAATAATTGATGATACACCAGAAGCAATCGTTTTATCAAGTTTTGATCCATTACGCAGAGAAATAGCTCGTGTTACGATTGAAACTCTTATTAAAGATGGTAGAATTCATCCAAGTAGAATAGAAGAACTTTATGACAAAGTATCAAAAGATATGCAGGTTAAAATTCGTGAATATGGAGAGGCTGCTGCTTTTGAATTAGGTCTTACTAAGATTGAACCAGAACTAATGGAATTAATAGGTAAATTACACTTTAGAACTAGCTTTGGTCAAAATGCCTTAAAACATTCTATTGAAGTTGCTCATTTATCAGGACTAATGGCTGCTGAACTTGGTGAGAATGAAGTTATAGCCAAAAGGGCAGGATTACTTCATGATATTGGTAAAGCAATTGATCATGAAGTAGAAGGCAGTCATGTTTCAATAGGATCAGAAATAGCTAAAAGATTTAAAGAAAATGATATTGTTATTAATGCTATTGAATCACATCATGGTGATACTGATGCAACAAGCATAATTTCTGAGATTGTAGCTATAGCAGATACTTTATCTGCATCTCGTCCAGGAGCACGAAATGATTCACTTGAAAACTATATAAAACGTTTAAAAGATTTAGAAGAAATTGGAAACAGTATAGAAGGTGTTGAAAAGAGTTTCGCTGTTCAAGCAGGTCGTGAGATAAGGGTAATGGTAAAACCAGAAGAAATCAATGATTTAGAAAGTTATAAGGTTGCTAGAGATATTAAAACTAAAATTGAAAATCAATTACAATATCCTGGTACCATAAAAGTAACTGTTATAAGAGAAACGAGAGCTTTAGAAGAAGCAAAATAAAATACTGAAAAAAATCAGTATTTTTTTGATACATTTATATTAATGTGTTATAATATTCGAAAACAAGAGGTGATAAAGTGTTAGAAGGAATTCATTTAAAAAATATTTTCACACTAGAAGATAGAGAAAATTTGTGGGAATTGATGGAAAAAGAAAAAGGAATAAAAGAAATATTTCATGATAAACAAGATAGAGTCAATTCCAGTGTTGTATCATGTTTAATAAAAAAAGAAGAAGAAACAGTAGGCTTTTTTCTCTTGGCAAAAGAAGTTATTGATGGTATATATTTTTTAGATATGGGAATAAAAAAAGAATACCGTAATAAAAAAATAGCCCAGGCAATATGCGAAGAAATTATAAAACAATCATTACCTGAATTTATAATCGCAGAAACAAAAGTAACTAATATTGGAGCAAATAAATCGCTTGCTCCTTATAGTTCACTAATACATAATGTAGAAGATATAAATTATTATTTGTTGGATAAAAATCGTAAACAAGAATTTTTAGAAAGTCCTATTTATGATGATTTTATAAACTATTGCCATTCGGAAAAAACAAAACAGTATCAATACATGAGAAATTTGATGAATGGTAAAATATAAAACAGTTCAAGATTTTGAACTGTTTTTGTATAATTAACGATAATATGGTCCATAATAATAAGGTCTAGGTGGATAAGGATTTACTGGATAAGGACGAGGATAAAAAGCAGGCGCTAATAATCCACCAGTAATCCCTCCTAAAACAAATGGTCCTAAAAAACCACCACCAACAAATCTATTACTAGAACTATTCATATATGGATTGGAACTTGAACTAGATGAAAAAGTTGGAAAAGAACTAGAACTTTGAGAACGATTATATGAAGGGACGCTATTTACAGGAATTTGTGAGTAATTAGAAAACATATAAATCCTCCTTTCATAATATATTATGTTATATAGAAAAAAGGGTGAAATTATGGATGAAAGATTAAAAAAACTAAGCAGTACGATTGTAAACTACTCGCTTGAAGTTAAACCAAATGAAAGAGTATTAATAAATTTTCAAACAGAAAAACCAAAAATTTTTGTAAAATATTTAATTGAAGATATTGTTAAAGTAGGGGGAATTCCTTTTATAAGAATGGTTGATCCAATGCTTAATACAGTATTATCTGAACTTACAAAAGAAAATAGAATACAAGAAATAAAAAAACATAGTGAAGATGATAATGAAAACTATGATTCATTTATTCACATTAGATATTCAACAAACGACTTTGAAAATAAAAACGTTAATCCTGAAATAAAAAAATTAATAGCAAAAGAAACTGCTAAAAGCGACTATGTTAGAATTAATGAAAGAAAATGGGTATTGTTAAATTATCCATCTGTTTTAGATGCATATAAAGCTAAAACAACAACAAATGATTATTATAATTACGCAATTGAAGTAATGAACGTTAATTATGAAGAAATGTATGAAATGTTACGTCCATTAAAAGAATTGATGGAAAAAACAGATAATGTTAGAATTATAAGTCCCGGTACAGATATAACCTTTTCTATTAAAGGTATGCCCATAGTACCTTGTTGTGGAAAAAGTAATATACCAGATGGAGAAATATTTACAGCTCCATTAAAAGATAGTGTTAACGGTGTAATAACATATAATACACCAAGTCCTTATCAAGGAAATGTTTATAATAACGTTAGTTTAACTTTTGAAAATGGAAAAATAATTAAAGCAACTTGTGATGGTGATAATGAAATGTTGAATAAAGTTTTTGACACAGATGAAGGAGCAAGATATGTAGGAGAATTCTCACTTGGATTAAATCCTAAAATTCTTCATCCGATGGGTGATATTCTATTTGATGAAAAAATAATAGGAAGTATTCATTTCACACCAGGTCAAGCATATGAAGATGCATTTAATGGAAATAACTCTGGTATTCATTGGGATATGGTATTAGTACAAAGAAAAGAATATGGTGGTGGAGAAATATATTTTGACCATCAATTAATTAGAAAAGATGGACTATTTGTTCTTCCAGAACTAAGTCATCTTAATTATGATTTAAAATAGTAAAAAAAAAATTTATTATTCATATACTTAAGCAGGTGATAAGATGAAGAAGCTATTTGAAGCAGTTGGCTTTATCACATTAATATGCTTAAGTTTTGTTTATACAGAAAAAACAGTTAATGTTGTTAAAGAATATGATGATATAATGATAACAATAAAAGAAAAAAATGAGGAATATAAAATAAAACCTAAAAACGCAAAGATAGATAAAAATACTATTATTCCGGGTTTAAAAGGGAAAAAAATAAACGAGAATAAAAGCTATAGTAAGATGAAAAGATATGGAAGTTATAACGGCAATTTATTAGTTTATGATGAAGTTAAACCAACTATATCAGTAAAAAATAACTTTGATAAATATATTATAAAAGGAAATGAAGAAAAAAATATGATTAGCCTTATATTTATAATAGGTGAAAATGATAAAATTGATAAAATCCTAAAAATACTTAAAAGTAAAGACATAAAAGCTAATTTTTTTATTGATGTGTTATGGTTAGAAAAAAACGAGGAAAAGCTTATAAAAATTATAAAAAATGGTCATAACGTTGGGAGTATAGGATTAAATGGTGATTACTCAGATAGTAATTATCCATGGATAGATAATAAAATAAAAACAACAACTAAGAAGGATTTTAGTTATTGTTATAATGAAGTAGAAGATATTAATGCATTGAAAATTTGCTCTAATTATAATAACTATACTATTAGACCTAATATAATTGTATCTAAAAATCCATTTGCTGAAGTAAAAGAAAAAATAAGTCCAGGAAGTATAATATCGTTTAGAGTAAATGATGCGGTTGAAAATGAAATGTCTTTAATTATTGAATATATAAAGAGTAAAGGATATACAATTTCTACTTTAGAAGAACATTTAGAAGAATAAAAAAGATCTATTTAGATCTTTTTAACGTTTTAACCTTACTTTTAGCTAGTGAAAAATCAACTGAATAATTAATTTTATTAACATTTTTAACTTTTACACAAATATTATCACCGAATTTATAAACTTTTCCACTGGATTTATTTATCATTATATTTTTTTCTGGGGAAAATTTGAATCCATTACATCTAAGTTCATTCATAGTTATATGTCCGGTTACATAGTTCGTGGTTCTAATAGTTATACCCTTTGGACTTACATAAGTTATAATAGCATCAAAATCTTCTCCTATATGTGACTCCATAAGTTCAGCTATTTTATATCTATTAACAATTCTTTCAATTTCGTCTGCACGTCTTTCTTTTAATGAGTTATCATTACAAATAAGAGGCAATTCATTAAAAATTTTATTAATTGTTTCATTGTAATCTTCATTTTCATAAAGTTTATTATATTTTTTTATTAATGTATGCAACATTAAATCCGGAAATCTTCTTATTGGAGAAGTAAAGTGAGAATAATAATCTAGAGCTAATCCAAAATGTCCAATATTATTAGTGTTATAACAAGCTCTACTCATACCTGTAAGTAAGATAGTAGATAAAATATTATTATCTTCAAATTTTGAAATTTTATTTAAAATATTTTGAATTGATTGCGATGAAAAGTTATTTGGAATTTTTACATTATATCCAAAATTTTTTATTGTTTCTAAGGCTCTTGTTATTGCTGGAATAGGTGGAAGATCGTGAATTCTATAAATACAAGGAAGTCCCTTCCAAGATATATCTTTAGATACAGTTTCATTAGCAAGAATCATAAAGTTTTCAATTAATTTTTCAGCAATATCGTGTTCTTGTTCTTTTATCCCAATGGCTTTGCCATTTTCATTAACAACTATTTTTAAATCATTGTTACCAAAATTTAAATATCCTCGTTTATTCATTTTTTCTCTTAGAATATTAGATAATTCGTTCATTAAAAGTAAATCTTGTTTAAAGGGTTTATACTCTTCTAAATCTTGCTTTTCTTTTAATACCTTATTTACATCTTCATAAGTCATTCGCATTTTAGAATTGATAACGCTGTCTATTATTTTGTGATTAACAACATTACCTTCAGGATCTACTTCCATAATGCACGACATAGTTAGACGATCAACATTAGGATTTAAGGAACATATACCATTTGATAATTTACGTGGTAACATTGGAATTACGTAATTAGTTATATAGATACTTGTTCCACGATTAAGTGCTTCATTGAAAATGGCTGTATTAGGTTTTACATAATGTGTGACATCAGCAATATGTACACCTAATATATAATTACCATTTTCTTTTTTTTCAATACTAACAGCATCATCAAAATCTTTAGTTGAATTACCATCGATTGTAAAGATATTTTTATCTCTAAGATCGAGTCTATCTTTTATTTCATCTTCATTTACACAATTAGGAATATCATCTAGTTCTTTGATAACTTTTTCATTAAAATCAATTGGTATATCTTTAGATACCAATAAAGTTTTTATTTCTAAATTAGGATCATCTTTGTGACCTAGTGATTCAACAAATTCAAAATCAAGTTTATTATTATTTTTGTGATCAACTACTTTTAAGACTAATCTATCACCAGGAACAAAATTTTTACAATATTTATCACTAAGGTTAATATTGCAATCTAAAAAATTATTAACAGGTTTAAAACATGGTTTGTTATCCACAATATTGTAATCAACAACTAAAAGTGAATTATGTCTTTTTATAATTTTTTTAACTTTTCCACAGTTTTTTAAATTACTAAGAGAATCAGTTTCAACAACAACAATATCATTTAGTAGAGCATTATTTAAAAGTTTTTCATTAATTGTTATTACTCTTGTGTTAGAATATACAAAATAATTACCCTTAGAATCTTTTCTTAATTTTGATTGAATTAAATTATCGTTTGAAGGAAACTTACAACACTCATCAGAATTATTTATATATATTTTACCCTCAATTTCTAATTCTCTAATAAGATTTAAAATTAAATTTTTTTCTTTTTCATTTGTACTAAATAATTTAACTAATTTAGTAATTTTAATTTTTTTCTTCTTTTTTTCTAAATAAATTAGAATTTTTTCTTTTAATTCTTCCATACTACTCCCCCCTATTTAAAATTATACATCATAAAAATGATGCGGTAAATAGAAAAACCCTTAAAAAGTTATACATTTTAAATTTTATTTGTTAAAAAAAATAAATAATAGTATAATTTAAACAGGTGATTTTATGAAAAAAATAGAATTGTTATCACCAGCTGGTAGTATGGAAAGTTTAAAGGCAGCTATTTATGCTGGGTGTGACGCTGTATATTTAGGTGGAAAAGTTTTTGGAGCTCGTAATTTTGCTTCTAATTTTTCAAATGAAGAATTAATAGAAGCAATTAGATTCGCACATATATATGGAGTTAAAGTATATGTAACGGTTAATACATTAATATTTGAACACGAAGTTTCAAAATTTTTAGAATATATAGATTTTCTTCATAAAAATAGTGTTGATGCAATAATTATTCAAGATCTTGGAATGATGGATTTAGTAAGACAGACATATCCAAATTTAGAAATTCATGCTTCAACACAAATGCACATTCATAATATAGAAGGCGTTAAACTAATTAAAGAACTAGGTATAAAAAGAGCAGTGCTTGCTCGTGAAACGAAGTTAGAGGATATAAAAAAAATAAAAGAAGAAACAAATATGGATTTAGAAATATTTGTTCACGGAGCTTTATGTATTAGTTATTCTGGACAATGTCTAATGAGTTATTTTTTAGGTGGTCGTAGCGGTAATAGAGGTACATGTGCCCAATGTTGTCGTATGCCATATGATTTAAATTCTGAAGACAAAAAAATTAATAATAATAAATATCTACTTAGTACTAAGGATTTAAATCTAATTCAAAATATTGGTTCTTTAATAGATATTGGTGTTGATAGTTTTAAAATAGAAGGAAGAATGAAACGTCCTGAATATGTATATATTGTAACTAAATTATACCGTAAAGCAATTGATAATTATTTAAAATATAAAGATCCTAAAATTAGTGCTAAAGATATTGAAGAGTTACTAAAGATATTTAATCGTAAATTTACGAAAGGATTTATTTTTGGAGAAGAAAATAATAAAATTATTCATCAATATCGTCCAAATCATATGGGAATTAATATTGGTAAAATTGTTGGGATAAAAAATAATTTTATTAAAATAAAATTAAATTGCGATATTCATCAAGAAGATGGAATTAGAATATTAAATAAAAATAAAGATGTAGGTTTTATTTTAAATAAAATATATTTAAATAATAAACTAGTGAATAAAGCACATAAAAATGAAGTTATATCAATTTATTCAAAAGATAAGGTTAACATTGGTGATGAAGTAATTAAAACGAGTGATAAAATTTCTCTTGATAGCATAAATAAAGAAATAAATAAAAAGGAAAGAAAAATAAAAGTAAATATAAATTTAGAATGTTTAGAAAATAAGCCATTAAAGATTCAAATGGGAGATGGGTGTAATAAAGTTGAGTTTGTAAGTGAATTTATCTGTCAAAAGGCTAAGACGAGAAAAATTACTAAAGAAGAAATTATAAAACAAATTGATAGAATGAAAGACACAGCCTATGAAATAGATAAAATAAATATAGATTTAGATGATAATATTTTTATTGATCATTACCACTTAAATGAGTTGCGTCGAGAAATCATAAATTTATTAAATGAAAAAAGATGTTATAAAATAAACTACATAAAAAAGGAATATAAAAGAGAAGTAACGGAATATGAGAATAAAAAACAAGTAAGTGTTTATTTAAAAAATGAGAAATTATTTGATAAATTAAAAGCACTAAAAATTGATAGAATTTATAGTGATAAAAAATATCCAAATACCATTTTTAAATTACCTCGCGTTATGAATACTTTTCCACAACTTAATGAAAAAGTTTTGATAGGAGAACTTGGAAGTTTAAGAAAATATGGAGATGTTATAACTGATTTCTCTTTTAATGTAACTAATTCATATACTGTAGCTTTTTTGAATTCCTTAGGTTCAAAATTGATAACTTTATCATATGAAAATACAGATGATAATATAAAAGCAATAATAGATAATTATATAAATCGTTATCATAAAAAACCAAATTTAGAGCTTATTGTCGATTCATATCCTGAAATAATGATAAGTAAATTTAATCTTTTAAAACAATTCAATATAAATGAAGGATATTTGGTTAATAATAAAAATAATAAATTTAAAATAGAAGAGAAAGATAATTTAATGTATATTTATAATCATGAAAAAATAATTAAAAAAGATTATAAAAATTATTATGATATTGGGGTTCAATCTTTAAGAATTGATTTAAACGATGAAGAAGATTTAAATCAAATTAGAAAAGTTGTTAACTTAAATAAAAATTAATATAATTTTAACAAAATAATATTGTTTTATTCAATCAAAAGATTTATAATGTAGTTAGGGTGATCTTATGAGTTATTATGAAGATGAATTTGAAAATCAGATTAGTTGGTATGATGAATCAACAGAACAATTTGAAACAGAAGTAGAAAACTATGGTTTTATCGAGCCAGCACTACTTGCTATTATAACGGGTTTGATCGGAGAAATATCACTTTTATTTATTGCAATGCATATATAATAGTACATAAGTACTATTTTTTCTATATTTGAAAAAAATATATATTTATAGTATAATCTTTAAAGTTAAGGAAAGGAAAGAACATATGATAGAGAGATTAGAAACAATTGAAAAAAGATATAATGAATTAACGGAAGAATTAATGAAACCTGAAGTTATTTCAAATATCAAAAAAACATTACAACTTACAAAAGAACAAGCGGGATTAAAAGAAGCATATGATGCATATCAAGAATACAAAAGTACAACTTCACAAATAGAAGATGCAAAGGAAATGGTTAAGGATCCAGAACTTGGAGAAATGGCAAAAGAGGAATTAGAAGAACTTCAAACTAAATTAGAAAAATTAGAAAAAGAAATAGAAATTATTTTACTTCCTAAGGACCCAAATGATGGTAAAAATGTTATCGTTGAAATAAGAGGAGCAGCTGGTGGAGATGAAGCTAATATCTTTGCTGGAGACCTTTATCGTATGTATTTAAAATATGCTGAAAAAGAAGGATGGAAAATAGATGTATTAACTGAAGACCATTCAGAAGGTGGAGGCTTCACTTTAATAAGTTTTATGGTAAAAGGAGATAATGTTTACTCAAAATTAAAATATGAAAGTGGTGCTCATCGTGTTCAAAGAGTACCAGTAACTGAAACGCAAGGTCGTGTTCATACTTCAACTGCAACTGTTTTAGTTATGCCTGAGGCTGAAGAAGTAGACGTTGAAATTAATCCAAATGACTTAAGAATAGATGTTTATCGTTCAAGTGGATGTGGAGGACAAGGAGTAAATACAACTGATAGTGCGGTTAGAATTACTCACTTACCGACAGGTATAGTCGTAACTTGTCAAAATGAGCGCAGTCAAATTCAAAACAAAGAAAAGTGTATGCAGATGTTACGTACAAAACTTTATGAGGAAACATTAAGAAAACAAGAAGAAGAACTAGGAAATGAAAGAAGAAATAAAATAGGAACAGGAGATCGTTCTGAAAAAATAAGAACGTATAATTACCCACAAAACCGTGTAACAGATCACCGTATAGGATTTACTTTAAAACAATTAGATCGTGTTATGGAAGGAGATTTAGACCAAGTAATTGAAGCTTTGATTACAGAAGATCAAGCTCGAAAACTTAGAGGTGAATAAATTGACAGATATTAACTATTTAGAAAAATATCTCCCAGAAAATAAACTAAAAGAAGGTATAGAAAGATTACAAAATGGCGAACCTGTTCAATATATCGTTGGTAATGTTAATTTTTATGGAAATGAAATAAAAGTAAATAAAAATGTTCTAATACCACGTTTTGAAACAGAAGAACTAGTTGAATATACAATAAGCTATATAAAAAAAATGTTCAAAGAAAAAATAAATATTATCGATCTAGGAACAGGCAGTGGTTGTATAGCTATAACGCTAAAGAAAAAAATAAATTCTAATGTAAGTGCAATTGATATTTCAAAAGAAGCACTAGAAGTAGCTAGAGAAAACGCTAAAAAAAATAAAGTAGAAATAGACTTTATTCAAAATGATATGCTAGATAATATTAGTAATAAATTTGACGTAATAATTAGTAATCCTCCATATATATCAAAAAATGAAGAAATACAGGATATTGTTAGAAAAAACGAACCGTCCTTAGCTCTTTATGCTGATAATGAAGGACTATATTATTATGAAAAAATAATCAAACAAGCTAAAAAAAATCTAAAAGAAAAATTTATAATAGCTTTTGAAATAGGGTATATGCAAGGAGATAAAATAAAAAAAATAGCTGAACAAAATTATCCTAAAGCAGAAGTTGTTTTAAAAAAAGATTTACAAGGTAAAGATAGATTTATATTTATAATTAATAATTAAATTAACTAAAAGACTTTTTTCCAAGGTCTTTTTTTGATACAATAAATATTAGGTGGTAGTATGGAAGAAAAATTACAAATGTTATTAAAACAAATTGATATGTCTAAAGATAATATTAATGATTTTGAAGGTGGAAAACTAGAAAAAATAATAGGAAATAAAAGTAAGACAGAATATCGTTTCTATATTACCTTGAAAGAAAATCTAAAACTAATCACTTATTTAGAATTTGAAGAAAAACTAAAGAAAAAATATAGTGATTTTGAAAAAATAAATGCCTATTTTAATGTTGAAACAAAAAAGGAAGAATATATAAAAGATTACTATAACTATTTTTTAGACCTATATAGTAAAAACTCACCTCTTTTAGCTATGTTTAAAGATCGAAAAATCAGTTATACGGATAACAAACTTACACTTGAACTTCTAAACAAAGCAGAAGAAATTAAATTAAATGGAACTAAAAATGACTTAGAAAAAAGTTTTAAAAGAGCAGGTTACGATTTAGAAATAGAAATTAAAATTGATGAAGAAAAAAATAAAGAACTAAGAGAAGAAATCAATAAAGAATTAGAAATAAACATTCCAAAAGAAACAATCAAAAAAGAAGAACCTGTTGTCGAAAAACAAAAAAAATATAAAAATTATAAAAGACCACCCCTAATTACTGATCCAACCAATGAAAAAATAATCGTAGGAAAAGAAATAGAAGATAGTCCATCTAGACTAGATACCGTTATTATGCCTGGTGGAACAACCGTAATTGAAGGTTATATATTTGGTAAAGATGTAAGAGAAACAAGAACAGGATTGAAAATTATATCTTTAAAAATAACGGATTATACTGATAGTATTTATGGAACTTTATTTGTTAATGATGAAGAAGAATTTAAAATAATTAATAAAAAAATACAAGTAGGATCGTGGTATAAAATAAGAGCAAGCGTTAAAGATAAAGATCAATATAACCAAGATATATCTTTAACAATTAGAGACATTAATGTCTTAAAAAAAGAAGTAGAAGAAATAATTGATGATGCACCAGTTAAAAGAGTTGAACTTCATGCCCATACAAAAATGAGTCAAATGGATGGTGTTGTTGCAGCTAAAGATTTGTTAAAGCAAGCTCTAAAATGGGGTCATAAAGCAATTGCTGTAACTGATCATAATGGAGTACAAGGATTTGTTGATGCATATCATTTTGTAAGAGATTATAATAAAAAACTAAAAGAAGGAGAAGAACCATTTAAAGCTTTATATGGAACAGAACTTACAATGATTGATGATACCGTTAAAATTGTTGTAAGACCAAATGATAGTAAATTATTAGATAATACCTATGTTGTTTTTGATTTAGAAACAACAGGATTTAATGCCGGTGGTGAAGACTCTATAATTGAAATTGGAGCTGTTAAAATTTTAAATGGTGAAATAATTGATCGATATGATCAATTGGTTGATCCAGGAAAACAAATTAGTCAAAGAATTACAGATGTTACTAGTATTACTAATGAAATGTTAGTAGGAAAACCAAATGAAGAAACAGCTATTAAAGAATTTAAGGAATGGATTGCTGACTTGCCAATGGTTGCCCACAATGCTAAATTCGACGTTTCTTTTGTTGAAATGGCTTATGAAAAATATAACCTAGGAGAATTTAAAAATACAGTAATTGATACCTTAGAACTTTCACGTACAATGGATAATAATTATGCAAGACATAGTTTATCCGCTCTTGTTAAAAGATATAATGTAGCCTTCGATGAAGAACATCACCACAGAGCTGATTATGATGCAGAAGGAACAGCTTTGGTATATCATAAAATGATGAATAAATTGGTATCAAGAAATATTGAGAAAATAAGTGAATTAGATAATTTAGTCTCTAAGGATGAAATTCATAAATATGGACAAGCAAGTCATATTAATATTTTAGCTAAAAATAAAAAAGGTTTAAAAAATCTATTTAAAATTATAAGTTTAGCCAATACAACATATTTATATAAAACACCTAGAATCCTACGTAGTGAAATCGAAAGATTAAGAGAAGGATTACTTGTTGGTAGTGGATGTTATCAAAGTGAAGTATTTGTTCAAGCCAGAAGTAAAAGTGATGAAGAATTAACAAACATTATTAATTTTTATGACTATGTTGAAGTACAACCAATGGATGTTTATGAACATTTAGTTGAAAATGGAGAATTTGGAAGTACTGAAGAGTTAGAAAGCCATTTGAAAAAAATTGTCAGAGTAACTAAAGAATGTGGAAAAATAATAGTTGCAACTGGAGATGTTCATCATTTATTTAAGGAAGATAAAATTTATCGTGAAATTATTGTTAATCAAAAAGTACCAGGAGGTGGAAGACATCCACTTGCTCGTTATAAAAAAATTCCATCACAACATTTTAGAACAACAAGAGAAATGCTTAATGACTTTGCCTTTTTAGGTGATGAGTTAGCTTATGAAATAGTTGTTGAAAATACTAATAAAATAGCTGATATGATTGAAATTATTGAAGTTATAATTGAAACAGGTGGTGTTCCATTCTCACCTAAAATTGATAATTCTGTTGAAATAGTAAATGATATGGTTTATTCTAAGGCTAAGGAATGGTATGGAGATCCACTTCCTGATTTAATTAAAGATCGTATAGAACAAGAATTAAAAGGAATTATTGGTGGAGGATTTGATGTTATCTATCTTATAGCCCAAAAACTAGTAAAAAAATCAAATGATGATGGTTATTTAGTAGGATCGCGTGGTTCGGTTGGATCTAGTTTCGTTGCTACAATGATGGGTATAACAGAAGTAAATCCACTACCAGCTCATTATAGATGTCCAAAGTGTAAACACAGTATTTTTGAAGAAGATGGAAAAACATTAGGTTCAGAATATTCAAGTGGTTTTGATCTACCAGATAAGAAATGCCCAAAATGTAATGAAAATATGATTAAAGATGGACAAGATATGCCATTCGCAACTTTCTTAGGATTTAATGCCGATAAGGTACCAGATATTGACCTTAACTTTTCTGATTTAAATCAAGCTGCAGCTCATGAATATACAAAAGTTTTATTTGGTGTTGATAATGTATACCGTGCTGGAACAATTGGAACTGTAGCTGAAAAAACAGCCTTTGGTTTTGTTAAAGGATATTGTGAAGATAAAAATATTGTTATGAGAACAGCTGAAGTAGAGAGATTAGCTATGGGATGTACTGGTGTAAAAAGAACAACTGGACAACATCCAGGAGGAATAGTTGTAATTCCTGGATATATGGATGTTTTCGACTTCACACCATTCCAATATCCAGCAGATGATCCAAATTCCGCATGGCGAACAACACACTTTGATTATCATGCCATCGATGAAGATGTTTTAAAACTAGATATTTTAGGACATTCAGATCCAACACAATTACGTATGATTCAAGATTTAACTAAAATGGATGTTACAAAGGTCCCACTAGATGATAAAGAGACAATGAATATTTTCTTATCACCTGAACCTTTAGGTGTAACAAAAGAACAAATTATGTGTAATACAGGAACTTTAGGAATTCCTGAATTTGGTACAAAATTTACTATCCAAATGGTAGAGGATACTAAGCCAACAACTTTTGCTGAATTAATAAAAATTTCAGGTTTATCTCATGGTACTGATGTTTGGCTTGGAAATGCTCAAGATTTAATTAAAAATAAAATTGTTCCATTTAGTGAGGTTATTGGTTGTCGTGATGATATTATGGTATATCTTATGTATAATGGTGTAGAACCAATTAAAGCATTTAAAATAATGGAATTTGTTCGTAAAGGAAAAGCAAGTAAAGATCCAGATACTTGGAGTGAATATGTTCAACTAATGAAAGATGCGAAAATTCCTGATTGGTTTATTGGTTCATGTCAAAAAATAAAATACATGTTCCCTAAAGCACATGCTGCAGCGTATGTTATAAGTGCTTTTAGAATTGCATGGTTTAAAGTACATATGCCAGTTTATTATTATGCTTCTTGGTTATCAACAAAAGCAACAGATTTTAATGTTGAAGCTATGATTAAAGGATATGATGCTATAAAAGAAGCTATTATTGAAATTAGTAATAAAGGAAATGAAGCAACAAATAAAGATGCAGGTGTTTCCGAATCATTATATCTTGCCTTAGAAGCAACTGCTCGTGGCATAAAATTTGAAAATGTTAATTTATACAAAAGTGAAGCTACAACATTTGGTGTAAAAGATGATAAAACAATTTATCCACCATTCAATTCAATTGATGGACTTGGTGATACGGTTGCTAAAAATATTGTAAGTGAACGTGAAAAACGAGAATTTATTAGTATTGAAGACTTACAAAAACGTTGTAAGATATCAACTACATTAATAGATAAAATGCGTCTTATGGGAATTCTAGATGGAATGGATGAATCAAGTCAACTTAGTTTGTTTTAAAGCATGAAAAATCATGCTTTTTTATTTAAATTTTTATAATAAAATGGCAAAAGAAGAAAGCAATGAAATATCTATTCCAGAAAGTAAAAATAAAACAAAAATTAAGAAGTAAATATAAAAGGGTATTTACTTTTTTTGTAGTATAATTTAAGTAGAAGGTTATAAAAGTAAAGATAAATGCTATAATGATAATAGCTTAAAGAAAGAGGTAATTATGGAATTATATAAATTAGAAAAAGTATATAAAACTTATAAAAGTAAATTTCAGGAAAATCACGCTTTAAATGGAATTGATTTAAATATAAATGAAGGGGAAATTGTTATTATTCTAGGTCCTAGTGGAAGTGGTAAAAGTACAATGTTAAATGTACTATCAGGAATAGATTATATAACACGTGGAAAAATTTATTTTCAAAATGAAAGACTTGATAAATTTGACGAAGAAAACTTACTAAACTACCGTAAAGAAAATTTAGGATTTATATTTCAAAGTTATAATTTGATTTCTAACTTAACAGTAAAAGAAAATATTGAATTAGGAAAAGAATTATCAGATAATCCATTGTCAATAAATGAAATATTAAAAGAAGTTGGTTTGGATGAACATAAAAATAAATATCCATATCAACTATCTGGAGGACAAATGCAAAGAGTCGCAATTGCACGCGCACTAGTAAAAAATCCTAAAGTTTTATTTTGTGATGAACCAACAGGTGCATTAGATGAGAAAACAGGTAAAAATGTTTTAAGTCTACTTCAAAAAATAAATAAAAAATATCATACAACAATGATTATCGTTACCCATAATCCAAGTATAGCAAATATGGGAAATACAGTAATTAAAATGAACAGTGGTAATATAGTTGAAACCATAAAAAACAAAGAAATAATAGATGCTAAAGATTTGGGGTGGGCATAATGCGATTATTATTTATAAATGCTTTAAAAGGACTAAAAAAGAAAAAAATTCAAATGTTTGGTATTGTTATGATGGTTATGCTATCAACAGCTGTTTACGTTGGAATGAATAGTGCCATTGATCGCCTAGAAAAAAGATATTATAACTATCTAGATGAACAAAATGTTGAAGACTTTAGTTTCGGTGTGAATCTAGATTATCAAAAAGACATTAAACCAGAAGATATTGATGAACTTCTTAATAATGAATTAAAAAACATATCAGAAGAAGAAAAAATATTCTTAGAAGAATATAAGGAATTTTTAAAAAGGCCTAATCTAGATTTACAAATAATTTATACAGTTAAAAATATTTTTGATAAATATGATATAACACCAAAATTTGAACAAAGAAAAATTGATCAAATAACTAAAAAATATAATTTTAGTTATGAATTAGAACGTTCAAAAACAATTAATCAAAAAAACAAATTATTAAAAATAATGCCATATAGTAAAAACAATAAAATTAATAAACCATATTTAGTTAAAGGAAGATTTCCTAAAAATAATGGAGAAATTACAATTTTACCTGAATATGCTAAAATCAATAAATTAAAAATTGGCGATAAATACAAAATAAATAATAAGGAATATAAAATAGTTGGATTATCTTATGCTCCAGATTACATTTATCCGTTAATATCATTTAGTATGCCTATTTTTGATGCCAAAAATAATAATCTTATCTTTATGATAGAAGATGATTATAATGAACAGACAGGTGTTATTGATAATAGTTATGCTTTAAAATATAATTATAAAACAAAAAGAAAATTTGAGATAAGTATATCTTCGGAAAACTCTTCAGAAAAACCAGATAAAATGTTTAAAATTTTTGAGGAAGAAGATACCCTTATGATGGATATGAACACAGTTACTAGAATTAGTCGTATTGGTTCATTGCAATTAGAATTTGCTTCTGATCGTCTATTCGCACAATATTTTTTATATCTATTACTTGCAATTTCAGTTTTAATAATTATTGTTATAACTAAAAAAAGAATAGATGATGAAAGACTTCAAATAGGTGTTTTAAAATCACTAGGATATAATCGTTTTAGTATTGCAATAAGTTATCTTGTTTATCCTATTTTAGGCTCACTAATTGGTGGAATATTAGGATTTATAATTGGAAATTTAGTAAGCAGTCCAATTTCTAGTGTTTTACTTAGTTATTATAATGTACCACTACAAAATTATAGTATTAATTTTAAATATTTAAAAACAGCTATATTAACACCAATGATAACTTTATCAATTCTTAGTTATTTAATTGCTCTTTTTATGCTTAGAAAAAAACCACTACAATTATTAAAAGAAGGAAGCAATTTAAAAGTAAATATATTTAGTAAAATAATAAATAAAATAACAAAACCACTTCCATTTAATTATCGCTTTAAATATTCACTAGCTTTTAGATCAATCGGAAAATTATTTATTGTAAGTATTACTTCTTTTTGTACAGGATTATTAATAACTTTAGTATTAATTGGAAGCAATTTATTTACAAATATGATTGATAAATCATTTGAAGGTATTAATTATAAATATATGGTAATGCTTAAAAATATTGATTATAAAGAAAATAATGATAGTAAAAGTGATTATGTTTTAAATAGTAGCATTCCTCTTGTAAAAATAACAACAAAAAATGGTAAAGAAAAAAAGATAAAAAAAGATAATGATAATTTAAATGTTAATATAAACGGAATTGATATAAATTCTAAAACAGTAAAAGTATTAGATAAAAATAACAAAAATATTATTAAAAAACTAAATGATAAAGAAGGAATTATTGTAAATGAAAATGCTAAAGAAATATTAAATTTAGAAATTGGTGATGAATTAACATTCGAACATGAAACAATTAAATTTAAATATAAAATAGTAGGTTTTAATAATGATTATATGGGATATACAGCCTATACTAGTAGAAGTAGTTTAAGTGATAAACTAGGTTTTGATAGTTCAGCTTATTTACTAATTTATTCAAATGATGAAAAATATTCAGATATAAGTAAATTAAATAAAGAAGAAGCTAGTAAAATAAGTACAGTTCTTAGTGTTGACGATTTAAAAAAGAACATAGAAAAACAAATGGATCGTTTTAATGGTAGTATTTATATTGTTATTGGTTTTGCCTCAGTTATGACTTTAATTATTATATCTGTTATTGCTAATATAGTTGTTGAAGAAAATAAAAAAACAATATCTCTTATGAAAGTAATGGGATATAAAAATAAAAGAATAAGTAGTATTGTTTTAAATATTTATACACCATTTATAATAATTTCATATTTAATCTCAATACCAGTTATGAAAAAAATTCTAAGAGCCATTGTAAATGCCTTAGTAGGTGATATCAAAGTAACTATTCCAATTGAATTGTCACCATCTTTAGCGTTCTTAGGACTAATAGGATTGTTAGTAGCTTATTATATAGCAGTAGGTTTATCAAAGAGGGTATTAAATAAGATTCCACTTGCGATTGCCCTAAAAAGAGAGTAGGTATAAAATGGAAAACTTAATTGAAATAAAAAATGTTTATAAAACATATAAAATGGGTAAAGTAGAAAATCATGCTTTAAATAATATTAATTTAAATATTAAAAATGGTGAAATAGTAGTTATTTTAGGACCAAGTGGAAGTGGGAAAACGACCTTACTTAATGTAATATCCGGATTAGATAAAATAAGTAAAGGAAAAATTATTTATGATGGTAAAAATATTTCTAAATATAAAGATTATAAAATGACACGTTTTCGTAAAAAGAATTTAGGTTTTATTTTTCAAACATATAATTTATTAGAACATTTAAATGTTTATGAAAATGTTTTAGTTGGATCGAATTTAGGAAAAACTAAAACTGATATAAATGAAATAATTGAAACAGTTGGACTTAAAAAACATTGTAAAAAATATATGTATCAATTATCAGGAGGAGAACAACAAAGGGTATCAATTGCAAGGGCTCTTGCTAAGATGCCAAAAGTCATGTTTTGTGATGAACCAACAGGTGCATTAGATGAAAAAACAGGTAAAATTGTTTTAAAATCGTTAGTTGATGTCAATGAAAAAATGCAAACCACAATGGTAATTGTTACTCATAACCCTGGAATTGCTTTAATAGGCGATCGCGTTATAAAGATGAATAGTGGCAAAATAATTGAAATAATAGATAATGAAAAAAGAACTAATCCCAAAGATATTCCATGGGGATAGTTCTTTTTTATACTTCAAAACTTGTTTCATCGATAAATTTAAAATTTTCTTTATATTTTAATTGACGAACTAGTTTAAATAAAGCTTCATCTTTAGCTTTAGCTTCAATCATAATATCAAAATCATATTTTTGTGTTTTTAAAATAAATTCAGTAAAATCTTCTGCATTTATATAATCATGATGACTTCTAAAATCTTTTTTTGTTTTGTTTTTAGGACTAGAAAAATGAATTTTAGGTTTCTTTTTCCACGTTTTAAAAATACGATCAATATAGTCATATAGGTTGATATTTGGATTATTACAATTATGATGATGGACATCTAAAACAATTGGAGTATTTATTTTTTTAGATATTTCTAAACAATCAAGGATATTAAAAACCTTATCATCATTTTCAATAACAATACATTCTTTAATATGTAATGGAAGTTTTTCAAAATTATTAATAAATCTTGCAATTGATTGTTTTTTTCCAAAGACATTACTACCAACGTGTAAAATAATAACTTTATCTTCAATCTTTAAGGCTTCTAAAATATTATAATGATATTCTAAAATACGGAAAGAGTTTTCAACTACATCTTTATTTGTACTGTTTAAAACACAAAATTGATCAGGATGAAAATCTACTCGCATATTGCTTTTTTTGATTTTTTCACCAATTCTATCATAGAAATTTTGATATTTATCTATGTAATCAAATTCCACATCTTTATGGGTAGCAAGGGGAATTATTTTGGAAGACAATCTATAAAAATGAATATCATTCGCAATATTATAATCTATGATTTTCTCTAAGTCTTCCAAATTAGAAATAATAACTTCATCTAATTTTTGTAATTTATTTTCGTTTTTTAAATAATTTGTATAACTTAAATTACTAGAACTAGTTACATTATCTAGCGTTTTAGTTAAACAAGCATAACCAAGTCTTTTCATAAAATCACCATTATTATTTTGTTTGATTATAAGATAAATACACGTAAAATGTGATATAATATTAGAAAGGATTTGATAATATGTTATTTGATGAAAAAAATTATTATTTTTTTATCGATGAAGTAAGTTTTGATGCACAAGCAATATTTGCTAAAAACAACGGTTATGATATTTGTAAGAAAAAAATTATAACTTATTATGGAGATAAAAATAATCCAGTAAAAGAAGTGAAAACAGCAGATAATTACTTTAAAATTAAAGATACAAATGATAAAGTTATAACAAAATATTATATTGAAACATTTAAAATTAATAATTTTGAATTAGTTGATCAAACTTATGTAAAAATTTTTGGTTTAGGTTGTTATTTTGTATACTCAAAAGATGAAGAAGAAGCAGTATATGAAAAAAAAGATGATGAAGAGCTTGTTAAACAAAGATTTATTAATTATGATCAAAACTACTTAAAACTAGATGATAAGGATTTTTTAAAAGGAGAAAATGTATGGAAAAAATAATTTTAGTAGATGGAAACAACTTACTTTTTAGAAGTTACTATGCAACGGCATATAGTGGAAATTTTATGAAAAATAGTAAAGGATTCCCAACTAATGCTTTATATGGATTTACAAATATGATTAATAAAATAATAAATGAGGAATGTCCAACTTATATGATTGTTGCTTTTGATAAAGGTAAAACCTTTAGGCATGAAAAATATGAGCAATATAAAGATGGAAGAATTGAAATGCCAGATGAACTTAAAGTTCAATTTCCTCTTGCTAAGGAACTTTTAACTCACATGGGAATAAAATATTATGAATGCGATAATTATGAAGCAGATGATATAATAGGAACATTCGCTAAATACTGTGATGAAGAAGAGGATTTCATTGGAACAATTGTAAGTAGTGATAAAGACCTATTACAACTAATTAGTCATGATGTGGATATAAAATTATTAAAACAAAAAGATTACATTCGTTACAATGAAAAATCATTTAAAGATGCTTATGGAATTGAACCAATCAATATAATTGACTTAAAAGCTCTAATGGGTGATAGTTCTGATAATATACCAGGTGTTAAAGGAATAGGAGAAAAGACAGCTTTAAAACTTTTACACGATTACAAAACACTAAATGGTGTTTATGATAACTTAGATAAACTAACTCCTAAAACGCGCGAAAAATTAGAAAATGATAAAGATAACGCTTATATGAGTTATGATTTAGCAACCATCTATAAAGAAGTACCAATGGAAATTTCTATACCAGATATTAAATTAAAAAATAAAAATAGTGATAAATTAAATGAAATGTATAAAGAACTAGAATTTTATTCCTTTTTAAAAAAAGAAGAAAAAAAGATAGATAATAATATTGAAGTTAAAATAATTGAAAATACATCAGAAATTAATGTTCAAAAAGATTCTGCTTATTATCTAGAAATCTTAGGTACGAATTACCACTCATCTAAAATACTTGGAATGGCTATCTATAATGAAGATAACTCTTTCTATATTCCTTTTGAAATACTAGAAAAAAAACATGATTTTTTAGATAAATTAAAATATACTTATGATTATAAGAAAAACTATGTAGCTTTAAAAAAACATAATATAAATATATTAAATACTAATTTTGATACAATGATAGCAGGTTACTTATTAGAATATAATATTAAAGAAGATATAAGCTATTTAGCCAATTCTTTTAATTATAACATTCCTTTCTATGATGAAATGTATTTAAAAAACAAATCAAAATCTCTTTATGAAGAAGAAGATATTAAAAAAACAGCCAAAGCAGCTCTTTTGAAAGCTAAATTTATTTATGAAACTAAAAATATATTTGAAGAAAAATTAAAAGAAGAAAAACTATTAGATTTATTTGAAGAAATAGAAATGCCCCTTTCTAAAGTTTTAGGTGATATGGAATATAATGGTGTTTTAATAGATCAAAATGAACTAAATAAACTAGGAGAAGAATTTAAAATTAAAATTGAGTTATTAGAACAATCAATATATAATGACGCAGGAGAAAAATTTAATATTTCATCTCCAAAACAATTAGGAGAAATTCTATTTGATAAATTACAACTACCACATGGTAAAAAAAACAAGAGTGGGTATTCAACAAGTATAGATGTTTTAAATAAACTGCTAGGAAAACATCCAATCATAGAAAAAATAATTGAATATCGAACAATTAATAAATTATATACAACTTATGTTGAAGGATTAAAAAATGCTATTTGTAGGGATGGTAAAATTCATACAATTTATACCCAAACGCTAACACGTACAGGAAGATTATCTTCAATAGAACCTAATCTTCAAAATATTCCAATAAGAAATGAATATGGAGCTTTAATTAGAAAAGCTTTTATTCCAAGTGAAAATGGAATTATAATGAGTGGAGATTATTCCCAAATAGAACTTAGAATCTTATCACATATGGCTAATATTGATTCATTAAAAAAGGCCTTTTATGATAACATAGATATACATACTAAAACAGCCTCAGATATATTCAAAATACCAACTGATCTTGTTGATAAAAAAATGCGTCGTATCGCAAAAGCTGTTAACTTTGGAATAATATATGGTATAAGTAGTTTTGGGCTATCTGAAAACCTACATATTAGACCAAAAGAAGCCAAAGAATTTATTGATAGTTATCTACAAACCTATCCAGGCGTTAAACAATATATGGATGATACAATCAAAAAAGCTTATGAAGATGGATATGTTAGAACACTATTCAATCGAAAAAGAACTATTGGTGAATTACAAAATAAGAATTATATGATTCGTCAAAGTGGTGAGAGAATAGCTCTAAATACACCAATTCAAGGAACGAGTGCTGATATAATTAAAAAAGCGATGATTGAAATAGCTAAAAAATTAGAACAAGAAAAAATGCAAACAAAAATGATTATTCAAGTTCATGATGAATTAGTTTTTGATGTTCCAAATAATGAAAAAGAAAAAATTGAAAAAATCATTAAAGACATAATGGAAAATGTATGTGAACTTAGTGTTCCTCTTAATGTTGAAATAGCTTATGGAAAAAATTGGCGTGAAGCAAAATAAAGGAAGTGCAAACCATGAATAATGTAACAAAAGTTATGAGTGTTAGTATAATAACTAACACCTTTTTATCACTTATAAAAATAATTATAGGTTTTATTTGTAAATCGAGTGCCTTACTTGCTGATGGTGTTCATTCTTTTAGTGATCTTTTGACCGATTTTTTTGCTATTATAGGAAATATTATGGCTAAAAAACCAGCCGATGAAAAACATCCTTATGGGCATGGTAAGATAGAATACTTAACAAGTATAGGTATAAGTATGGTCATTATAATTTTAGGATTGACGATTATTAATAATTCAATGCATAGTAAAGTTGTAATGTCTTCTTTAATTGTATCAATTGTTAGTTTAATAACAATCACATTAAAATATCTTTTATCAGAATACATAATTAGAAAAGGTAAGAAACTTGAAAACAATATTTTAATTGCAAGTGGAAAAGAAAGTAGAGCTGATGTAATTAGTTCTTTAGTTGTATTTATTTCAGCTATTCTTAGCGTTTTTTCTAAATATATTGAAGTATTTAAATACTCTGATAAAATAGCCGGAATAATAGTTGGTATTTTAATTATCAGAACAGGTTTTTTAATTTTAAAGGAGAATATAAGTATTATTCTTGGAGAACAAGAAATAAAAGGTGAAACCTTAAATAAAATTAGAAAAATAATTTTGAATAATAAAGATATAAAAACAATTGATGAGTTAATTATTTTAAAATTTGGACATTGTTATAAAGTATCTATGGAAGTTAGTATGAATCCTGATTTAACTTTATTAGAGTGTCATACGATTGTTGATAAGTTAGAAAAGAAGTTAAAAAAAGAGGTAGAGAAAATAGAATATATAACAGTTCATGTTAATCCTTATCATAAATTAGAAGAATTTAATTTAACTGATGCATGTGATGATAATAAAGATTTTATTTTCAATATGGTAGAAAAACTAACACCTAAAAAAGATATTTCAAATTATGTTAATAAACATTTAAAGGATACTAAAATAATTAAAAAAAATGATCAAGTAATAGGTATAGTTATTTATTATAAAGAAAATAGCAGGTATTTACTTGATTTAATATATATTAAAGATAAATATCAAAATTTAGGAATAGGTCATAACATTATCAAAAATCTTATAGACAATCAAAAGAAAAATAAAACACAACTAGAAGTTTTAAAAAGCAATATAAAAGCTATTAAACTTTATAAAAATTTAGGTTTTCAAATTATTAGTGAAACTAAAAATAAATATATAATGGAAGTTAATTAAAAAAAGCTTGATTTTTTTTCAAGCTTTTTAAAATGTAACGAATTTATTTGTTTTATATATTTTTCCATTAATTTTAATATATACATAATAACGTCCATTTAAACCGACACTATTGATATATTTAGTAACATTAATTCCATTTTTCTTTTCATCTTTACTAAACAAATCAACACATAATGCAGTATAAGGTTTTTTACTAATAACCATGTTATAGGTTTTTTTATCAAAAACATTATCTAAAATTATTTCAACTTTATCAGATTTTTTAAATGTACCATTAACAACTAAACGATCAGTTTCTTTAGTTATTTTAATATTATGCTTTTTATATTCTTTATTCATTTTTTTACTAAATAATAGTAATGATTTATTTTTAATTGTTTTAGTTGCACCAAGATTTCCTAATCTAATACCTTTACCACTTTTGAATTCATCATCATCATATAGAGCTAGTTTCTCAACACGGTAAGTATTTGTTGGAAGAGTTAGTTTGTAAATAACTTCATCATTTTTTATTTCAACAGTTGTACTTTTTAATTTATCTACATCAGTAAGTCCAGCTGGTTCATTTTGAACTTTACCATCTTTATATGAGGTACCACCAGAATGAACGATATAGTGATTATCTTCAATATAATCAACATCAGAAATATATGGTGAGTAGAAATCACTACCTAATTCTTTACCATATTCCCATACTTGTTTTACTTTCATATTTGAAGTATTGATATCATATATAACACCACGACTATAATTATCTTCCGCGCTAATAGCGTTCTTTTTAGTTTTAGAACGGTTATTACCATTATCAAATAAGAATACATTACCATTTGGTAAAATCATTGCAGCATGTTGTGCCCATTGCCATTCTGTATCATCATCTTTTTCAAAGAAGTATTTATGATATTTTTTATTCCAATTAGATTTGTCTCCTAAGATCCAGTTAAGCTCTAAGGTGTCATAATTAATGTTAACAACGGCATCTTTATGACGTCCTGATAATGTTATAGAGTTAGTGTTTTTATCATACCAAACAGCATTGTTATGAAACCAATCATAATCTGTAGTATAAACGTTATTTCCACTATCAACAGGAAGGATTTTCTTTAAATCGATTTTTTTAACTATTTCTCCTGTGTTTCTATCTATTTCAACAACATAATCTTCAACTCTACCAGATTCAAAGTCATCACTTGCTACCAAGAAGTTACCATTTTCCATTTCGAAGACATCATGATGGTATCCTCCTGGAAGTGAATATTCATAGTATATTTTTCCAAGTAAGTCCATTTCTGCTAAACCAGTCATATAGTATGGTGGGTTAATTAATCTATTACTACTTAGTAGCAAGTTACCATTGTCTAGTTTTTTGATATCCCAAATAAATTTTTCTGTTAAATACCATCTAACATCACCATTAACATCATAGGCAGCTGTATATCCATTAGATGATGGTGTAACGAAGTATAATTCGTTTCCTAGTTCGTCTTTATTACTATATACGTCTTCGGCTTTACTAAAGTCATCAGGTAGTTTATCTGTTTTAATGTGAAGTGTCTTTTCTTTTTTTCCATATTTTATTATAACTTCATTATCAGTATCAGCATATAATCCATAGATTGGTAAAATATGTACTTTTCTTGGTGAGAATGTATTAGTTATTGTTGAATTTTCATCTTTTCCTTTAATTGTAACTGTAATAGATGTAGAATCATTAGTTTCAAATATTACTAGGGCTGTTAAAGGTGAAATTTCATATGGGTTTAAAATAATTTTTGGATCATCAAATGTATGTTTTGTGTCTTGTAGAAAATTTGTTTCTAAATTATTTTGATGAACTAAAATATCTTCATTAATATCAACTTCTTTTGTTTTCATAACGTGATTATATATAAAAATTGACGACAAACATGATACAAATACTAATGCAACAATTTTAAATATTACTTTTTTCATTGTTTCCTCCTAAATTAATCTAATTTCATTTTCACTGAAGAAAGGTTTATTTTTATCGATTCTATCGTAGAATAAAATACCATTTAAGTGATCAATTTCGTGTTGAAAGGCGATAGATAATTCTTCTCTAGCTCTTATTTTTATTTTATTTCCTTCTGTATCAAATCCTTCAACAGTAACTCTTGCATATCTTGGAACATGTCCTTCTACCTCACGATTGACACTTAAGCATCCTTCACCAGCATCAGCTGCTATTATTTCTTTTGAATTACTAACAATAACAGGGTTTATAACGATGTAGTTATCAAATTTTCCTTCATCATATTCATCAACGATAACAATTATTCTTTTATTAATTCCAAGTTGTGGAAAGGCAAGTCCCATTCCAGGGCGTAAATCATATTTTTTTTCGTATTCTTCAATTTGACTATAGGTAAGATGTGTAACGGCATCTTCAATAAGTTTTTGTTCTTTTTCACTAAGTGGGAAAGTAGCATCTTTACTTATTTGTCTTAGTCTTTTATCCTTTTCATCTAATATATTAAGTTTTTTAAACATAAAATCAACTCCATATGTACTTATTTTATCACGACTTGTTGAATAAGTAAATGAATACATATTTATTCTTTTATCATATTTCTAGAGAAATTTAAAATATACATGTATAAAATCATTGACTTATTTAAAGACAGTATATGCAGTAATTTAAAAGGCGGGGGTTAGTATAAGAATAGCTAACTGATTTAGAAAAATTTCAGTTAGAATATGGTGAAAAATTTTTAAAGAAAAATATAATAAAAATATGTAGATAGAACAAAAAAATACTGAATAAATTTCAGTATTTTTTGTTAGTAAACTATAAATTTACAAAATTCGACATTTATCTGCAATAAAAATAGACAATTTTGGTTAAATGTTTTATAATAAAGTTGGTGATTTTATGAAAAACAAATTATCTTTATTTTATAAGATATTAATTGTTGTAGTAAGTAGTATTGCTTTATGTTTGAATTTTAAAGTTATTCCTGTTAAACAAAATATTTTATATTTTACGATTCAAAGTAATTTATTATGTTTTATATTTTACTTAGTTATTGTAATTTTGAAAATATTGAAGAAAGAAAAAAAGAATAACTTTTATTATATTATTAAGGGAATGGTTACAATGGCTATAACCATAACTATGGTTGTATTTCAAATGGTAATAGCGACAAATAGTTTAGGAATATATGAAAATCATTTATTTGAGTGTTATCTAGTACACATTGTAGTTCCATTACTTGTTATTTTTGATTATATTATTTTTGGAGAAAAAGGAAATTTAAAAAAAAGTTATCCTTTTATTTGGAGTTTGATTTTAGTTTTCTATACAATATTTACATCTGTTTATGCCTTTTTAGGAGGAAAATTTATTGATGGGACAAGTTATCCATATTTTTATATGAATATAGATAAATATGGGATTTTAAGAGTATCAATTAATTGTGTTATTATATATATATGTTTTGTGATATATGGAATGATTATTCAAAAATTAGATAATAAATTAGCAACGGAGTCTAAATAGAGAGGAGTTAATTATGAATATTGATGAATTAAAAGAATATAGAAAAAAACTGGGAAAATTAACAGAAGAAGAAAGAAAAAAAAGAGATTTATATTTAAAAAAATTAGCAAATGGTACATTACAAGGACCACTAACAGGGAAACAAAGCATTGATAAAACTTGGTTGAAATATTATGAAGACGAGAGTATTTTAGCAAGTGAGAATTTAAATATGTCTTTAGCAGAAGAAATGGAAAAAAGTGCAACTGAGTATTCAAATATGCCTTGTATGAAATATATGAAATCTATAAAATCTTACAAAGATACTAAAAAAATGGGAGATATGGTTGCAGCTTCATTAAAAGCAAATGGTGTAAAGCCCAAAGATAAAGTAACAGTTTGTTTACCATGTGTTCCTGAATTTGGATATTTTCTTTATGCTATAAATAAAGTTGGTGCTATTTCTAATTGGCTAGATTTTAGAACAAGTGAAGAAGAATTAAAGGAATGTATGAAAGATATTGATTCAAAAATAGTTGTTACTTTTGATGGTGTATGTGATAAAGTTAATAATGCTATTAAAATTCATAATGATAATAATGATAACAAAATACGAAAAGTTGTAAAAGTTTCACCATCTGATTCATTACCATTTCCAATATCATCTTTCATTAATATAAAGGAAGTAATAGATAAAAAAATAAATGGTTATAAGAGCCCAATTGAAGATATAGAAGAAGATTATGATGAATTTCTTAATTCAGGAAAAACAATTCCAAATTTTGAACCATATAAATTTAATAAAAATTCTACTTCAATAATTGTGTATACTGGAGGAACCACAGGAACTCCAAAAGGTGTTGAATTAACTAATGAAAATTTAAATGCTGTTGTTGAAGGATATAAACATTCTAGTATTGATTTTAGAAAAGGAGATTCTTTTCTTCATTTTCTACCACCTTGGACAGCATATGGAATAGTTATATATTATTTATTGTATAGAATGGGTATAGAATGTATTTTAATTCCTAAATTAGATCCATCAACATACGATAAATTGATTTTAAATGAAAAACCAAATCATACAACTGGTATACCAAAAAATCTTGAAATATTAATTAATAGTAAATTAGTAAAACAAAAAACAAATTTAGATTTTTTTAAAACAGCCGCAGTAGGTGCTGATACAATGAATATTAATTCAGAAAATCAAACAAATGAATTTTTAACTAAACATAATAGTGAAGCTAAAGTAGTTAAAGGATATGGTATGACAGAAGGATGTGCTACTATAACAACAACATCTAATAATGTAAACAAAATAGGAAGTGTAGGAATACCTTTTAAAGATAACATTGTATCAATTTTTGATCCAGAAACTGGTATAGAATTAACAACAGGAAGTAAAGGAGAAATATGTTATACAGGGCCATCAGTAATGAAAGCATATTATAAAAATCAAAATGAAACAAATGAAGTGTTAAAGGAACATGATGATTGTAGAATTTGGATGCATTCAGGTGATATAGGTTATTTAGATGAAAATGGTTTTTTGTATGTTGTTGGACGTTTAAAAAGAATGTTTGTAAGATCAGGGTTTAAATTATTTTCATCAGTAATTGAAAACGCCGTTGGTAGTCATTATGCAGTAAAAAGTTGTGCAGCAGTAGGAATACCAAATGAAATAGAAGGAAGTATCCCTGTTGTATCTATAGTTATAAAAGATGAATATAAATATAAGATTAGTGAAGAGCAAATAATTAATGAAATTAATGAAATATGTTCTAATAAATTATTTGAGTATTATTTGCCTTTAAAATATAGAATAACTAGCGAAATACCTTATACTAAAAATGGGAAGGTTGATTTTATTAAATTAACTGAACTTTCAAAAGAAATAGAAGAAAATACTAAAACTAAATAACAAAGGTAGGTTGATTAATGATGAATGGAATAGTATTTATTGTTTGCGGATTATGTTGTAGTATTTTAATTAATATTGTTTATTTTTCTAAAAAAAGAATTTTTAGTTATGAAAATAGAGTTTATTCTGCTCTTATTATTTCTAACTTAATTGGTTTATTAATTGAGTTGGCATGTAATATTACAGCTGAGTTTCCACAACTTTCATTATCCTTAGTAACGCTAATAGTGAAATTGTATTTAATATATTTAGTAACATGGATATTCCTATTTACAATATATATATTTGTAATATCAATTAAAAATTATGAAAAAAATAGAATAAAAATTTTAAAATCGATTTTTTTATTATTAGCAATTTCAATAATTATGATATTAATATTACCAGTTGAATGTGTAAAAAATGGAGATGTTATTTATTCTACTGGATTAGCTGTTTTAGAATCATATTTAATTAGTGGTATTTGTATAATGTTATGGATAATTTTATTACTTGCAAACATAAAGAAAATAAAATTAAAAAAATGTATTCCACTTTTAGGTTTTATATTGTTAGGAAATATTGTAATATTTTTACAAGCAACACATCCAGGATTATTAATGATGACAGCCATGGAAACTTATATAACTTTGCTAATGTATTTCACCATAGAAAATCCAGACATAAAAATGATGAATCAACTAGAACTAGCCAAAGATACAGCAGAAAAAGCAAATAGGGCAAAGTCAGACTTTCTATCAAGCATGTCACATGAAATAAGAACACCATTGAATGCCATAATGGGTTTCTCAGAATGTATAAAAACAGCTGAAACATTAGATGAAGCAAAAGAAGATGCCGATGATGTTATAAGCGCAGGAAATACATTACTAGAAATAGTAAATGGAATTTTGGATATATCAAAAATAGAAGCAGGAAAACTAGAATTAATAGAATCAGACTATAATGTAAGAAAAATACTAGAAGAAGTAGAAAGACTAATTCAAGTAAGAATAGGAGATAAAAAAATAGAGTTTGAAACAGATATAGCAGAAGATATACCGGAATATTTATATGGAGATCACGCAAATATAAAGAAAATACTAATTAATTTACTAACAAATGCCGTAAAATATACAAATGAAGGATATATAAAACTAAAAATAACATGTGTAAGGAAAGAAAATATATGTCGTTTGTTTATATCAGTAAAAGATACAGGAAGAGGAATAAAACCAGAACAAGTAAATAGATTATTTACAAAATTTGAAAGATTAGAAGAAGATAAAAATACAACCGTTGAAGGAACAGGATTAGGACTAGCAATAACTAAACAATTGGTTGAAATGATGAATGGAAATGTAACGGTAAAAAGTACATATGGAGAAGGATCAGAATTTATAGCAGCAATAGATCAAAGAACAAGTTTAAATACTAAAGAAGAAGAAAAACAAGATATAAAAGTAGAATTAGATTTAAGTGGGAAAAAAGTATTAATAGTAGATGATAATGAAATAAATATAAAAGTAGCTAAAAAATTGTTAAAAAAATATAAATGTATAGTAGATTCTGCTGAAAGTGGAATGGAATGTTTAGAAAAAGTAAAAAAAGGAGACGAATATGATTTAATCTTTATGGATGATATGATGCCAAGAATGAGAGGAACAGAAACATTAATAAGATTAAAGAAAATA
>ERZ857984.429-NODE-429-length-52328-cov-5.246341_pt1 | contig 52328 bp, 47 predicted proteins | sample MGYA00519914_ERZ857984 | MGnify/ENA primary metagenome ERZ857984 (study PRJEB31778, sample SAMEA3449417) | human gut metagenome | biome: human gut; feature: human-associated habitat; material: faeces | place: United Kingdom | collected 2010/2012 ... | reverse complement strand
CCCGGCTTTGCAGATCACCGACCTGCACCTGAAGCCGCTGCTGGCCCTCACGGTGCCCACCCAGCGGGGCATGGCCCTGTTCTGCCTGGGCCTCGCCGCTCTGATGGACGGCCTCACCCTGGTCTTCAGCCTGGCCTGCCGCCGCAGGCCCACCCTGCTCTCGGCGCGCGGCCCGCGGCGCGCCCTCGCCGAAAACGGCCAGGTCCTGGCGGCGCAGCTGGCCGCCAGCCTGCCCTCCGGGCGCGACCCGCTGGCCGAGCTGGAGCTTTTCATCTCCCTTTTTTCCGCCAGCCCTTCCACCCTGTCCCGCGGCTACAGCCTGGCGGCGGACCGCGCCGCCCTCGCTCCCTACGAGCGGGTGGTCGCTCTGCTCTGCCAGCTGGACCTGGGCCGCATCGAACCCGGGGAAGAGGGCGAAACCGTCCTGCTGCGCTCGCGCTTTTTGCTGTTTGCAAACGAGCTGGCCGCCCAATACCAGCGGGGCGAGCTGGCCGCCCTGCTGGAGCAGCAAGCCTCCGCCGCGCGGCAGGCTGCCCTGCTGGGGCAGCGCGCATAAGCCCTTCACCGCAAAAAGCAGCGCCGGCGGAACCCTTCGGTCCGCCGGCGCCGCTTTTTTTATTGGAAATAATGCTCCGGGTCCACGTAGTTGCCGCCCTTCAGCACCTCCAGGTGCAGGTGGGTTTCCGCGCCCGTCTCGGCCATGGTCTCGCCGATCTTGCCGATCATCTGGCCCGCCTCCAGCTCGTCGCCGGTGTTCACCTTCAGGGTCGTTTTATCCAGGCCGGTGTAGCGCCACACGGTTTCGCCCGCGTCCACCTCCACCACCTGGCCCCACAGGCCGTCCTCGTACATGTTTACCACCTTGCCCGCCACCGCGCTTTTTACGGCAGCGTCCGCCGCGCAGGACATGTCCACCCCGTTGTGGGTGCGCCAGTCGCCCAGGGTGGCGTTATAGACCAGCTCTTCACCACTGAACCCCTGCACGATCTGCCCAGCGACCGGCTTCACAAAGGAGGGCACGGCCGCATCGGCAGGTTCGCCAGAGCCTCCAGCCTGCCCTTGCTGCGCGCCAGCCCCAGACTGCGATTGCGAGCCCTGTGAGGGCCGTGCCGAGGGCTTTGGCACATCGTTCACTTTTTCCTCTACCTGCGCGCCCGGAATGTCCCATTGCTGTGTTCCCCCCTGTTCCACCTGGCTGGTACCGCCTTCGCCCAACTTTTGCATCACGTTGCGGATGGCCCAAAAGCTGGACCCTGCCGCCGCCAGGATGCACAGCGAAAGGGCCAGGTAAAACCCTTTGCCTTTGAAGAATGAAATGATCCTGTTCATGCTTACCGCTCCTTACATTATTCTGCCGTTTTCCTGCCGCCGCGGCCTTTGCATTCTGTAAGGCGGCGGGCGCTGGCCAAGCCCTCCGGCATGCCGCCGGCGCTCGGTTTTGGCTTTGCCCTTAGTTTGCGGCGGCGGCCCGGCGTTTATACATTCCGCTTGTAATTCAGCGGCCGGCATAGTAAAATAAGGTTCTGGGAACCACCCAATTTAAAGTAAGGAGCACAAGCTTTGAGCGAGCGATACATCGCGGGCATCGGCGGCGCCAATGTGGACATCCACGGCCAAAGCCTCTCGCCCATCATCATGCGCGACTCGAACCCCGGCAGGCTGCATCTCTCCATGGGGGGCGTGATGCGCAATATCCTGGACAATCTCTCCCGTTTGGGCGAAAAATGCGAGCTGCTCAGCGCCGTGGGCAGCGACGCCTACGGCCAGCTGCTGCGCACCGGCTGCGAGGCGCTGGGCATGGGCACACAAGGCCTGCTCACCCGCCGGGGGCACTCCTCCTCCAGCTACATCTCCATCATGGACTCCCAGGGCGACATGCTGGTCGCCATGAGCGATATGCGCATCCTCACCGAGATGGACGAGGGCTTTGTAAGGGAGCGCATGGACCTTTTAAACGGCGCCGAGCTTGTGGTGTGCGACGGCAACCTCTCCGCCTCCGCGCTGGGCTATCTCACCGCCCATTGCGCCGCGCCCCTGTGCGTGGACCCGGTCAGCACCACCTGGGCCCGCAAGCTGGTGCCCATTCTCGGCCGGTTCGACACGATCAAGCCCAACCGCCTGGAAATGGAGATCCTGGCAGGCATGCCCATCGCCGATGATGCGGATCTCGAGGAAGCCTGCCGCCGGGTGCTCGCTGCGGGCGTGCGGCGCGTGTTCGTGAGCCTCGGGGCCGACGGCATCTATTACAAGGGCCCGGGCGGCAGCATCCACCGGCGCAGCCGCGCGTTCGACAAAATGGTCAACGCCACCGGCGCGGGCGACGCCACCATGGCGGGCATCCTGCACGCCACCCTCAAGGGCCTCGACGAGAGCGCCATCCTGGATTTTGCGCTGGGCGCGGGTCTCGTGGCCATCAGCGGTGCCGACACCATCAACCCCGCCATGAGCGAGCAAGCCGTAGAACAAATGATAAAGGAGTATGTACAATGAACCTGAAGCAGTATCTGGATATCGCCCCCGAGGTAAAGGCCGCCGTAGACGCCGGCAAACCGGTGGTCGCGCTGGAAAGCACCATCCTGTCCCACGGCATGCCCTACCCCGAAAACCTCACCTTTGCCGCCGAGATCGAGCGCATCATCCGCGCCGCCGGCGCCGTGCCCGCCACCATGGCCATCATCGACGGCCGCATGAAGGTGGGCCTGTCCGCGGGCGAACTGGAGCTCATGTGCAGGGGCGAGGGCGTCACGAAGGTCAGCCGCCGCGACCTTCCCATCCTGCTGGCCCAGGGCGGCACCGGCGCCACCACCGTGGCCTCCACCATGATCCTGGCCAGCCTTGCGGGCATCCGGGTGTTCGCCACCGGCGGCATCGGCGGCGTGCACCGCGGCGCCGAGACCAGCATGGACATCAGCGCCGACCTGCAGGAGCTGGCCCACACCCCCGTGGCCGTGGTCTGCGCCGGCGCCAAAATGATTCTGGACATCGGCCTCACGCTGGAATACCTCGAAACCATGGGCGTGCCCGTGCTGGGCTTTAACACCGACGATTTCCCCGCCTTTTACTGCCGCAAAAGCGGGTTCGGGGTGGATTACAACGCCCCCACCGCCCTGGACGTGGCAAGGGTCGCCAAAACCAAGTGGGACCTGGGGCTCGCGGGCGGCATGCTGATCGGCAACCCCGTGCCCGAAGAATACGCCATGGATTTCAACGAGATGAGCGCCATCATCGACAAAGCCCTGGCCAGCGCCGCCGAGGCGGGTGTGCGCGGCAAAAACATCACCCCCTATCTGCTGGCCCACATTGTGGAATACACCGGGGGCCGCAGCCTCGCCACCAACATCCAGCTGGCCTACAACAACGCCCGTGTGGCCGCCGCCATCGCGGTGGAGCTGGCAAAGCTGTAATTTCCTGTATCACACAAAACCGCCCCCGGAAACTGCTTGTTTCCGGGGGCGGTTTTGTGCTTTTCTGCTCAGCAGATCTTATCCGGGTTCAGGATGCCGTTCGGGTCAAACGCGCGCTTGATGCCCCGCATCAGCTCCATCTGCACCGGCCCGTACTGGCGGGCCAGGTACTCCTTTTTGGCCCAGCCGATGCCGTGCTCGCCGGACACAAGGCCCCCCAGCCGGGCCGCCTCGGCGTACATCAGCTCAAACGCCCGGGCAAGGCGGCGGTCGAACTCCGCCTTGTCCAGCTCGTCCCGGCACAGGTAGACGTGCAGGTTGCCGTCGCCCGCGTGGCCAAAGCTGGGAATGCGCAGCCCCACCTGGCGGGCCACCTCATAGGTATAGCGGATAAAGCGGGCCACGCAGCTTCGGGGCACCACCACATCGCACTCGTCCATCTGCGTGGTGGAGGCCTTGATTGCCTCCAAAAAAGCCCCGCGCGCGTCCCACACGCTCTTTTTCCGTTCGTCGGTATCCACAATAAAAGCGTCCTGCGCGCCCTCCTGCAGGCACTGTTCGGCCACCATGTCCAGCTCGGCCTCCACCTGGGCCGCGGTGCTGCCGTCAAAGGTGAACAGGATGTAGGCGGCGCTGGCCTTGTCGGGGAACTGCTTGCCCAGGTAGCTCTCGGCCAGCAGAATGGTCTCCCGCGCCATGTACTCAATGGCCGTGGGGATCGCCTTCGCCCGAATGATCCGCGGCACCACCTCCAGGGCCTTTTCCATGCTCTCAAACGGCACCAGCAGGCTCACGCTGCGCTGGGGCAGGGGCAGCAGCCGGAGCACCGCCTCGGTCACCACCCCCAGCGTGCCCTCGCTGCCCACGATCAGGTCCTTCAGGCTGTAGCCCGAGCTGTTTTTCACCACCTTGCCGCCCAGCTCCATCACCCGGCCGCCGGGCAGCACCACGGTCAGCCCCCGCACGTAATCCCGGGTCACGCCGTATTTCACCGCCCGCATGCCGCCCGCGTTGGTGGAGATATTCCCCCCAATGGTGGCCGATTTTTCGCCCGGGTCCGGGGGGTAGAAAAAGCCCCTGCTCTCCACAAATTCCGCCAGATCCATCAGCAGCACGCCCGGCTGCACCGTCACGGTAAGGTTTTCCTCGTCCAGCTCCAAAATGCGGTTCATGCCGGTGGTTTCCAGCATAATGCCCCCGCGCACCGCCACCGAAGCGCCCACCAGCCCGGTGCCCGAGCCGCGCACCACCACCGGAATGAGCCGCCGGTCGGCGTATTCCAGAATGCGGGCCACCTCTTCGGTGCTGCGCACCTTCACCAGGGCCTCGGGCATATGGGCAACGTCGCCCAGCTCGTCGTGGCCGTAGTCCTCGCTGATCTGCCCGCCCGTGAACACACGGCCCGGCGCGATCGCCTCCAGGGCCGCCAGGTCGGCCGCTTCCAGTTTATGCTCCATGTACCGCGTCCTCCTTTATCCTTTGCAGCAGCGCGGGCAGCACCTCATACAGATCGCCCACCAGCCCATAGTGTGCCACGTCAAAAATCGGGGCTTCCGGGTCGCTGTTCACGGCCACAATGCACCCGGCGCCGCGCATACCGGCGGCAAACTGCACCGCGCCCGAAACCCCCAGCGTCACGATCAGCTTGGGCTTCACGGTCCGGCCCGAAAGCCCGATCTGGTGTTTCGGGTCCAGCCAGCCGTTTTCCACCAGCGGGCGGGTGCAGGCAAGCTGCGCGCCCAGCGCCCGGGCCAGCTGCCGCGCCAGCTCCAGATCCGCCTGGCTTTTTACGCCGCGGCCCACCGCCACAATCGCCTCCGCCTCCGAAATATCCATCTCCCGCGGCATTTCGTCCACCCGGTCCACCCGGATGCGGTAGGGCTTTGCCGGCGCCGGCAGCGAAAGCTCCGCCACCTGCCCGGCCGCAGGCCCCGGCTCGGGCTTTGCAAAAATTTTATAGCGCACCGTGCAGAACTGGGGCCGGTGGTTCGGGGTCACAATGCGCGCCATGATGTTGCCGCCGAACGCCGGGCGGATCTGCACCAGGTCGGTGTTGGGCTCCATTTCCAGCATGGTGCAGTCAGCCGTGAGCCCGGTGCCGAAACGCGCCGCCACCCGGGGCGCCAGCGAGCGGCCCAGGTTGGTGGCCCCCACCAGAATGGCCGAGGGCCTTGCCGTTTCAATAAAATGCGCAAACGCGTCCGCGTAGGGCTCCACCGTGAACTCGGCCAGGGCCGGGTCGTCGCACACATACACCTTGTCCGCCCCGTAGCGCAGCAGCTCACGGGCGGCGGCGCCGGTGCCGCTGCCCAGCAGCAGCGCATATACCGGCTGGCCGGTCACCGCGGCCAGCTCCCGGGCCTTGCCCAGCAGCTCCAGGCTCACCGGGTGCAGCCGGCCGTGGGCGTAGTCCGCAAACACGGCCACGCCGGCCCACCGGCCTTTGTCCACCTGGGGCGCCGGGGCCTCCTCCACCGTCACGGCTCCGCCGCTCTTTTTCACGCACAGCCGGCACATTTTGCAGCCGGCCCCCACCGCCAGCGTGCCGCCGCTGTATTCCAGCGCGCCAAAGGGGCACAGCGTTACCAGCTGCTGGGCCAGCTCCGGGGTCAGCTTTTCCGCATGAATGGTCAATCCTGCCATATTCCCACCCCCTTAAAGTGCTTTTTGACCCTTGAACAGGTCAAACAGCTTTTGCGCCAGCTCCGGCCCCGTGCCGGTCCACAGCTCTTTTTCGGTGCTTTTTTCCGGCGGGAAAATGCGCACCACCTGGGTGGGCGAGCCGGAAAGGCCGTAGTGCCGCTCGTCCTTATCCTCCATGTCGTCCAGCGACAAAAAGCGCACCTGCCCCTCCCCCAGCTGTTTTTTGCGCCGGTACGAGGGCAGGCGCGGGGTATTCACCGCGCCGTCCACGCACACAAGGCAGGGCAGGCGCAGGGTTTGGGTCACGATCAGGCCGTCCTGCGCGCCGCGCACCGTAATCTCCCCTTCCCCCGCCGCAAGCACCTCCGCCGCCCCGGTGGCGTGGGGCAGGTCTAAGTGCTCGGCGATCTCGGGGCCCACCTGGGCGGTGTCCCCGTCGGTGGTCTGCTTCCCGCACAGGATCAGGTCAAAGGGCGCCAGGCTGCGCAGCCCCTGCGCCAGGGTATAGCTGGTGGCCAGCACATCCGCCCCGGCAAACCGGCGGTCGCTGATCACCGCGCCGCCGTCCGCGCCCATATACAGCGCTTCCAGCACCGCGGCCTTTGCCTGGGGCGGCCCCATTGTGATCGTGCGCACCCGGCCGCCATACTTCTGCCGCAGCTGAAACGCCAGTTCCAGCGCGTAAAGGTCATAGGGGTTCAGCTTGCTCTCCACCCCGTCGCGCCGCAGCACCCCGGTCACCGGGTCCACCTCCACGGCGCTGGTGCCCGGCACCTGCTTGATACAAACAAGAATCTCCATTTCAGGTTTCTCCTTAAAAAATCGCCCCCAAAGGCGGCGGCTTGCACGGCCGTCAGGATTTTGGGGGCACAGAATGGCTCGGCTTCAATAATTTTTATCCAGGATCGAGGTGGTCACCCGCTTGTTGATCTCTTTGGAATAGTCGAACTGGGTGCGGTATACCTCGGTGAACAAAAGATCCAGCACGAACAACTGCGCGGTCTTCGAGGGAAACGACCCCTCCTGCAAAGGCGGCTCATAGCCGCCGCACAGCAGCACCACGTCCATATACTCCGCCAGCGGCGACTTTGCGTAGCGGGTGATCGCCACCGTGCGGGCGCCGCCGGCGCGCGCCTTCTGCGCCATCTGCACGATCTCCTTGCTGGCGCCCGAGTGGGAGATAAAGATCGCCACATCATGCTCGTTCAGGGTGGAGGCGCCCATGGTCTGCATGTGCACGTCCGAAAGGCAGTAAACATTCGGCATGATGTGCAGGAATTTGTACATTCCCTCCATCGCGGTGAGCATCGACCCCCCCAGCCCAAAAAAGCGCACCTGATCCGAGTGGTTGATGTAATCCGCCGCTTTGCGCAGCGCCTCGGCGTCCACCAGCGCGTGGGTCTCGGTGAGGGCGTTCACATGGCTTTGCAGCAGCTTTTTGGCCGCGGTGTCCACCGTGTCGGCCCGGGTCACCGCGGCGGGCAGCAGCTCGGTCTCCTCGCTCTCCTCCTCGTCGTTCATGCTCAGCGCCAGCTGTACCTTAAACTCCTGGTACCCCCGCAGCCGCAGGGTCTTGCAAAACCGAAACACGCTGGTCAGGCTCACGCTGCACGCGTCGGCCAGGTCGGTGATGGACATAAACCGAACCCCTTTGGGGTTTTGCAGGATATAGTCCGCCACCTTTTTTTCCGCTTTGGTCAGCGAAGGATAGACCGATTGGATCGTGAGCAAAAAGTCATTGTGGGCCGCGTTGATCCCCATAAAAAAATCCCCCTATTTTTTGGAAGCTTTTTATTATTTTATCCCTCTCTTCAATGGTCTGTCAATCAATGCATCCCGCAATGGGCCATTTTAACTCAAAAACAGTCTGTTTTGCCCTTACAGCTGCCGGAAAAAGGTGAATATCTCGTCGTTCGCATAGGGGATCAGTTCATGGGTGTGCTCTGGGTACAGCTTGATCGCTTTGGGCGAAACGAGCTTGTTGTAGGCCGCGAACTGGGCCGAGGGCGGGCAGAGATCGTCCATCAGGCCGGTCTGCCACAGCACCTTCGCCCGCACCTGGGGCGCATGGTTCTGCACATCAATGTAGCCCAGCCGTTCAAAAAATTCCTTCTCGTGCTCATGGGCCGGGTCGCACTTTTTAAAATAGTAATAAAAGCCCTCGTAAGCGTTCCTGTTCAGATCCATCTCCAAAATCCGCTTAAAATCGCACAGGAAAGGGTACATCGGCGCACACAGCTTTACCCGCGGTTCCAGCGCCGCCGCGGCCAGCGCCAAAGCGCCCCCCTGCGATTTGCCGGTGGCCGCAACACGGCCCTCGTCCACAAAGTCCATGTTCATTAAAATGCGCACGGTCTTCACTGCGTCCAGGTACACATCCCGGTAATACAGCTTCTGGGGGTCCGCATCCCGCACGCCGCGCACCACATGGCCGAACAAGGTCGGCCCCGCGCCGTCGTACACGTCCTCCGACAGGCCTCCCTGCCCCCGGGCCTCCATCACCAGCACCGCCATGCCCGCATAGGCATAGGGCAGCCGCTCGAACCACTCGCCCGCGTGGTGCATGTAGCCGTGGAACACGGCCACGCCCGGAATGCGCCCCGCCGGCTTTTCAGGCCGCAGGAATTTGCAGTGGATGCGCGCGCCGCGCACGCCGGTAAACCACAGATCAAAGCACTCCACCCCCGGCGCCTGGAACCCGGCGGGCTCCAGGGTGCAGTCAAGGCCGGTGGCTTCAAGCTCGCACAGCGCGGCGCGCCAATAGGCGTCAAAATCGCCGGGCAGCGGGCTGCAGCCCCTGTACTCGCGCAGGCGCTCCAGCGGCATTTCAAACACAGGCATGGGGATCAGTCCTTTCCTTCTTGTGCAAAATTCGCAAGGCAGGCGCGCATGCCCTGTGCCAGCAGCGCGGTGTCAATGCCGCACACGCCCCACTGTGCGCCCTGCGCGCGGGCGGCGGCCACCCCCGCCGCATCCTGCGGCAGGGGCGCCCCCATCCATTTGCCCGCCGCGCGCACCTTGCGGTACACGTCGGCGCACACGTCCTTCAATAAAGGCAGACCCGGGGCGGGCTGCGCCGCCAAACCCCGCCCCAGGTCTGCCGGGCCCAGGTATACTCCGTCCACACCGGGCACGGCCAGAATCTCGTCCAGATTCCGCCAGCCCTGGCAGGATTCAATCTGCATGATTTTTAAAAGATACTTGTCCGGGTCGGCCAGATACCCGGCCTCGTCGCCAAAGCCCCACCGCACCGCGCGCTGGGGGCCTTGCCCCCGCATGCCCCGCGCCGGCCCGTCCGGGTAGGCGCAGGCCGCCACGGCGCGGCGGGCGGTGGCGGCGTCGTGCACAAAGGGAAAAATCACCCCGTCCGGCCCCAGGTCCAAAATCGCCTTCAGCATGGCAGGCTCTGCGGCCCGCACCCGCACCAGTGCCGCAGCGCCCGCACCCTGGGCGGCCGCCACATGGCGGCAGATCTCCTGCCGGTCAAGGGGGGCGTGCTCGGCGTCCACAAACACAAAGTCGTAGCCCGCAGCGCCCGCCATCTCGCTGAGCGCGGGCTCCGCCAGGGTAACCGCAAACCCCTTTACAAATTCGCCCGCCCGCATTTTGCCGCGCAGGCGCTCGGCGCCGTTCCACATCTTCACTCGCTCCTTCCGCTCACTTCACCGCGCCGCTGGCCATGCCCTTGATCAGGGATTTCTGCACCAGCAGGTAGATCAATACCGCCGGAACAATCGAGATCAGGGTCCCGGTCATCACCATTTCCCAGGGGGTCTGGTTGTCGATCAGCCGGGCGATGCCCACAGTCACCGGGGTCTTTGCCGGGTCGCGGGTGAGCACCAGCGGGTAGAGGTATTGCCCCCAGCCCGAGAAAAACGACAGGGCGAACGAGGTGGCAATGCCCGGCAGCGTAAGCGGGATCACCACCCGGATCAGGGTCATAAAGCGGGAGCAGCCGTCAATGGCGGCGGCCTCCTCCAGGGCGTAGGGCACGCTGTCAAAAAAGCTGCGCATCAACAAAATCGGGAACGCCATCGAGGTGGCCAGGATCGTGATGATGACCCCCGCGTAGGTGTTGTAAAGCCCCAGCTTTTGCAGCATCATGAACACCGGCACCACAATCACCACCTGGGGCAGCACCTGGGTGATAAAGATCACGCAGGTGTAAAAGCCTTGCCCTTAAATCGAAAGCGCGACAGCGCGTAGGCCGCAAAGGTGGCCAGCACCACGTTGATCAGCGAGGCGGTAACCGCGTAGATAAAGGTGGCCTTTAAAAAGCTGGCCATGTCCACCCGGGTAAACACGTCGGCATAGTTGTGCCAGGCCCAGTCGGTGGGGTACAAAAAGGTCTTTCCCAGGTTCTGGTATTCGGTCAGCGAGGCCACAAAGGCGGTGTAAAGGGGCAGCAGGGTAAACAGCATCCAGAACAGGATGATCCCATAGCGCCCCGCCGTGGCAAAGGCCCTTTTCCGCTTGATGCTGTTCATTCCATGTCCCCCCGTTCCTTTTTCAGGTTGTTCAGGCTCAGCAGCGCAATGATGCCCAGCACGCACAGCGCAATGGCGCAGGCCGTGCCCAAATCATCCTGCTGGAAGGCTTTGGCATAGATCTCCAGCGCTACCAGCTGGGTCGAGCGGGCAGGGCCGCCGGCGGTCATAATGTACACCGTGTCAAAGATCTGCATGGTCCATGCCGTAATGATCAGGGTGGTGGTCACCAGCACCGGCTTGATGTAAGGCAGGGTGATAAAGCGAAATCGCTGGAAGGCGGTCACCCCGTCCAGGTCCGCCGCCTCCTGAATGTCCTCCGGGATGGTCTGCAGCGCGGCCAGCAGCGAAATAATCATAAAGGGCGTGCCCTGCCAGATGCGCACCACGATCACGGTGGCCAGCGCGGTGTGTTCGCTCAAAAAGCTGAGGTTGTTCTCAATCAGGTGCATCGAGCGCAGCAATTGGTTGATAAAGCCGAACTGCGCGTTTACCACCCAGCTCCACATGGAGGCGGCAAAGGCCTGGGGCACCACCCAGGGAATGATGGCGATGGCGCGGAACACGCCCCGGCCGGGGATGGGTTTGTCCAGCGCCAGCGAAACGATGGTGCCGCACACCACCACTCCGATCACGCCAAAAAAAACATAAACGATCGTGACCCACATGCTGCCCAAAAATTTGGGGCTTACCAGGTAGGCAAAGTTTTGAAAGCCGTTCCAGCCCTTGAACCCCTGAATGATGTTGGAGTCGCCCAGCGAGTATTTGAACAGGTTGAACAGGGGCACGGCCAGAATAAAAATAAACAGCACAATGGTGGGCAGCAGGTACAAATACGGCTCTGCTTTTTCCTGCAGCACAGGCTTTTTCCGGGTTCTGCGGCGCATTTGGTTCACCTCTTGTTTCTTGGTTTGGTGCCGCCCGCTGAAAAACGGCGCCGGCGCGCAGCGCCTGGGGCGGCGGTTCCGGGCCCGGTTACGCAAAAGGCCAAGGGCCCCCTTTCCTGGGGGCGGGGAGCCCTTGGCGGCTCAAAGCCGGTTTACTTGTAAATGTCCGCGTGCTCTGCGGCCATGTTGGCCTGTGTCTCGGCGGCGGTCTGCTTGCCCATCATCAGCAGCTGCAACTGCTCGCCGTTCACCGCCCACAGGGCGTTGGTCTGGGGGCAGATGCCCTCGGCGTAGCTGTGCTCCATCGACTGCACCACGTTCAGCATATACCCCTCGGTGTAGGTGGCGGCCTCGGATTTCAGCATGGGCACCGCTCCGTACTTGGCGTGCTCGATCTGGTTCTCGGTGCGCATCATATAGCGCAAAAAGGTCCAGGCCTCGTCCGGGTGCGCGCTGTTGGTGGGAATAAACCACCCGCCCACGTTCACGGCGGTGGAATTCACGCCGCTGTCGCCGCAGGGCATGACCGCGCAGCGGATGCTTCCGTCGGCCAGCTGTTCGGGGACCTGGTTCGCCATGTTGATCAGGTCCAGCGCCATGGCCACCTTGCCGTCCCGCAGCAGGGTGCGCACGTCAAACCGGCCGTACTCCACATAGCTGTCCTGCGAATACTGGGTGATGTCCTGCAAAAATTGCAGGGTCTTCACCGCGTCGTCCTTGCCGGCGTCCTGGTCATACACGTACTGGTTTGTCGCGCCGTCCCAGGCGCTGCCGCCGTGCTGGCTGGTAAACAGCGACTCGTACAAAAAGCTGGTCTCGCCGCCGCTCGGCTTGGAATACAGGCCGATCGGGTCGATGCCGTCAAGCTTTGCCAGCGCCTCGCAGGCGGCCATGAACTCGTCCCAGGTTCTGGGCGGGTTGTCGGGGTCCAGGCCCGCCTGGGTAAACAGGTCTGCGTTGTACCACAGCATGACGCTGGAGCCGCCGCAGGTGATCATGTACTGCTTGCCGTCGTACTGGCCGGCCTCCATCAGGGCCGGGTACATGTCGTTTTTCAGCTCATCGTCCACATAGGAGGAAAGATCCAGCACCAGGCCCTTGTCGGCCAGGTCAAAAATGGTGCCCGGCAGGTGGTACATCACATCGGGCAGCGTTTTGGAGGCCGCCATAGTCTGCAGGGTCTTTTCCGCGTCGCCCCAGCCCAGGTCCTGCATGTCGATCCTGATGTTCGGGTATTCCTTTTCGAACGCCTCAATCATGGGGTCAAAAATCTCGTGCAGCACCTCGGGGGTGCCGGTGCGCATAAAGGTAAGGGTCACGACCTCGCCGGAATCCCCACCGGCGCTGGTGCTGCCCGGGGCGGCCGCCGGGGTGCTGGAAGCGCCCCCGCCGCAGCCCACAAGCAGGGTGAGCAGCATGCAAACTGCTAAAACAACTGCAAATGCCTTTTTCATGTCGATTCTCCTTTTTCTTGCTTTTTGTTTTTACCGGCCCCCGGCGCAGGGGGCCGGGCGGTCCCATTCAAACGCCGGCGCTCACAGCCCGATGGTTTTCAAAACGCCGCGCACCTCGGCCTTTTCCTCCCCGGTCAGCGGCACGCAGGGGATGCGGGGCCAGCCGCCGCAGCTGCCCACCTCGTCGGTGATGTATTTCAGCAGCGAGATCACCTTGTATTCCCCGCCCTGGCCGGAGTATTTGCCCGCCAGGTCCATATAGGGCACCATGGTGTCGCGGATCTCTTTCGCCCGGGTGTAATCGCCGGTGCTCCGGGCGGCCCAGATCGCCGCCGCGCGCTCCGGCACAAAGTTCGCCATGCTGGAAATAAAGCCCGCGGTGCCCGCCAGTGCGGCAAAGGGCTCCAGGAACTCGCCGTGGCCGTTCACCACGCTCACCCTGTCGCCGATCTCCTGCACCACCCGGGTCATCTTGAAAAAGGCGGGGGTGCACTCCTTCATGCCCACCACATTGGGGAATTCCTTCAGGCGTTTCAGCACCGAAATGGGGCAGTCGATGTTCATCACCTCAAAGTTGTTGTACAAAAGGATGCCCAGGCCCGTGTTCTCGGCCAGCGCCTTGTAAAAGGCGTAAATGCACTCCTCGTCCTTGGCGGGGTAATAATAGGGCGAAAGCGCCATCACGCCCGCGGCGCCGTGGGCCTCGGCGTGCTGGGCCAGCTCAATGGCCTCCCGCACGTTGGTGCTGTTGCAGCCCGCGATCACCGGCAGCCGGCCGCCGCACACGGCCAGCGCACATTCCAGCACCTCCTTGCGCTCCGCCGGGTTCATGGCACCGCACTCCCCGGTGCTGCCCCCCACCACAATGGTGGCGTTCGTCTTGTCCAGCCCGCCCTTTAAAATAAATTCCAGGTTTTTTTCGTACCCCTTTGCGTCAAAGCTGCCGTCCTCTTTGAACGGGGTGATGCTGATCACGCACACCCCGTGCAGCTGTCTGCGAAGTTCTTCCGGTTTCATGTCTTTTCCTCCTTAAAAATAAAAAATGTTTTTCGGATTTTTCTTTGTGAAAAATTTCTGTTTTTTCTTCCCGATGAAACCAAAATACCATGTAAAAAGTCACAAGTCAAGCAATTTTAAAAAATATTTTTTATTTTTACTTTTTCTATTGAAAAAAACAGTTTTTCAAAATATAATAAAGCCATCTAAAGCCCGCCTTGCCTTTTTCAAACATGCCCGGGCCGTTTTCCGGGCCGGGCGCGGGCCTTTCAAACAAAATGGAGGGAATCAGCATCATGGAATTGGAACATACCACCGTGAACCTGCGCGTGGGCGTGGGCAAGTTTTTTTACGGGCACGGCTGTATCCGCGAGCTTGCGGCCGAGACCGCGCGCCTGGGGGGCAAGCCCCTGATAATCGGCGGCCCCACCGCCGTCAAGCTCATCCTGGGCCTGTGCGAGGCGGAGTTCCGCGCGGCGGGCGTCACGCCCCTGGTGCGGGTGCACACCGGGGCCTGCTCGCGCACCTGGGCCGGGCGCTATAAGGAAGAGGCGCTCCAAAACGGCTGCACCCTCATCCTGGGGGTGGGCGGCGGCAAGTGCCTGGACCTGGCCAAGTGCGCGGCCACCTTTGCCGGGCTGGACCTCATCTGTGTGCCCACCTCGGTGGCCACCTGCGTGGCCTCCTCCTCGGTGTGCATCATGTATCACGACGACGGCACCCCCGACGGCTCGGTGGCCATGAGCAAAGAGGTGGACGTGGTCATCGCCGATACCGATGTCATCGCCACCGCGCCCAAACGCCTGTTGGCGGCGGGCATCTTCGATTCCCTGGCAAAGCTGCCCGAGGTGGTGCACAACACCCAGATCGAAAGCTATCAGGACTGTACTCTGGAAAAATACATCTGCACCGTAAACAGCCGGGCGATCTATGAGTTTCTCATGGGCGAGGGCCCCCGGGTGTACGACCAGGGCCTCGCCTCGGGCCGCTTCACTGATGTGATCCTCACAAACCTTCTGCACACCTCGGTGGTGAGCGGTTTTTCCTGCGGGGTCAATCAGTTGGCGCTGGCGCACGGCCTTTACGATTTTCTGCGCCGCTCCTTTACCGCACAGGCCGCGCATCTGCTGCACGGCGAGATTGTGGCCGTGGGCATTCTCATGCAGCTCAAATTCAACCGCATGGCCGACGCCTATGTGCTGGGGGTCCGCCGCCTCATGGCCCACATGCAGCTGCCCACCCGCCTGCCGGACCTGGGCTTCGAGCCCACGCCCGAAAATTTGCAACTGCTGGTGGACTATCTCCTCCCCGCCACCGGCCTTTCCCCGGCAGACGAACCCCGCCTGCGTGCGGCCATTGCCGAGATCTGCTGAAAGCACGCCTTTCCAGCCTTCCGGCAAAAAGACCCGCCCGGCGCACAAAACGTGCGCCGGGCGGGTCTTTTCACTCTTTCCTTTTCACTTTTCCGCCGAAGACCGGGCTCAGCCGCCCGGGGCGTTTTCCAGCACTGCCTCCAGCAGCGCCCGGTCCGCCTTGTATTCAAACACATGGGTGTCGTATTCATAGGCCCCGCTTACAGCCCGGCTCCCCCGGCGGCCAAAGCCGCTGATGGCCCCGCTCCACATAAAACTGTTTCTTCCCGCCAGGTCGAAGTGGTTCCAGGGGATCTTCTCCCTGGCAAACATCTGTGCCATCTCACTGTAAAAAGCCATTACCGCCGTCTCTTCGGGGTGGCATGCTTCGTAGTACGCGTTGTTGCACAGGCCCCACTCGCCCACCATAAAGCCCACCCCGTACCTCTGCGCCACCTCCTGGAACGGCTGTATGCTCTGCTCATAGATCCGCTGCGCCGTCCAAAGCTCCCCACCGATCTCGGGCCAGGCCTGCACGCCCCCATACTGCTCCACCGTGTCCAGATCTACGTAGGTGAAGGCCCGCGGCTCGTAGCAGTGGTACGAAATCGCCACCCCTTTTTGGGCCATGCACTCGGCCGCGGCCAGATCCCCGTCAAACCCGGCCATCAGCAGCCGGTCGGGCGAAACGGCGCGGATCGCCGCCGTCACCTCGTCCATCCGGGCGGAAAAATCCTCCAGCCTGCCCTCGTCGCCCGGGTGCCACTCGGAGCACAGCTCAAAGCTCAAATAAGGGGCCGGGATATCCCGGTAGCGTTTGGCCAGCATTTCCCAATAAGCGGTAAACGCCTCCCATTCCTCCTCTGTGGGATAGAATTCCCCGTCGTTGTAGTTTTCTCCGTTCCCAAACCCGGAGAGCGCCGCCCTGCCCGGCATGGCAAACGCACTGATCTGAACATGAACGCCGTTTTCCAGGGCAAAGGCGATCACCTTGTCCAGCTCCTCCAGCTCCCTCTCGTTCACAAGGCCCCTATCCTGCGGGTAATCGGGGAATTGCAGGGCCGTGAAACTCACCATCATGCGGAAAAAGTCAAAGCCCTGCTCCGCCGCAAAGCGAAATTCCTCCGGGTAGTAGTCCCGGGTGTAATGCTCCGGCCAAAAGTCGCTCTCCGCCTTGCAGGTAAAGCCCACGCCCCTCCAAAGCGGAAGTGCGCCGCCTTTCAGCTCCGGCAGCGCCGGGGCCTGATCGATGCACTCCCGGCCGATCGTGCTGCGCGCCGCAGCCGCCTCCAGCGTGATGTACTCCGGTTCGTCCTCAAATGAGTCGTAGAGCCGCACCGCCGCCAGGATTGCTTCCTCCCTTGTAAAAGGCGCGCCGCTCCTGAAATCCCACTGCCCGGAAAACTCCATCAGCGGCTTGTGGCTCAGGCGCGAGCAGCGGTTAAAGCTGAACAGCATGGCGCCGGCATAGGCGTCGCCCGTATAGTCCGTTCCGTTTGGCCCGGGGATCGAGACCTCGCCCGGCGGCAGGATCGGGCAATCCGCCGTTTCGTGATCCCACGGCGCGTTTCCCTGGGTAAAATAGCAGTCGTACAGCGCGTTCATGCGCAGATCGCCCAGCGTCTGCGCGGCGCACATCAGGTACACGGCCCCTCCGGCGCGGTCGACCGCCTGGCCGGTGCTGTTTTCACACAGGCGCGCCCATTCTCCGGAAGCCCCGTCGTCCCGCAGGGCGATCATCCGCCCCAAAAGCTCCCCCAGCTCGGTGTCCAGCACAGGCGCGGAATAGTCCGCCTGCAGTGCCTGCGGTACCAGCCCCAGAAAGATCGCGCGGGCTGTCTCTCTGTGTGCGGGCTGTTCGGCCGCCTGCGTCTGTGCCAGGGACGCAGCGCTCCCCGCGGGAACCGGCGGCGCCTGCGTGCCGCAGGCGGCAAAAACGACCGGCAGGGCGGCTGCAAAAAGGATTCCGCGTATTCTTTTCATACAAAATCACCTCAAACTAAAAGCATGGAACGGCCCAATTTAAATTGTAGCAGACAGCGGCCGCCGATCGGTGTGCGCGCTGCACACACGCCTGAACTTTTATTTGAACCGCGTGCAGAGATGCGCTATAATGGGCTCATCAAGGGGGGCTGCCCATGAAAGACCAAACGCGGCCGGAAATGGTTCCCGGCACCGCTGCTCTGCTGGAGCGGCTTTTCAAGACCGCGTCCTTCGACCACTTTTTACAGCAGAACGAGCAGGCAATGCAGCCGGAGCCGTTCCACCTTTACATCTGCGCTATGTGCAGGCAAAAGGGCCTTGTTCGGGAACACGTGATCCAGCGCGCAAACATCGAGCGCGGCTACGGCCACCAGATCTTCCGGGGCATCCGCGAGCCCTCCCGCGACAAAGTCCTTCAGCTCGCCTTTGGCTTCGGTCTCAACGTTCCGGAGGCGCAGCGCCTTCTGCGCGCGGCGGAAAAAAGCCCGCTCTATCCGCGGCTCAAGCGGGATGCGGCCATCCTTTTTTGCATCAATCGCGGCGAAAGCCTTGTGCAAACGCAGCTGCTGTTAAGCGAGCTGGGGTTGTCCCCTCTGGGAGGCGCAGAATGCTGAAAGATGAATTTGCACAGGCTTTTTCGGCCGCGGCTTACCCCGGGCCCCTGACCGGGCGCTATGAGCTGCTGGAATGCCTCGGTGCGGGCGAAGGGCGGGAAACGCTGCTCGCGCGGGAGCTCTGTTCCGGCAGCCTTTGCGTCGTCAAATGCTATACCGGGCAGCGGATCGCGGCGGGCCGCAACGAGGCCGCACTGCTGCAAAGGCTTTGCTGCCCTGCGATCCCCCGGTATCTCGGCTGCCTCGAAACAGCTTCCATGTTTTGCGTAGTGCGGGAGTATGTGCCCGGGATCACCCTGGACGCGCTTTACCGCAAGGCGCCGCCCTCTGAAAAGCAGGTCCTGGAGATCGGGCTCCTGCTGTGCGGCATTCTCACCTGCCTCCACAGCCAAACGCCGCCGGTCATCCACCGGGACATCAAGCCCCAAAATCTTATCCTGCGCGAGGGCGGCGGGCTGGCGCTGATCGATTTTGAAATTTCCCGCAGCTATCACACCGGGCGCGAGACCGATACGGTCGTGATGGGAACCAGGCATTTCGCCGCGCCCGAGCAGTACGGTTTTTCCCAAACAGACGGCCGGGCGGATATTTTTTCGCTGGGCATGGTGCTCTGCTTTCTCCTCACCGGCGGCACAGACCCCGGCGCCGAAGCGCTGCCGGAGGGCGCGCTGAAGCAGGCGATCCTGCGCTGCACCCAGTTTGCGCCCCAGGATCGGTTCCAGTCTGCGGGCGAAGTAAAAGCCTTTTTGTCCGCAAAGCCCCAAAAACCGCCGCGCCGCCGCGCATCGCGCGTGCTTGCGGCTGCCGCGGCGCTGCTTGCGCTTGCCGCGGCCATCCCGCTTGGGGCGTGGCTCTCCGGGCGCTCCGGCGGTTTTCGGGAACCGCTTATCGAGCAGGCGGCCCTCGTTTCGTTGGGCCTGCCCCCAAGCGGCCGCCTCACGGCCGAGGATTGCCGCCGGGTCACCTCGCTGTACCTTCTCGGCACCGAGTGCTGTGCAGATGCCGACGCCTTTTACGGCGGCTTTTACCGGTGGGGAATGTCCGGCTCCATCAAAAGCGACGTCCGCGATCTGCGCGATCTCGAGCGTTTTCCAAACCTGATGGACCTGGGCATTTACGGCGCGCACATCTCCGACCTCACGCCCCTGGCGGCCCTGCCCAAGCTCTCCCGCATTGCGCTGGGCGAAAACGATATCAGCGACTGCACGCCGCTGGCCGGCATGCGCTCGCTGCGCTATGTCCATCTGTTCCACAATCCCCTGCTCGACGCCTCCGCCCTGGCGCGGCTTCCCAATCTGTTCAGCCTGGAACTGGGGCTGTGCGATGGGTATGACCCTGCCTTCCTCTCGGAGATTCATGCCCTCGACTGCCTGGGGGTGGGCAACCTGACCGATTCTTACCGGCAGCTTGCCGGAATGCGCGTGCGCGAGCTCTGGCTCAGCTATTCCGGCATCTCCGACCTGGCGGACATCTCGCAGGTGCAGGGCCTCGAATATCTTGTGCTGAGCAACACGCCCCTCTCTTCGCTGCAGGGGATCGAGGCCCACACCCAGCTCAAAACGCTGGAACTGTGCGGCACCGCCGTTTCAGACCTCACGCCGCTTTTGTCCCTGCCCGCACTGGAGCAGGTCACCATCAGCGAGTCCATGCGCGCCTGTGCCGAAGCGATCGCGCCACAGGCGCGGTTCGAAATCGTGATCCTTTGACCCGGCCGCACCCCCTCCAGGGCGCAAAAAAGGCCCGCCCACAAACAAAAGACCCGCCCGGCGCACAAAACGTGCGCCGGGCGGGTCTTTCTATTCATGTTTCATCTTTTTCGCGCCCTGCCGTGGCCAAAGCGGCACCGACATCACCACCGCAATGCCCATGGCCAGGGCCACCGCGATCTTCAGGGTCTCGGCCCCTTTGGCGGCGCAGGCCGCCGTATCGCCTGTAATAAAACTATACGCAGTGTAATAAATGCCCGCGCCCGGCACCAGGGGGAAAATCCCCGGGATCAAAAACAGGGTCACCGGGGCCTTGCGCGCCACGGCAAACACCCTTGTCAGCACCGCCAGAGGGATCACCGCCACCAGGCTGGCGGCCACCGGGCTTTGCTGCGCCTGCATCATGCTCCAATAAAAAAGCCAGCCGGTCATGCCCGCGATTCCACAGCACCACAGGTGCCGGTGAGGCACATGGAACAGCAGCGCAAAGCACAGGGTGCCGAAAAAGGCCGCCGCCAGCTGGATCAAAAGCTCCGCCGCCATCACACGATCCCTCCCGGCAGGCTGGCCGCCGCCAGCAGCACAAGGCCCGCGCCGCAGGCAATGCAGGCGGCGGTGAGCAGCGCGTCCAGCATGCGGATCACCCCCGAAAGGAAGTCCGCGTCCAGCAGATCCCGGATTCCCAGGGTCAGCGCCATGCCGGGCACCAGGGGCATCAGCGCGCCGATGATGGCTTTGTCCATGTTGCAGCCAAACCCCATGCGGAACAGCAGCATGGTCGCCAGCGACACAAACGCCGCGCCCAAAAACTTTGTGAACAGCTTGTTCGTCCCCCAGCGCCCCAGCCCCAGCAGCACCGCCTGCAGGCCCAGGCCCACCGCCAGGGCCGCCAGGCCGTCCTGCCAGGCGCCGCCGAACAGGATCGCAAAGCAGGCGCTGCCGAACCCGCAGGCCAGCACCTGCTGGCGGCTGGGGGCATAGGGCATGGCCCGGATGCGGTCCAGCTCCCGGTACGCCCCCTCCAGATCCACCTTTCCCTGGGCAATATGGCGCGAGAGCGCGTTCAGCGCCTCCACCCGCCCCAGGTGCACCTCGCTGGCCGGCACGCTGCGGATCTGGGCGGGGTGCCCTTCCTCCGAGCCAATGCTGGTAAACAGGCCGTTCGTCAGCACATAGCCGTGGAAGTTCTGCACCCCCAGGCTTTTTGCCATGATCTCCATCGTCTGCTGGGTGCGGCTCACCTCCGCGCCGTTTTTCAGCATCAGCTCCCCCGCCGCGGTCACCAGATCCAGCGCGCGCTGCTGCTCGTCCATCCCAAAGCCCCCCTCTAAACCCGCACGGCCCGCCGCACCGCGGCAAATTCCGGCAGGGTGGCGTACAGGTGGCCGGCAATGACCTCCATCAGCTGAAAGTCCTCTTCGCTGTCAATGTCCAGGATGCCGGTGTCCATCATGGTCACCACATAGGTCTTGGCGTCCCAGATGATCCCGGTGGTGTTCTCCGCCAAAAAGCCGCGCCGGTACACATAGATGCTTGCGTTCACATCGTAGAACACCGGCGCCTGCTGGCGGGCGGTATACGACCCGCTGCCGGTGCCGTCCTCGGGGCGGTTCTCGATCCCCTTTTCAATGTGATCCCCGCAGTCGCGCACCATGTTGAAGTAAGGGTTGCGCCGGCTCTCGGTGACGCTGTAAACCAGATCCAGATCCGGCCTCGCGCTTTTCAGCTCATAGGCATTGCGGATGTCCTGGGCGGTGCGCAGCGGGCTTGTGATGTCCAGGTCCATCACGTAGTCGTAAGCGCAGCCCCGCCGTGCCTCCATGCGGGCGAGGCTGTCCTGGATCACGGCCATTTTGGGGGCGGTGTCCCCCCCCAGCGCCGCCTCCCGGGGCAGGTAAGCCACCTCGGGGTACTTTTCGGCCACCAGCGCCGCCAGGGCCTCGCTGTCGGTGTTCAGGCAGATGTCCGCCTGCACGCCCGGCATTTTTTCCAAAAACAGCTGTGCCGCCGCAAGGCTGTAGTAAACCAGCGGCCGGCCGCAGAAGGTTTTCAGGTTCTTATTTTTGAACCCCTTGCTCCCCGCTCTTCCGCAGATGGTAATGAGCAGTCTTTCCATGCCGATTCCCCTCTTTTAAAAATTCGGGCGTTATTCCCCCAGGGTAAGGCGCAGCACATCCAGCGCCATGCCCGGGCTGTTCACGCTCTCGCCCCGCCCCTGCAGGGCATAGTCCACAAAGTATTCCATCTCCCGCAAATAGCGCTGATTCAGCGGTTCCTCATGGCGCTCCACCCTGCCGTCGGCAAGAGTCAGGGTGCCCGCGCCAAAGTCGGCGGTCACGGTGCCGTCCCTGCAGAAAAGCTCGATGCTGCGCCGGTAGGTGCGGCCAAAGTAATCCAGGTGGATCTCGGCCAGCATATTGGGGTAGCGGGCAATGTAAACCGAAAGATCGTCCGAGTCGATTTCCAGGTGGGAATAAGTGCCCTTAAAATTATAGCATGCCAGCGGCGGCCCGAACAGGTCCACCATGTAGTCCCACTCGTGGATCAGGTCAATGGTCACGCCGCCGCCCATGGCCTTGTGGGCCGAATAGACCTGCCGGTAATCCACGCCGGGGCGCCAGCCCGGCAGATACGAGGAACAGATCACCCGTGCGGAATACGGCCGCAGGCTGCCCAGCAGCTCCTTCAGCGCCAGGTAGACCCCGCACCAGCGCATGGGCGCGGCCACATACGCCTTTTGCCCCGGGCCAAGGCCCAGCTGTTCCAGGTCGTAGCCGGTCCCCTCAAAGATTGGCTTTTCAATGAAAAAGCAGTCCGCCTTGCCCGCCAGCTCGGCAATGGCGTGGGCGTGCAGATGGGTGGGGGTGGTGATGAACGCCGCGTCGTAGTGCCCCAGCTGGTCGAAACTCACATACTGCGCCCGCAGCTTTTGAGCCGCATCCCCGGGCAGGGGGCGCAGACTGGAGCGCAGCGCGTCCGCCTTGAGCTCTATGCCCCGCCGCGCGCAGACCTCGGCCAGGTTGTTCAGGTGCCGCGTGCCAATCGACCCCAGCCCCACAAACAAAACGTTCATTCCGCTTCCTCCTGGGCCGCCTGCCGCGCCTCCTGCCCGGGCGCGGCCTCCACCGCGCAGGGGCGGCTGTTATCCACAAAAAAGCCCGAGCCCGCGGGCAGCTCCCGCAGCTTGTGCTCCAGGGCCTCGGCGCCGAATTCCAGCTTGTAGTCCATCTCGGCGGGGTAAACGGGAACCACCGTGTACAGCACCACCCGCCGGCCCCCGCCAATGTTCACCGGCTGCACCTCCTTGGGGCCGTTTTTCTGGGCGGGCAAAAACAGCACCGCCCCGGCAAAGAGGGTGTTTTCCGCATAGGGGTGGGCGGGCTCCCCGTTGGGAATCGAGTGTCCCGCCCCCAGCCAGGTCTTTTGCCTGCGGGGCATGCAGGCGAGCATGCGCAGCAGGCGCAGGGGCCAGGCGGCAGCTTTTCGGTCGGGCTCGTTCAAATGCTCCGGGCCGCCCGCCTGCTCCACAGGCCAGTCGCCCGGCAAAAACATCAGCAGCTCGGCGGTGCGCAGCCACTCAAATTTTTTGCCGTGGGGCATGTTGTCCAGGGTCATGGGTTCCGCGCTCATGCCCATGGTGTACGCCACATAGTAGGGCTCGGCCTCGGTGGGCGCCATCACCGCCAGCTCCATGTGGCTGTCGGGGTCGTCCCACACCTGGGTTTCGCGCCCGGGGAACGACGCCTCAAAGTGCGCCATGATCTGTGCCTTGTAGGGGGTCTTCACGTTGTGCACGATCACGCCGCGGGGCATTTCATCCTGTTTTGCGCCGAACAGCTCCTCAAAAAATCCCATGGTCTCACGCCTCCTCAATGGTTTCGATCAGCCGGATGGTCTCCCGGTCCTGTTCAAAGCTGTACCGGGGCTTGCCCCTTCCGGCCAGCACGTCAAAAAAGTTTTGCAGCTCGTCCACATAGGCGTTCTCCACAACGTTGTCGCTGTAGCGCGCGTCGTGCTCAACGCTGGCATAGGTGTTTACCGGCTCCTTTTCCCTTGTGGCGGGGTTAAACCGGTACAGCGCCTTGGGGTTGCCCTCCCAGAACAGGTGCAGCCCCTCCCCAAAGCACTCAAAATTCCGCACGGCCTTGGGGCTCACCACGTCCACCGCAAGCATGCCCTTGGTGCCGTTTTTGTGGCGCAGGGTCACAAAATAGCTGTCTGGGTAAGGGATCTCCAGCTCGCTGAGCCGGTCCTTTTCCACATGCACCCGCTCCACCGGCCCAAAGGTGTCCAGCAGCCAGGGCAGGTCGATGCCGAAGATCTCGCGCACGCCGCCGGTGCGCGCGTCGCCCACAAAGAAATTCTTGTAGCTCTCCCAGGGGTGCCAGTCCGGCAGATACTGGCCGATGTGATAAATATAGTTCACCGGCTTTTGAAAGGCCTGCACCTGCCGCTTGATGTACTGGGTCTCGCCCCGGTACAGCATGGTGGACGACAAAAACAGCGCCAGCCCCTTTTCCTTTGCCTTGCGCAGATTTTCCGCATAGCCGTCGCTCACCAGGTTCAGCTCGGTAAACACCGGCAGCCCCGCGTCCAGCAGCTGGCCGATGAGCGCCGCGTGGGTCAGGGGCGCGGTGCACACCAGCGCCGCGTCGTACCGGCCCGCGGCCAGCGCCGCGGGAACGCTCTCATACGCCCGGATGCCCAGGGCCTTCACTTCCTCCCGCCGGTCGGGCGCGCTGTCCACCCCGCTGATGGAAATGGCGGGGTCGATGCCCTTCGCCAGCCGCGCCCGCCGCTTGCCCATGCTGCCAAGCCCCACGATCAGTAATTTCATATTCTCACACCTCGCTGTATTTTTCCGCCCGCCGCGGCCTGCATTTTATCCACGCCCCCCGCGAGGAGGGCGACGCTCAAAAGATCATAGTCAAAGCCTTTCATTTCGAAATTTCTATCCACGCCCTCCGCGAGGGGAGCGACCGGAGGCACAGTATCAGGAGCACATCAGTGCCAATTTCTACCCAGGCTCCCCGTCGTAAAAGACCTTGGGCGCGCCAAAGCCCGGCTCCAAAAGCTTTTCCTCCAAAACGCGCACGATCCGCCCGCTGGTGTCGCCCCCATTATAAGGGCTCACCGCCGCGCGGGCTTTTTCCGCAAAGGCGGGGGTCAGCGCGGTGCGCAGCGCCGCCAGGATCGCCTCTTTTTCCGCCGGGCAGCACAGCACGTTTCCGCACACGATCCGCCCCGCCTGCCGCTGTCCAATGTTCACCGCGGGCACCCCAAAGGTCGGGGTCTCCACCACCCCGGAGGAGGAATTGCCCGCCACCACCGCCGCGCACTGCATGGCGGAAAGGTAGCGCTTCACCCCCAGGCTGGCAAAAACAGCCGCCCGTTCCGGCCGGGCCGCCGCCCAGTCGTCCAGCATCGCGTTGATCCGGCTGCCGCCCGCGTCGGCGTTCGCCTTGGTGATGAGCCACTTCAGCTCCCCCACCTCCTCCAGGGCGGCCAGCAGCTCCGCCATCTGGGCCTCCGGCGCGGCGCCGCCCGCTGTTTCCGGGTGAAAGGTCACAAGGCCGAAGGGCTGTGTCACGTCAAAGCCCAGGCTCTCTGCAAGCTGTGCGCGGGGCAGCTTTTCCATCCGGCGGATGTTCTCGTCCCCCAGGCCCCCCACGTTGAACACGGTGCCAGGCGCCTCGCCCATGCGCACCACCCGGGCCGCGTATTCCGCGCAGCTCGGAAAATGCAGGTGGGCGATCTTGGTGATGCAGTGGCGGTACCAGTCGTCCGCCGCGCCCAGGGTCACGTCCCCCCCGCTGATGTGCGCCACCGGCACCCCGGTATACGCCGCGGCCTGGGCCGCCGCAAAGATCTCGTACCGGTCGCCCAGCACAAGGCAGCAGGCGGGCCGGTGCTCCCAAAACCACCGGCTGAACTGCCCAATGGCATAGGCCACCGTGTCGGCGGTGGCAAGCGGCCCCGCGCCGAATTTCAAAATCGGGATGCGCGCCGCAATGGGCGTGCCGTCCGCCTCGATCTCGGCCACGGTTCCGCCATACTCCGCCGCCAGGTGCGCGCCGGTCACCAGCAGCTGCGGCTCCAGCACCGCAGAGCGCAGCAGCTTTTGCAGCACCGGCCGCAGCAGGCCGTACTCGGCCCGGGTGCCGGTCACCACTGCAACCGTCTTTTTGTTCATGGCATTTCCCCGCTCATACTTCAATCGGTTCGTCCTCTTCAAAATCCCGCTTTGCCGCAAGGCCCAGCACCTCGTGCCAGCGCATGGGGCTCACCCCGCCGCCCGGGCGTTTGGTGGTCAGGTTTTCGGCGGTAAAGGCCTCGCCCTTTTGAATGGCCCTTGCCGCCACAATGCTTTTGCGGGCGATCGGCTTGTTTTTCGCCTCGCTCCCGCTCACGGCCTTTTTGCCGGTGCCCAGCGCCGCCTCGGTGTGGCGCACCGCGGCGATCATTGCCCGCAGCTCCCCCACGTCCAGGCTGGCCTTGTGGTCCGGCCCCTCCATGGCCTTGTCCAGGGTGAAATGCTTTTCAATCACCGCCGCCCCCAGCGCCGCGGCGGCCACATCGCACTCCCAGCCCGCCGTGTGATCCGACAGCCCCACCTCCACGCCGAACTGGCCGGCCAGGTCCAGCATGGCCAGCAGGTTCGCGTCCTCGTAGGGGGTGGGGTATTCGGTGTTGCAGTGCAGCAGCGTCACCTTGGGGCAGCCGCCCTCTTCCAGCACGGCCAGTGCGTCCTCGATCTCGGGCAGGGTGCTCATCCCGGTGGAAAGGATCACCGGCTTTTGGGCCGCCGCCACCGCTTCCAGGTAGGGCAGGTTTGTGATCTCGCCGCTGGGCACCTTGAGAAAGGGCAGGTCCAGCCCCGCCAAAAAGGCCACGCTGGGCAGATCGAACGCGGCCGACAGGTACTGGATGCCGATGGAATCGCAGTACCCCTTCAATTCCCTGTGTTCCTCAAAGCCAAAGTGCAGCCGCCGGATCATGTCCAGCTGGCTCTCCCCGTCGCCGGTCTGCTGTTTTTGATATTCCGCCTTGGGCGCAAATCTCGACACCACCAGCTCCGGCACGGCGGTCTGGTACTTCACCACGTCCGCCCCGGCCTCCTTTGCGGCCAGGGCCATCCGCTTTGCCAGCTCCAGGCTGCCGTTGTGGTTCACGCCCGCCTCGGCAATGATCAGCACGCTCATTCGTTCTCCTCCATCTTCCGGCGCATGTTGTCCAGCTCTTCCACCTGCCCCATGTCCATCCAGCTCTGCTCGCTGATGGGGTACACCCCCACCCGTTCGCCGCGGGCGCGGTAGCGCTCGATGATGTCGGTGAAGCCCTGCTTTTTGCCGTCCTCCAGCTCCTCCACCACCCGGGGTTCCACCACATACACACCGGTGTTGGTCCAAAAGTTCATCTCGGGCTTTTCCTTCATGCTCTGGATCGCCCCGTTCTCACCCAGCTCAATCACCCCGTAGGGCACGGTAAAATGCTTTGCTGCGCACACCATGGTGATCAAATTGCCCTGCTGCCTGTGATAGGCGGCAAGGTCGGCAAAATCCGCGTCCAGCAAAATGTCGCAGTTGGACAAAAAGAAGGTGGAATCCACCTGCCCCTTCAAAAGGCACAGGCCGCCGCCGGTCCCCAGCGGCTCGTCCTCGTCCACATAGCTTACCTGGTAGGGCGGTTCCAGCTCGCTGAAATAGCTCTTGATCATGCCTTTTTTATAGTTCACCACCAGCCGGAAGTCGGCGCAGCCAAAATCCCGGAACCGGTCGATGATGTGCTCCAAAATCGGCCGCTCCCCCACCGGGATCAGCGGCTTTGGCAGGATCTTGGTGTATGGGTAAAGCCGGGTGCCCAGCCCCCCTGCCATGATCACCACTGGAATGCCCGCGCAGGCGCGGTTTGCAACCCCCGCCCCGCTGGCAAAAATGATGTCCGCGATGCGGCCCTTTTTGTCCACCAGGGGCAGGGCGTCGATGTCATACTGTTCAATGTAGCGCTTGGCCCTCCCCCGCTCGGTGAGCGGCAGGCTCTTGGGCGCGGGGTTTGCCGCCCGCCGCACCGGGTCCTCCAGCGCGCCGCCCCGCAGGATGTGCTTGCGCAGGTCCCCGTCGGTCAGGGCCGCCTCCAGCACCCCGCCGGGCGCAAGGAACAAAATGCGCTCGCCGGTCTCGTCCAGCTTTTTCATGGCGTCCAGCACCGTGGCGCCGCCGTCAATGATGAACTGTTCCACATGCAGCATGGCCTTGCCGCCTCGCTTTCTGTTTTTGCCGTTCGCCCGCGCCCCGCTCACAGCGCCAGCAGCACGTCGATGACCCTTTGGCAGTCCGCCTCGGTCAGGTTGGTCGAGCAGGGCAGGTTCACGATCTTTGCCCGGTAGTCCCGGGCCTTTTCCAGGCCATAGGCCTGGTTTTTGCCGTAGTCGGCCTGCTCGTGGATCAGCGCCCACACCGGCCGGGCCTGAATGGCCTGCGCTTTCAGGGCTTCAATCACCGCGTCCCGCTCGTGCCGCCCGTCTTCCAGGTAGAGCGAATAGAACCACTTGTTCGGGCGGGTGCACTCCTCCCGGAAGCCCAGAATGCGGTAGCCGTTTTTGCCGTCCAGCGCGTCGCGGTACTGCCGCCACCGGGCCCACTTGTTTTCAATAAAGCCCTCCAGCTGTTCCAGCTGGGCCAGCCCCAGCGCGGCCTGCAGGTTGGTGAGCCGGTAGTTGTAGCCCACCTCGTCGTGGTAAAACTGCAGCTCGTCCGCCTTCGCCTGGGTGGACAGGTGCTTTGCGTGCCCGGCCCAGTCCGGGTGGTTCGAGACCAGCATCCCGCCCGCGCCGGTGGTAATGATCTTGTTGCCGTTGAAGCTGTAAACCCCCACGTCCCCAATGGTGCCGGCCATCCTGCCCGCATAGGGGCCGCAGGTATAATAGGTGCCCAGCGCCTCGGTGGCGTCCTCGATCAGGGCCAGGTGATACTTCTGCGCAACGCGCATCAGGGCGGGCAGGTCCGCCATGTTGCCGAACACATGCACCACCAAAAGCGCCTTCACGTGGGCGCCGGTGGCGCTGTCGATCAGCCTGTCGCCCTCCATATGGCACCGCGCTGCGCAGAACGCCTCGGCCTCGGCCGGGTCCATGCACAGGCTGTCGTCGCAGCCGATGAACACCGGCTCGGCCCCCGCATAGCGGATGGGGTTCACCGCCGCGATAAAGGTCAGCGTGGGGGCAAGCACCTCGTCGCCCCGGCCCACGCCGGCCGCCAGGCACGCCAGGTGCAGCCCGGAGGTGCCGCTGTTGCAGGCCACGGCCCGGGGCATGCCCACATATTCAGCCAGGGCCTCTTCAAACCCGGCCACCTTGCTGCCCCCGGTGGAAACCCATTCGCTCACCACCGCGTCATTCACATATTCCTTTTCACGGCCCGCAAAATTCGGGACCGAAAGGGGGATAAAATCCGCCATTGCACAAGACCTCTTTTCTTTGTAACAGGAAAAACGGGAAGGGCGGCTGCCGCCCTTTTTACCCGGCGGGGCGGCAGGGGCCGTTCAGCCCTGTGCGCCGCGCGCGCCCCTCTTGTTTTTATACCACATCCAGGCGGCGCGCACAAGGCTTATCGCTGCCGCGGCAAGGCCCGGATACAGCACCATGGAAAACACGCCCGCCCAGCCCGGGGCAAAATAGCTCCACCAGGGGGCCGGCTCGTTCACATACAGCCCGGCGATGGTCATCTCCACGGGTTTATTCTCCTCCGGGCTGCAGGGGTCCAGCCGCAGGGCGGCGATCCGCCCCTGTGGCAGGGTATACAGATAACTGCCGTCGTCGGCCTGGGCGGCGAACACCCGTTTGTTCACGCTGAAGGGCTCGCCCTCCTTTGTGGTGTAGTAAAGGCACATCTCCCGGGGGCTGCGGTCAAACGCCGCCTCCATGCGCACCGTGCGCAGAACCGCCCCTTCCCCGTTTTCCCAGATCATCTGCGGGTCGCCGTCCAGGGTCAGCAGCGCGCCGCTCTCCAGCCGCTGCAGGCCCACCTGCTCAAAATCCTCCGCGGCAAGCTCAAACTGGTACAGCCGGCCCGTCGCCTTGGCGATCCCGTCGCTGCAAAGGCCCGCGGCGCCCGCCGCAAGCCACACCGCGGCGCACACGGCGTAACACAGGGTAGGAATGGGCGCTTTCAGCCTTTTAAAAAATGTTCTCCTGCGCTTCATCGGGGCACCTCCATCTCCACGGGGGTGAACAGCCCCGGCTCCACCTTGTAAAGCAGGGTTTCGCCGGCGTTCGCGGCGGCCAGCCCGTCGCTGAACAGGCTGCCGTAGCTGGCCGTGTAGCCGGCGTCCAGCTTGTCCGCAAAAATGTAGGCGCAGCCGCTGCCCCGAATGATCTCTTCCATCTCGGCCAGGGTGTACGGGTGGTAATACACCGCGCCCCCCTCCTGCTGCGGGGGCTGGTTTTCCGGCAGGCCAAAGGTGCCGCCCCCGCCGCCCCAGCGGCCCGTGTCCCTGTCGGCCTCCCAGCCGCTGTAATCCAGGATGTTGGGCAAAAAGTAGCAGCTGTAGGTGAACCACAGGGTCCCGTCGTCGCCCTGGGTCACAATAAAGATGCGGTCCTGCGGTTTCACGGCGGCCTTCACCGCCTCAGCACGCGCCTCGGCCGCGTGCTGGTCGGCAAAGGTGGCGTCGGCAAAGCCCAGCACGCTGAACTGGGGCAGCACCATCATATTCACCCGCACCAGCATCAGGCAGGCAAAGGCCAGCACCCCCGCGTTCGCCGTCAGGCGCCAGCGGCTGTTCTGCACCGCCCAGGCCAGCAGCGCCACCGCCATCAAAAACCAGCCGATGTAATAGGTGTAAAGGTACCGGTTATACGAGGCCAGCGCCGCGGCCTCCGCCTCCTTGAAAATGAACCCGTAGCTCAGCGCCAGCACATAGTTGTACGCCGCAAAGCCCAGGGTGCTGCCCAGCATCCACATGCCCGCCCGCAGCCGCCCCCGCACGCCGGGCGCAAAGACCACGGCCGCGGCAAATACCGCCAGGATCAGCAGCGCCACCACCGCGCCGGGGCCCACCATCGAGAGCACGGTCTCGTAAAAGGCGCGCTTCATGTCCGCCCCGGCCTGGGCAAAGCGCTGGGCGCGCTGGGTGTAATATTCCGGCGTTTCCAGCCCCAGCAGCAGCTTTGTGCCGTTCAGCGCCACGCTCAGGGTACCCTCGCTGGTTTCCCCCATGCCCCCCGCCGCGGCGTTTTGCTGCACCAGCCGGGCAATGTATTTTGCCCACACCTGATACAGCACCAGCGGCATGCCCATGCACAGGGCCGAAACGCCCAGCCGCCTGCCCCAGCCCTTTTTCCACTGCCGCTCAAAGCCAAACAAAAAATAATCGGCGGCGATCAGGGCCGCAGTGATGAGCGCCAGCGGGAAGGTGTTGTCCTTGATGTTCGCCAGAAACGCCAGCACCGGCAGGATCGGCCACACCGGCCCCTTGCCCGCCCGCAGGGCAAACCACAGCGCCGCCGTGCCGCCGATCAGCATCCCGGCGGGGATGTCGCCGTAGGCGCTCATATACACCTTGCTCACAAAAATGGTGCGGGCGTAGGTGGTAAAGAACCAGGGCGTGCACCAGCCGATCACGGCCAGGGGCACCGCCAGCTTGTAGTTTTTAAAATCCACCCGGCCCAGCACCGCCGCAATGCAGGCAAACAGCAGCAGGTCGTAGGCAAGATACACCTTAAAGGGCGCAAACGCGCCGAAGAACTGCACAAAATATCCCAGCACGATCAATCCCGGGTTTTGGGTGGCGGTCCAGGGCACGCCCAGTTCGCACGCGGGGAACAGCCGGTCGTTCGCCTTGGTCAGTTTGGCGGCGGTGCCCCACAGGCTGAACTCGTCAAACTCGCTGAACATGGGCTGCCGCAGGGCAAAATACACCGCAAAGGTCAGCGCCAGCGCCCAGAACAGCACCGCGCCCGGGGTGAGCAGCTTTTTCAGCTCCTCCTTTTTTGCGTGGCGGGCCAGCGCAAAGGCGCCCAGCCCCCAGCAGAGAACGTATCCCGCCCAGCCGGCCAGCTTCAAAACGTCCAGCACCCCCGCCAGGGTGAACCAGGTCGAAACGCAGGCCAGCGCCGCCAGCGGCGCCAGGGCGCTGTGAAGCCTTGCACACAGGGTAAAAAATGCGCACAGGCCGAACAGGGCCGTAAGGCTCAATACCAGATCAAAATACAGCAAACTCATTTCTCCTTAACGGAACCGTTTTGGGCGGGCAAACAGGGCCCGCAGCTCGGCGGCCAGGGCCACCGCCAGGGGCGGCAGGGCCAAAAAGAGCAGCAGCCCGCCCCAGCCCGGCGCAAACGCCCGGTACCAGGCCCCGGCGGGGTTCAGCTCCACCCCGTCGAACCGGGTCACGATGCCGCCCACACTGTCCGGGTCCAGGCGCACCTCGCTCACCCGCCTGCCCCCCAGCCGGAAGGTGTACTCCCCGGGCGCCGTCTCCACGGCGTACACGCTTTTCCCCTCTGAAAAATCGGCCTGGCCCGGGTCCTTCCAGTAAAGCACAGGCGCATGGCCCGGCGCGGCGCGCTGCATGCGCAGCACCACCGTTTCCAGGTAGGCGTCCCGCCGCCAGAGAAGCTGGGGGTCCGCATCGGTGGAAACATACCACACCCCCGGCTCTTCACTCTCATAGGCCCGGATGCTCCGGCTCTCCAGGTCCTGCCAGCCAAGCTCCGCGTGGGGCCGCAGGCCCTTCGCCTCGTACCAGGCGCCCCGGGCAAGCCCCGCACAGCCCAGCAAAAGCCAAACCGCCAGCGCCGCAGCATAGGCGGCGGCCAGCCACCGGTGTTTTTTCTTCATCCGGCCGCCCCCCCTTCCACGGGTTCCCAGCGCACCCCGCCGTCCTCGTACAGGATCCGGAACAGGTAAACCCGGTCGGTGCGCCCGGCGGGCAGGTCGGTCACTCCAAAGGCTCCGGCAACGCTGATGGCAAAATACGCGTCGCTGGTGTCCACCAGCAGGTGGGTGTAGCGCCGGTCCAGCAAAAAGCGCTTCAGATCCTCGGCCGTGCACACGGTCTGGTATTCATACACCTCGGCCCGGCCCTCGCCCGCGTCCACCGGGTTCACAAGGTTCATATGGGTGGTGTCCCCCCAGCCGGTGCCGCCCTTCTCCACGTCCGGGCCGTAGCCAAAGCCGCCAAAGCCCCGCCCCAGGCGGGCGTTCAGCTCGTAAGCGTAATAGTTCCAGCGGTAGGCCTTGTCGCCCTGGCTGATCAGCAGCACCGTGTCGTCCCAATCCAGCAGGCCGTTCACGCTCGCCGCGCGGGCGGCCACGTCCCGCCGCTCGTCGTACAGGGTGTGGGGCATGTTCCAAAAGCCCGCCGCGGGCCGGCCACGCACCCCCGCCAAAAGGCACACCCCCGCCAGAAGCCCCAGCCCGGCAGCCCGGCTCACCCGGGGCAGCACGCCCTTTTCCGCAGCCAGCGCCAAAAGCCCCACCGCCCCCAGCGCCCATCCAAGGTAATAGGGGCCGATGTAGCGGATGTAGTCCTTAAGCTGATATGCCTCCTGTTCGCTGAGCACAAAGGTGTACAAAAACAGATGGAACAGCAAAAACACGCCAAAGCACGCGCTTCCCAGCACCGCGAACTGCACCACCCTGCGGCGGCTGCCCGCAAGGGCGGCCCAGGCCACCGCCAAAAGGCCAAAAATCACCGCCAGCGCCGCAATGCCGCCGCCCAAAAGGCACACCGGCACCGTGACCACCGAGCGGGCCATCAAGCCGGTCAGCTTTTCAAATTTTTCCGTGCGCCCGGTCAGGCCCAGCAGCTGCCCAACGCCCTGGGCCAGCATGCCGAAATACCCCACCTGCTCCTCGCTGCCCACCGTCACCTTGCTGGCCCCGGTGGCCGCGGCGTAGTATTTGCTCCAGCCCAAAAACAGCGCCAGCACCGGCCCGGCCAGCGCCGCGCCCAGGCCCAGCGTTTTCGCCAGCCGTTTCAGCCCCGGCCACCCATCGGCAAACAGCCAGTCGGCACAGGCAAGCCCCGCCATGATCAGGGCGTACGCAAGGCCCATGTCCTTGATCAGGGTCAAAAAGCCCAGGGTGACGGCCAGCAAAACGCCTCCGGCGGCGCGCCGGTGCAGCGAAAGGTACAGGCACATGCTGCCGCCGAACACAAAGGCCAGCGGCAGATCCCCCATCACGTTGCAGTAAATGTTCGACACGCCCCCCAGCCCCGGGGCCGAGAAAAACCAGGGCAGCAAAAAGCAGCCCGCCAGCAGCACCGCCGCCGTGGGCCAGCGCTTTTTATCCAGGGGCGCCGCCACCGCGCTCATGCAGGCGGCAAACAGGGTGTCGTAGGCAAAAAAGGCGCTCCACTCGGAAAAGCCCTTGCCGAAAAACTGGAAAAAGTAAACCAGCAGCATCATGCCGGGGTTGTAGCTGCCCGCCTGCACGTTGCCGGGGGCCGCCGCGTGCAGGGCGTTCCCCAGCTTCGTGGCCTTGCAGGCGGTGCCCCAAAAGGTAAATTCGTCCCAGGCGATGAACATGGGCTTGGTGGCGGCAAACAGCACAAAAAACACCGCGCCCGCCGCCGCAAAAAACACAAACCCCGGCGCCGCCAGCCGCCGGGCGGCCCGCAAAAGCCCGCCGCCTGCCGCCAGCCATACCGCGCAGCCCGCTGCCGCAAGGTAAACCAGCCAGCCGCCCAGCCGCAAAAAGCCCGCGAACCCCCACAAACAAAGCCACACCGCCACGCCCGCCAGCACCGGCAGGGGCAGCAGCGCGGCGTTCAGCCGAAACTGGTCGGCCAAAAAAGCGCAGAACACCCACACCGCCGCAAGCGCCAGAATACCGCTCAGATATGCCATGCGCGGGGCCTCCTTTCGCAGAACGTCAGGTTCCTGTGCGGCCCGTCACCGGATGGTGAACACCGGGCCGATAAAATAGTGCTGGAACAGCAGCACTGCGCCCACGGCGCCAAAGGCCGCGGCCGTGCCAAGGGCCACGGTCCGCGCCTTGGTGCGCCCCAGCGCAAGGCGCGGCTCCAGTACGTGGCTCAGCAGCGCCGCCAGCAGCACGAACAGCATCAGGAAAGCGGGCAGAAAATACCGCGCCTGCATGCCGATGATGCGGATCATCCCCACCGGGGTGCTGGTGATATACATGGCCGTGGCCGCCCCCGCGATGTACACCACCGAAAGCGCGCCCAGCCCCAAGGCGGGCTTCCATTTCAGGCTGCTCTTCTCGTGCACCGAAAGGGCCGCCGCGAACAGCAGCACCACCGGGCTCGCCCAGTTCAAAAACGCGATGGGCAGGTCCAGCGCGCCGAACACGCCCATCTGGCCCAAAAAGAAGTCGTTCTCGTAAAAGCTGCCCAGCAGCACTGCCGCGTACCGCAGGGGGTTGTGCAGAATGCCCGCCAGCTGCTGCACCTCGTTCGCCCCGGCGATCTGCCGCCCCACATAGGCAAAATTTGTGCGGAACACCGTGCCGTACCAGTCAAAAAAAGCGCCCAGGGCAAGCCCGCCCGCAAGGCAGGCCGCCGCCAGCTGCCACTTTTTCCACCGCGTTTTCCAGGCTTTTTTCGGCAGCACCAGGGGCAGCGCCAGCCACAAAAGGCTGATATAGGGCTTGGCGATGTTCATCATCACAAAGGCGAACAAAAACCACCCGATGTCCCTCCCGGTGATCTCATCCTTGCAGTAAAAGCTCGCCACCAGGTAATAAAAGCCCAGCAGGGTGGCGTCATAGCTCACCGACGCCGCCATATAAAGGCTCAGCGGCAGCAGCATGAACGCCAGAAAAACCGGCTGGTAGCGCCTGCAGTTTTTCAGCGCCAGCCAGCACAGCGCCGCATAGGCCGCAAGGTTTGCCAGCCGCGCGGCATACATACAGCCCAGGGCCCCAAGCCCCGCCGTGCGGGCAAGCAGAATGCCCAGCGCCTGGGGCAGCATGGAAACCGTCATAAAAAAGTACGGCTCGCTCAATTCGCCCTTCGGGTCGCCGCCGTCAAAGTAGGCGGCAAAGCCGTCGGCAATGCTTTCCACCCGGCCCTCTTCGCCCCGCTGCTTCAGGCCGTAGCCCGCGGTGGTGTAGCTCACCGGGTCGCCGCCGTCGGTTTTCGTCATGCCCTGGCTGGTATGGGCCGAAACCCACGCCCCCGGGAAGCTCTCCACCAATTTTGCCACGTCCGCCGGGTAAAGCCGGCTCCCGTCAAAGGTGAAGCGCCCCTGGCTGAGCGAATAGCTGCGCAGAAAATGGGCGGTCTCGTCCGGCGTTTGCAGGGGCGGGTTTGCAAAGCAGAACAGCGCCCCGCACAGCGCCACGGCCAGCACGGCCTTGGCCTCAAAGCGTTTGCACACAAAATGCCCCAAGGCCGCCGCGCCCACCGCAAGGCATGCAAGCCCCGCGGCCCCCAAATAGAGCGGCAGCGCCGGCACGCCCCGGGCGTCCAGATAATAAAACACGCGCCAGAAATACACCAGCGCCCCGGCCGCCGCCGCAGCGGCAAGCAGGGCCAGCGCCCACCACGCCGCGCGCGGCACGGGCTTTTTCTTTTTTTGAACGGAAGTTTCGCGCATGGCTCCCCCAAATTTTATCCTGAACTGCGCCGCGCAAAGGGGGCGCGTCCCGCCCCCTTTTTAAACGGCGCCGCCGGGCCGGCTTCGCACAAAGCCCGCCCGGCAGCCGCACAGCGCTCCCACAGCGGCCCTGCCGCCGTGCTTACAGGTTATACACGTCCGGCTTGTAGCGGGCGATGTTTTGTTTCAAAAATTCAATGGTGGCCGCCAGGCCCTCTTCAAAGGTAAAGGCGGGCGCCCAGCCGGTCAGGGCTTTCAGCTTGGAGGCGTCGCCCAAAAGGCGCTCTACCTCGCTTTTTCCCGGGCGCAGCCGCTGCTCGTCGCACACCACCCGGGCGGCGGGGTTGATCTGCCGGATCAGCTCCTCCGCCAGCTCCCCGATCGAGTGCTCCTCGCCGGTGGCGATGTTCACCTCCTGGCCAACGGCCGCCTCGCACCCCGCCAGGGCCATAAAGCCCGCCGCGGTGTCCTTCACGTAGTTGAAGTCCCGGGTGGGGGCAAGGCTGCCCAGCTTGATCTCGGTGTGTCCGGTGAGCAGCTGGGTGATGATGGTGGGGATCACGGCGCGGGCGCTCTGCCGCGGGCCGTAGGTGTTGAAGGGCCTCACAATGGTCACCGGCAGATCAAAGCTGCGGTAAAAGCTCTCGGCCAGCCGGTCGGCGCCGATCTTGGTGGCCGAATAGGGGCTCTGCCCCTGGTAAGGGTGGTTCTCGTCGATGGGCACATACCGGGCGGTGCCGTACACCTCGCTGGTGCTGGTCACCAAAAGGCGCTTTGTGCCCACCTGGCGCGCCGCATTCAGCACGTTCAGGGTGCCCTTGATGTTGCTGTCCACATAGCTGTCCGGGCTGTGGTAGCTGAACGGGATGGCGATCAGCGCCGCCAAATGATACACCACGTCCTGCCCCTCCATGGCAATGCGCACGCCGTTGGGGTCGCGGATGTCCCCCATGAACACCTCAATCTCGTTTTTGATCTCGGGCGGCAGGCTGTCCAGCCAGCCCCAGGTCCCGAACGAGTTATAATAGCAGAAGGCCTTGACCCTCTCGCCCTTTCTCACCAGCTCCTCGGTCAAATGGCTGCCGATAAAGCCGTCGGCGCCGGTGACCATCACGGTATTGGCCATAATTATAAATCTCCTTTAAATCTCCTTACCAAATGGTTTGCGTAACCAATTTGTTACTAGTATAATATAAACATGCGGTGATTTCAAGGAAAACACAGCCTTTACACCCGGGCGGGCAAACTGTATAATAAACGTTTGGGGCGTGCGCGCGTCCTATAAAAAGGAAAGGGGCGGTTTCAGGGTGAGTTTTCAGAGCTTTTCTTATTTTGCCTTTCTGCCCCTGGTGGCTTTCGCCTATTTAAAGCTTGCTCCCAAACGCTTTCAGACCGGCCTGCTGCTGGCGGCCAGCCTGCTGTTCTATTGGTTCAACCGCCCTTCCGCCGCCCAATACGGCGGGCTGTGGCAGGCGCTGCCCCTTGCCCTGCTCTGTGCAAGCTGCGTGTTTGTGTGGCGCCTCGGGCTGGCCATCCAGGCCGCGGCGCCTCCCCGCAGGGGCCGGCTTTTGGCGTTCGGGGCCGCCCTTTTGCTTTTGGTGCTGGCCCTTTTCAAATATTATAACCTGGTTTTGCCGCTTCTTCCCCTCGCGCCCGGCGCGCTGCACAGCCTGCCCTTTCCGCTGGGCGTCAGCTTTTACACCTTTGCCGCCCTTAGCTACCTGATCGACGTCCGCCGGGGCGATCTGCCCGCAGAGCGCAGCCTCGTCGGCCTGGCGGCCTTTTTGTGCTTTTTCGGCACCATCACCGCCGGGCCGATCTGCCGGGCGCGGCTCATCCTGCCGCAGCTCAAGGCCGAACACCGGTTCGAGGCCGCGCGCACCGTGCGCGCGCTCCAATTGTTCGCGCTGGGCCTGTTCAAAAAGGTGGCCGTGGCCGACGTGCTGCTGCTGTTCGTTCAGCAGGTGTTCGGCGATCTTTCGGGCCACGGCGGCCCCGCCCTGCTGCTGTCCCTCGTTTTTTACACCTTCTATCTCTACTTCGATTTTGTGGGCTATTCCGAAATGGCCCGGGCCAGCGCCCTTCTGCTGGGCCTTGACATCCCGGAAAACTTCAAAACGCCCTTTTTTGCCACCAATTTCTCCGGCTTCTGGAGCCGTTGGCACATCAGCCTTTCCTCCTGGCTGCAGGACTATCTGTTTACTCCCCTCGTCTGGGCCGACGCCTCGCGCCTGCCCCTTGTGGGCAGGCGGGTGAGCCGTCTTTCGCCGGTGTTCTGCGTGGCCGTGGTGTTCTTTCTCTCGGGCTTCTGGCACGGCAGCACCCTGCCCTTTGTGGTGTGGGGCCTTTTGCAGGCCGTCTACCGGGCCGGCGAGGAGCTTTTGCACCAGCGCCTGGGCAAGCCGAAAAAAAGGGCCCCCGCCCGGCTGCTCTGGGCCAAGCGCGGGGCGGTGTTCTGCCTGTGGGTGTTCAGCATGGCCTTTTTCGCCATGGGCTCCGGCGTCGGCCAGCCCGCGGGCGCGCAGTACGGCGTGGCCGAGGCCTTTGCCCTGCTGGCGGGGCTTTTCCGCGGCTGGGCGCCCGGCCGCTTTGCCGCCGAGAGCTGGCAGGCCGTGCTGCACGGCTTTTACGCCCAGCCCCTCATGGCGGCCGCCTACCTGGTCTTTTTGGCGCTGGCGCTGGCGCTGGCCTTCTGGCTGGACTGGCAGCGCAATTTCCACTTTAAAAACGGCAGCGAAGAGCTGGTGCTAGCCGCTCAAAAGCCCGCGGTGCGCTGGGCGCTCTATTATGCCCTGGTGCTGGGCGTCTTTGCCGGGCTGGTGATCCAGAACGGCGGTTTTGCCGGCGGCAGCTTTGCCTACGGCGGATTTTAAAACGAAAGGGGGCCGGGCGCTGTGAAAAACATCTTAAAAAAGGCGGCGCTGCTGCTGCTTCCGGTGGCCGCCTACTTCTGCGTTTTTGCCGCGTTCGAGCCGAACAACTATTTCGGCCTGCGGCCCGAAACCTACAGCGAGGCCCCCATCGCCCGGCTCAAGGCCTACGGGCAGGCGCCCGGGCCGCGGGTCATCATCGGCGATTCCCGCCTTGCGCACTTTGATATGCAGCAGGTGGAGGCCGTGTCCGGCCGCGCCTGGCAGAACCTTGCCTTCGGCGGCGCTTCGCTGCGCGAGGGGGTGGATGTGCTGAACTGGGTGCTGGAGCAAAACCCGGACCTCGAGGAGGTGGTGTTCGGTCTCTCGTTTTACACCGTCACCAAAACCTACGACGCCGACCGCATGAGCACCCTGCAAAAAACGCTGGACAATCCCCTGGCCTATTTTTTCAACCTGGAATACAATGTGAACATGCTCACCGCCCTGTCCGAGCGGCTGCGGGGCGTGCCCGGCGGCGGCAGCGAGGAAACGGGCGACTGGTCCTGGCCCGCCGATTACACCGGGCCGGACGGCACGGTCTACCCGCTGCACACCCGCCTTGCCACCTACCCCGGGGCCCTTTTGTCCCGCTGCCAGGGCTGGGCCCTCAACGAAGAGCAGCTGGCGCGCCTGTGCACCGTCGCCGCCGCCTGCCAGGCGCGGGGGGTGCGGCTCACGGTGGTGCTGCCCCCCATGGCGGACGTGGTCCTCACCGAAGCCTGCGAGCCCTACGGCATCCCCCGGCAAATGCAGGAAGAGCTGCTGCCGCGCCTTCAGGGCTGGTCCCTCTTTTACGGCTTCCAGGTGCTGGATTACGAGTGGGCCGACCGCCCCGCCTTCAACGACGACAAACAGTTTTTCGACGGCTTCCATCTCGACACCACCTATGGCCTGCCGGTCTGGACCGAGCAGCTTTTCACCGACATTGGATAAGGAGGGCGCGCACACGTGGGCCTGGACTTTTTGATTCTTTACGAGCATCCCGTGCGGGAATACGAGAGCGATCTTCTGCTCAAGCTGGAGCTGCAGCGCCGGGGCTACACCGCCGAGATCCGGCAGCTGCTGGACCGCAAAAAGCTCAAATACTTCACCTGGAAAAAGCCAAAGGTGCTGGTGGCAAGCTGCATGTACGACAACGAGGCCATCAACAGCCATGTGTACAACAATGTGGGCCGGCTCAACAAGATCGTGAACCTTCACTGGGAGCAGATGCTCAGCGACACCCAGGAGGAGGGCGACTGGTTCAACATGGGCGGCAACGCCAAAAAGTGCGTGCAGACCTGCTGGGGCCGCCGCACCGCCGCCCGCCTTGCGGCCCACGGCATGCAGGAAAAAAACTGCCCGGTCACCGGCGCGGTGATGATGGATTTCCTGCGCCCGGAATTCCGGGGTTATTATAAGAATAAGGCCGCCCTCTGCGCCGAGTTCGGGCTCGATCCGGCCAAACAACTGCACCTTTATATCTCCAGCTTCGGCTATGCCAGCATGACCGAAGCCGAGGTGCGCGAGCTGAGCGCCATGGCGGGCACCGATTTCACCGGCTTTGCCGCCACCAACCGGGCCAGCATGGCCGAGACCCTCTCCTGGTTCGACCGGTACCTGGCCGACCACCCCGAGGTGGAACTGGTGTACCGCCGCCACCCCAGCGAGTGGAACAGCCCGGCCCTGGCCGGGCTCGCCGCCAGGCGGCCCAATTTTCACGTGATCTTCGAGCGGGGCGTGAAGGACTGGATCGTGGCGGCCGACTCCATCTCCATCTGGATGAGCACCGCCATCGCCGAGGTGTATATGGCGGGCAAGAGCTGCCATATCCTGCGCCCCATGCCCATCCAGCACGAATACGACCCCGTCATCTACGCGGGCGCGCGGTGCGTCACAAGCTACGAGGCGTTCCTTGCCGCCATGGCGGATCCCCACCCGCCTTTCCCCATCGCAAAGGAGGTCATCGAGGGCTACTTCGACCCCAGCCCCACGCCCGCCTACAAGCGCATGGCCGACCTGCTGGAGCAGGTGTACAAAGAGCCCCCGCGGGACGCGCCCATGGGTCCCGGCTTTGCCCCGCATTTCAACTGGCTCAAGTTTTTCGCCCTGTGGGGGGTGCACCTCCTGTTTGCGCTGCGCCTTCCCCCGGAAAAGCTGTTCTTTTTCCACAAGGGCCTCGCGGGTTTTGCACAGCGCATCTACGGGTATGTTGAAAAGGCGCATGTGCCAAAGGCCCGGGCCCGGGCCATGGAGCAGGCGCTGCGGCCCTTTGTTCAGTAAGGAGTGCTCATGGAAAAACAGCTTCGCAGAAACGTGCTGTTCAACACGGCGGGCAGCCTGATCTTCTACTTTTGCCAGGCGGCCATGAACCTGCTGGTCACGGCGCTGGCCGGGGTCGAGGCGAACGGCCTTTTGGCCACCGCCATGACCATTGCCAACGTGGCCTTAAGCGCCGCAAGCTTCGGCATGCGCACCTTCCAGGTGTCCGACCTCTCGGGCAAATACACCGACCGCACCTATCTTTTCAGCCGTTACCTCACGGTGGCCGCCGCTTGGGTGGGGTGCATGGGCTTTGCCTTTGCAAACGCCTATTCCGCCCAGCAGCGCTGGGTGATCTTTCTCTACACCGGCTACCGCCTGGTCGAGAGCTTCAGCGACGTGTGGCACGGCTACCTGCAAAAGGCCGAGCGCATGGACATCGTGGGCGTCAGCTTTGGCGTGCGCGGCCTTGTGACCGCGGCCACGGTGGTGGCCGGGCTGCTTTTGACCCGCGATCTGGTCGTCACCCTGGCGGTGCTGCTGGCGCTGAACGCCGCCTATGTGCTCGCCGTGGACCTGCCCCTGGCCCGCAAACGGGCCGACCTCGCCGCAAAGGGCGGCGCCGGCGTGGGCGCTCTGCTGCTGGAATGCCTGCCCCTGGCGGTGTACGCCAGCCTGAACACCGCCATCCCCTCGGTGCCCCGCTATTACTGCGAGCGCCTTTTGGGCAGGGTGGAGCTGAACTATTTTGCCAACGTGTTCCTGCCGGTGCTGGTATTGCAGGTGGCCGTGGTGTACCTGTTCGTGCCTTTCATCACCACCTTCGCCCGCCTGTGGCAGGGCCGGCAAAAGGCCGGGTATTTTAAGGGGCTGCGCATCCTGTTTGCGGGCCTTTTCCTGCTCTGGGCCGCGGGTGCGGCGGGCGTGGCCCTGCTGGGGCGGTGGGGCCTGTCGGTCCTGTACCCCACCACCCCCGAAATTTTAAATTACGCCGGCCTTTTGCAGCCCCTCGTCGCCGCCACGGTGCTCACCGTGGCCGCCACGGTGCTGTGCAACCTGCTCACCATCGCCCGCGCCATGAAAGGGCTCATTGTCGGCTGCCTTGCGGGGCTTGGCGCCGCGCTGCTGGCCAGCCCCGGCCTGATCGGCGCTTATGCCGCCTGGGGCACGGCCTACGCCACCATCCTGGGGGTGGGGGTGCAGGCGCTGTGCCTGCTGGCGTGCTTGCTCCTGCGCTGTAAAAAGCAGTTCGCGGCGGTCTGACGCGCCGCTTAAAGCCAAAAAGCTGCAAAGGGGGAACCTGCAATGATCGTTTCGTTTCTGGGGATCTTGAGCGTCCTGTTCAGCCTGGCCTTTGTGGCGGGCGGGGCAGTCCTGATGGCGCTGGCCATCCAGGCGCTGCTGATCTACATCCGCAAAAACCGCTGACGGCCTGAACGGAGCAAGAGGCGCCACGGGGACAGTATGAGAACTGTCCCCGTGGCGCCTTTTGGTTGTTCCCGCTGTGATCCTCCGCCCAAAAGCCCTGCACGGCGGGCATAGCCGCTTTATAGCGGCTTGAAAAGTTCATCGGATTTCAAACCAAAAGAATCGGCAAGCCAAAAAATCACCTCGCTGCTGACCCTCGGCGGCAGTTCCCCTTCCTCTATCTTTTGGAGCGTTTTCACCCCCACATGTATCGTTTTCGCCATTTTTGTTTTGCTCAGGCCGCTGCGCTGCCGCAGTTTTTTCACATTGCTGCAAAAGATCAGAAGTTCTTCATTTTTCATATTTCTATCACCTCCAGTTTCATTCTACACCTTATCAGGTGTAATTTCAACACACCTGATTGGATTTAACCTAAAATGTAACTGGAGGAAACAAATATGGGCTTTTATCCACGTTTACGAGACTTGCGAGAAGATGCGAATCTTTCTCAAACGGCAGTTGCTCGCCTGCTTGGCACAACACAACAACAATATTCTAAATACGAAACCGGGCTTCAAGAAATTCCCGCGCATCACATCATTACCTTGGCAAATTATTATAATACTTCTGCTGATTACATTTTAGGGATATCTGAACAACGTCAATAAACGCCTTGAGCCGTATAGATTAACGGCCCAAGGCGTTTATTAGTTTCTGGCTTTACGCTTTCAGCACCTTCATGCCGCCCGAGATCGTGTTCAGCTTGAGCTTGGCGTACCCGTCGCCGTGCACCACCTTGCCCTGCTTGCCGCCCATCTCGCCCTCCACCTGGAAATCCGTGCTGAACCGGCCGGACACGCTGGAAAACTTGGCGGTAAAGCCTATCTCGCCGGGCAGCGTCAGCACAATCCCGCCCGAGGTGGTGCCAAGCACCGCCTTGCCGGGGCATTGGCCCAGGCCCAGCCGCAGCGCCCCCGAAACGCTCTTCAGCTGCAATTCCTCGGCGCTGCCCCACGCCTCCACCGCGCCCGAGGTGGTGCCAAAATCCGCGGCCTGGGCCGCAAAGTCCTCGGCGCGCACCGCTCCGGAAATACTTTTCGCCGCAAGCCGCCGGGCCGTCACGCCCCCCAGCGATACCAGACCCGAGGTCGAGCTCGCCTCCAGCGTCTGGGCGCACAGGCCGGTCAGGTAGGTCTTTCCCGCCACATTGGCGCACTTCACCCGCCCCAGGCCGGCCGCCAGTGCGGCGGGCAGCTCCACCACCAGGTGCTTCGAGAGGGGCCAAAGGCCAAACAGGATCACCTCCCGCGCCCAGCGCACGGTCAGCACCCCGCCCGCGGTCTGCAGCTGCAGCTGCCGCCCCTCGGGCAGCGCCGTGCGCGCATACTCGGTCACACGGATGCGCTCGCCCCCCCACGCGCGCACCTCCATCGGGCCGCTGATCCACGAAAGGTCCAGATCCTCGATCCCCGCCGCATCCACGGTATATTCATACTGCTGCCAGCCGGGGGCGGGGGGCGGGCAGGTCTCATATTCATAGCGGGGCGTTTGCTCCCGGGCTGCGCCGTCCCACTCCCCTTCCGCCGTTTCCCGCGGCGGGGCGGCGGGCTCTCCCGCCGCTTTTTCGCCCTCAGCCGCGGCTGCCAGCAAATCGTCCGGCAGCTGCAAGGTGGGTGCCGGGGTGCTGAACACGGCCGGCCCCACGCCCGCTTTCTCTCCGTTTGTCCGGGCCGTCTCCCCCGCGCCCTGCTCCTGTTCCGGCACGGCTTCTTCCTCTTTTGCCGGCGCGGGCTCCTCCTGCGGGGCGCCGCTCTCCCCCAGTGCCTCCAGCAGCTTTTGCGCCTCCTCAACGTTGATTTTGCCCTGCTCCAGCATTTCCAGTACCTTGCGTTTTTCTTCGCTCATGTTACTTTCCGCCTTTCAGTTGATTCAGCGCCTCAACGGCTGTTTCCACATCGATCTCCCTGTTTGCAAGCCTCGTCAATATCTCGCTGCGCTCCTCATCCTGGCGCACCGCCTTCAGCTCCGGGGTCTCGTCCAGCCCCAGCGCGGCCAGCGCGGCTTCCAGCATGTTTTTCACTGTGGGGTAGCTCACCCCCAGCGCCTTTTCCACCTCTTTGATGGATCCCCGGCAGCGCAGAAACGTCTCCACGAACTGCAGGTGCTTTTCTTCCAGGCTGCAAAACCGGCAGGGCGAAAACTCCCCCGACAGCTCGGTCCCGCAGCGGCCGCACCGCAGCTTGGTCACCCGCATATCCTGCCCGCAAACCGGGCATCTGGCGGGCGCGTGGAACCCCTTTTCTCCATTGTTCATCCTTTTCCCCCGTTTTTTTGCCAAAGGGCGGGCGCAGCTTTCGCCGCCCGGCCCGGCGTTTTCCTGTTCTGTTCTGAGAATACGCTTATTTTTCACAAAAGTCAATATAAAAATTAATTTTATTAATCTTTTTGATGAATAATTTTAATTCAATTCCCTTAATTTTTAATTTTCTCTTGAAATCCGCCTCCAAAAACCGCGCGGGCTTTTTCCAAAAGGGGCTGGTATGCCGTCCCGCTTTCATGGTATACTGTTTAAAGAGCCGGGCACAGCCCGCGCCCTCTTTGTTCCAGCCCGAAAACAGGAGGAAGTAAACGCCATGAAATATTGTAAAAAATGCACCATGCCCGATACCCGCCCCGGCATCACCTTCGACGCCGAGGGCGTGTGCAGCGCCTGCCGCCATTACGAACACCGCGCCGATGTGGACTGGCAGGCCCGCTGGAAGGAGTTCGAAGCCCTGTGCGATAAATACCGCGGCTGCAACGGCCCCGGCGGCTACGACTGCGCCGTCGCGGTCAGCGGCGGCAAAGACAGCCACTTCCAGGTCTATATCCTGAAAGAGGTCATGCACATGAACCCCATCCTGTTCAGCGTGGAGGATAATTTCCCCATGACCGAGGCGGGCAAGCACAACCTGAAAAACATCTCCGAGGCCTTCGGCTGCACCATCATCAGCTGCAAGCCCAACATCAAGGCCCAAAAGGCCCTCATGCGCGCCTTTTTTGAAAAGTACGGCAAGCCCACCTGGTATGTGGACCGCCTGATCTACACCTTCCCGCTGCACATGGCCCTGAAATTCAACACGCCCCTTTTGTGCTACGGCGAGAACGTCAGCTTCGAATACGGCGGCAGCTCCGATCAGGAGACCTACAGCGCCAAGGGCCAGATCGAGAACGGCGTGGCGGTGGGCTTCCCTGAGGAAGAGTTGCTGGGCTACGGCGTCACCGCCAACGACCTGGCGCTCACCAAGGCCCCCACCCCCGAGCAGCTGGACCGGCTGGACCCGTTCTACATGAGCTATTTCCTGCCCTGGAACAGCTATAAAAACTACCAGCTGGCCAAAAGCCGCGGCTTCCACGACCTCACGCACGAGTGGGACCGCGCCCACCACGCCGAAAATTTCGACCAAATCGACAGCCGGGCCTACCTTGTGCACTCCTGGCTCAAATACCCCAAATTCGGCCACGCCGCCGCCACCGATTACACCGCCCGCTACATCCGCTACGGCATGATGACCCGCAGCGAGGCCATCCCCATCATCAAAGCGCGCGACGGCAATCTGGACCCCCTGAGCGTGCAGGATTTCTGCGCCTTCTGCGGCTACAGCGAAGCCGAGTTCTGGGCCATCATCGACAAGTTCTACAACTGCGACATCTTTTACAAAGACGAATACGGCCGCTGGATGCTCAAAGAGCCCATCTGGGAAGAAAACAAATAACGCTTGCCCCATCCCCGCCCCGGCTTTTGCCGGGGCGGCCTTTTTTAAGCTGCAAACGCGCCAAATGCCTTCGGGCCGCGCCGGCATTCGCATGTTTTCGCCCCGCCTCCCAAAAAAGTGCTTGACAAACCTCCAAGCGCCGAGTATCACAGATGCATATTCATAAAGGTGCTGACGAGGAATTAAGCTTCCCGCTTCGGCTCTTATAGAAAGTCCGCCTCTCTAATCAATATCAGGTCGATTTTACTTTCTTTTTCTTTTAATAGCTTAATTGGCATTTTTATACAAATTCGGATTTATGAAAATTCTCCGAATAGAACCAATATATTGTTTACAATATTTGTAAATATGTAATATAATTAACTTACAATAAATAGGTTTATTGGCTATTTATTGTAAAACAATTATTTCAAAATGAAAGGAAATAGCAAATGAAGAAAGCAATGACATCGCGTGTTTTTTGTTGCCTGCTCTCTTTAGTGTGTCTGCTATCAGTTCTTACGCTTCCTACTTACGCTGAAGACATGCAGCCGAATCAAATCGAGGAAAACACTTATATTCTCCCTTTGGGTACAATAAGAATACCTAATGTTTCGGAAGACGGCACCACAACAAGAGGTTTCCAAATTAGTAATGTAGAGTGCGCATTAATTGGAAATACTGGTAGCATTCGCAACTTGTATACGGTTCAAATCCGTTGGGAGGGAAATGCATCTATTGGTTGGATGCAAGCCAGCAACCTGAAAATCAAGCATTCTTCGGTATTTAGCACTTTTGACCCATTTTTTGATAGAGGTTTTTACATGGAATGTGGTGGTGCAATGAAAGGAACTTTAACAATCGGTAGTTGCTACATTCCCGAAGAGGTGAAAGGGGTTATTGTGTCTGCGACCGGACTTCAAGCCTATGTGAATAACTCTTCTAGCTGGATATCACTGTCTGGATATCCAGGCTATATTGCAGTAAACCAATAATGGAGCAGTTTGATGGCATTATATAATTGGGCCAGTGGATCAATAACGTTCGCAAAAGAAAAACTGGATATAAGCCCAAAAAGCAACAAACAGGTCCTCGCGTTGCTGCGGACACAACTGGATATAGAGGAATGTCAATATCACGATGTGGATAGTGTGGCACAAAGTATTTTGCAGATTACGAATGATGCCCAGGTGTCCATGGGAAATCCGGAACTTGATTTAAGCGCTCTTCAATATTATGTTGTAAAGAAAAACAAACAAAGCGAGGGGTTTTATAAATATTTCACTGAGCGCTATGCTTTAAGCCCCAAAATTTATATTTTCAGTAATGAAAATACAGGTTATTTAAAATCCAACTGCGAACTGCTTTCCACAAAGCTTAAACTTCTCAAGGGGATTTCTGCCGAGCAAGTATGGGGCAAAACGGTTGTGTATCAAAACTTTCTGATCGCGGCTGAAATGTATGGTGCCTTAATCGCAGAGTATTAAAAGGTCGGTAAGTGAAAAAACGAGTAGTGTTCTCACTGTTATTTTAGCCTGCCTTTTTTAGTCACAAAATTCTCCATTATTCTGTTTGGATTATACTTTATCATCAAACATGCTGTGTTTGCGGCGTTGATGAAGTTTTCCGAACACCAGGAAAACTTCATCGAAGAGGGCCCACCCACCGAATAATGCAAAAAAGTGCTTGACAAACCCCAAAACGCCGAGTATCATAAATGCATATTCGCAAAGACGTTGACGAGAAGAGTAGGTTTCCGGCATCGACCCTCTCAGAGAGCCCGGGCAGGTGAAAGCGGGCAGGGCACAGGAAACCGAACATGGCCTCCGAGTCGCGCGGGCGAGGGGCAGGAGCCCTAAATCCGCGACGGGTGCGCCCGTTAAAGCGCCAGGCTGTAAGCGGTTCATCTCCGCCGCAGCCGGTAAGGCCGTTTTCCCGCAAGGGTGCGGCGAACCAAGGTGGTACCACGGGTGCTTTTCATGCCCCCGTCCTTGTTGCAATGCAAGGACGGGGGCATTTTTTGCTGCATTTGCCCTGCGGCGGCTTTCTGTATTTTATGATAACAATGTGGGTGAAACAAACAGTATGATCGAAATCAAAAACCTATCCAAAACCTTCCCGGTAAAAACCGGCGACGTGGCGGCCCTCACCGGCGTGTCCGCCACCATCGCCGACGGCGACATTTTCGGCATCATCGGCATGAGCGGCGCGGGCAAAAGCACCCTGCTGCGCTGCCTGTGCCTGCTGGAGCAGCCCTCCGGCGGCCAGATCCTGCTGGACGGGCAGGACCTGGCGCATCTCTCGGGCGCCGCGCTCCGCACCGCCCGCCGCAAAATGGGCGTGGTGTTCCAGGGCTACAACCTGCTCATGCAAAAAACCGTGGCCGAGAACGTGGCCTTTCCCTTAAAGCTCGCAAAGCACGATAAAGCCCAGGTGGCCGCCCGGGTGGCCGAGCTGCTGGAACTGGTGGGCCTGGCCGACCGGGCTGCCAGCTATCCCAGCCAGCTCTCGGGCGGGCAAAAGCAGCGGGTGGCCCTGGCCCGCGCCCTGGCCAGCCGCCCCGAGGTCCTCTTGTGCGACGAACCCACCAGCGCCCTGGACCCGCTCACCACCAAAAGCGTGCTGGAGCTTTTAAAAAGCATCAACAAAAAGCTGGGCGTCACCATCATCATCATCACCCACGAACTGTCGGTGGTGCGCACCATCTGCAACCGGATGGTGGTCATCGACAACGGCGGCGTGGTGGAACAGGGCTTTACCCGGGAAATTTTCGAAAATCCCCAAAGCAGCGTCGCCCGCCTGCTGCTGGGCAAGGAGGTGTAAGCGGTGCAGGCTATTCTTGATTTTGTTTCCCAATACGGCAGCCTTCTTGCCGAGGGCACGGCCGAAACCCTTTACATGACCCTGGTGCCCACCTTCTTTGCCTATGTGCTGGGCCTGCCCATGGGGGTGCTGCTCACCATCACCAAGGGCGGCGGCATCGCCGCCGCCCCCCGCTTCAACGCGTTTTTCGGCTGGCTGGTCAACATCCTGCGCAGCCTGCCCTTCATCATCCTGATGATCTTCATCATTCCCCTCACCCGCTTCATCGCCGGCACCTCCATCGGCGCCACCGCGGCCAACGTGCCGCTGGTCATCGCCGCGGCCCCCTTTGTGGCCCGCATGGTCGAGCAAAGCCTCGAAGAGATCGACGGCGGCGTGATCGAGGCCGCCCGCTGCATGGGCGCAACCAACTGGCAGATCGTCACCCGGGTGCTGCTTATTGAAAGCGTGCCCAGCCTTCTGCGGGGCCTGTCCATCAGCACCATCACCATTCTGGGCTACACCGCCATCACCGGCGCGGTGGGCGCGGGGGGCCTGGGCAACATCGCGTTCCGCTTCGGCTACCAGCGCTACCAGGACAACGTGATGTACGTAACGGTGGTGCTGCTGATCCTGCTGGTCTGCGTGATCCAAAGCATCTTCAACCTGCTGGCCGCAAAGGCCGACAGGCGCAGCCGCTGATCCCCCTGCATTAAAGCCCGCCGCCCCGGGAAGCGTACGGCCCGGCCCTGCGCGGCTTTAAGATAAAACCGCTTTTCCAAACAAGAAATAGAGGAGTGTATCACACATGAAAAAGTTTTTGAGCCTGGCCCTGGCGCTCTGCCTGGCCCTCGGCCTCGCCGCCTGCGGCGGGGCCAAGCAGTATCAGATCGGCATCCCGGCCGACGCCACCAACGGCGCCCGCGCCCTGCTGCTTTTGCAGGACCAGGGCATTCTCACCCTCAAAGAGGGCGTGGGCCTTTCCGCCACCGAGCGCGACATCGCCCAGAACCCCTATAACGTGAAGGTCGTCGCCATGGAGGCCGCGAACCTCCCCGTCAGCCTGAGCGATCTGGACTTTGCGGTCATCAACGGCAACTATGCCAGCGGCGCCGGCATCGGCTCCACCGTGCTCGTCACCGAAGACGCCGAGAGCGTGGCCGCCCAGACCTACGGCAACGTGCTGGCCGTCAAGGAGGGCCGCGAAACCGAGCCCGCCATCCAGGCCCTGGTGGCCGTGCTCATGAGCGCGGACGTGCAGGGCTGGATCCAGGCAAACTACAACGGCGTGGTCATGCCCATGGGTGCGCAGGACCTTTCCATCCCCGAAATCGCCGAGCCGGTCACCCTCAAGGTGGGCGCCTCGCCCAGCCCCCACGCCGAGATCCTGCAATACGCCGCGCCCCTCCTGGCCCAGCACAACGTGACCCTGGACATTGTGGAGTTCGACGATTACGTCATGCCCAACACCGGCGTTGAAGACGGCAGCCTGGATGCGAACTACTTCCAGCACCAGCCCTATCTCGACGATTTCAACGCCCAGCAGGGCACCCACATCGTCAGCGTCGGCACCGTGCACTACGAGCCCATGGGCCTGTACCCCGGCAAGACCGCCAGCCTGGACGAGCTGAAAAAATAATCGTTTTCCAAAGCAGCGCTCCCGCCCAAACGGCCGGGGCGCTGCTTTTCTTTGCGGCCCCGGCGAACGGGCGCGCAGCAGCCGCAAAGATATGCTATAATAAAACAATCAATCATGTGCGGCCCGGCGTGCGGCAGGGCCCGGCCGTTCTGAAAATCGGAGGAATGTATTTATGAAGCCCATCATCGAAAGCGAGGCCCGGCTCTCCGTGTGGGAGGCCACCAGCATCATCATCGGCCACAGCATCGGCGGCGGCATCATGGCCGTGCCCTTTCTGGCCGCGCGCAACAGCTTTGTCAGCGTGGTGCTCATCATTCTGGCGGCATTTTTCTGCAACGTGCTGCTGCATTTCATGATCGCCGAGCTGTCCTACAACTGCGGCGGGCTGCAAATGGTCAAATGCTTCGAGACCTTTTTGTTCCGCGGCCGGGGCAAAACCGCCCTCACCTGGGCCGCCTTTGCCCTGTTCGGCTTCTCTGTCATCATCAACATCAGCGGCTACATCATCGGCGCGGCCGAGGCCATCGTGGCCCTGGTGCCCATGCCTCTGTGGCTGGCCGAGACCATCTTCTTTGCGCTGGCCGGGGGCGTGGTGCTGTTCGGCCTCAAGGCGGTGGGCATTTTTGAAAAATACACCGTGCTGCTGATCTACGGCATCGTGGCGCTGCTGGCCGTGGCCGTCGCCTTTGTGCCCTGGGCGCCGCTGCCCGCCGTCACCCAAAGCGCCAACGCGGCGCTGGCTCTGTTCGGCATGGGCATGTTTGCGCTGGCGGCCAACCAGTCGGTCATCCAGGCCGTGAAGGGCCTCGGGGGCGAGGCAAAAAAGATCCGCCTGTCCATCGTGCTGGGCATCGGGCTGGACGCAGTCCTGGTGCTGGCCCTCACCACCGCCACCCTGCTGGGCTCCCAGGGCCAGGTCACCGAGCTGGCCCTCCTGGGCCTCTCCCGGGGGGTGGGCAGCTGGGCCGTGTGGATCGGCAGCCTGTTCACCGCCCTGGCGCTGGTCACCACCTTCTGGTCCAGCACCCTCAACCTGCGCGACATCGTGCACGAGCAGCTCCACCTGGGCAACAAGCTCTGCTGGCTGCTGGCCGCGCTTCCCTCGTTTCTGATCGCGGTGCTGGGCCTCGGCACCTTCCTCTCCTTCACCCGCATCGTCAGCGCCATCTCGGTCATCGGCGGGCTGCTGCTCATCATCACCTATGGCATCTCCCGCCGCCAGGCAAACGAGAGCCCCATCTGCGGGCGGTGGGGCTCGGCGCCCTTCCAGTGGCTCATCATCGCCGCCAGCGTGCTGGCCGCGGTGGGTTCGCTCATCTCCATCGACTGAAAGGGGGAACAGCATCATGCGCGAGCCCGTCATCGGCGTGGTGGATCTGGGCAGCGACCCGTTCCGCCGCTACATGAAAAACAAATATCTCGCCGCGCTGCGCGCCGCCGGGGCCCAGCCCCTGCTGCTTGGCTGGGCCGCCGGCCCGCAGGCGGCCGAAGCCGCCATGG
>ERZ857984.424-NODE-424-length-52638-cov-6.533785_pt1 | contig 52638 bp, 35 predicted proteins | sample MGYA00519914_ERZ857984 | MGnify/ENA primary metagenome ERZ857984 (study PRJEB31778, sample SAMEA3449417) | human gut metagenome | biome: human gut; feature: human-associated habitat; material: faeces | place: United Kingdom | collected 2010/2012 ... | reverse complement strand
GCGCCCGCCGCCAAAGCCGCCGAAGCCGCCGCCCGGTGCGCCCGGGCCGCCCGGACCGGGGCCGGGGCCAGGCCCGTGGTGATGGTGGTGGGGCCAGAACCAGCCCCCAAAGCCCCCCAGCCAGTAGTCGCCCGAAAAGCGGCGGCACAGCAGCCAGATGATCAGGATCGTAAACAGCAGCCCGAACAGGATCTCGCCCGCGCCCGATTCCCCGCCGCCGTCCTGCGCGTAAGAGCGCCCCAGCTCCGGGTCCAGGGGGGCGGCTGCAAAGCCGCTCTGGTCGGCATAGTCCGCCGTCAGGGTCATGCGTGCGCCGGCGGGCAGGTCCCGCCAAACAACGTGCGCGCCGCCCGGCACGGTTTCCCCCTCCGGCTCCGAGCGGTCGCCGCCCCGATAGCTCACGCCGTACTCGCCCGTTTCATTGCCCGCGGCCCAGGTGAGCTCCAGCACGCCGGTCTCGGCCGCGTCGAACCAGCCCGGGGTGAACTCATAGTTCACCGAGCCGTCCTCGTTCACCTCGTACAGGTGGGTGGCGTGCAGGCTGAACTGCAGCTGCACGGTCTCGCCCGCGTAATAGCTGCGGTCCAGATCCAGCCGCACGTAGCTGCCCCCCTCGTCGTAGGGGCGGATGCGGCGGATGCTGCCCGACAGGGCGGTGAGCTCGTCGATGTTCTGGTTCGGCACGCCCACCTTGGCCCATTCAAGGGGCCCCTCGCTGCTGGAATCCAGCACCTTCCAGCGGATGTCGTACACAAGGTCCGCGCTGCCGTCGTCCCGCAGGGTCACGGCCACGCTGTAGCTCTCGATCTCGTCCAGATACGCCGCCGCGCCTGCGGCCGGGGCCAGCGCCAGGGCCAGCAGGCAGACCGCCGCCAGCAGGCAGAAAAACTTCTTTTTCACTTCGCGCCGCCCCCTTCCCTGCCGCGCAGCTGGCAGATGTGCTCCAGCTTTGCGCTCTCGGCCCGGATCTTGCTGCAGGCCGGGCTGTTCCAGATCGTTTTCCAATCCCCTGTCAGCAGGCTGCCCAGCGCCGGGCCGCTCAGCCAGCTCTGGCAGGGCACCACCCCGCCGTCCGGCGCCACGGCCATGTTGGAAAGGCATGCCCCGCAGGTGGGCGCAAAGGCAAGCCCCATGCCCAGCAGCGTTTCCTCCGCCAGCCAGCCCGGGCTGGTAAAGTCCACCTCCATGCCGTTCTCATGGCAGTATTCCACGGCGCCGCGCAGCACCTGCTCCAGCTCTTCCGCCCCCAGGCGGGTGGCCGCCGAGCCCTCGGTCAGCGCGCCCCCCGCCGGGATCAGCCCCGAGCAGGTGGCATACCGCACCCCCAGCGTTTTCAAAAACGCCAGGGTGGCGGCGTAATCCCGGTTCAGGCTGCACAGCGGCGTGTTCACGCTCACCGAAAGGCCCGCCTCCACCGCATTGCGGATGCCGGCCACCGTGTCGGCAAAGCCGGGCGCGCCCACCAGCGCGTTGTGCACCGCCTCGTCGGCGGAGTACAGGGTGATCTGCACACTGTCCAGGCTGGCCTCATACAGCGCCGCGCACAGCTCTTTTGTGAGCAGGCGCCCGTTGGTGTTCAGCCGGGTCACGAACCACTGGGCCGCTTCCACCAGCTCCACAAGGTCCGGCCGCAGGGTGGGCTCGCCCCCGGTAAAGGTCACCTGGGGCACGCCGGCTTTCTGCAGCTTTTCCAGGATCTCCTTCCACTGGGCGGTGGTCAGTTCCTTCGCTTCGCCCTGGGGCTGGCCCGCGGCATAGCAGTGCAGGCACTTTTGGTTGCAGTTCCAGCGCCCGTCCTTCTGCATGGCGCTCACCAGCAGGTCCATGCGGTGGGGCGCGGGCATCTGGGGCGCGTAGTCGGCCAGGCTCATCACCCCCACCGGCTCGGGCGGCTCCTCGCCGCGGGCCAGGGCGGTGAAGCTTTGCAGCATCCGGGCAAGCTCCTCCTCCATCCGCTCGCGCCGCACCCGGGGATACACCAGCCGCGCGGCCTCCACGGCCCGCCCGGTAATGGCGCCCCAGTCGGCCTCGGCCACCTCCCGCCCCTCAAAGGGCGCCAGCGAGTCCATCAGGCAGGCCAGCAGCACCGCCCAGGAGAGATTCAGCGGCAGCACGTCGTGCCCGTTCAGGATCACCACATAGGGCACCTTGCGCCGCAGCAGGGTCTTGGGCGGCACCATGTGCAGCCGCACCACCCCCGGGCCCTTGGGGTCCAGCGTGATATGGCGCACCTGCCGCAAATATTTCTGGCGGAAGCGCAGCTCCCGCAGCGTAACAATGTCCACGCGCTCTTACACCTCTTTCGTTTGCAGTACATTGCCTTTATTGTACCACGGCCGCCGTGCTGCGAACAGCCCTGATTTTGTAAAAAACAAATGCACAAAAAAGGCCCGCAGGGTTTTCTCCCTGCGGGCCTTCTTCCCAGTGCGCTCCCAGCAGCCCGTCGGCTGCGGCATATGCCTTTTTACGGCGTTTTCCCCTTTTTGCGGCGGGCAGCCAGCCCCACTGCGCCCAGCGCGGCGGCGGCAAGGCCGCCCACCGCTGCAAACGGCCAAAACGGCACGCCCCTTTTCTCTGCCGCAGCCGCCGGCTTTTCCTGCTGCACCCCGGCGCCCGCTTCGCTCTCAAAACGCAGTGCCGGCGCGGCGGGGGCCTGCGCCGGGTCGGCAGGGCTCAGGTCCAGGTCGTCGAAATACACCTTGCCGCTGCCGCAGCCCAGGTCGAAGATCACATCGTATTGAACGATCTCCACCCCGTCCACCTTGGGCACCGTGATTTCCACCTTGGTCCAATCGTAGGTACCCAGGGGCACGCTTTCATACTGGTTGTATTCCTGGCCGTCCGCACCGCGCCGTTTCACGCCGATCTTAAAGCCCTTGCCGTCCACCACCGAAAGCGCTTCGGTTTTGACCCAGGCCGAGAACACATAGCTCTCATTAAACGGGAAGGGATTGTCGTCCAAAACGCGGTATTGGTAGATTGCCTGCGGGTTGCTGTAGACCAGCTCGATGCACACCGAACGCTCGCCGCTGTGCTTGATCTCGGTGGAGGAATAGCTGTTCCGCTCGCCCTCCGCCGGGTCGCCGGGCCACACGTCCCAATGGGTGGTCGTGCCGTCCGGGTTGAGCTGTTCCATTCCCGGGTTTTTCAGGGTCGCGCCGCTTTGGGGTTCTTCCTGTCCCTCCGCAGGGGGCGGCGCGGGCCTGTCGGTCAGGTAAAGGCCCCAGCTGTCTATATAAAGTGTGCCGGTACCGGGCTGCGTTTCCAGCCCAACGATCAGATCGTCCACCGGTTCGCCGGTGGCGGGCAGATACAGTTCCACCAGTTTCCACCCGTTCCAGCTGCCGGTGACCGGCTCGCTGAGGATCGGCTCGCCCACAAGCTGCTCCTTGTATTTGCGCTCGGCCTTAATGGTAACGCCGTCGCCGGTGATGCCCCGGCTGTAAAGGAACACCGAGAGGATGGTGTTTTTTTCGGCGGGATACTGCTGCGCCCCGCCCCAGGCGTTCGCCTGGAACACGCTCCTGCCTGCATCCGGGTCCAGCTGAATGCGCATGGAGCGGTCGCCGCTGTAGCTCACATCGCTCACGATGTGGATGCCGTTCCCCCAGTCGGGTATCGCGCCCCACTTGTCCTTGCCGCTGTCGCCCAGCTCAAAGCTTCCGTTGGCCATGTAATTGTCCAGCTGCGGGTTGTCCTTGGCAAGGGTCAGATAAAAATCGTCCAGATAGACCGGGTCCGTTTGGGCCAGCGCGTCCATACCGATAACCAGGTGCCGGGTGGCAAAATACTCCTCGGCGGGGATGCGCATCACGATCTGCTGCCAGCGGTCGTGCGGCTCGGCGTAGGCGGTGTACTTGCGGATAAGTTCATCCCCGCCATCCTTGCGGGCCGCATAAAACTGCACGAACGGGGCGTCCGAGGGCGCGGAGAGCTTGACCCAGAACGAGAGCACAAACGCTGCGTTCTTGTTGATCTCCGGCGCCACGTTGTTCCAAAGGTGCGCGTCCGCCCGGAACAGCATCGCCTTTTCACCGCCGTGCACCTGGCCGCCGGCCGCCTGGCAGCTGCCGATGGTGCCCCAGTCCACCAGCCCCTGCTCAAAGCCGGGGTTGGTGATCCAGTTTGCGCCGCTCTGCAGCGCATCGGCGCCGTAAAGGCGCTGGGCAGGCTCGGTGCCGCCTTTCAGGGTTTCCGGGTCCGGCTCGCGGTACTCGGTGGGCTCCAGGTTCATATCGTCCACCCAGACCGTCCCCTTGCCCGGCGCCACCCGCAGCCCCACCAGGCATTCGTCAAAGGCTTCGCTGTTGGGCGGGATGTAAAGCTCCAGCCTGACCCACCCATCGGAGCTGCCGGTAACGGCCTTGCCCTGCACCGCGGCGTTGACCGCGGCGCTCTTGCGTTCCGAGCGCAGCCAGATGCCGTCGCCTGTAATATTTTCGTATTTGACCCACGCGGTGAGCAGCATCGGTTCCGATGGGTCCACCTTGCGGGTCGTGGCGGGGTCGATCCAGTTGGTGCTCTGCAGCAACTCCCGCTCTGCGCCGCCCTGCGGGATGCGCACCGAGTAGCTGCCGCTGTGGGCGGTATCTCCGCACACAGCGCCCGGCACGTCGTTCCAGTCGGGCATAAGGCCCCAGTTGTCGGCCTTCTCTTTCGCGGCGTCCACCCGTTCAAACCCCGGGTTGGTCAGATATCCGTCCGGGTAGGCGGGCGCTTTTTCAGACCTTTTCACAAAAAGGTCGTCCACATATACCCTGCCGGCAAGGCCGCTGTCCACGTCCACCACGACCACCAGCAATTCCGCGCCTGCAAGCGCGCTCTGCGGCACCTCCAGCTTCACCTGCTGCCAGCCGGTTCTCGCCTCGGGCGCGGGTGCGTCCAGGATCTGAAGCTCTGTTCCGTCTGCTGCATTGCGCTTCAGTCTCAGGTGGATCTTCCCGGCGTCCTGCGCATTGCGCAGGTAGACCCAGGCGGAAAGCACCGTGGCCTCGTTGGGGTCCTGGGTTCTGGGCAGCACGTTGAATACCGCCCCGCCCCCGGGCTGTCCTTTTTCAAACATCGCGGAGGCGCTGCCCCCATGGGTATAATTTTTATTTGTATTGATTGCGGCGCCGATCAGCCCCCAATGCACCCCGTGGTTCTCATCCGGTTCCTCAAAGCCGGAGTTCTGCACCAGGTTTTCCCCTGCCTGCCCGGGCAGCAGCACGCCGGGCTGCTTGTCCGGCTCGCCCGCAAGGCTGTCGTCCGGCAGGTCGGGGTCCGGATCCGGCAGCGCCTCTTTCACAAACACATCGTCCAGGTATACCCTGCCCGCAAGGCCCTCGGCCGCATCCACCAGCACCACCATGCCGTCGGCGTCGTTCTGGCTGCGGGGCGGAACAGCCGCCTGTACCATCTGCCAGCCGGTCACAGCCTCGGGTGCGGGCAGCGCAATGATCTCCCGGTCCACCGTCGCTTTGGCGGTTTCCGTTCCGGTGCGTTTGAGGCTCAGCCGCACCTTGTCGGCGTCGGCGGCGTTTTCCAGCCGCAGCCAGGCCGAATACACCGTCGCCGCGTTCGCGTCCTGCGTGCCGGGCAAATTATTCCACAGCGCCGCCGCCCCGGTGATCTCCACACACTTTGCGCCGCTGTGCGTTTTGCCGGGGTCGGTCACGACCGATGCGCCGTTCACAATGCCCCAACCGTCCCCGTCCTGCTCAAAGCCCGGGTTCTGCACCGCATTTGCTCCGGGCTGGCCGGTAACCACGGTGCCCGGGGTTTTGTCCTCCCCTTCCTCCGCGGCCTCCGGCAGGCCAAAGCGGGCGTCGTCCACCAGCAGCGCGCCCTGCACCGCCTTGATGTGCAGCAGCGCTTCGCTCACGCCCTCCGCCTGGGGCACCGCCAGGGTGTACTGCCGCCAAACGTCCCCTTCCGGCAGGTCAAATTCCTGGCTCAGGTCGCCTTTTCCCTCTTTCAGCTCCACGCGCAGCTGCAGCCTGCCCGCCCCGCTCTCGCTCTTTGCCCAGACCGACAGGGTCATGGCCTGCTCGCCCGCATAGGTGGGCCGCCCAGCGCCCCACCAGCCGCTGGCCTGAAGGGTCTCACTGCCCGCTTCGAGCCGGACGGCCCTGCCGCTGCGGCCGCCGTCCACCGTGCTATAACTGCTCCACGCATTGTTCCCATCTTCAAAGGCGGGGTTGCGCAGCCAGTTGATGCTTTCGGGCGCTTCGGTATACACAAAGGCGTCGTCGAAACAAACGGCCCCCGCATTGCCCGCCGCCACCTCGAACTTGATCACCTGCTCGGTGCACAGCTCGTTCATGGCCTCGCCCGCAAGCTCCACCCGCTGCCAGCCGGTCTGCGCCTGGGGCCGGGCGGTGCGGTTGTAGGCGCCCGTATCGTCCGTGCCGATCTTCCGCTCCAGCACAATGAGCACCTTGTCTGCGTCGGAGGCGTCCTCCAGGCACACCCACATGCCCGCTTTTACCGGCGCAGCGCGGTCAAACGCGGCGTTGAGCCCGCTGAACGCGTAGGCCGTTCCGGCCTGCCCTGCAGCCACCCTTACGGCTTTTGCGCCGCTGTGGGCAAGGGCCGCATCGGTGACCTCCTGTACCAGATTAGCCCCCCACGCCTCGAACGTATTTTCCGAAAATTCAAACCCTGGGTTGTTGACCAGGTTCACGCCCGCAAGGCCCGTGTCCACCGTGCCTGCGGTCTGGTCCAGCCCGGAGCTTGCCGCGCGGAACGGCCGCGCTCTGCCTTCCGGCGCCTGCTGCACGCCGGGCTCCGCGGGCGCTGGCGCGTCCGTTGGCAGCTCAGTGGGGGGTGTGGGTTCGGGCGCCGCCGCGGGCGATCCCTGGGGTTTTTGCGCCGTACTCACCTCCAGCTCGGGCTCCTTTGCCGGCGCCGGTGCGGCGGTCGGTTCCGCCGCTTCAGGCGGGGCGTTTTCAGGCAGCGGGGCTTCGGCCGGCTGCTCCTGCTGTGCGGCGGGCCCATCCTCCGCCCATACCGCAGCGCCGAACGGCGCGGCGGCCGAACTGCAAAGCATTGCCAGGGCGAGCGCCATACTCAGTGCGTGTTTGAACCAGCTGTGTTGTTTCATAATGTCCTCCATGCCGCCAGAATGACTAATTTTGTGCCGGTTTGTTTAATTCAATTATAGCCTTTCGCCCATTTCTTCGGCTACGCCGCTTATTTGCCAAACATCCTCAAATATTGACCTGGGCTTTGGCAGCCCAGGTCAATTTATCCTTTTATTCCGTTCACGCCCCGCAGCGCGCCGAACGTTTTAACCGCGCAGCGAGCTTACCGCTCAAAAATTGCTCTGCGGCGAAACGCTCACCCGTTTGCCAACGGGGTCGTGGCGTCCAGGATTGCCTTATCCACCGCGCCGCTCATGGATTCCGCCAGGGTGGTCCAGGGCTCGTCCATGGCCCGGTATTCCAGGTTTCCCTCCTTCATCGCCACGCTGCGCGACCAGATCACCTTGGTGGGCAGCTCGCGGATGGCCACAGTGGCCTCGGCCGCCTCCTGCGTAAAGCCCCGGTTCACCAGGTCGTTGATGCTGGTCTGTGCGGCCGAGCCGGCCTCCGGGTCCATGTTGAGCAGGGTATCGTACCGCTCGGCCAGCACCAGCAGAGCGGCCCCCTCAGGATTTTGTGCGCCCTTCATCAGCCACAGATTGTCGTTCAGTGCAGCCTGATACTGCTTGCCGTCCCCATTGGGATAGACCGGCATGGGCACCACGCCGATACCGTCGGTGTCCCACAGCTTGCCGTAATCCACATAGCCCCGGTAATCGTTTGTGTACACAAACGCCGCCTTTCCCGCCAGGAAATCGGCCACCGGGTCGCCCAGCAGCATCAGCTTTTCGCCGTTGTTGCCGATGTTGTATAAAAAGTTCGCCGCATCCTGTACCTTCTGGCTCTTGATGTTGTTCACAAACTGCCCCGCCTGGTATTCAATGTGGGTTTCGCCCGTGCTGCTGAACAGCGCGATGGGGAAATCGCCGGTGTTCACCAGGCCGTATACATCGGTCACCCCGTCGCCGTCGGTGTCCAGGGTGGTTTCCTCCAGGTATTGTTTAAAGGTGTCCCAGGTCCATTCGCCCCGGGCCTGCAGCTCGGCCGGGTCCTCCAGGCCGGTCTGCTCCACCAGGCGTTTGTTGTAGAACATCACGCCCAGATCGTGGCTTTTGCCGGTGATGTTGTAGATCCGGCCGTCCCACTTCATTTCGTCAATGCAGGCCCTGGCGCCGGTTTCATCCCACACGGGATCGTCATAATCCAGATATTCGTCCCAGGGCTGCACCAAATCGCGCATAATCATGGAGGGAAAGCTGGTCGCCTCGCCCACCACGATATCCGGGATCTCGCCCGCCGCCACCAGTTTATAGAGGTTTTCATAATAGTCTCCGCTGGACAGGATTACCTCCACCTCGCCGCCGTAATAATCGATAAATCGGAACCCCTGCCAATCGTACAGCTTTTCCGGCGCGTATTCGCCCCAGCAGTAGATGGTCACTTTTTTGTTTTCCAGTGCTTTTTCCGGCATGCCCGTCACATCAATGGTGCCGTTCACATACTGCCGGTCGCCGGCAGGCCGGGCCGGCTGGCTGCCCGGCTGCGAGGCCGGGGAGGCTGCCGACTGGGAGCCGCAGCCCACAAGCATTGCCGCCGCGAGCGCGGCGCAGAGCGCGCGTTTTAAAACTTTCATTTGTAACACCTTTCTTTTTAAAATAAGCTTTCGGGTCATCCCACAATGCCGGAACGCTCGATGCTCTCCACAAAATAGCGCTGCAGGAACACATACAGCAGCAGCGGGGGCAAAATAGCCAAAAGAACGCCTGCCTGCAGCAGCAGGATGCCCTCGTAAGGGCTGGTGTTCATCTCGTACTCCATGATGTGGCCGATGTGGTCGTACAGGCGGTAAAGCTGGTTCATCACCGTTTTGGAGTTGCTCAAATAGTTCGAGGTATATACGTAATCGTTCCAGTACCACACGATGGAAAACAGCGTGCCGGTGAGAAAGGCCGGGCCTGCGTTCGGCAGCATGATGCGGAAAAACCCGCGCAGCGCTCCGCAGCCGTCGATGTAGGCCGCCTCCTCCAAATCCCGCGGCATCCCCCGGAAAAACTGCCGGAAGATAAAAATAATGAGCCCCGAGCGAATCCCCATACCCAGCGCCGCGGGCAGATAAAAGGCCCAGTTCGTGTTGATCAGGTTCACTGCGGCCTGCTGCCCGGTGGCCAGGTTCCACAGGCTCACCAGCCCCAGCGGGTCAAAATAGCGGAAGTTCATGTAGTTTGGAATGATGACCGTTTGGGGCGGCACCACAATGGTCAAAATGACCATTGCGAAGATCACGCCCCGCCCCCTGAAACGGTACCGGGCAAGCCCATAGCCCACCAGTGAGCAGCTTGCCGCCTGCAGCAGGGTGGAGGCGAGCACCAGCGCCATGGAATTGGGGAACGCCTGCGCGTATTCCAGGTGGACCAGAGCGTTTTTCAGGTTGTCCCAGGTAAAATGCCGCGGGATCAGGATCACCAGTGGGTCGTACAGGTCCTGTGCAGCGCGCACTGCCAGGCTGACCGAATACAGCACCGGGTAAAGGATAATAACGCTCAGGCCGGCCAGCAGCAAAAAGCGGTAAAGGCCGAACGCCGTTCCGCCTGCCCTGCGGAGGGCGGCGCCGCTGCGGTTCGATTTTTTCATGCTCGTCACTCCCCCACATACACGATGCGCTTGTTCATGAACCAGTACACCGCCCCCAGCAGCACCAGCACCACGGCCAGATACATCCATGACAGCCCGGCCGCGTACTCGAACTTCATGTTGGAGGTCTGCTGGTTGATCATGCGGATCACCGGGTTCATGCTGGTGGTGAAATAATCCGCCACCGAATACACCACGTTCATCAGCAGCATGGGCGAGATCAGCGGGAAGGTGATCTTCCAGAAGGCCTCCCAGGCCGTCGCGCCCTCAAGCCGGGCGCATTCATACATGGAATCCGGCACCGTTTGCAGCCCTGCCAGGAACATCAGGATCTGCACCCCGGAACTCCAGACCAGGTTGAAGATATCGTATACCACCGGAATCATAATGTCGATCAGCTTTTGCGGCATGCCCATAGCCACCAGGATCTCATAGCTGCCCACGCCCCGGAACGCGCCGATGGTCTCCTGGCCGGACATGATGGAGGCCGAGAGGTAGTCGGTGCTCAGGATCTCCAGAATGATGCCGCTCACCACGATCACCGTCAGGAAAAAGATGGCCCGGGCCAGGGCTCTGCCCCGGAACTTCTGGTTGAGCAGCAGGCTTACGAACAGGCTGAACACAAGTATAACCGGTACCTGCAGCACCATATCCCGCACGGACTCGGCAATGGTGCGCACATATTCCGGGTCGGCAAACAGCGCAGTGCGAAAATTTTTAAGCCCCACGAACCGGAGCATAATGCCGTCGAGCCCCAGCTGCATGCTGGAAAAGGCATATTGGATGGACTGCAGCATGGGCACCAGGAACATCAACAAAAACCCCAGGATAAAGGGAAGGCAGAACAGAAAGCCGCTCATCGCCCTGCGCTGCGAAAAGCTCAGGCCCCGCCGTTTTTTCATTTACGCCGCCCCCTTTTCCCAAAACCGATACCCCATGGCGGGCACCGAGAAGCCCTCGCCCTGGTAGTCCTGATCGGTATAATTCACCGCCACCGCGGCGCCCGAGGCGAACCGGGTGCGGCAAACGCCCTCGGCCAGCACCTCCCGGTCTGTGATCTGCCGGCCCGCCACCTGTTCCAGCAAGGGCAGATATTCCCGCGCCTGTGCCTCGGCCGTCTTCACTCCGAACTTCCAGCTCAGGCCGGTCAGCCCCGCAAGCCGGGTCCCCTGCAGTTCGAGAAGCTCCTGGTCGGCAAAGGCCCAGTTCAGGGCGCTGCCCGTTTCCAGGCTCCACAGCAGCGCCTGCTGCGGATCCGCCTGCTGGTTCACCGGCGGGGCCGCATACCGCACCAGCCCGCTGAGCGCAATCTGGTAAAAAGGTACCTGCTCGTCCTCAATGGAAAAACCACTGCTGCAGCTGGGCGCGTCCAGCACCAGTTCCGCATTTACCGCTGCGAACAGCAGGCCCCCATGCACGGCCACCCGGCCGCTTTGCCCGGCCGCTCTCAGCGCCCCGGCGGCATATTCTGCGCTTTCCGGCGCGCCCACCGTGCCGTTCTTGTGGTAGTCGCTGTAAGACATGGCGCCAAGGTCCGTAACCGAAACGCCCGCAAGCCCAAGCGCCTGCGCGCTCTCGGCAAAGCTTGCCAGGGCCGCCTTGAGCTGGCCGGGCGCGCGGAGATAAAATGCGCCGCCAAGCTCCGCCCCATAGCTGGCACGCCCATATTCATATTGGGCGGCGGGCTCCTGTGTGAGGCTGCGCGCCGCGCTCTTGTTCACGCTCGCGCCATTGCCGCTGCTGGAAAAGCGCGCGGCCGCCACCCCGCCATACAGCGGTATCCCCCTCTCGGCACAGGTCCTTGCAAGCTGCCGCAGCTGCTTCTCGCCCCCCAGCGCCGCCGCCGGCTGAGCCGCCCCGGCTGCCTTGCCCAGGATCTGCCCCTGTTCCCATTCCAGCAGCTCCAGCGCCATCGGGCCCGCGCCGCGCAGCGTGTCCAGCATCTCACCGGCCCGCTCAAAGCTGGTAAGCGCCCCCGGTTCCTCCCACAGGGGCACTCCCAGGATCCGCGCCTTTTGGGCCACACCGCCGTATACGGTAAGCACCCCTGCCGGGCCGCCGGCCTGCAGGGGCTGCAGGCCGCATTCGTTTTTCAGGTAATCGCGCAGCGCCTCCGCCATGCCCATATAGCCGCTGCCCGGCGTTTTTACCGGGTAAAGCTTCAGCTCCAGATCCTGCAGTACCGAGCGCTCCGGCTCATAAATGGTCTGGGCCACATTCTGGGCGATGGTCTGGCTGGCTTTTTCCCGCAGGGTAAAACTGGCGCAGGCGGTGTTGTAAATGCTGCCGTTTCCCGCGGGGGCTGCGCGCACATTCGCCGCAGCCGCGCCCTGAGAGATGACAGCCAGAAGCCCGTTTGCGTTTTTCTCGATCCCGTAGACCGGCAGTGCGGCCGTCTGCTTTGTAACCGCCAGCGCCGTGCGGATGGCGGCTTTGTCCGCGCCGTAGACCGGTTCATCGTAGCTGCCCTTTTTGCCGTTGTTAAAGCGGATCAGCGCTCCGCAGCCGTCCGGCACCAAAAAGAAGCCCTCGTCCTCTGTGCCTGCCGCTCCCAGCGAGGGGGCAAGCTGCACGTCCTTGAGCCAGATCTCCCCCTCCTCCAGCCCTGCGGCGGGAAGCCGCACGATCAGGTGGTCTTTTTCCAGCAGCACTTCAATGGAAAAGCTCACCCCGGACGCGCTCACCTGCAATTGATAGCCGCCCTGCACCCTGGCATACGTCAGCTTGTTCTGCCCCGCCAGCACGCCCGAATAAAAGGGGGTCTCCTTGCCGAGTGCGGGGTCCAGCAGTGTGCCGGTCACAAGCGAGAGCAGGCGGTTTTTCACCGCGCCCTTCATTGTATCGTCCCTCTCTGCCTCCAGCGGCGCGCTGTTCCACCGGGCGTCCGTCGCCCTGTCCCACAGGCAGAAATTCCCGGTGCCCGGGTCGGCCCACAGCTCCAGCGTGCCTGCGCAAGCCGCTCGCTCATAAACCGGGGGCATCCCTTCGGGGAGCTCCTGCGCCAGCACCGGGCTGCAGAGGGCGGCGGCCGCAAGCAGGCATACAAGCCCGCATAAGATCCGTTTCATCCATGCCCTCCTTACCTTCGGAGCGTCAGCTCATTGTAAACGATCATAAACAAATTGCTCACGTGCTCAAACAGCACCACCGCCATGAACAGCAGGAACAGTACCACTGCAATGCCGCCTATGGTAAGGGCAATGCTGCCGCACACCTTGCCCAGGCTGTATTGGTGCAGGGTCATGAGCACGCTCAGCAAAAGCAGCGCCGACCACCCCAGCGCCGCGGCCTCAATCCATACCAGGAACGCCCCCTCCTGCTGGGTGAGCAAATGGCTGAGCAGCAAAACAATCACTTTTCCCGCCAGATAGGGCAGCAGCGCATAAGCGCTTGCGCAGAACAGCTCCCTCGCGGTGCCCTTGCCGTCCGACAGGGTGCTCACCGCCCAGTTCACCATCACCCACAGCCCATAGGCGAGCACCGTGCCCACCAGAGGGAACAGCAGATTGAACTCCTCCGGGTCTTTTTGGTTGAAGATAAATCCGGTGCCGAACCATCCGATCACCTCCAGCGCCAGCCAGCAGCCCACCACAGCGGCTGCAAACCAGGGCGAGAGCCGCCCCGTCTCCCTGAGCTCGCGCACCCCCTCGCCGGGGTGCAGCATTACCCGCAGATGGCGGGCTGCGGGCTCCAAGCGGCGGCCAAGGCCGAACCAGCGCCGCCGGCTCAAAAACCAGACCGCAGCCCCAGCAAGGGCCGCGCCCGCGAACAGCCACGTAAAATGCCCCCGTACAAATGCCAGGCGCTCGCTTTCGAACACCTGGGAGTACTGCGTTTTGTCCTGTGAGGCCTTTAAATAGCGCAGCGCGCTGTCCGTCTGCCCCTGCGCATACAGGGCCTTGCCCATGCCCAGGCACGCCAGGCGGCTCGCGCCGTCCATGGCCAGCACCTGCTCCCAATAGGGCTGGGCTTTTTCGTATTCGCCCTGGTTATAAAGCTCCACGGCATTTTGCAGCGCCGTGCCGTAAGCCGTGCGCACGAAACGGGTCACTGTGGCGTTTTTTCGGTCCAGCACATAGATCGCCGCACCCTGGCTCTCAATGGCGGCCGGGTCCTGAAAGACCCCAAGCTGCTGGCCCTTGCCGCCGAATACGCCCAGCAGCACGCCGTTCCCGTCGTATTGGAACACCCGCCCCTTTGCCGCGTCCAGCACATTCAGGTAACCCGTATCGCTGATGTCCAGATCGACCATCTGGGTGGTGTTCGCCAGCCCCGGAACCCACTGTTCCTGTGGGATGTCATCGCCGAACAGCAGCCCCCGGCCGTCCCACAGGCCCTTGCCGGAAGGGTTCAGCCGCCGCACCCGGGTGGATTCAGACAAGGCGCTCTGCGAACAGGTATAGATGAAGTTTTCGCCGTCAATGTCAAAGCTGGTATATGCCACCGGGATAAACCGGCTCATGGCATTCTGCTGCTCCTCGCTGAGGATCTGCTTCCAGCTTTGGTCCAGCAGCATATCCAGCGTCATTTCCACTTCGTTGGGGCCGTAAAAGCCCAAAAACTCTCCCGCCGCGGAAAAGAGCACTGCGCCGGAATATTGGCCCTCCACCAGTGCGTACAGGTTCCCGGCTGAATCCGCCAGCAGGCGCGTCACCCGGAACGGGATGGTGCGGTCGTACAGGGGGCTGTCCGGCTGGGTAAAGGTCTGCAAAAGCTTTCCCTGCGCACTGAACCGGTAAACCTTCAGCGCGCCCGCATCCGACACATAAATGCCCCGCTCGCACACATACAGCCCCAACGGCTGCTGCAGCTGCATGGGCTGGCCGCCCTCGCTGTAAAAAAGCTGTTCCCTCGCCCCGGAAAGCGCCTGGTCGGCAACGATCAGCCGGCTGTTGCCCCCGTCCAGGATGTACAGCTCGCCCTCAAAAAAGCACAGATCCGAGGGCTCGGCCATTGCAAGGCCCGTGAGCTGTTCGCCGCCCGCCTCGCTGCGGGGCGCATACAGAACAGGCGCCGCCTGTTCTTTGCCCTGCTGGTCGTAGGTGTAGCCCCGGTAGGGCGCGGCCGCCGCCCCGGGCGAAGCCGCCGCCAGCAGGCAGGCGGTCAGGGCCAGCGCGGCCAATCTGCGTTTCATGCCCATCACTCCTTGATCCCTGAGGTGGCCATGGTTTCCAGCACATTGCGCTGGGTGAACATGAACACCAGAATGGGCGGCAGCATCAGCACCACCGCCGCGGCCGCCGCAACACCCGCCCGGGCCATTCCGCCGCCCGAGATCTGTTTCAGGACCGTGGGCAGGGCTTTGAACTGCTCTTCATACACATAGCGGTTGCCGGCGTCGCTCCACAGGCTTTGAAAGCCGAAGATGATCAGGGTGAGCCAGGCCGGCTTCACAATGGGCATCACCACGCGGCGAAAGATGGTAAACACTCCTGCCCCGTCAATGCGGGCGGCCTCCAGCATGCTTTTGGGGATCATCTGCACCATGAACTGCCGCATCAGAAACAGCCCCAGCGGGGTCGCCATCACCGGCAGAATCACTGCCCAGTAGGTGTTCATCAGGTTTGCCCGGGCAATGATCACATATTGCGATACCGTGAGCACCGTCACGTTGAACAGCAGCGCCTGCACCACGATCCCGTTAAACAGCTTTGCGCCGGGGAAGTCGCCGAACGCCAGGGCATAAGCCGCCATCGACGCCACCAGCACGTACCCCGCCGTGCCCGCCGCCGCCACAAACACGCTGTTGAAAACATACCGGCTGAAGGGCACCCAAAGGTTTCCGGTGAGCTGGAAAAGCTTGCGGTAATTTTCAAAGGTCGGGTTGTGCACCAGCAGCCTGGGCGGGAATGCGAACAGCTCCTCCATGGGCTTGACCGACTGGAGGATGGAATACGCGAAAGGCAGCAGCATCAAAAAGCTGGTGCCGGCCAGGATCAAAAACACCACCAGGGTCCCCGCCCTGGAGCGGTTGGCATGCAGGCCTGTGCCCGCTTTAAAAAAGTGTTTCAACCGTATCCCTCCTCACTCGGTAAACCGGCGCAGCACCCTGCGGATTATGGCATTGAAGGCGATCATCAACAGGAACAGGAACACCGAGATCGCAAAGGCGTAGCCCATCTCGTTGCGCACGGTGCCCACCTCCAGCATGTGGGTGATCAGGGTGGTGGCCGCATAGTCGGTGGCAATGCCGCCCGCCCCGGCCGCGCTCAGCAGCGCGGTACCCACCTCGCCCGCGGCAAAGGCTGCGCCGATCTGCATGACCGCGCCAAACAAAAGCTGCGGCCCCATGTTGGGCAGGGTAATGCGCCAGAATTCCTGCAGCCGGTTGGATACCCCGTCGATCGCCGCCGCCTCATACTGCTGCCGGTCAATGCCCTGAAAGCCCGCCAGGAACGACAGAAAGGCCGCCCCAAGGCTCATCCACAGCTGCACGCCGATCACGATCCAAAGCACATAGTCCGGGTCGTTCAGCCATTGCACCGGTTCCCGCAGCAGGCCCAGCTGCATCAAAAAGCTGTTCACCAGGCCGTATTGATCGCCGCTGAAGATGAACGCCCACACCGTGAACACCGCGCTGGACATGGCCGGGATATACAGCAAAAATGTAAAGATCGTGCGCAGCCAGGGGGTGAGCTCGTTTACCAGCCACGCAAAAAACAGGCAGATCACATAGCTCAGGGGGCCGGTAAACAGCGCGTACAGCAGGGTGTTTTTCACCGCGATCAAAAACACGCTGTCGTCAAAAAACATCCGCACGTAGTTTTGCAGGCCCACAAAGTCCGGGAACTGCACCATATTGAAATCCGAAAAGCTCAGCGCCACCGAGGTGCCGATCGGGATCAGGAAAAAGCAGGTGAACAGGATCGCAAAGGGGGCCAGCAGAAAATAGTATTCTTTGTTGCGGCGCACGCTGGCCCACAATTCACCAAGAGCCGCCCTGGAAAAGCGTTTTCGCATTTTCATCCGCCGTTCCCCTTCCCCGGGCTTTTTTCAGCACCGTATTCGGCCCATTTGCGTTCCAGCTCCCGGTCCACCTCGTCCATATATCTGCCCAGCATCTCGCGGGGGTTTTCCCCATTCAGCACCACCTGGCGGAACGCGTTGTTCAGGTTGCGCTGGGTGTAATAGCTGCCCGGGGGCTGCGGGTTCTCGCGCACCGCGGCGCGCTGCTGCTCCAGCAGGGCCAGCTCGTCGGCCAGCCAGGGCAGTTTTTCCAGCGCCCCGGTATTTGCGGCGGGGTAGCGCCCTGCCGCGCCCTGTACCGCTTCGCTGCGCCTGCCGAACTCGGCCTGCGTGTCCGCGCCGGCAAACCAGCGCAAAAAGCTCCAGGCCTCCTCCGGCCGGGCGGTGCCTGCCAGAATATAGCCACCCCAGCCCCCGCCTGAGAGCACCTGCCGGTCCAGCGTGCCGTCCGGCTGCAGGGTACCCGGCACCGGGGCCATCGCCCACAGGCCCGCGATCTCGGGCGCGGCCACCACCAGCCGGTTATATTCGGTATAATCCGCAATGGCCAGGGGCATTTCCCCGCTGCAGAAACGGTTGTAAAAATCATACGAGAGCGGGAGCCCATAATCCGAAAACAGCCGGGTGTAGCGGGTAAAGGTCTCCACGGCCCGGTTATCCTTCAGCGCTGTGGAGCGCCGGTCTGCCGCATAGTAGCCGCCGCCTTGCTGGAACAGCAGCGTGGCAAAGGTCTGGTCGGACGAGGGCACGCCCACCTGCATATTCTTGCGCTGGATCACGGGGATCGCCCCGTACAGCTCCTCCCAGATCCCGGGCACCGAAAGCCCCAGCTCCTGTAAAATATCGGTTCGGTAAAACAGCATGGGGAACTGCTGGGTAAAGGGGACCCCATAGGTAGCCCCGTCGTATTCGTAGGGCACGAACGACTCACCCTGGCACTGGGCTTTCAGCGCGTCGAATCCGGGCAGGCCGTCCAGCGCCAGCAGCGCGCCCCGCATGGCCAGGTTGGCGGGCTCGGTGCTGGCGGCATACAGCATCACGTCCGGGCCCCGGCCCGCCATGATCGCCTCGGTAATGCCCTGCTGGTTCATCGCGCCTGCCTGGGCGGCGTTCAGCTTTACTGTAATGCCGGTCTCGGGCGTAAAGCGCTCGTTCACCAGCTGCTGTGCGATCTGCAGCTGGTCGCGGCCCATGCCCACCCAGGCCTCGATCTGCGCAGGTTCAGAGGCATCGCTCACGGTGTCGTAATCGTGAAAGAAGGAATACCACAGCCCCTTGAGCGAAAATGCGGCGTTCTGCAAAAAGCCTGCCTTTTCCACGGTGCGCTCTGCGCCGGGCACATCCAGCAGCAGATAATCCAGCTCCAGCGGCTGCTGGGTGAGGGTGTTCAGCCACACGGCCATGTTGTCCAGGTTCGATTTGTAATTTGCCAGCCGCAGCGGAATGGTGTCCGGCTGCTGTATAAAAGAGCCCAGCTGCTGGCACAGGGTGTTCAGGGTGGTGAGCTCGTCCCCCTGCCTCTGGCCCGAGAGCTGCTCCAGCGCGCTCTTTTGTTCCAGCAGGTCCTGCTGCCCGGCGCGCAGCGCCTCCATCAGGCCGGGAATGAGCTCATCCAGCGCGTAATCGCGGTTTTTATCCGGGTTTACACCGGTGACCATCACGATCTGGCGGTAGGCCTCGTTCAGCCCGCTCATGGCGCCGCGCAGCTGCTCCACCGCGCCCGCCAGCGGGCCCGGCACCACCTCAAGGCGCAGGGTGTGTTCCCCCGCTTTCAGCGGCAAAAGCACCTCTTGCCCCCCGGCCTGTGCCAGGGTTACGAGCTGCCAGTCCTGCGAGTAAGGAAAAACGATGTCCTCTGCCTCCGCGCAGGGAACGGCCCCGTCCACATACAGCCTCCGGTTGGACGAGAGCCCCCCTTTTATGTTCTGCCGCCCCTTGATGCGCAGCGCGTACACTCCGTTTTCGGGCACCTGCACCCGCCATTCCATCCACTGCCCGGCCTGGCACCAGTTTTCGCCTCCGGCGATATTCAGCACAAGGCGCCCCGGGTCGGCGGGCTGCACCCCCGGCCCGGTGCGGTCATACTGCGCGCCCAGCGTGCTGGCCGACACCGCGCAGACCGCCTCGGCCTGCACCGTGATGGGCTGCCGCGCCGCCGCAAAGCCCGACTTCTCGCCCGCGTAAGGCGCCGCCGGCTGCCAGGGCACCAGCTCAAGACGTTCCAGCTCCAGGTCCGTGCGCTTGCCCTTCAGGGTAAGCGTCACCCGCCCTGCCGGCAGCTCCGCCAGCCACGGCCCGTTGGCTGTGCCCGCCCGGCCAAGCAGCTTGTAATTGCTGAAGTCCGCCGGGGTATAGGCGCCCCGGATCTCGTTGCCCTGCGCATCCTGCAGGGCCGCCCCAACCAGCAGGGGCCGCTCCAGGGTGACGCCGCTCAGGCTCAAAACGCCCTCCGCGTGCCCCACCTGCAGATCAAACTCGATAAAATCGCTGCGCGACTCGAAAGCCCGGTACGAAACGCCCACCGCATAAGTACCCGGCTGCGTGATCTCAAACGAGTATTCCAGCCCGTCGTTCCCCGCCCAAAGCAGGGGCAGCTGCCCCTGCTTTGGCAGAATGCCGCCGGCAGCGGCCGGCAGCGGCTCCTGCTGGGCATGGGCGGGCAGCCCGCCCGCCAAAAGCGCCAGGCAGGCGGCGCATACCGCCGCACGCCTCCACAGTTTTCCCATCCTGGCTTCCTTTCCAGGCCCCGGCTCACAGGCTTTGCTGGTTGCACCGCTCGATCAGCCGGTCCATGATATCGTTGTTCAAAACATTGTCGCTCAAAAGGGTGATCATGCGCAGGGGCAGGCTGTCGACCCGCTGCGCCGCCGCCTCGCTCTCGTCAAAGATGGGCAGCTCCAGCATGTTTTCCTTGCCGCAGTTTTGCAGGATGCGCCGGATCTCCCCGAACATCTCCCGCCCCGCCTGGGTCTGCCGCAGCTGCCCGATGGTGGACCAGCCCGTGATCTCCTGGCGTTTGGGATGCAGCGGCCTTACCCGCACCGCCGCCTCGCACCGGATGTCCCGGCTGGAGGCCGCCAGCTGGATGCGGTACTCGCCCTCCGGAACATACCAGTCGCCCAGCTCCACATCATAGTAGCTGAACGCCCGCTTTTCCAGCTGAAACGCAAGCCGCCTGCTCTCGCCCGGCTGCAAAAACACCTTTGCGAACTCGCGCAGCTCCCGCGCGGGGCGCAGCACCTGGCCGGGCGGCGGGGCAACATAAAGCTGCACCGTTTCCGCGCCCGCCCGGCCGCCTGTATTCTCCACCGTAAGCTGTACCGTCAGGGTGTCCGCATCGGTAATTTCGCCCGCGCTGAGCTCCAGCTCCTTATAAGCAAAGCGGGTATACGAAAGGCCGTGTCCAAAACAGAACAGCGGTTCCACGCCCTTGGTGTCGTAATAGCGGTAACCCACAAACACCTCTTCCTGGTATTTCACCTTTCCGCCATAGCCCGGGTAGTTCAGGTAGGCCGGGGTGTTGCACAGCTCTTTGGGGAAGGTGAGGGGCAGCTTGCCGCTGGGGCACACGCTGCCGTACAGAATGTTCGCCAGCGCGCCCCCCATGGCCTGCCCTGCCAAAAAGCATTCCACAACGCCTTTTACCTGCCCAAGCCAGGGCATAGCGACCGGCGAGCCGTTGCACAGCACCACGACCGTGTTCTTTTGCACCCCCGCCACCTGCTCCACCAGCTCCCGGTGATAAGCAGGCAGCTCAATGCCGCTGCGGTCCTTTCCTTCCGCCTCCACCCCGGCGGGCAGGCCCACGAACACCAGCGCCGCGTCCGCCTGCCGCGCAAGCCCGCACGCCTCGCGCAAAAGCGCCGCGTGCTCGGCGGGCTGCAAGCTGTGGCCCCTGCCGTAGCTCACCCTGCCCTGCGCCCGCTTTCGGATCTCCTCCAGCGGCACGTCCCACCGGGTTGGGTTCACAAGGGCGCTGCCGTCCATCTGGAACCGGGGCTCGGTGGCAAACTCCCCCAAAACGGCGATGTTTGCCCCGGGCGCCAGGGGCAGGATGTCCCCTTCGTTCTTCAGCAGAACAATGCACTGCTCCGCCAGGCTCCGCACAAAGGCATGGTGCTCCGGTTCGCTCCAGCCCGCCCCGGGCTCCCGGTTTTGCATGCTGCGCAGCACAGCCCGCAGGATGCGGCGGCACGCCTCGTCCACCTCGCGCTCGGTGACCGTGCCCTGCGCCAGGGCGGCGCGGATGCGTTCTTCGCCCACCCCGTGGCTGCAGGGCATTTCCAGATCGAGCCCTGCGGCCAGTGCTTTGCCCCGGTCGTTCACACCGTTCCAGTCGGACATCACGAACCCGTCAAATCCCCATTCCTGGCGCAGAATGCGGGTCAGCAGCTCATAATTTTCCGAGCAGTAGTCCCCGTTCACCTTGTTCAGGGCCGCCATCACCGCCCAGGGCTTCGCCTGTTTGATGGGGGTCTCGAACGCGGCCAGATAAATTTCGCGCAGGGTGCGCTCATCGATGACCGCGTCGATGTATTCCCGCTCGGCCTCCTGGTTGTTGGCCGCAAAGTGCTTGATGCAGGTGCCCACCCCGGTGGACTGTACCCCCTCGATGTAGGCCGCCGCCATCTGGCCGGTCAGGCAGGGATCCTCGGAATAGTACTCAAAGTTGCGGCCGCACAGCGGGGTGCGCACAATGTTGATGGCCGGTCCCAGCAGAATGTCCACCCCGCTGGCCTTTGCCTCCGTCCCCAGGTGCCTTCCCGCCTCGCGGATCAGGCCGCGGTCCCACGAGGCCGCCATGCCCGGCCCGGACACATACGCCACTGCGGGCTCGCTTTTGTTCCAGCCCATATGGTCGGAAATGCCGGTCTGTTTGCGCAGCCCATAAGGGCCGTCCGCCACCTCCATCGGCTCGATCCCCAGCCGCGGAAAGGGCTGGGTGACCCAAAAATTTTTACCGGTCAGCAGCGACAGCTTCTCGTCCATCGAGAGCTGGGCCGCCAGCTTTGCCGCTTGATCCTCCATGCATGCACTCTCCTTGCCGCCCGGCTCACACCAGCCGGAACGTCTGTTTTTTCAGGGTATGCTCGTCCGAAGAAAGGCCGGCCATCACCTCAAAGCGCCCCGGCTCCGAGGCAAAGCGCCCCTGCGCGTCGTAAAAACGCAGCATGGGCTCGGTGATCACAAACTCCACGCGCCGGCTCTCTTTGGGGGCAAGCTCCGCCTTCTGGATCCCCTTGAGCTCCATCACCGGGCGGGAAATGCTGGCACAGCAGTCCCGCAGGTAAAGCTGCACCGTTTCGCGGGCGGGCAGGCTGCCCAGGTTGGTCAGCTCCAGGCTCGCGGTAATGCTGCCCTGCGCCGGCAGCTCGTGTGCGCTCAGGCACAGCTCGCCGCACCGGCATTCGGCATAGCCCAGGCCGTGCCCAAAGGGGTAGAGCGGTCGGTTGGGCCCGTCAAGATATTTGGACTGGAAGTGTTCGCCGCTGCCCTCCACATAGGGGCGGCCGGTGGGCAGCGCATTGTAATAAAGGGGGATCTGCCCGGTATGGCGGGGGAAGGTCATGGTCAGCTTGCCGCTGGGCACCTCGTCGCCCACCAAAAGATCGGCCAGCGCCGCCCCTGCCTCGCTTCCCAGGGCCCAGCCCTCCAAAATGGCGTCCATGTGCTCGTCGTACCAGTCCAGCAGCAGCGGGCGGCCGTTCAGCAGCACCAGCACCGTGGGCTTTTTCTCTTCCAGCACAGCCCGTGCCAGTTCCGTCTGGCACGGGGGGACCTCAATGTTCATGCGGCTGCAGGCCTCGCCGCTCATCACGCTGCTCTCGCCCAGGGCCAGCACCACCACGTCGGCCCTGCGGGCAGCCTGCCGGGCGCGCTCAATGCCGCCGGGCAGCGCCTCTTCCACCCCGCTGCCCGGTTCGGTGAGAAGCCGCAGCCCCTTGGCACGCAGCCCCTGTGCCAACGTGACCGTCTCCTGCCTGCGGGTGCTGAAGGACCAGCAGCCGCACAGATCCGTACTGTCCGCAAAGGGGCCGATCACCGCCGCCGTTCCGCCCTTCTGCAGCGGCAGAACGCCGTTGTTTTTCAGCAAAACGGCCGAGCGCACTGCAAGTTCCCTGCTCTGCGCGCGCGCCTGCGGGGCAAAGACCCTGGTCGGGATCTCCTTCTCGCGCAAAAAGCGGTAGGGGTCGTCCATAATGCCCAATTTGTATTTTGCGGTCAGGATGCGCCGCACCGCGTCGTCCACCATGCGCGCCTTTGCTGTGTCCTCGGCAATGAGCCGCGGCAGGCAGCGGCGGAAATAGTTCGTGGTCATTTCAATGTCCAGGGTGGCGGCCAGTGCCTTTGTGGCCGCCTCGGCCTCGTCCTCGGCCACCCCGTGTTCCAGCAGCTCCATCACAGCCGCATAGTCCGAGATCACAAGCCCTTCAAAGCCCAGTTCTCCCCGCAAAAGGTCCTTCACCAACGGCCGGTTTGCCACCGCCGGGACCCCGTTCACCACATTGAACCCGGTCATGACCGAGCCGGCCCCCGCCTCGATCCCCGCCTTAAAGGGGGGCAGATATAAATTCCGCAGTGCGGTCTCGCTGAACTCGGTGGTATTGTAATCGCGGCCGGCCTCGGCCGCCGCATAGCCCAGATAGTGCTTGAGGCAGGCCAGCAGCCCGCCGCCATCCGCGGGATCCTGCAGCCCCTCCACCAGGGCTTTTGCCACCTGCGCCCCCCACCACGGGTCCTCGCCCGCTGTTTCCGCCGCCCGGCCCCAGCGGGGGTCGTGAGGAATATCCACCATGGGCGAGTAGGCGCACATAATGCCGCAGCAGGCCGCCTCCTGCGCCGCGGTGTGGGCGGCGGCACGGATGCGCTGTTCGTCGAAAGAGCAGGACCAGGCCAGAGGGATGGGAAAAACCGTTTCAAAGCCATGGATCACGTCCTGGCAGAACAGCAGCGGGATGCCCAGGCGGCTCTCCTGCACCGCCAAGGTCTGGAACCGGCGCACGCGCCCCGCCAGCTCGCCCGGCTCCCCCACCTGGATCATGGAACCAAGGCGCCCTTTGCGGATCAGCTCTTCCACCGGCTCGTGTACCCTGGTGCTGCCCACCGCTGTGATGTCGGCTCCCACCGACTGGCTCATCTGCCCCAGCTTTTCCTCCAGGGTCATTTGGGCCAGCAGCTCTTCCACCGCCTCGGGAATGCTCTGCCCCGGCTTGCGGCAGGTCTTGTAAGGCTGGCTGCTCATTGCTTTTCGCCCTCTCTTTTCCGTTTTGTCAGCATCGCTCCCGCCGCAAGCGCCAGCGCTGCCGCCGCTCCCGCCCCGATCCATCCCCAGGGCGGGCCGCTCTGCTCTTCCGCGGGCTGCCCCGCGGGTGCTTCCGGCTTCTGCTGCCCGGCAGCGGCAGGCAGCGGCGCGCCGGAAAGCTGCACCGCGTCCAGCTCGATCTCACCGTTCTCGGTGTAAAGGCTGAAGTCCGCGCCTGCGGCAAGCGCCGCGCTGATGGGCAGCACCGTAAACTGCTGCGCCGCGGGCAGCTCCACGCTGTACTTTTCCTGGTCCACCAGCATCACCAGCTTGGCCCCACCGCTGCTGCGGTAGGTCACGCTGAGCACCTCGCCGCCCCGGCTGCCCCGGTACTGCACGGCATTTTCAGGCCCGCTGATCCCGGTAACATACGCCCCATTCCGGGCGTTTTCGCCGCTCTGTGCCCGGGCCGTGCCGCAAAGCTCCGCATATTCTGCCTCCATGGCCTCCAGCATGCGCACCCAGTCTATCTCCAGGCTTCCTTCCCCCTCCAGCCTCAGGTCCAGATCGTACCCCTCGACCACCGAGATCAAAATGCCCCGTTCCGTGTAATCGGCGCTGGCGGGCAGCTCGGCCGTGCGCTTCAATTTTCCGCCCACGTACAGGCCCACCAGGACCGGCTGTTCCGCTTTGTAGCGCAGCGCCAGCTGCTGGGCCGCCAGGCATTTGGAAAAACTCAGGCCGCTCTGCGCGCCCGAAAGCCGCACCGCCATGCCGCCCTCGGCCATCGCGTCCTCAATGACCTCAGCCTGACCCGACCTGCCCGCCTCTTCGGCCTGCACCAGCTCGCGGCTGGGATATTGCAGCGCCCAGTCCAGCACGGTGGGCGGGGTGCCTTCTTCTTTATACAGGTTATAACCGAAATACAGGATGCCGCGCACCTGCGGGTAGTTCGCCCCATAAAATTCCGCCATGGCGCGCACCGCCCTTCGCTTGGCGGCCAAATCCTGCACAAGGCCCGCGGTCTGGTTCGGCCGCTCGCCGCCATTGTATTCCAGGGTGTGGAAGCCGCACTCCACCACGATGGGCTTATCGCCGTACTGGCGCACAAAGGTATCCATTGAAACGCGCAGCCGTTCAGCATTGATGAGGGTGGCGTCGTCGTCCTGTGCGGTGGGGACCCGGCCGCCTTTGGGGTAGCTGTAGTTGTTGATAAAATATCCGTCGGCTCCCGCCCCCGCGTAGCTGGGGATCTCATAGGTATTGTCCCACCCATAGAACAGGCTCAGAAACATCTTTGCGTCGGCAAAACCGCCCCCGGCCGCCGCCTGCCGCATCAGCCGCACCAGCTCCGCCGCATAGGCAGCCTGGTTCTGCTTGGATTTCTGCGAGTTCACTCCCCCCAGGTTCGCCTGCACGGTTCCATCGTCCACCGGCATGTTCAGCGCAAAATAGGCCACCTGCCCTTGGCGCTGCGGCGCGCTCACGTAGTCGATCAGCGCGCGGTGCTGCTCTACCACCTTTGCGGCGTCCTCGGCTGTGAACGCAAAGCTGCGGGCGTCGTACGCCTCGATGCGCACCACGATTTTCATTTCCAGCCGGGCCAGCTCGCTGAACAGGTGATCCTTATACCGGCTGCTGCCCGCGTCGTCAAAGCTTTCCAGCCCATACACGGTGATGGTATTGATGTGGTATTGGCTCTTCATCCGTTCCAGTTCCCGGGTGAGCCATCCCTCGGTGTCGTCGGTGCGCTCCAGCACGAAGGTGGCGCCGTTCCAAAATTCGTCCGTGCTTTTTTCCTCCGCGTAAGGGGTCACCACACCCACATCCTCCCCCGCCGCGCCCACCGGCAGGCATACCGCCGCCGCAAGCGCCAGGGCAAGGAGCCAAAAACAGCTTTTCCGCTTCATCTTTCTTCCTCCTGTTTTTCGGGGTAAACCAGGGTCCAGTCCATCACGGCGGGGGGGTCCCCCTCCTCTTTGTACAGGTTGTAGCCAAAATATAAAAAGCCCTCGTATTCCGGCACGGTCTCATAGTAGCGGAGCGTGGCCTCAATGGCGCGCCGCTTGGCCGCGCGGTCCTTCACCAGCCCTGCCGTCTGGCTGGGCCAGCGGCCCCCGTTGTATTCCAGCGTATGGAAGCCAAACTCCACCACAAGGGGCATCCCGGGGTACTGCTCCTGAAAACGCTCCACCGCCCTTTGCAGCCGGGGCTGGTTGATGAGCGCTTCGTCCGGGCAGGGGAGCGCGGGCGCCTGCCCGTCGGCGGCCGGGTAACTGTAATTGTTTACAAAGTATCCGTCCGCCCCGGCCTCGGCGTAGCCCGGCACATGGTAGGTGCCATCCCAGCCGTAAAATACGCTCAGGTACAGCCGGGCGCTCTGAAAGCCGCGGCGGTGGGTTTCCATGCGCACCGCCGAAACAAACGCGCTGGCGTATTCCTTCTGGCGCTCACGGCTCAGGGGGGTGTTTACGCCGCCCAGCCGCGCGGTGACCGCGCCGTCATCCACCGGCATGTTCAACGCAAAATACGCCACCTGCCCCCGGTGCTGGGGCAGGCAGACAAAATCCAGCAGCGCCCTGTACCGCTCCAGGATCAGCGGGATATCCTGCCGGGAAAAAGAAAAATCGGGGCCATACTCCTCGATGCGCACCACGGCCTGCATGTTCAGCCGAGCCAATTCCCGAAACACCTCCCCCCACTGGGCGGGGATCTGTTCCAGACCGTAAAAATTGACCGTGTTGAACCCGGCCTGGTGCATCTGCTCCAAAAGCCGGGCAAGCTGTTCATGCGGGCACGAAGCGCCTTCCAACGCGAGGGTGGCCCCGTATCTCATCTGTTTTTTATGCTGCTGGTTTCTCAAGTTCATTGCGCGCCTCCGCCAAAAGCTTCGGGCATTTTTGCCACAATTCGCCCGTTCTCTGAGCCAATTATAGTAAAATGCGCAATTCGCTTCTATGCCGATTTATGCCTGTTTCTCCTCAAAAATTGACTTTTGATACTGCGTGGGGGAAAGGCCGGTGCTCTCTTTGAACACCCTGTTAAAGGTTTTGATGCTGGCAAAGCCCGCGGCCTCGGCAATCTCGGTCATATTTTTATTGCGCTGTGCCAGCAGCTGCTGCACCTTTCCGATACGGTATTCGTTCAGGTACGCCATAAACGTCACATCGGTAAAGCGCTTGAAAAAGCGGGCGAAATAGCTGGGCGTAAAGCCCAATTCACGGGCCGCGTCTTCCAGGTCGATGGGCCGGCTGTAGTTGCGTTCCACAAACAAAAACGCTTTTTCCAGGTTTGCCAGCATGCTGGCCTGGGCGTTCTTTTCCAGGGTGTTTTTTTGTGTGTTGTCCTGTTCGATCTCGGTGCCCAGCAGGACCGTAAGATCGTAGATGCGCGCCCGGATGCTCAGGTTGCGGCCAAAACGCTCGGAGTCGTTCAGCCGGATGAGCTCCTCGAAAATAGACCTCACTTGGGCGGCATGCTCCGCGCTCCACTGGGTGCTCACCCGGGCAATGCCCTTGAGCCGTTTTTGGATTTGGCGCTTTTCCTCGCCGTCCTCAAAAAGCTCGGGCGCAAACATCACCACCGCGCGCACATGGTCGTGGGTTTGAAAGTAAAAGTGTGTATCGCCGCTCACAACCACCGCCACGTCGCCTTTATTCAGTTCATAAAGCGTATCGTTGATGACCATGCGCGCACTGCCCCTGAGCACATACACAAGCTCCGTTTCTTTGTGCCAATGGCTGGGCACAAGCGAACCCTCCGCGTCATAAAACAAAACATAGGGGATCGCTTTTTCGGTCTGGTTTAACTGAAACGGAGTCTTCATTCCGCGCACCTCGCCTTGTCGCTTTGTGTCAAATTTCGTCATTTACCGGTTTTTATCCTAGCATGTTTGCGTGCCCCGCGCAAGGTGTGGGCCGGGCCCTGTAAAATTTTACATACTGCCTTGGCTTTGCTCCCTAAGCCGTGTGTCGGCAGCAGCGATGCGGTCAGCCCAAAAAGCCCTGCCCCCCATCCTGGGGGCAGGGCCCTGGCGCTTTATTTGTTTTATTCGTTGGTGCCGAACTCGCTCAGGTTCAGCGCGGCGTTGTGCTGCTCGGCCCAGGTGATGGCCCACGGCGAGGTGAACAGCAGCAGCTTGTTGCCCTTCAGGTCCTCGATGCGTTTGGTGTCGCTGGTCAGGTCCAGGGTCTTGGGGTCCAGGTCCTCGTTTTCGATCCAGCGGATGTGCTCGTAAGGCAGCTTTTCCAGGCGGATGTCCACATTGTACTCGTTGTTCAGGCGGTATTCCAGCACCTCGAACTGCAGCACGCCCACCACGCCCACAATCACTTCCTCCATGCCGGCGCCCAGCTCGCGGAAGATCTGGATGGCGCCCTCCTGGGCCACCTGCTCCATTCCTTTTACAAACTGCTTGCGCTTCATGGTGTCCACCTGGGTGATGCGGGCAAAATGCTCCGGCGCAAAGGTGGGGATGCCCGCATACTGGATCTTTTCCCTGCCGGTGCACAGGGTATCGCCGATGGAAAAGATGCCCGGGTCAAACAGGCCGATGATGTCGCCCGCGTAGGCCACATCCACCACCGCCCGGTCCTGGGCCATCAGCTGGGTGGACTGGGCGAGCTTGATCTTTTTGCCGCCCTGTACGTGGGTGACCTCCATGCCGCGCTCAAAGCGGCCCGAACAGATGCGCATGAACGCGATCCGATCCCGGTGCGCCTTGTTCATGTTGGCCTGGATCTTGAAAACAAACCCCGAAAAGGTTTCCTGGGCGGGCTCCACCCGGCCTCCCAAGCTCTCGCGGGGCAGGGGCGGGGGCGCCAGGCGCAAAAATTCCTTTAAAAAGGGCTCCACCCCAAAATTCGTGAGCGCCGAACCGAAGAACACCGGGCTCAGCGCCCCGCAGCCGATGGCCTCCAGGTCAAAGTCGTAGCTGGCGCCGTCCAGCAGCTCAATGTCCTCGGTGAGCTTTTCGTGCAGGGGCGCAGTGAGCAGCTCGTCCAGCCGGGCGTCGCCCAGCGCGGCCTCGATCTTGTCCAGGATCTTCACGCCGTTGGCCTTGCCGTCGCTCTGAAACGCCAGGATGTGGCGGCTGTCCCGGTCGAATACGCCCTTGAACTCCTTGCCGCAGCCGATGGGCCAGTTCATGGGGTAGGTGCGGATGCCCAGCACCGTCTCGATCTCCTCCATCAGGTCAAAGGGGTCGCGGGCCTCCCGGTCCATCTTGTTTACAAAGGTAAAAATGGGGATGTGCCGCAGGGTGCACACCTTGAACAGCTTAATGGTCTGCGCCTCCACGCCCTTGGCCGCGTCGATCACCATCACCGCCGCGTCGGCCGCCATCAGGGTGCGGTAGGTATCCTCCGAAAAATCCTGGTGGCCCGGGGTGTCCAGAATGTTCACGCACTTGCCCGCGTATTCAAATTGCAGCACCGAGCTGGTCACCGAGATGCCGCGCTGCTTCTCGATCTCCATCCAGTCGCTCACCGCATGGCGGGCGCTCTGCTTGCCCTTCACGCTGCCCGCCTGCTGGATTGCGCCCCCATACAGCAGCAGCTTTTCGGTGAGCGTGGTCTTGCCCGCGTCCGGGTGGCTGATGATGGCAAAGGTGCGCCGGCGCTGTATCTCCTGCCGTAGATCGGCCATAATTCTTCTTCCTCCTCTATCCTGGCCCCTGGGGCCCCTGGCAAAAATCCATAACACTCTAATATTATACACTGCCGGGCGCTTTGGCAAGAGAAAAGCGCAAAAAAATGGCCTTAAACCCGCGCAAAACCGCCCCGGCAGGCCCTTTTCGGCCCGCCGGGGCGGCATGCGGGGTTTCTTTGGGGCCCGGCCGCTGTGCCGGGCTGTTCCCTGCGCTGTTTCAGGCGTTTTTTCCCATCCGGTAAGCGGCCTGCATGTGGGCGGTGCCCTTCACTTCGCCCTTCTCCCACACGCCCCCCGCGCGCAGGGCGCCCCGTTCCACCGGCCCTTCCAGGCAGTCGGTAAAGCCGCGCAGCCCGTCCATCGTGCGCTCCAGCAGGGCCGGGTCTGTTTCGGCCGCCGTGGCGATGAACCAGAACTCCTTGCCGCTCAGCTCGGTGTACCGGGGCACGGTGCGGTCAATCAGGGTTTTGAGCTGGGCGTCCATGGTATAAAAGTAGACCGGCGTCGCCAGAACAATGCCGTCCGCGTCCGCCATTTTTTGCAGCAGTGCAGCCATGTCGTCCTTTTGCACGCAGGCGTGGGTGGTATTGCACACGCCGCACCCGGTGCAGTAGCCGATCGTTTGATCCCGCAAAAACACCTTCTCACAGCGGTGCCCCGCCTCGGCGGCGCCCCGTATGAACTCGTCGCACAAAAGATCCGAGTTGCCTCCCCGGCGCGGGCTGGCTGACAGGACCAATATCCTTTTTCCCATTGCGTTTTCTCCTTTTCCTGAGGGCGCGCAAAGCGCCCCTGTTTTCGTCCTGCCTCCAGCCTACACCCTGGAGTGCGCTCCAAGTCAAGCATTTTTTTCTCAAACCCCCGGCGCCTGCAAAAAAAGTGCCCGGCGGGGCTTTTCCCGCCGGGCAAGGGGGCGCTGCGCCCCTATTTTTTGTGGTTGAGCTTCCAGTCCTTCCAGGCCAGGTACCCCCCAACGGCCACCATGGCCACGCCTGCAAGCAGCGCCGCGGTGGGCACCAGCAGCATCGCGCTCTGCATTGCCCCAAAGGGCGATCCGCCCTCCGGAAGCGGCGAAAAGCCGGCGGGAACCTGGGCGCTTGCGCGGAAAAAGCCCCCCAACATGGCCCGGCCCACCAAGCCGAACGCCACCGCCCCGGCGCCGTACGCCATCAGCACATACCCGCCCTTGCGCCAGTGCTTTTTTACCATGCGGGCGCCCTTGTCCAGCGGGTCCTGCGGGTCCGGCCGGCTGGGGAGCGGCGCCTCGCCCAAAAGGCGGCTCACGGTGGTACCCAGCGCCCCGGCCAGCGTTTTCAGGTTTTCCAGATCCGGCGCGGCCTGGCCGCTCTCCCATTTGTAAATGGTCTGGCGCGAAAGCCCGGTGCGCTCGGCCAGCTGCTCCTGCGAAAGGCCCTTTTCCCTGCGCAGCTCACGAATGGTTTCTCCCAATGTCATTTGTATGCCCTCCTTTTCTGGTTCCAGTATCCCACCGCCGGGCAAAATGCGCCAGAAAGGCCGCTTTGTAAACCTGTAAACTCTGGTTTGCATTTTTAAAAACACGCGTTTTTGGGCGGGGCTCCACCGCCCGCGCCCTTACTTTTTCAGCACAAAACAGGGCAGCGGCGCGGTGGGCGCCCAGTTGGCAAACTCGCATACCAGCAGGGTATACTCCGCCGGGGGCAGCCCCCGGAAATATTCCAGCAGGGCCCGCTTTTCCCCGCTGCCGTTGGGCCCGCCGCTGTACAGGCAGGCGGCCAGCACCCCGCCCGGCTTCAGTGCTTCCAGCGCGGCCTCCACCGCCGGCAGGCTGCTTTGGGGCACGGTGAACAGCGCGTGATCCGCGCCCGGCAGGTAGCCGAAGTTGAACACCACACAGTCGGCGCTGCCCCTGTGCACCAGCTGCCCCAGGCGGGCGTGATCCGCCCGTACCGCCCGGCCCACCTTTGCTAGGCCCGCGGCTGCCAGCCGGGCGTTGGTGGCGTCCACCGCTTTTTGCTGCACGTCCAGCGCCAGCACCCGCCCCCCGGGCCCGGCCAGGCGGCACAAAAACTCGGTGTCGTTTCCGTTGCCGCAGGTGGCGTCCACAAAAAAGCCCCCCACAGCCAGGGTGCGCTCCAAAAAAGCGTGGGTCAGGCCCACGGCGGTGGGGTGCGCCGCCCGCCTGCGCGCCCAGCAGGCGCCCCGCGGCGCAAAGCCGAACTTTTTCAGCAGCGCCCGCGCCGCCGCGTTTCCGGGGGCCGGGGCGGTGTGAAGGCTCCCGGTTCCATAGCCGCCGGTGGCGCGCAGCACCTCTTTTAAAAGGTAGCTGCCGTAGCCTTTGCGGCGCCATTCGGGCAGCACGCTCAGTTCCAGCAGCTCTGTACCGCCGCCCTCTGCGCGGCACACACAGCCGCCCACAGCCAGCGCTTCCTTATATAAAACAAAGCGTGTCAGGCCGTTTTCCTGCCGCTGCTCCACCCGCATCCGGTTGCCCCCTTTGCTGAAATGTGGTATGGTAATAGCATCCGGCAAAAACCGCCGGGATACATGTATTATACAAGGTTTTCACAGTTTTTTCACCCCGCCATGAAAGGTTTTTCACGATTGAACGGTATACTAGCCTCAGAACAAAAGCACAGGGCCTGTAAACGGGGGCGCAGCGGCGCCCCGGGCCCCTTCGCATAGAGAAAGGATGACAAAGCATGGAAAACAAGTGGGAATACGATTATTCCGGCCTGTATCACAACGGCTATACCCCGGCTCCCGGCCCCTATCAGCCCCTTCCCCCCGAAATGGGCGAGCAGGGCCCCCTGGGCCCCGAACCGCCCCGCAAGAAAAAAGGCAGGGGCAAAAAGATCGTCTCCGGGGCGCTGGCTCTGGTTCTGGTTGCAGGTGTGAGCTTCGGCGGCGGCTACGCGGGCTTTAAGGCGGCCAGCGCCGGCCAGACCGACCGCATCGTGTACCAGGCTCCCACCTCCACCCCGGCCTCCGGCACCGGCACCACCGCCGCCAACCTGGTGGGCGTGATCAACGCCGTGAACCCCAGCGTGGTGGCGGTCACCACCGAGCAGATGGTCACCAGCAACTTCTGGGGTGGCCAGCAGGTGGTCAGCGGCGCGGGCAGCGGCGTGATCTTTACCGCCGACGGCTACATCATCACAAACAACCACGTGATCGAGGGCGCCCAGCAGATCAAGGTCAAGCTCTCGGACGACACCGAATACACCGCCAAGCTCATCGGCACAGACAGCCAGAGCGACATCGCAGTGCTGAAGATTGATGCCACCGGCCTGACCCCCGCGGTGCTGGGCGATTCCGACAGCGTGCAGGTGGGCGAATTGTCCATCGCGGTGGGCAACCCCCTGGGCACCCTCAGCAACACCGCCACCGACGGCATCATTTCCGGCCTGGACCGCGAGGTCACCGTGCAGGGCAACACCATGCGCCTCATGCAGACCAGCGCGGCCGTGAGCCCCGGCAACTCCGGCGGCGGCCTGTTTAATGCAAACGGCGAGCTGGTCGGCATCGTGAACGCCAAATCCACCGGCGAGTACGCCGAGGGCCTGGGCTTCGCCATTCCCATCAACACCGCAAAACAGGTGGCGCAGGACCTGATTGAAAACGGCTACGTGACCGGCCGGCCCGCCCTGGGCATCACGGTCATCTCCATCTCGGACGCGCAGACCGCCATGCAGTACGGCGTGAGCAGTTTTGGTGTGTACGTGCAAAGCGTTACCAGCGGCTCGGGGGCCGACAAGGCGGGCATGAAGGTGGGCGACCGCATCGTCAGCGTGGGCAGCCAGCTGGTCGAGAGCACCAGCGACGTGACCAACGCCCTGAAAGACCTCAACGCGGGCGACGTGGTGGAGGTCCAGGTAGACCGCAGCCGCGAGCTCATGACCCTGAACATTACCCTGGGCGAGCGCACCCAGGCCTGACCCTTTTTCCCATAAACCGCGGGGCTGCTGCAAACAGAAGGTTTTGCAGCAGCCCCTTTTTGTGTGCCCCGCCGGGCAAAAAGCAGCGCTCCCCCGTGCCCTTTCTGAGGCCCGGCAGCCAAAAAATAACGGCCGGCAAAGCCTGTACTTTCAGGCTTCGCCGGCCGTTGTGCGCTGCATGGGGCCCCTGGCAGCCCGCGCGGCCGCTCACAGCTTTTTCAGCAGAATCGTTTTGGCAAGATCCTCTTTGAGCTGCGAAACAACCTCGGAATGCCTTGCCGTATATTCCCGTTTCAGGTGGTCCAGCACGAACATCTGGCTGATCAGCCCGGTGATGCGGCCGCCGTTTATAATCTCTTCTTTTGCCGAAGTCTGCAAAACAATGTCCGAAATTTTTGCCAGTTGGGAGTTGCGGTAGCTGGTGATGGAGATGATCTTTACCCCGCGAAGCTTTGCCGCGGCGGCCGCCTCACAGGTGTCTTTTGTATTGCCGGTGAGCGAAAACACCACCAGCGCATTGTCCGCAGACATGGCCGAGGCGGTAAGCATCTGCATGTGCCCCTCCTCGATCGCCTGGGAGGATTTTCCCATGCGCAGAAAACTGTTTTCGCCCATGCGGGCGGCAATCCCGCTCACAGAAATGCCAAAAAAGTAAATATGCCGCCGCTGTTCGATGATATCCACGGCCTGCTCGATCTGTGCGGGCGAGATCAGCGAGGCCGTGTTGTGAATGATCTCTGCAAATTCATTTTCCAGCGCAGAGCCCAGGGCATCGGTTCGTTCGTTTTCCTTGGCGGAAATTTTTGCGATGCATATTTTCAGGTCGATCAGCTTTTTGATGCCCAGCTTGTTGCAAAAGCGGATCACGCTTCCCTCGGAAACCTTGGCGCCCTCTGCAATGTCCGCCAGGGTCATGTTGGTGACGCCCTCTTTTTCGCGCAAAATGTACGACGCCACTTTTTTATCCGCATTGGTATACTGCGGGTAGTTGGCCTCGATGACGTGAAAGATGTTGTCCATTTGCTGCCTCCCTGCAAGTCTATGTTCAAGTATGATGAATCAGCCCGCGGTATCGCTTTACGGTCGTGGGAGCGGTGGAACAGAACAGACGGCCAGCCACAGAAAAAGGGCGGCAGGTACAGCTGGTCAAGCGAGGTGTCTTGAGAAAAAATAGCAATTACTTCCTCCTAAATATAATACATCCCGGCGCAGGATTTCAAGTGCCCGGCCAAGGATTTGCAAAAAGAGTGAAAGCCGGCCCCGCAAAAGGAATTGCACAATTCTATGATCCTAGTCTTAAATTTTTTGTAATTTATCCAAAAAACTATTTACAATCGACAAAAAAAGTGGTAGTGTAAGCATGAAAGAAGCAAAACTTCTTTTTTAATCAAAAAATGGAGTGTTACTCAATATGGAAAAGAGCGAACTGCTGCGCAAGCTGTCCCACGGCCTGATCGTCTCCTGCCAGGCGCTGCCTGGGGAGCCTTTGTACCGGCCGCAGGGCGGGGTGATGGCGCTGATGGCGAAGGCGGCGTGCCAGGCAGGTGCCGTGGGGATACGGGCAAACGGCGTGCAGGACATCCGGGACATCATGCGCGAGGTGCCGCTGCCGGTCATCGGGATCATAAAAAAAGATTACGCCGGCAGCAGCGTATACATCACCCCCACGCTGGCCGAGGTGGACGCGCTGGTGGAAACAGGCTGCGACATCATTGCGCTGGATTTTACCCGCAGCCTCAGGCCCCACGGCGAGAGCGCAAAGGAATTTTTGGAGCAGGTAAAACGCAGATACCCTCATCAGCCCATCATGGCCGATTGCTCTTCCCTGCAGGACGCGCTCACGGCGCAAAGCGCCGGAGCGGATTTTGTGGGCACCACCCTGAACGGGTATGTGCGGGGGGACCCCCCCATGGCCGGGCCGAACTTCGAGCTGGTCGGCCGCATCGCGGCGCAGGTGCAGGTGCCCGTGATCGCCGAGGGGCGCATCCAGGAGCCCTGGCAGGCCCGCAGAATGCTGGAGCTGGGTGCCACGGCGGTGGTGGTGGGGGCCGCCATCACCCGCCCTCTGGAAATCGCGAGGCATTTCGTAAACGAAATAAGGCTCCCCTGCGGCGGCTGACCGCGGCCCCCTAAACCCTTTGAAAAGCTGGCAAGCTTGAATACAACACATTTATTAAGGAGGACAAAAAAATGAAAACAAGGCTTCTCAGTGTGATCCTGGCAACGTCTTTTGCGCTTTCCCTGGCCGGTTGTGCGGGCGGGGGCGGCTCGCCCGCGCCCGGCAGCGGCGGCAGCGCACCGGCCCAAAGCGCCGGCGAGCTGGTGATCTATACCCCCAACCCGGATGCGGAAATCCAAACCGTGATCCCGGCCTTTGAACAGGCCACCGGCATCAAGGTGATCGTTCAGTCTATGGCCACCGGCGACGTGCTGGCCCGGCTGGACGCGGAAAAGGAAAATCCGCAGGCGGACGTGAACTGGGGCGCGGTGAACTACAACTTCTACATGCAAAAGCCCGACCTCTACATGGAATATGTTTCGCCAAACGATAAAAACCTCCCGAAGCAGTTCCAAAACACCACCGGCAACTACACAAATTCCAAGCTGTCCGGCAGCGGCGCCATGCTCCTGAACCTGGATGTTTTTAAAGAGCTTGGGCTCGACCCCGATGAATTTACCGGCTACAAAGACCTTCTCCGCCCCGAGCTGAAAGGCCGCATCGTTATGGCCGACCCCACCATCGCATCCAGCGCCTGGGCCGAGCTCACCAACATGCTCCTGGTAATGGGCGACGAACCCTACGACGAAAAGGCCTGGCAGTTTGTGGAGGCCTACGCAGGCCAGGCAACCATCTCCTCCGGCGCGATCGACCGGCAGACGGCGGACGGTGAATACGCGGTGTGCGTGACCTACGAGGGTGCCTGCGTGGCCCTGCTGGACGACGGCGCAACCAACCTGAAGCTGGTTTATCCCGAGGAAGGCGCCGTCTGGCTGCCGTCCGGCGTCGCCATTGTGGACAACTGCAAAAACTCCGAAAACGCCAAAAAGTTTGTGGACTTTTTGATCTCGGAAGAAGGCCAGAATTGCTACGCGCAGACCTCGATCCGCCCGATTCTGGACGGCGTGCAGAACACCAGCCCCAACATCCCCCCCTTCTCTGAGCTGAACGTGGCCATTGAGGACATTGAATACTGCAGCAGCATGAAGGCCGAGTGGCTTGCACGCTGGACCGACCTGGTCACCCAGTGACCGCCGGCCCTCCATGATGCTTCACAGGATGGAGAACAAACATGAGTGTTACAATCGGGATCAAAAACGCGGTGAAGCGTTACGGAGAGAACACTGTGATCAAAAATCTTTCGCTGGACATCAAGGAGAGTGAATTTTTCACTCTCCTTGGTCCTTCGGGCTGCGGCAAAACCACGCTGCTGCGAATGATCGCGGGGTTCAACTCCATTGAAGGCGGAGATTTCTTTTTCGGCGATCGGCGGGTGAACGACATGGACCCCGCCAAGCGCAACATTGGCATGGTGTTCCAGAACTATGCGATCTTTCCCAACATGACCGTGCGGGAAAATGTGGAGTTCGGCCTGAAAAACCGAAAGATCGACAAAAAGCAGCGCGAAGAGGAAACCGAAAAATTCCTCAGGCTGATGCAGATTGAAGAATACCGCGACCGCCGGCCGGACCGGCTGTCCGGCGGGCAGCAGCAGCGCGTTGCGCTGGCGCGGGCGCTGGTCATCCAGCCGGATGTCCTTTTAATGGACGAGCCCCTCTCCAACCTGGACGCCAAGCTGCGGGTTGAAATGCGCACGGTGATCAAGGAGATTCAAAACCGCATCGGCATTACCACCGTATACGTCACCCACGACCAGGAAGAGGCCATGGCGGTATCCGACCGCATTGCGGTCATGAACGGCGGCGTGATCCAGCAGGTCGGGGCGCCCCGGGCGCTGTATCAGCGGCCCCGCAACATTTTTGTGGCCACCTTCATTGGCAGGACCAATATACTGGACGCCCAGCTGCACCAGGAGGGCGGGCGCTACAGCCTGGCGTTCGGCGGCGGCTACACCGTGGAGGCGCCGCACATCCGCCCGGGCACAGCGCCGCAGCCGGTCAAGGTGTCGGTGCGGCCGGAAGAATTTGTGCTGCACCCGCATCCCGGCGGCGCAGGCTTGCCCGCCTGTGTGGACGACAGCATTTTCCTGGGCCTGAACACCCACTACTTCGCGCATTTGGAAAGCGGCGAGAAGGTCGAGATCGTGGAGGAATCCGAGATCGGAAAAGTGATCGAAAAGGGCACGGCGATCCGCCTGGAGGTAAAAAAGCAAAAGATCAATGTCTTTTCGCAGGGCGGTGAAACTTCGCTGATGGAAGAGGAAGGCGGGGTGGCGCCATGAAAAGGGCAATGGGCGGAAAAGCCGCCGGCAGCAGGCGCGATGTCTGGCTGCTGATCTCCATCGTCATCCTGTGCCTTTATGCGCTGTTTTTGATCTATCCGTTGTTTATGGTGCTGCGCAACGCGGTGGTGAGCGAGAGCGGCGCGTTTACCCTTTCCCATTTTGTCAAATTCTTCTCCAAGCGGTACTACATTTCCACCATGGCAAACTCCTTCGCCCTCAGCGTGAGCGTAACGGCCTTTTCGCTGCTCCTCGGCCTGCCGCTGGCCTATTTTTATAATCTGTACGAGATCAAGGGCGCGCGGGTTTTGCAGATCTTCATTATTTTGTGCAGCATGTCGGCGCCGTTTGTGGGCGCGTATTCCTGGATTTTGCTGCTGGGGCGCAACGGGGTGATCACCAATCTGTTCAAAAACCTTCTGGGCGTCACCATTCCCAGCATCTACGGGTTCCACGGCATTGTGCTTGTGCTCTGTTCGCAGATGTTCCCGCTGGTGTTTTTGTATGTGTCCGGCGCGCTGCGCAATGTGGACAACACCCTTCTGGAAGCCAGCGAAAACATGGGCTGCAGCGGGGCCAAGCGCTTTTTCACGGTGGTCATTCCCCTATGCGCGCCTTCGGTCATTGCGGCAATGCTGATGGTCTTTATGCGCGCCTTTGCGGATTTTGGAACGCCCATGTTCATCGGCGAGGGCTACCGCACCTTCCCGGTGGAGCTGTACAACTCGTTTATCAGCGAAACAGGCGGCGACACGCATTTTGCGGCAGCCTTGGCGGTAATTGCGATCGTGATAACGGCCCTGGTCTTTTTGATCCAGCGCTATGTGAACAACCGCTTTCAGTTCACCATGAGCGCCCTGCACCCCATCGAGCGCAGAAAGGCCAAAGGGCTGCACAATGTTCTCATCCACGCCTTCTGTTATCTGGTGGTCCTGTTTGGGTATGCGCCGCAGCTGTATGTGATCTACACCTCGTTCCAAAACACTTCGGGCAAGATCTTTGTGCAGGGCTACTCGCTGAACAGTTACAGGGAGGCGCTGGCGCAGCTTCAAAACGCGATCCCCAACACCTTCCTGATCGGCGGCGTGGCGCTGCTTTTCATCGTGGCGACCTCGGTGCTGGTGGCGTATCTTGTGGTGCGCAGAAACAATTTTGTCAACCGGTTTATTGATACGCTGTCCATGATCCCCTACGTGATCCCCGGCGCGGTGATCGGCATTGCAATGATCATCTCCTTCAACAAAAAGCCGCTGGTCCTGGTGGGCACGGCCGCCATCATGATCATTGCGCTGGTGATCCGCCGCAACGCCTATACCATCCGCTCCTCGGTGGCGATTTTGCAGCAGATCCCCCTCTCTGTGGAAGAGGCGGCCAGCTCGCTGGGCAGCAGCAAGCTCAAGACCTTTTTCCGGGTCACAATGCCCATGATGGGCAACGGCATCATCTCGGGCGCGCTGCTCAGCTGGATCGCCATCATCACCGAGCTGGCCACCGGCATCCTTCTGTACAACTACCGCACCACCACGCTGACCATCGAAATTTTCACCGCGGTGCTGCGCGGCAATTACGGGATCGCCGCGGCAATGGCGTGCATCCTTACCGTGATGACCACCATCTCCCTGCTGCTGTTCATGAAGATCTCCAAAAACAAGGACATCACGTTCTGATGCCCGCGCGGCTTCACCCGCGCCGAACAGACGATCAGGAAGGAACGACAGATGAAAAAAGTGATTCTGGTGTCGCTGGACGCCCTTGCCGGAGGCGAGTACGAGCTGATCCGCCGGCTTCCGGGCTTTTCAAAGCTGCTGGCGCGGGGCGCCTGCTGCACCCAGGAGGAATCGGTTTACCCCACGCTCACCTACCCCTGCCACGCAAGCATGGTAACGGGCTGCACCCCCGGGGTGCATGGCATCGTGAACAACCACGCGTTTCATCCCGGCGCCCGCATTCCCCACTGGAACTTCTACGCCACCCGCCTGAAAAAACCCGCGCTCTGGGATTATGCGAACCGCGCCGGCAAAAAGACCCTGTCCATGTCCTGGCCGGTCAGCGCGGGCGGCGCCATCCGCTGGTCCATGCCGGAAATGACCCCGGCAAAGCCCAAAATATGGAACGCCGACAGCTTCCTCAAACAGCTGTGGGTGTTTGCCAAATACGGAACGCCCCTGTTCGCCATCCGAACCCTTTTGGGCCGCCGTGGGCTGCCGAAGGCCTGGTTCCTGGGCAGGCAGCCTCAGCTGGACGAATGTATGCTGGCGGCCTTTTTGCAGGCGCTGGAGCGTTACCCCTTTGATATCGCGCTGCTCCACGTCTACGGAATGGACGACGCCAAGCACCAGCACGGGACCGACAGCCCGCAGGCGCACGCCTTTTTAAAAAAGTACGATGCATTTGTGGAAAAGCTGCTGGAATATGCGGACGCCCAGCGGGAAAAAGGGAACAGCGTTCTGCTGCTGATCACGGGCGACCACTCGCAGCGAAACGCCCACAGCATGATCCACGGAAATTTCCTTCTGGAACAAATGGGCCTGTGCAAGGTGGAAAACGGAAAGCTCGTGTCCTGGAAAGCCTGCGTAGACAGCGGGGATGGAATGGCCTATGTGTATTTGAACCACATCCAGGAGGGGCAGGAGAAAGCGCAGCTTCTGGCCCGGATCCGGGAAAGGTTCCTCTCCCATCCCGGGGTCGCCGCCGTTCTGGAACCCGAAGAATTTATCCCCCTGGGCTGCGACCCGGCCGCCGCCCTGGTGCTGGAAGGCGCGGACGGCTATGGGTTTGCCAAGGGGGCCCTAGCCCCGGGGAACGAGCCCGACCGCGACGGCGTTTCCCATGACGCGCCCCGCGCGCTGCACGGCTACCTGCCCTCGCGCGGGGATTACCGCACCATGCTGCTGGCCTGCGGCGACGGCGTTCGCCACGGGACCATCCCGCGCATGAGCATTATGGACCTTCTGCCCACCATCTGCAAATGGATGGACATCCCGCTGGACGAACACGTGCAGGGGCGGGTGGTTGAAGAACTGTTCTGCGAACCGTGAGCGAAAAAAAGAAAACAGGGCCGCTGCAAAATTTTCTTTTTGCAGCGGCCCTGTTCTTTTTTCGCGGCGGCGCTCAGCCTTCGCCGCCCATAAAGTCCTTCAGATACACGGCGGCGCTGCGGCTCATCTCCCGCGAAAACCCGCTCTCGTATTTGCGTTTTGCAAACGCCTGCACCCAGGCCTCAAACTGGAAGGCCTTCTTCCCCTCCCGTGCCGCCCGCTGTACAAGGGCGGCGCGGTGCTCCTCGTCGGTCTTTTCCTGGTAAACATTCTCGCACACGATGTATTCCGGCGCAAACCGGGCGGGCTTTGGCCGCTCCTGCTGCTGGCGGGTGGGGCGGCCCATCACCAGCATGGCGGCGGGCAGCACGTGGGCAGGCAGGCGCAGCGCGGCGCGCATGGCCTCGCACTGCTCCAGCACGTCCCCAATGTAGCGGCTGCCCAGCCCCAGGCTCCCGGCGGCCGTGACCGCGTTTTGGGCGGCAATGCAGGCGTCGGCCACCGCCAGCAGCGCGTCCCCCGCCCCCGGCCCGCGCACCTTGCAGCCCGCGGCGCGATACACCTGCGGCCAGCGGTGGCAGTCGGCCAAAAACACCAGCACCACCGGCGCGGTGGCAATAAAGGGCTGGTGGTCGCACAGTTCGGCCAGCCGTTCCTTCAGCGCCGGGTCGGTCACGTCCAAAATGGTGTAAAGCTGCTGGCAGCCGGCGGTGGGCGCCTCAAACGCCGCGCCCAGCACCGCCTGCTTTTCCGCCTCGGTCACCGGCTCCTCCGTAAATACCCGCACGCTTTTGCGCGCGGCAAGCCCCCGCAGTATCTCGTTCATCACACTTCGCTTCCTTTCCGCCGGGGCGCCCGCCGCGCCCCCTGCCTTTTATCAGCTTACCACAAGGTGAATTTTTTGAAAAGAGCGCCTCTTCCCCGCTGACAAAACCCGCCGCTTGTGCTATGATAAAAACGCAGTGACCCGCTAGGAAACGTGGCATTTTATGGAATTTTCGTTTTTCCTGTGTTTTCCGCCCGCCGCTGCTTCAAACTGAACAAAGGGGCCCCCGCCGGGCCCCGGGAGAGGAGATCACCCACCATGAAAACGCTCAAACTGCGGGACGGCTTTTACTGGACCGGCATCATCGACGATCAGCTGCGCGTGTTCGACATTGTAATGTACACCGAATTCGGCACCACCTACAACTCCTACGCGCTCACCACCGGCGGCAAGACCGTGCTGTTCGAGACCGCCAAGGTCAAATTTTTCGACGAATACCTGGACAAGCTGCGCCAGGTCATCGATGTGAACTCCATCGATTACCTGGTCATGAGCCACACCGAGCCGGACCACGCGGGCAGCGTGGAAAAGCTGCTGGACTACAGCCCCCAGATGAAGATCCTTGCCACCCCCTGCGCCGTCGGCTTTTTAAAAGAGATCGTGAACCGCGATTTTGTAAGCCTGCCGGTCAAGGACGGCCAGCAGATGAAGATCGGCGAGCGCACCCTGCGCTTTATGGCGGTGCCGAACCTCCACTGGCCCGACACCATGTATACCTTTATCGAGGAGGAGCAGATCCTTGTTACCTGCGATTCCTTCGGCGCGCACTACTGCCTGCCCGAAGTGCTGCGCAGCAAGGTGCAGAACGAGCAGGATTACCAAAAGGCCCTGAAATATTATTTCGACTGCATCATCGGCCCCTTCAAGCCCTTCATGCTGCGGGCGCTGGACCGGGTGGAGCCGCTGGACGTGACCCTGGTGTGCACCGGCCACGGCCCCGTGCTGGACAGCCGCATCCGCGAGACCTTCGCCCAGTACCGCCAGTGGTCCACCGTTAAAAACCCCAACGGCAAAAAGACCGTGATCATCCCCTACGTCAGCGCCTACGGCTACACCGGCCAGTTGGCCGAGGCCATTGCCCAGGGCATCGCCGCCAGCGGCGACGTGGCGGTGCGCCGCTACGACATGGTGGAGGCCGACCCCGCCAAGGTGGAAGAGGAACTGCTGTTTGCCGACGGCTTTCTGCTGGGCACCCCCACCATTGTGGGGCAGGCTTTGCGCCCCATTTGGGAGCTCACGCTGGAAATGTTCCCCGCCACCCACGGCGGCAAGCTGGCGGGCGCCTTCGGCAGCTACGGCTGGAGCGGCGAGGGCGTGCCCAACATCACCGAGCGGCTGCGCCAGCTCAAGCTCAAGGTGGTCGACGGCTTCCGGGTGCGCTTCAAGCCCAGCGAGGCCAACCTGGTGGGCGCCTACGAATACGGCTACCAGTTCGGCTGCCGCCTGCTGGACAAGCCCCTTGCCCCTCCCGAAAAAAAGGGCGGCCGCAAGCTGGTCAAATGCCTTGTGTGCGGCGAAATTTTCGACGCCTCGCTGGATGTTTGCCCGGTGTGCGGCGTGGGCCGCGAAAACTTTGTTCCTGTGGAGGACGCCGCCACCGGCTACCGGCGCGACAGCCAGGAGTACTATCTGATCCTGGGCGGCGGCGCGGCGGCGCTGAACGCGGCCCGGGCCATCCGCGAGCGGGACGCCACCGGCAGCATCGTCATGGTATCGGAAGAGCCGTACGCCCCCTACAACCGGCCCATGCTCACCAAGGCCCTGCTGGCCGGGCTCACCCCCGAACAGCTGGCCATGGAGAGCCCGGAATGGTACCAGGAAAACCGCATCTACCAGGTGCTGGGCAAACGGGCGGAACAGGTGGACCTTGCAAAGCGCGAGGTCACCCTTTCGGGCGGTGAGGTGCTGCAGTTCACAAAGCTGATCTACGCCCTGGGCAGCGAGTGCTTTGTGCCGCCCATGCCCGGCAGCGAGCTGGAGGGCGTGGTGGCCGTGCGCCGCCTGGCGGACGTGCGCAGGGTCGAAGCCCTGATGAAACAGACCAAACACGCCGTGGTCATCGGCGGCGGCGTGCTGGGCCTGGAGGCCGCCTGGGAACTGAAAAAGGCCGGCCTTTCCGTTACCGTGCTGGAGGTCGCTCCCCGCCTGATGCCCCGCCAGCTGGACGAAACCGCCGCCGCCCTGCTCACCGCCGCGGCCGAAAAGGCGGGCATTGCGGTGCGCACCGGCGCAGCGGTAAAGGCCATCCAGGGCAGCGGCCGGGCCGAGGCCGTTGTGCTGGAAAACGGCGAGCGGTTCCAGGCCGGGCTGGTGATCGTGTCCGCCGGGGTGCGGGCAAACACTGCCCTTGCCGGCGCCATGGGCCTGCAAACAGGCCGCGCCGTGCTTGTGAACGAGCGCATGGAAACCAGCGCCCCGGGCGTGTACGCCTGCGGCGACTGCGCCGAATACCAGGGTATGAACCTTGCCAACTGGGCGCAGGCCGTGGACCAGGGCAAGGTGGCCGGCGCCAACGCCGCGGGCGAGGCGCTCGCCTACGCCCCCACCCTGATGGGGCTGACCTTCCAGGGCATGAACACCGCCCTGTTCGCCGCGGGCGACAACGGCTCCAACCCCGCGCTGCTGTACAAAACCCTGGAATTCCGCGACGCGGGCAAGGGCCAGTACCGCAAGTTCTACTTTTTGAACGACCGGCTGTGCGGCGGCATCCTTCTGGGCGACACCGCCGCCATGGCCGCCCTCACCGCCGCGCTGCAAAGCCACGCCACCTACAAGCAGATGCGCGAGAGCGAACTCATGGGCTAAGGCGCTTTCCTCTCGGCAGCCGATCCACGTTAAAACGCCCGGGGCAGACAAATCGTCTGCCCCGGGCGTTCCGTTTGCCCAAACACAAGGCGTGTTTTCGGCTAAAATAGGATACGCTTCATATTATAGCCGAAGTTTAGATTGGCCCTTGCCCGGCAGAAATGTTCTTTGAAAAGCCCGCCTCGTTTTTTACCTGGGGCATGGTCTGTACGCCCAGTGTTGGCCCTCGTGGCACCGGATAAGCGCGCCCTCCGCCGCTAGCCCTGTAAGGATACGGTTTGCCGTAGCCGCTGATACGCCGCACATCCCGCGGACATCCGCATTCCTGATAAACGCATGCGTTTTCAAAAACGCCTCAATCTGCCTGCGGCGGAGCTCCGCTTTCTCCATCGCTGCATCGCTCATTTCATCGCTCACACAGGCCGCATCCATGAGCGATGCTTTGATTGCCGACAGCATGAACTCAATAAATTCTGTGGATTCCCCGGCGTCGTTGGAGGCATTGATGGCTGCATAATACTCCTGCTGCCGGTCGTGAATGATCGATTCCACCGGCAGCCAGGCAAAGGCGGGGTTCCATTTGGAAAGAAGCAGCGTATGCCACAGCCGGCCCACCCGGCCATTTCCGTCGGCAAAGGGGTGGATCAGTTCAAATTCATAGTGGAACACACAGCTGCGGATCAGCATGTGAACCTCGTTGTTCTTCGCCCAATCCAGCAGTTCCATCACCAAGTCCGGAACATACTGGGGCAAGGTGCCGAAATGCAGCACGTGCCCCGCCTGATCCACAACGCCAACGGGCCGGGTGCGGAACATCCCCGCCTCCTCCACCAATCCCCGTGTCATAACGCCATGGGCCGTCAGTAAACTGTCTGTGGAATAGGGGTCCAGCTCGTCCAGCCGCTCATAGATCTCATAAGCATTTTTTACCTCCGCAATGTCTTTCGGGGGCGCAAGAACATGCTTTCCGTTCACAACCGCCGTTACCTGTTCCAAACTAAGCGTGTTTTGCTCAATCGCCAAAGACCCGTGGATCGTGCGGATGCGGTTGGCCCGACGCAGGGTGGGGCTGGCCGAAAACCGATTTGCGGCTGTGAGCCGGCCCACCAGTTCCGCGATCTCCGCAATATCGCCGATCATTGTGTTTGTGATCTGAAAAGGCGGCTTTTTATTTATCATATCACTACCTCGTATGCCGATATGCTTTTAATGGAAGTATACCATGTTTTTGTGGGCCAAACAACACATCGCTCATTTCATCGCTCAACATCGGCGCGCCGCCTCTCCTGAAAATCTGCAAAGCGCCCCCGGAAAAGCAGCAGCTTTTCCGGGGGCGCTTTTTCTCTTTTACTCTATTTCTTCGCTCTCTTCTGCCGCTTTTCGATCTCCTCCAACCCCAATCGAATAAGATCCAAAGTTGCAGCAGAACGGCTTGGGTAACGATTCTCAAAGCGGAAATCGTCAATTCGCTTTAGCAGCTCTTCATCCACAATCACAGTATAGCGCGGTTTTTCAGTTGGCATCACAATCACCCCTATGGTTCATATTATGCATGAGTTCATATATCCTGTCAAGCATGAACAGTTTTCTTTAAGGAGTTGACAGGTTCATACCCTATGAACTATAATAAAATTAAGTTCATGCGTTCATACCCGAAGGGAGAGATAACGAAGATGCCGTTGGAACATAAATGATTAACCTTTGTAGTAACGCCCGAGATGGAACCCGTGATTGATAAAGCAAAGAAAATATTCTATAACTATACTCAATCTGATATGATACGAACCCTTATCATTGCCGGATTGGATTCTCTTGATAATGATGAAGAGTGTCAAGAATCCGTTCACCAGTCAGAAGATTTTTCTACATAACTTTATAATTTATCCAGTGGTTCTTAAAAATTTCATAAAAGGTGGAAACCCAACAATATCAATGTCCAGCCATACACGAAAAAACAGAAGTCTGAAATAGAAAAAGTCCGTGCAGCCTTTCAGGACTATATCCAAAACAGCGGTTACATTGACCTGCTGTGGTCGGATAAGGTGGGCTATGTTTTGCTGCCGCTCAACCCGGAAAGCGAGGATGGGTTCCGGGTTGAATCAGAGCCCGAACTGATCGAAAACGCAGAAATGCTTTGCGAGCGGCTGTTCACCGAGATTTTTTACGACGTGATAAACTTTTCGGGGAAAGGGCATGATACCGACAAGGCCGACGCCGAGGAGCGGGCCGAGGTGCAGCGGCGGCGGCGCCCCTATATCGAGCAGTTTCCGGAATACAAAAGCCTTGCCGAGCCGCTTTATGAATAGCGGTTTTCAGCGGCCGGCGAAGAATACAGCACAACAAAATTGGGAGGTTAACATGAAGATCAGTATGGTAAGAAGGGCCGACGCCCTGGGCAGGGTGGTGCTGCCCGAAGAGATACGGAACGCGCTGGGCATTGCCGAGGGCACCTCGGTGCGCCTTACGCTGGACGGCGGGCGGGTGACGCTGGAAAAGGAAACGCCCCAGTGCGCCCTTTGCGGCTCTACTGAAAACCTGTGCGTGCAGGGAGAAAACGCAGTTTGTGAGAAATGCGTTAACTCAATTGCGAAGATTTAAGCCTTCTGATTTATCCGCAAGAAGTGCCAGAAATGTAATCATCTATGCTTGACAGGATATATGAACTTGTGCATAATATGAACCATAGGGGTGATTATGATGCCAACAACAAAGCCGCATTATACTGTAATCGTAGATGAAGAGCTTTTTAAAAGGATTGAGGATTTTCGCTTTAAAAATCGTTATCCAAGCCGTTCCGCAGCAACTGTAGACCTCATTTTACTGGGTATGAAAGCGATTGAAGAACAACAGAAAAAATCCAAAGGTGAAAGTGATTAGCATATTAGCTTTATTTAAAAATATATAAAATCACCTGTCAACGGAGGGGGGACGCCGCCGGGTCATATGGCCCAGCGGCGTTCCCCCTTTTGTCGGCTTGCACCTTTCCTGAATTGCTTCTCTCCTCCTTCTTTTTCATATTTCACAAGGAGCGGCTTTTTCCTTTGCCCGTTTATTTCCCTCCGCCGTGGCCCATCCTGTGGGTGAGGTGGTAACAAACATGACTTCGATTTGGGGAAACAGTCTTTCCGGCATTGCCCAGGGGCCTTTGCAGCAGGACCTTCAAACCCAGGTGCTGATCATCGGCGCGGGCATGGCCGGCATCCTGCTTGCAGACAGCCTGCGCCAGCGGGGCGTGCCGGTGGTCCTGGTGGACGCGGGCCTGCCCGCCAGCGGCCAGACCTGCCGCACCACGGCCAAGATCACGGCGCAGCACGGCGCGCTTTACAGCACGCTGGAAGAAACGCTGGGCGCGCAGCAGGCGGCCCAGTACGCCGCCGCAAACCGGCAGGCCGTCGAGCGCTATACCCAGCTTGTTCGGCAGCGCGGCATTTCCTGCGGGCTTGTGCGCTGCCCGGCCTTTTTGTATTCGGTGGCGGACGCCGGCGCCATGCAGCGCGAGGCGGCGGCCCAGCAGCGCGCCGGGCTCGGCGCCCGCTTCACCACCGGCACCGAGCTTCCCTTCCCGGTGGCCGGCGCGGTGGAGGTAAAGGGCCAGGCGCGCTTCCATCCGCTCCAGTTTTTAACCGCGCTGGCCCAGCCCCTCACCATTTACAGCCACAGCCGGGTGCTCCGGGTCGAGGGCTGCTGTGCCCAGCTGGAAAACGGCCGCACCATCACCGCCCGTCAGATCGTGTTCGCCTGCCACTACCCCTTTGTGAATGCGCCGGGCTTTTACTTTGCCCGCATGCACCAGGAGCGCAGCTATGTGCTGGCCCTCCAAGGCGCCATGCAGCCCCGGGGCATGTATCTGGGCGTGGACCCGGAAAACGGCTGGTCGCTGCGCACCGCCGGGGAGTTTTTGCTGTTCGGCGGGGCCGGCCACCGCACCGGCGAAAACCGGGCGGGCGGGCGTTACGACGCGCTGCTCCAAAAAGCCCGCGAGCTTTGGCCCGGCTGCACCCCGGCGGCCCGCTGGTCCGCGCAGGACTGCATGACCCTGGACGGAATGCCCTACATCGGCATTTTCGCCCCCTCCCAGCCAAACTGGTACGTTGCCACCGGCTTTGGCAAGTGGGGCATGACCGGCTCCATGGTGGCGGCCATGGTGCTGGCGCCGCTGCTGTGCGGCGAAGCCCCGCCCTTCGGCGGGCTCTTCTCGCCCTCGCGCTTTACGCCCGCGGCCAGTGCCGGCGCCTTTGCGCACGACGCCGCCCATGCGGTGCGCGACCTTTCCCGCCAGTGGTTCGGCGCGGCCCGGGCGGCGGCCGACGCGCTGTCTTTGGGGCACGGCGGCGTGGTGGAGGTGGAAGGCGAAAAGGTGGGCGCTTACCGCGCGCCGGGCGGCGAATTTTATTTTGTTTCCACCCGCTGCCCGCACCTGGGCTGCCAGCTGGAATGGAACCCGGACGAAAAAAGCTGGGATTGCCCCTGCCACGGCTCGCGCTTTGATTTTCGCGGCCAGCTGCTCGACGGCCCCGCCCAGCGCTCCATTCTGCTGGACGGCCCCGTCACCCCTGAATAGCGCCCGCAACGGGCCTAACTTGTTGAATGGTGGCATTGCGGCCACCGCTCATTTTTTACACGCAAACAATTACCAATTTTTCTTGCTTTATAAATTAACCTGCCCAACAAGAAGAGGGGCGCCGCCGGGTCACATAGCCCGGCGGCGCCCCTCTTCTTGGCAAAACCGCTATAAAAACGCTCAAGCAAAAACGGAAAAATTTCACAGAACGGCATTATTTACTTTGGTGCTACATTTGTGTATAATAGTAGCACCAAAGAGAACGGAAGTGATGGAATGACGGGGCTTGAACGTTTGGAACAAATGTTGGAAGAACATGGCGGGATGCTGCAAACCGCACAAGTTACGGCGGCAGGTATCTCAAAGCCAATTTTTTATGATTTTATCAGAGAAAAAAATTTGGAGCGGGCAGCGCATGGCGTCTATGTATCATCGGACGCTTGGGTGGATGCTATGTATCTCATTCACCTGCGTTGTGGTCAGGCTGTTTTTTCCCATGAAACGGCTTTGTTTTTTCATGATCTTACAGACCGCGAGCCTTCCCCTTATTCCGTTACAGTAAAGCGGGGGTATAGTCCCTCACGGCTGAAAGCCGATGGAATTGCGGTCTATACAATCAAACCGGAGTTGCATGAGATCGGCATTACCCATTTGCAAACGCCATTCGGGCACATGGTATCTATTTACAATATGGAGCGTACCATCTGCGACTTGGTCCGCTGCCGAAGCAATATGGAAATTCAAACCATGCAAGGCGCATTAAAACAATATGTCCTTCGGAAGGACAAGAATCTGCGCGTGTTGATCCGCTATGCCGGGCTGTTTCACATTGAAAAGATTTTAAGCCAATACTTGGAGGTACTGCTATGATAAAAGCAATGACTGGAAACCACTAAACCAGCGCCTCAATGGGGTCTAGCTTGGCGGCCTTGTTCGCCGGGTAGTACCCAAAGAACACGCCGATCGCCATGGAAAAGCCCACCGCGCCCAAAATTGTGCCAAAGCTCACCTTTGCGGGCCTAACTCGTTGAATGGTGGCATTGCGGCCCCCAGTTCTCGCAAGAAGCGCCAAGGTATCTGCTTCCTACATTATTTTTACCTTGGTACTCGTAAATAGAGTTCTTTCTGCTTTCCTCAAATTGTAAAAACCGAGAGATAAAAAGAAGGCAGTTCATTTTTGTCTGCCTTCTTTTTATCTCTTCACAGATTTATAAAATTCAACTATACTTTTTTATATCAGCAGTTTACCACACATTTTTGTTGCACATCTTACCAAGTCACATAAGTATAAATTATACGAACCCTCTTATTATTATTCAGCACATCTCCTACTGTAGTAATAATTTCTTCTTTAATACTATCAGTTTTATACCCGTTCACATAATTTAATCTATAATATGTTTCGCTTAATACCGTATATTTTCCGGTAGCATTATCAACCAAGCAGACCTGCGAAGACAAAACATCCACAATATTTGCTCTCGGCTGTATGGATGATTGGGATGTAATTTTCACTGGTGAATTTTCTGCAAACGTTGAAGTACCCAGTATTCCAAAAAGAAAACATATTGATAACAGACACGCTAAAACTTTCTTCATAAAATTCTCCTTAGCATATTATTGTTTTGTTTGTTGATTTTTAATTGATGGTACCATCTAAATTAATTTCAGTCTAATGGTAATTTAATAAAAAGTCAAATTTATTTTGTTGAATATTTTAGTGTATTTTTTTCGTTTTTTATATATTTACGGCACCGATAAGACAAAAAACATATCCAATACAGCAAATCAAAACCACCCTTTCACTCTAAACTTCAACGGAATTTTCAACTTTCTGGCGTCGAATGTGAATGTTTTCAAGCCAAGCTCACGTTTACTAATATAGAAAGCTTTCAAAGAAAAAAGGTGATGATATGCCACCAGGCATTGGGGCGCGTTTTCAATACAACGCCGAAGTACAAGCCATCGTTTCGGCATTTATACAAAACACCGCATACAGCGTGGATCCTTTCATCACTCTTTTAGGGCCGTTTGTTGAATCTTCCGTGCGCCATATTCTCAGGGATCGGGGCGATGTGGAGCAAGCGGTGATCGATGTATTTTTTAAGCTTTGGCGCAGCCGTGCGCGCCTGCCGCAGGATGAAACGATCCTTTATTATATTCTGGCTGTGTCGCGGCGGGTAGCTATCGACCACTATCGAAAAGAAAAGCGCCGCTGCCCGCCCGGGCTTCTTTCAGCGCAAACCCTGACGGATTTGGCTGAACACGAAGCTTCCGCGCCGGATCCCGCTCTGTTCCGGCTGGAATTGGAAGGACTTTTGGAAGGACTTTTTGAAACACTTGAACCGGAGACCCGTGCTCTTTTTCTGGAGTATTATGTAGAAGGCCGCACTGCAAAAGAGCTTGCAGTGCGGCATGGGGTTCGGCTTCCTACTATTTATACACGTCTGCGGCGTGCAAAGATCACACTGCAAAAAAGGAGGGCTTCCTATGATCGACCCTGATATCATTGCTGCCGGTGTGCACACTAAAATAAATCGATACCAAAAAAGAGCAAAAGTTATGCGCTGCGCCGTGGTCGGAACGCTTGCGGCTTGCCTGTGTGCTTTCGCCTTTCTGGAACTAAGCGACATTTTTGGCACAGCCTTACCTGCCGTGGGGCAACGCGGTGCGCAGGCATTGAATGACGCAGGCAGCCCTGTGGGAGCCGCTGTTACCTGCGGCGGTAAAACCTTTACGCTGGAGGGAGCCGCCCAAGACGACTACATGCTTTATCTGCTGCTCACTACCGAGGCTGACACCGAAACCCTGGACTCTTTCAGCTTTATTCTGCGCTCCGCTGCGCTCACACAGCCGCCTGCAAGCTATCTTTCCGCCAACTGCGGGTTTGCCTTTTATCAGGCGGCAGCAGGCGGCCAGCCCGGCAGGATCCTGTTGACTCACATCAAAACCCCTTCCACCGGCAGCTCTGAGCAACTCTCCTTGTGGATCCGCAGTCAAGGCGAAGAAGTCGCTGAACTCCAAAGCCTGACCTTTGGTTTGGAGCAGATCGCCAAGGCGGCAGAAATCACCTTGGATGTGGAATTCACGACCCGAAGCGGAGAAGTATGGAAATTTGAAAAGCTCGTTCTTACTCCCTTTTGTGCCCGGCTCATAAGCACAGCGGATTCGCTGCCCAGCCAATTCACCGAACGTTATCCTTGCGAGATCATCACACAAGACACGACCCTTACAGCCAATGCCCATTGGTTTGCAGATGGAAAGGAAACCGGCCTTATTCTGGAGTGGCAGGCCGCCCTGAGCCCGCAGGAAGTGACCTCTATCGTGCTGAACGGCACCTCCATCTGCTGGCAGTAACCTAATGTCAAGAGCACATCTCATTAAAACCAGCACCGCCCCGGGCCGTAACGGTCCGGGGCGGCGCTGGTTGTGCAATGCCGTTTTATCCGTATTTATTCGTAGCGCAGCGCCTCAATGGGGTCCAGCTTGGCGGCCTTGTTCGCCGGGTAGTACCCAAAGAACACGCCGATCGCCATGG
>ERZ857984.413-NODE-413-length-53991-cov-7.191152_pt1 | contig 53991 bp, 50 predicted proteins | sample MGYA00519914_ERZ857984 | MGnify/ENA primary metagenome ERZ857984 (study PRJEB31778, sample SAMEA3449417) | human gut metagenome | biome: human gut; feature: human-associated habitat; material: faeces | place: United Kingdom | collected 2010/2012 ... | reverse complement strand
TGAATGCGCCGCCGCGCAGGAACGTAGCGCCTGCGGCCTTGACGCGCTCTGCGACACAGCAGATCTGCGCTTCGCTTTCGACGGAGCACGGACCCGCGATGAGCGCAAGGGAACCGTCGCCGATCACCTGACCGGTAGGAAGCTTGATGACCGTATCTTCCGGATGGAACTTACGGTTTGCTTTTTTATACGGCTCCTGCACGCGCTTGACGCTTTCTACAATATCCTGTGCGGCGATGTACTCGCTGTCTACCGCAGCGGTATCGCCGATAAGGCCGAGCACGGTGGAATGTGTGCCGACCCATGTGTTAACACTGACGTCATAACGGTCGGTGAGATTCGAAATGAAGTTTTTGACCTGTTCTTCACTGCGGTTGGCTTTGAGTACGATGATCATGTTTTTTCCCTTACCTTTCTTTTATAGGAGCCGTGCCCCGCTGCCGCTCTCGGCACAAAAAAAGCGAAGCCCATTGGCTCCGCTTGGTTTTATACTGCTCAGAATACTTCAAATTCCTCCGCGCAGAAATTTTCCGCGCGTTTTCAAGCGTTGCCCGGTATATTCACATACGACGAAAAGCACACGGTATAAAATCGTGCGCTAAAATACTTTGTAAATCGTCTTGTGAATAAAACGGACTGCATAGTTTGAACCATCCTATATGTGACTCTTGCTTTGCGATTTGCAGGTTTGCTTTATCTATCCTGCATCGCCGTGTTAAAATCATACCGCCGCGCGGGCGCTTTGTCAAGAGTTTTCTTGCGGTGTCCCGGGAGAAGTTTCTTTTTTGCGTCTTCTTCTGCGGAAGCGCTTCTTTTGAGGCCGCTCCTTTTCGGAGGTATTTCCCGGCTTTTTGCGCTTCGCTTTTTCAATGGGCTCGCCGCGCAGGGCGCAAATGCGCTCTACAACGACAACCGTGGGCGCGCCGGCGTCGACGATGACGTCCGCGCTTGCGAGGTATTTCGGGCGGCGCTCGTTTAAAAGGCGCTCAATCACCGCGCGGCGGTCCGGCGTCTGCAGAAGCGGGCGGCGTTTATCGTTTTTGAGGCGCTCCTGCAAGGCGGCCAGCGGTACGTCGAGATAATAGATGGTACCGCCGCCTTGATGGAAGCCCTCTACGTTCTGCGGCTGCATCAGCGTGCCGCCGCCCGTGGCGATGACGAAACGATTACTTTGTGCAAGCTCCTTTACGGTCTCGGTCTCGAGCGCGCGAAAATGCAGCTCGCCGTATTCTGCGAAAATCTCCTTGACCGTCATGCCGGTCTTCTTTTCTATGTACAAGTCCATATCGACAAATTGCATATCGAGCGCGGCGGCCAAGCGACGGCCGACCGTGGTCTTGCCGCTGCCCATGAAGCCGCTCAAAACGATATTGCCCGATTTTAGGATTTCACCTTTTACTTTTTTGTCCATTTCCCGTTCCCCGTTTCTTTCGGTTCGTTATGCGCGGAAAAGCCGTGCCGTTTCCGCTTCCGCATCGCAGATGAGCTGTTCGATATCGCTGTCCTTAAACGACGCGCCGTACCAGAGCTCGTGCGCGGCGACCGCCTGACAGACGAGCATGCCCATGCCGCCGACAGTTTTGAGTCCGCAGCTTGCGGCAAGCTTTAAAAATTTCGTTTTGCCGGGGTTATAGACGGCGTCGAACGCGGCTTTGCAGCGGGAGAGCACGTCTTCCCCGACAGCACTGACACCGGTTTTGGGGTACATACCGAGACTTGTGGTGTTGAGCACGAGATCGTAGTGCTCGGTTTCCTTTGCGAGCTCGTCATAAGACAGCACGCGGAACACGCCGGTTTTGCTGCGCGTGCGGCAGAGCTCCGCGAGTTCATCGCTGAGCACCTGTGCTTTTTCGAGTGAGCTTTCGCGGCAGACGATATCAAGATGCGGTGCATCGGCCGTGAGCACGGCTTCAAATGCGATGGCACGCGCCGCGCCGCCGCGGCCGAGCAGAAGAAGCTCGCCGTTAAAATCAAGCCCATAGCGCGCAAGGGCCTTTTTGCAGCCGACACCGTCCGTTGTGTAGCCGGTCATTTTGCCGTCTTCGACACGCACGGTGTTGACGGATCCGAAAAGCTTCGCTTTTTCGTCGATACCGTCGAGCAGGGGAATGATGTCGCTTTTGTGGGGGATGGTGATATTGAAGCCGTCGAGCGTGCGCAATGCGGGCAGCGCCTGTGTAAGGGACGGCACATCCAGCACGGAATATTCCGGCTTATGGCCTGTGAGGGAGAAGAGGCGATCATGGATAAACGGCGACATCGTGTGCCCGATGGGGTGCCCGATGACGGCAAAACGGCGAAGCTGCATTTTAAGGCTCTCCTTTAAAAACAGAAAAATTTAGCACGGAATGCGGAATTGCTATTGACAAATAAGCCGTGCATCCATACAATGTATGTGAAGTACACCCCGATTGTATCATGCCTGCGGCGTTTTGTCCATACGGCAGACGGTGCAGTACTTGACAAATACTACACGATAGGAGGAAAATTAAATGGTTCTGGAGAAAGTTATCGATATTATTGCTGAGGAGCTCAGCGTAGATCCCTCCGAGATCACCGAGGATTCCAACCTGGTTGAGGATCTGGACGCAGATTCCCTTGCTGTTGTTGATCTTGTCATGTCCATCGAAGATGCTTTCAACGTAGAAATTCCGGATACGGAAGTTGAAAACCTCAAGACGGTTGGCGAAATCGTTCAGTTCATCGAAGAACATCAGGGTCAGTAATTTTTGCGCTCTGCGTGAAATTTTTCGCCTTGTGCAAAACGATATGAAAACACCGGGAGCGGCTTTCTGGCTGTTCCCGGTGTTTTTTTTGCTGATTTAATTTATTCCGATGGACAGCTGTTTTGTTGGTACTCTGTTTCTGTAAATTAGCTTAAGCTAACTTTTAATTATTTATGTATAAGCATCTTTGGTACAAATTGCACCGAATAGCACAAGGAAAGAAGAAACGAACCTTCTTTTCTGTTTTTTTTAATAAAATCTTAGGCGGCCCGCACAAAGATGGCTGCCGCTCTTGCTTTTCAGGAAAATTCCCTGTATAATAAGAAACAATATGCCCGCTTTGGGCCCGGCGGCACAGTGTTTGCCGCACGAATCGTGAAAGGACTGAATTTCTTGGCGAATCAGAAGAAGATGGTCAACGACATCACTTCCATGGACGTTGACTTTTCCAAATGGTACACCGATATTGTTAAAAAAGCCGAGCTGATGGATTACTCCAGTGTAAAAGGCTGCATGATCATCGAGCCGTACGGCTACGCGATCTGGGAAAACATTCAGCATGAACTGGACGATCGCTTTAAGGCGACGGGTCACCAGAACGTTTACATGCCGCTGTTCATCCCGGAATCCCTCCTGCAGAAGGAAAAAGACCACGTAAAGGGCTTTGCGCCTGAAGTGGCCTGGGTAACGGAAGGCGGCAGCGAGAAGCTGAGTGAGCGCCTGTGCGTACGCCCAACGAGTGAGATTCTCTTCTGCGAGCATTACCAGAAGATCATCAACTCTTACCGCGACCTGCCGAAGCTCTACAACCAGTGGTGCTCCGTTGTGCGCTGGGAGAAAACGACGCGTCCGTTCCTGCGCTCCTCCGAGTTCCTGTGGCAGGAAGGCCACACCATGCACGAAACCGCAGAAGAGGCCATGGAAGAGACCATGCGCATGCTGCACACCTACGAGGAGTTCTACAAGAACGTGCTCGCCATTCCGGCTGTGACCGGCCAGAAGACCGAGAAAGAAAAGTTTGCGGGCGCTGTGGCGACCTACACCATTGAGCCGATGATGCACAACGGCGTTGCTTTGCAGGGCGGCACGAGCCACTACTTCGGCGACGGCTGGGCAAAGAACTTCGGCATTACGTTCACGGGACGCGACAATACCCTGCAGCACCCGTACCAGACCTCCTGGGGCGTTTCCACCCGCATGATCGGCGCCATCATCATGGTACACGGCGACGACAACGGTCTTGTACTGCCGCCGAAGGTCGCGCCGATCCAGCTGGCAATCATCCCGATTGCACAGCATAAGCCCGGCGTGCTCGACAAGGCAAACGCGCTGTATGAATCCCTGAAGACGAAGTTCCGCGTGAAGCTGGACGACACCGACAACTCCCCCGGCTGGAAGTTCAGCCAGTATGAGATGCAGGGCGTGCCGCTGCGTTTGGAGATCGGTCCGAAGGACATTGAGCAGAACCAGTGCGTGCTCGTCCGCCGCGACACGAGAGAGAAGATTTTCGTTTCACTCGATAACCTTGAGGGCGAGATTGAAAAAGCCTTGCAGGCTGTGCATGACGGTCTTTATGAGCGTGCGCTGAAGAACCTTGAAGAGAAGACCTTCACGGCGACGACGTATGAGGAGTTCCTCGACATTGCGGAGAACAAGCCCGGCTTCATCAAGGCCATGTGGTGCGGCGACAGCGCGTGCGAGGACAAGCTGAAGGACGCGACCGGTGGCGTGAAGTCCCGTTGCATTCCGTTTAAGGAAGAGCACCTCTCTGATGTTTGCGTTTGCTGCGGCAAGCCGGCAAAGCACATGGTCTACTGGGGCAGACAGTACTGATTTTTCTGCTTTGCGTAGCGCTATATCAAATCGGCATACGTGTTTTACACGGTTTTAACTGTGTTTTTATAAGCAGAATGTTGTAAGAATACTTTAGGGTACACCGTATTTTTTGCGGTGTGCCACTTTTTTTGCTCTTTTTTATGAAATGCACGGCTGATTTTTGGACGCGCAGGCAACAAAGCAAAAGTTTTTATGCAAATGATACAAGCAACATTAAAAAAGCTTGTGCAAATCCGCTTTTTTCACAAAAAGGGCTTTACATTTGCTCTGGAATGGTCTAAAATACAAGCAGAAATAAATCGTTAGGAGTCCGTATGGACTTCGGCGTAAATTTAGGAGGAGAATTCCAATGGCAAATGTAAGAGTTGGTTTTATCGGCTGCGGCGGTATCGCAAACGGCAAGCACTTCCCGGGCATGGCCCAGCAGGAAGGCGTAGATATGTGCGCATTCTGCGACCTCATTCTTGAGAGAGCAGAAAAGGCCGCTAAAGAGTACGGCACCCCGGACGCTAAGGTTTACACCGATTATCATGAGCTTCTGGCAGACCCGACGATCGACGCTGTTCACGTTCTGACCCCGAACGTTGCACACTGCGAGATCACCGTTGCTGCTCTTGAGGCTGGCAAGCACGTTCTGTGCGAGAAGCCGATGGCTGCTACCCCGGCTGACGCTAAGAAGATGCTTGAAGCAAGAGACAGAACCGGCAAGATGCTGACGATCGGCTATCAGTATCGTCACTTCCCGGAGAACCAGGTTGCTAAGAAGGTTGTCGATTCCGGCGTTCTTGGCGATGTTTACTATGCAGAGGCTACATACCTCCGCCGCCGTGGCGTTCCAACCTGGGGCGTATTCACGGATAAGGCAAAGCAGGGCGGCGGTCCGCTGATCGATATCGGTACGCATGCTCTTGACCTCACGCTGTTCCTCATGAACAACTACGATGTTGACTATGTTTGCGGCACTTCCTTCGAGAAGCTCGGCCACACGCTCGATGCTAAGCATCAGGGTCAGGTCAACTACCGCGGTGAGTTCGATACCTGGAACAACGAGACCTACGACGTTGAAGACTCCGCTGTTGGCTTCATCAAGATGAAGAACGGCGCTACGATTGTTCTGCGCGCTGCTTGGGCTATCAACATGGCTGAAGACTACGCTGCAAACGGCGCAGCTTACACGATGCTGGCCGGTACCGAGGGCGGCCTCGATACGAAGGAAGGCCGTGTCCGTCTGAACCACGTTGTTGCTGAGTATCCGACCATTTCTTGGGTTGGCGACAAGGTCGGAGGTTACATCCCGGGCTTCTCTCAGGGTCCGGCACCGAAGTCCAAGGAAGCTGAGATCTGGGTCAAGGCTCTGAAGGGCGAAGGCGAGCTGTTTGTTACGGCTGATCAGGCTTATGTCGTCACGAGAATCCTCGATGCGATCTATGAGTCCAACAGAACCGGCAAGCCTGTTTACTTCGACTAATTTTAATCAGTACATTTTGTGTGCGGCGGCATTTCGTGTCGCCGCACATTTTTTGAGGCGGAGTTTCCGCAAACGTTATAATTTTCAGAAAGGTGGTTTTTCCCATGGAAAATATCAATGTCCAGGTTTATTCCCTGGTTTCCGAGCCGATTAGCCCGATTGAGAAGCTGAAGACCATTGCAAAGCTTGGTTTTGCAGGCGCAGAGTTCACTGCAGACTTCACGGAAGTTCCGGTTGAAGAAATGAAGAAGGTTCTCGCAGAGAACAATTTGAAGGTCGATTCCGCTCACGTCGGTCTGGATCAGATTGAAGGCGTTCTCCCCTACTTTGCAGAGTTGGGCGCAAAGCTTGTCATCTGCCCGGCAACGAACTTTTGCAACAAGGCAGAAGCTGAAGAAGTTGCAGCAGAACTCAACCGCCTCGGCAACATTGCGAAGCAGTACGGCATCAAGATCGGCTACCACAACCACACCGACGAGTTCTATGTGGACGAGGGCAAGTATCTTTATGACTGGCTCATCGATGCATGTGACCCGGAAGTTACGGCTTTCCAGCTTGACTGCGGCTGGTGCAGCGCAGCAGGCGTAAACCCGGTAGACTTCATCAACAGCCACGCAGGCCGCATTGCAAGCATCCACATTAAGGAAAACGGCGGCGTTATCGGCGCAAACAAGCCGCAGTCCCGCCACGACACCCCCCCGCGCTTCAAGTTTGAGAAAGACGCTGACGGCAAGCCGATCTTCCCGCCGGAGTTCCTCAAGATGAAGGAAGAGCACGACAAGCTGAACGTGCCGCAGGGCCAGGGCATTGTGGACTGGAAGGCTGTTAAGGCAGCTGCCGACGCACAGTGCGACAACGTCATTTACGTTGTTGAGCGTGAAGCCAGCTACAACGACCCGCAGGATCGCGTAGCTTGCCTTGCTGAAGACATTGCATGGCTGAAGGCTAACCTGTAATTTAATTTAATGCAAAATGAGCCGAGCACAGAGGTTGTGTTCGGCTTTTTTGTTGCGCAAAAAAAGAAGCTTGCGGGGAACATAGCGTAGCGACACTAAAAATTTCGCCCGCCTTTTCAAAGGCAGAGGGGACTTGGGGCAGCGCCCCAAGTCCCCTCAAGTTTTCTCGAAGAAAGTTTAAATCAAAGCTTTTATTCGTTCGCTTTCACAGGCAAATGCGAAGCGCTTAGTGCTGGATCTGCTGCTCTTCCTCGTCATCGTTATGGCTCCACGGCGAGGGGGCCAATTTTTTATGCAGCGCAACAAGCTCATGGTCGTAATTATGTCTGACCTCACACTTTTTGTCGAAAATCATGGTCGCTTCGTCGTCTGCGGTGCAAGCCGGCCACTCCGGCAAATCTTCGCTGGACGGTTTGCCGTCACGCGCGAAGTTGAGCCACGCGTCGCACATCTGCTTTTCGAGCAAGTCGGTCACGCCGGGCTCGTTATACGCGGCGACGAGGCTCGTGTTATGGAACACAAACGGGATCTCGCTGCAATGCCATGCGATATGCCCACCGTCATACGGGAAGGTGTAGGTCATCATATACGAATACGTGCCGCTTTCCGGGTGCTGTGCTTTTTTCAAGATGAAATCGGTAGACGGCGCGCGGAAGATGGAATCCATGAACAGCACGTCGCTGACGTCCTTATCCGGGTAAACCTCGGCGAACATCTCCTTGAGCTTTTTGCCCTCTGCGCCATAGCGTTTTTCGATCATAGAATCGATGAGTGCAGCATCGGCCTTTTCCTCTTCGCTTAATGCCGGCATGAACGAGAACTCGCCGAGCACGGTGCCAACCATGACCGGGATGGTCTTTGCGTGCTCCGTGAAACCGACCTCGAGCGGATCGCCGAGGTACCAATCGTTTGCGAGCGGGTTGCCGCCGACGTATGCGCCCGTCTTTGCGACCTCCGGCGCGACCTTGTTGTACGCCGCCGCGAGCTGTGCATACGGGATGGTCTCCAGTGCTTTGACATCATCGAGCTTCAATTCTGCCAGAAGCGACGTGACGATGGCTTTGCCGTTCTGCTCCGCGGAATTGCCGGAGACGAAGTGATCGATGCAGCCGCTCTGCACGACGCCCTTATGGAACAGGCCGTCCGCCGCAGGGGTCTGCATCAGCGTCCAGACCTTCATACCGCCGCCGGACTGGCCGAACAGCGTGACGTTTTCCGGGTCGCCGCCGAAGTTTGCAATATTTTCGTGAATCCACTGCAAAGCTGCGACCATATCGGCGTTGCCGGCGTTGCCGGAATTCTTATATTCCTCGCCGAACGGGGAAAGATCGAGATAGCCGAGGATATTGAGACGGTGGTTGAGTGAAATGACGACGACATCGCCGTATTTGCTCATGTTTTCGCCCTCGTAGGCGATGTGCTCAATGGAGGATCCCGCCGCGAATCCGCCGCCGTGCAGCCAAACGAGCACGGGCTTTTTGGCGTTCGGGTCAAGATGCTGCGTCCAGATATTGAGGTACTGGCAGTTCTCATCGAGCGGCCAATAGCGGTGCGGCACCATCAGCTCGTTGCTGGGCTGATCCTGCTGCAGCATGGGGCACACGTAGCCGTAAGCCAGCGCGTTTTTGATGCCCTCCCACGGCTCTACCGGGGTCGGCTGGTGGAAACGCTTTGCATCGGCGTATTTTACGCCGTGGAACGCATATGTGCCGTCAAGCTGAAAACCACGCAGCTTACCGGCTTTGGTCTCGACGACCGGGTCTGTTTTGGTGCACATGAAATTTCTTGCCATATATCACAACTCCTTAAAAATTTGACAAGTAAAAAATAACCTTGCAATGTTAATTGTAAGGTTATTTCTCATAAATGTCAATATTCTAATTTTTGATTTTATGTGCAATTTACAAGAACAGGTCTTTTAAAAGCTGCTTGCCGGTCTTTGTGCGGAAGATGTTCTCGTACACCTTTTCGGCGGCTTCATGGGTCATGCCGCTCTCGAAAATGTTTACGAGGAAATCGGCTTCAACGAGAATTTGATAATCGATGCCGTTGATGTTCGTGTACGTGTGGTGGTGGCCGATGAGATAGCAGATGCGCTCCGTCTGCCCATGGGTATAACCGCACGCGGGCAACATTTCGAGTGCGATGGGCGGGCCTTCCACCTCCTGGTGAGGGCCGTTGCAGTTACCGTATTTTTCAAAGCACACACGGATGCCGATGTCGTGCGTAATGGCGGCGGCTTCCAAAATTTCTTTTGTCGCATCGTCCACGTCTTCGCCCTCCGCGATGGTCTTTGCGAACGCGAACACCTTCAAAAAGTGGTTGACGCGCTCGACACAGCCGCCCTCGTACTCCGTCATTTTCAAAACGAGCTTGCTAAAATTTGTCATGTTTTTCACTTCTTTCTTTCAAAATCGTCTGCGCAGGTGATGAGCGCCTTCTGCAAACCTATGGCGTGTGCGATAGGCAACGCGAGCGCAAGCTGCATTTTGGCGTAGCCCTTGCGGCGCTCGCTCGGCACGATGCGCTCTGCACCCCAATCCGCAAGATACGCTTTATACTGCGCTTCCGTAATCTGCTCGGGTAAAATGAGCTTCATTAAAATTTCTCCCGTTATTTTGCCATGACGGCCTCGATGTCTTCGATGGTGCGCGGCACGGACGCAGAGAGATTCTCTGCGCCGGTCGGCGTGACAAGGCAGTTATCCTCCACGCGGAAGCCGATGCCGAGCTCTTCGGCGTAAATGCCGATATCAACGCAGAAGACCATGTTCGGCGCGATAGGCTTGCCGAGTGCATCGACAACATCGTGCACGTCGTAGCCGACATGGTGCGCACCGCCGTGCCACATGTATTTGCCAATCTCATCGTAAGAGGACAGCAGACCGATCTTTTTCAGCTGCTCACAGCAATAGCGGCGGGCGGTCTTATCCACATCGTCCATGAGCATACCGGGCTTGATGATGGAGAACATGTAGTTCGACGTATTGAGGGCACACGCATACAGCATGCGCTGCTCTTTCGAGTATTTGCCGTTGCACGGCCAGCCACGGGAAACATCGTTGCATTCGCCGTCCCACTGCGCGCCAACGTCATTCAAGATCATATCACCGTCTTTGGCTTGTCCCATGTAGCTGTCGTAATGGATGCAGAAGTTGTTTTCGCCGGCGGAAATGATGGAGTGGAACGCGGGCTCAAGCACGCCGGCGCTGGTGAGGGCGTAGTCGAACTCGGCTTTATACTCGTACTCATACATGCCGGGGTGCGAAGCGCGCATCATGCGCAGAATGCCTTCGCGCGTAACGGTCATGGCACGACGCATGGCGTCAATCTCGCACGGAGCCTTCAGGGTACGCAGGCGCTTTAAGATAGGCAGGATATTTTCAACCGTGAGGAACGGGTAGCCGGTCTTAATGGTCTGCGCGAAGCGGTGGGCTTCATCTAAGCCCTCGTCCGGCGTATGGCGGTAGAGGTCGAGGTAGACGCGCTGCACGTTGCCGCTGTTCAAAACACGGTGGATATCGTTTTCAAAGTTCTCAACGAAGCGGATATCCGTGATTCCGGACTGCGCCATAACTTCATCGGCTTTCGGTCTGCGGCCCGTCCAGCGCTCTTTCATGAGATCCGGCGGGAGGATATAGATGGATTCCTGCACATTGCTGCCGATTTTTGTGGCGACCAACACGAGCCCCGCGAATTTAATGCCCGTTAAATACAGGAAATTGCGGTTTGTGAAGAATGTATAGTACGCATCGGCACTCTGGCGCGGTGCGCTGCCGGAAAAGAACACGGCTGTACTGCCGTCTTTCATTTCGGCGTACAGGCGCTGACGGTTTGCCTTGTGGAATTCTGCTGTCATGATAATCCCTCCGAATCTTCTTTGCTTTTATCTATTTCTAAAGGCTTGCTGAGCAAGCCTTTTAAGAAACCCCTTGATAGGGTTTCTTACGTCAAATCGTCCACCGGACGATTTGACTATCTTCCTGATCTTTGGGTAGGCAAAAGGATTTCGTCGTCTGCGGACGACGAATCAGGGCTCTGCCCTGATAACCCGCAAGTTTTCTGAAGAAAACTTGACCAAAGACTTTGTTTGTCGCTTCGCTATGTTTACTTTAGCTTTGCAGCCAAGGCGGCCCAGCCTTTTTCCTCTTTGCGGTCGATGATCTCGAATTTATCCGCGAGGCACGCCAAAACATCGTCTTCCCTTGTATCGATGATGCCGCTCATGATATAGACGGTATCGGGTTTCATGAAGCGCGGGGCATCTTTTGTGAGCAAAATCACGACGTCTGCGACGATATTCGCGACAACGACATCGAATGTGCCGGTAACCTTATCCGCCAGATTGCCGCAGATACCGGTGAACTTATCGCCGACGTGGTTGATCTCTGCGTTTGCGACGGCGGTCTTGACGGCGAGAGCATCAATATCGACGCCAACGGCGCTGCCTGCGCCGAGCAGCAGACCGGCAACGGACAAAATACCGCTGCCGCAGCCCATATCGAGCATGGTATCGCCCGGCTTTACATACTTTTCGAGCAGCTCCATGCAAAGGCGGGTCGTTTCATGCGTGCCGGTACCGAACGCGAGGCCCGGCTCCAGATGCAGCACGACGCGGTCACCTGCTTCGTACTCGTCCTCCCACATGGGACGCACAAGCAAGCGGTTGCCGACGGGGATGGGCTTAAAATACTTTTTCCAGTTGTTGATCCAATCCTCCTCCGCGCAGTTGGCGGCGGTGATGGTGTTCTCAATGCCGACGGCTTCAAAACGCTCTTTGAGAAAAGAAATGGCTTCCGCCGGGTTTTCCTCCGGGCTGATATACACATGGATGATGCTTTTGGTTCGGTCTTTTTTGAGAAGGTCTTCGTCAATGAGGTCGATATGCGCGATTTCCATCGCTTCCTCTTCTAAATGCGAATAGTCTTCAATATAAATGCCGTAGGGCACGACCATCTGCGCAATGTCGCCCGCGCGGTCCGTATCCGCCGCGGGAATGGTGACCTGTAATTCGGTCCAGTCTGCGTTTACCTGATCTGTCATACTTTTTAACTCCTGTTCTCTTTTTATAAAATGCAGAAAATTATCTATACATTCTCATATAAGCTGATTATACAACGCGCCCGGAAAACTTGCAATAGGAGGCCCTGCGACAATCATGACAAAACGCAAATTTCTGCTGCAAGGCATCGCTTTAACGGCATTTTCACTGTTTTTCCGCATTACGAACATCGGCTACCGTGCGTATTTATCGGGCAAAATCGGTGCGGAGGGCATGGGGCTTTACCAGCTCATCTTCTCCGTGTTCCTGCTCGCCATCACGCTTTCCACTTCCGGCATCAGCTTGGCCGTGACGCGCATGGTGACGGCAGCCATTGCGGCGAACCGCCGCTGCACAGTGCGCAGCGTGGTGACGCAGTGCTTTTTGTTCTGCCTGACGGTGAGCTGTACCATTGCGGTTTTGCTGCTGTGCTTTTCGGATTTTGCCGCCGCGCATATTTTGGGCAACGCCGGCGCGGCGCCGTCTCTGCGCATTTTGGCGCTTGGGCTGCCGTTTATGTCGCAGTGCACGTGCATGAAGGGATATTTTTTAGCAGTGGACGAATCGCTTTCTACCTCATGGAGTGACGCGGTGGAACAGGTGCTGACGATTTTCTCCGCCGTTGTGCTGTTCTGGTATTTTGCGCCGCAGAGCATAGAAGCCGCGTGCTTTGCGGCAATGATTGCTTCAACATTCGGAGAAGCTGTCTCGTTTTTGGCGGGATTTCTCATTTACCGCCGCAGCTTAAAGCGCAACACGCCGAAAAAAAAAGAGCAGGCGACGGGCGTTCTGCACGGGATGTTCCACATTGCGGTGCCGTGCACGCTTTCGAGCGCGGCGCGCAGCTTGCTTTCAACGGCGGAAAATCTGCTCATCCCGCGCGAGCTCGGGCGTTACGGGCTCAGTCGTGCAGCTTCCATGTCCGCCTACGGTTTATTGCAGGGCATGGCAATGCCGATGCTGTACTTTCCGTCTTCGTTTTTGACGTCGTTCGCGTCTTTGCTCATCCCGAAAACGGCGCGGGAATTTGAGCTTTCGCACCGCAGGGCCGTGCGGCACATCACGCAGCGCGCGGTGCACGCAGCCCTACAGTTCGGCATTTTCTGCGCGGGGATCTTCTTCGTTTTCGGCAGTGACTGGGGCGAAGCGTTTTATAAGAGCCAGGAAGCCGGGGCATACCTCAAAATTTTGGCGCCGCTCGTACCGCTTTTGTATCTGGATGTCGTGGTGGACAGTCTTTTAAAGGGGCTTGACGAGCAGCTGAACTCCATGAAATACAACTTTTCGGATTCGTTTCTGCGTGTGCTTTTGATTCTGCTTTTCATGCGGTTTGCCGGTATGCGGGCGTACATTACAATTTTGTTTTTCTCGTCCATCTTCAACGCGATGCTGAGTGTACGAAGATTATTAAAAGTCGCCGATGTACATATCGGGCTATTGAAAAGTGCAGTGATGCCGGCGTTTTTCGCACTGCTTGCCGCGAATGCAACACAGTTTTTATTGAAAAGCATTTCGCTTTCGGGTATTCCCCTTGTTTTGCTGCAAACGGCGGTTTGTGCAGGGCTTTATGCCGCTTTGCTGTTCCCGTTTTTAAAGCTGTGCGCGTATCATACGGACAAAAAGCAAACCGTTAAAACATAAAAGCGGCGCTCCGACAGGTTGCCCCGCCGAAGCGCCGTGGTTTTATTTACGTGTTGTCAGAAAGAAATCAGATCCAACGGGTCTCGGTCATCTTCGGCTCGAAGATGATAGCGGACTTCAAGGTCTCAACAGCCTTCATAAGGCCCTCGTTCTGGCTCATGAGGCTATCCTCATGCTCAATGCTGATGGCATAGTCATAGCCGACAAGGCGCAGAGCGCTGATGATGTCCTTCCAATAGAGCAGATCGTTGCCGTAGCCGACGCTGCGGAAGATCCAGGAGCGATGTGCTTCGTCTGCATAGCTCTTCGTGTCGAGCGCGCCGTTCTTTGCCATGTTGTACTTATCGAGGCGGGTATCCTTTGCGTGTACGTGGAAGATTGCGTCGCCGCCGAGCTCGCGGATAACAGCAACCGGATCCATGCCCTGCCAAATGAGGTGGGACGGGTCAAAGTTTGCGCCGATCTCCGGGCCCACAGCCTCACGGAGCTTGAGGAGCGTCTCCGTGTTGTAAACACAGAAGCCCTGGTGCATTTCAAGAGCGATCTTGTTGACGCCGTGCTCTTTTGCGAATGCTACAAAATTCTTCCAGTAATCGACAAGAATCTTCCACTGATACTCGAGGATCTTACCGAAATCGTCCGGCCATGCGCATACAACCCAGTTCGGATACTGAGAGGTCTCGCAATCGCCCGGGCAGCCGGAGAAGCAGTTGATCTGATGCAGGCCGTATTTTTCAGCCATCAGAACTGCGTTGCGCATGTCCTTATCATAAGCCGCAGCCAGTTCCTTATTCGGGTGGATCGGGTTGCCGTGGCAGGAGAATGCGCTGACTTCCATATCATACTTCTTGATGGTATCGCAGAACTCCTGATACTTTGCTTCATCGTGGAGCAGAACTTCCGGATCGCAGTGATCTTTGCCCGGATAGCCGCCGCAGCCGATTTCGACCATCTGAATGCCCATGGACTTGAAATACTTCAGTGCGTCCTCAAGAGGCATGTTGCCTACAACATTGGTAAGTACGCCTAACTTCATGTTAAAACACTCCTTCTAATTGAATAAATCAAAAGAATAACAGATTGAATGGGGGCTTTTCTGAAAGAGAAAACCCTGTTTGGTTTTATTGTACTATATTTCCTTGGTAAAATCAACATGGATTTGGCTTTTACGCCGCATTTTTTTGGAATTCCTTTCGGTAGATGTATTGAATTTTTGTGGTTCTCCGTCAAATTCACGGTAGAATTTCGCCGGGTCTTCCGCTATAATGAAAGTTAGCATTTTATTAAAGGCGGTATGGTTGAATGGAGAAGACCCAAAACTTTAAAAGCACCGTGTTTGCCTGCTACCGCGGGTATATCACGCAGGGCATTGTGAACAATCTCTCTCCCCTGTTTTTCGTGCTGTTCCAAAACAAATTCGGCATTTCGTATTCGCTGATTTCGGCGCTCATCCTGTGCAACTTTGTGACGCAGGTCATCACGGATATGCTTTCCGTTAAATACGTAGACCGCATCGGCTACCGAAAATCAGCGGTCATCGCACACGCGCTGGCGTTTTTAGGCCTTGTGATGCAGGGCACGCTGCCGAACGTGCTGCCTGCGCCGTATGTGGGTCTTGTCCTTGCGACGATTGTGAACGGCGTGGGCGGCGGCCTGATTGAAGTTATCATCAGCCCGATTGTCGATTCCTGTCCGGGCGACGCGAAGGCCTCCGCGATGAGCCTTTTACATTCGTTTTACTGCTGGGGACAGGTGGGCGTGGTGCTCATCACGACGCTTTTACTGCGCTTGATCGGTGAGGATTTGTGGTTTATCATCCCGATTTTGTGGTCTTTGCTGCCGCTTTATAATTTATTCCGTTTCCTCAAGGTGCCGCTGACGCCCACCGTGCCGGAGGAAGAGAAAACACCGCTCAAAACGCTGTTTACCTCGAAAATTTTCCTCGTGGCACTGCTTTTGATGCTTTGCGCGGGCGCGAGCGAGCTTGCCATGAGCCAGTGGAGCTCGCTGTTTGCGGAGCGTGCGCTCGGCGTGACGAAGGTCATCGGCGACCTTTTAGGGCCGTGCCTGTTTGCGGTGTTTATGGGCATCGGCAGAACAATCTACGGCGTGTGGGGCGAGAAAATCCATTTAACGGGCGCGATGGTATTCTGCGCCGCACTGTGTATTTTGTGCTATCTTGGTACGGCTTTATTTGAAAACCCGTGGCTTTCTCTGCTTTCGTGCGCGCTGTGCGGCTTTTCCGTAAGCCTCATGTGGCCGGGCACGTTCTCGCTGACCTCCGCCGCGTACCCGAAGGGCGGTACGGCGATGTTCGGCATTTTGGCGGTGTTGGGCGATGTGGGCTGCTCTGTGGGCCCGGCATTGATGGGCGCAGTGAGCGGCGCGGTTTCCGGCAATGCAAACATCACCGCAGCTTTCCCGAATCTCACTGCGGACCAACTCGGTTTAAAGAGCGGCATGCTGTTTTCCGCGGTTTTTCCGGCATCTATTTTGATCGGCGTTCTGTTGCTCACACGGTTTCATAAATCTGCAAATAAAAAGCCAAGCCCCAAAGCGGACTTGAGCGAAGAATAATTTTCAGGCAACAGATAGAGAAAAAGTGCAACGCAAATCTCTTGCATTTTGAATTTGCAAGGGATAAATTGTTGCACTTTTGCCAGATTGCTACCAACAAAATTTATGAATACAAACCTCAAAGCAGTTTGCTTCCTGCACGCTTTCTATCCTGCGGCCTGTGTCAGCACACATGCTGTTGTGCTTTGCGACATGAACGGCAGACAAACGCCGCTCTCACCTGCGCCGACCAGCAGCTCCGTGCTGTTTTCGCAGGTGACCTATACATAAGATACTCACCGTGACAGTTGGGTTTCCAGCTCGCGAACGCGGCGAAGAATATCGACGGAATAGGACGGAATACGGCCGAGCGCATCGGGACCGACGTTCAAAAGGTAGTTTACACCCATGCCGTTGAGCTTCTGCTTGTTTGCAAGGATCTGCTCGGGTGTTTTCCAGTTGTGGTCGTAGTATTTGAAGCCCCATGTGTCGTTCAGCGTGGCTGCGGTCTCATAGAGGTTATACGGCGAATACTTGAAGCCGAACAGATCGTTCATGGACTGCATGTCCCCTGCGCGTTCTTTCGAGATCTCTGCCGGACGCTCTGCGGGAATCTCGTTATCGCCGAGAGAAACGTAATCATACACGCCGTTGCCGAGGCGAGAGTTCACAAGGCAGTCCGGCTGATACTGCTTCACAAGGTCGTAAAGCTCCTGACTCTGCGCCTTTGTCATCACGCCCGGGGTGTCGAACCAGATCAGGCAGATGTCGCCGTATTTTGTCATGATCTCCTTCACCTGCGGCTTGATCTTCTCGTTAAAGCAGATGGAGTAGTCTTTGTTGTCTGCACCGGGGAAATCCCAGTTGTTATACCACGCCGTGCCTGCGCAGCCGGTGGTTTTGTCGTAGCCGCCGCCGTGCGGGTGGTGCCAGTCAAGCTCCTGCGAATAGTAAAGCCCCAGCTTTAAACCGTGCTTGTAGCAGGCTTCCGCCAGCTCTGCGATGAGGTCTCTGCCAAATGGCGTTGCTTTTTTGATGTTGTATGCATCGCAGTCGGAATCAAACAGCGCAAAACCCTCGTGGTGCTTAGAGGTAACCACAAAGTAGGTCATGCCGCATTCTTTTGCAAGCTTTACCCACTCCTCCGCATTAAAATAAACAGGGTTGAACGCACCCGCAAGCTGTTCCATTTCGCGGTTCGGGATGGCAAAGGCGGACTGGATCCATTCACCGTAGTCGTAGGGCGTACGGCGCCCTCTGTACTCACCGGCGAGCATGGAATAGAGTCCGAAGTGGACCATCATGCCGTATTTCGCTTCGCGAAACCATTCGATATTGTTCATGCCTTTTCTGCACGGCTGCCGACGAAAAAAATTGCGCAGCCGTGCTTCCTCCTTTGAGAATTTTTTTTGTGTCTTATTATAGCATACGGAACCGAATTTGTCTTGCAGTTTCTTTTGTACACGAGTGAAAAAAGCCATGCAACGTGCTATGCTGAAAATAAAGACAAATCAAAGCGGAAAAGCTGGAGGCATAGTATGGCGGAATATTTAGATATTGTAGATGAGAACGGGATCCCCACAGGCGAAACGGTAGAGCACGAAACGGCGCACGCAAAGGGCTTTCGGCACCGCACCCGCGCTTGACGCAAAAGCACTTGCGAGCCTGCTTGCCGGCAAACCGTCAACCACAGCAAAAAATAAAAAAGCCGAAAACCTTTGAAAATAAAGGCTTTCAGCGTTATTTATGGCGCGCCAGAAGGAATTCGAATCCCCGACCTTCCGCTTAGGAGTAGACCCGATACGACATCGGGAAGTGACATCTAATGCTTAAAAATGCTTGGAAATACAAGGTTTTTCAGCATTTCAAATTTCATCTGATACTACGCTGTGATAGCTAATTCAGAGGGATTTTACACCGTCCGATTGGCTCGAAATTAGCAAGTCTTTCGATTTTTGGTGGACGTTGCAAGTGCAAGTAAATGTCACTATGTAACTTCTCGTGATGCGAAATGATAGGAAATCCTATTCATTCTCGTGTGAGGGTGCGGGTGTCCTTAGACACAGATTTCAGTCTGTTTTATATATCATTTCAAAATGAATTTTTCAACCAGAATTATTAAGAATTTCAAAGGTTTTTCAGACTCAATGATTCTATGTAATTTAGACCCGCCGAAGCAGGTCTTTTTTTATTTCAGCATAATCTCTCTATCCTCAGCGCCGAGCATATAAGCACCCTTGGCAAAAGCATCCCTTGCCAGAAGCTCTGCTACATCAACCCTATCGAACAGCATCCATATTTCTTTCTCTTTCGGAGTCAGTTCATGGCTATGGTCAAACAAATGCTCAAGTCCCAATCCTTCAAGCAATGCCGACTTTGCTGCTTTGTATTCCTCAGCTCTGCCAACATATTCGTCGTTCCTTTCCTTGGAAAATGCCTCGATATTGTCAGCTCTCAGATGCTCGTAATACTCGTCCATAAAGATTCTATCCATACTCGTTGACCTCCATAACAAAAAAATAAGGGCAGACCCTTTTACAGCTATTGTAGCTATGTAAAAGGATCTGCCCTTGCAGTTACTATAATGTTTTTGCCAGCGACTTCAGGAGTGCTGCCATTTCCGGATTTTGCAGAAGCTTCAGAAGAAGTTCTTTATCATCAGCGGAGCTTTCCGTTGCGGCTGGTTGAACCGGCTCAGGCGTTGCCTGTCTGCCTGAGTAGAACGCAGCTTCCATTCTTTCAGCGTTCAGTCTGCGGTCATCGTCGATGATATGGGAGTAAACATCCGCTACCATCTTGACCTGTGCATGACCGGAATCGCCTTGAACGGATTTCATATCGCCGCCGTTCAGCTTCAGCTTGTAAGTGATACTGGAATGTCGGAGACTATGGAAAACCACTTTCGGCAGTCCCTTCTCCTCAATCAGCTTATTGAAAGCACGGTTGATAACCTGCCCCTCAATCGGCTTGCCATTGGAAGAACAGAAAACCAGATTGAAGTCTACGAACTCGTCACCGAAAAGGTCTTTCAGTTCTTCGATGTCAGCCTTTCGCTGTACCAACATTTCCGCTACGGTTTTCGGTAAGAACACCTTGCGGACACTTGTTTTGGTCTTAGGAGTTTTGAGAACCAATGCGGTATGCGTACTGGCGAAGGTCGGCGGGAACTTGAACATGATGTCCTTACCGTCCAGATCTGCCATCGCTTCACGATTTACTCTCTGCAACTCCTTTTCAACGAAGATGCTTGCCTGACCAAGTTCAATACTGGTGGGGGAAATGTCAATACAGTCCCAGGTAAGCCCCAGAAGCTCGCCCATTCGCAGGGAACAGGAGAAGGCAAGGTTAATAGCCAGACGAAGAATATCATCGTCACAGGCTTCCAGAGCCTTCTGGAGCACTTCTGCTGTCCAGATGTCCCTGGTCTTGTGTTCTTCTTTCGGCAGCGTAGCGTGCTCCACAGGGTTTCTGGTCATCAATTCCCACTTGACCGCCTGATTGAAAGCATTTCGCAATGTCTTGTGAACCTCTCGGACAGTATGCGGAGTCAGATATTCTGTACGGGCTTTTACATACTTAGAAGAAACCGCTTTGACAGAAAGCAAATCTCGGTAATACTTGTCCATGATTCTCGGCGTGACATCCTCCAGCTTCATATCACCGATGAGGGGACGAATATAGTTTGCAATCAGGCTCTTTCTGCTTTCATAGGTAGACATCGCCCAGGTGTTCACACCATAGATTGACATATACTCATCCAAAAGATCATTGACGGTTTTAGCAGAAGGGGGAATAAAGGTTCCGGACTCCTGCTCATATTCAACCTGCAACTTCCTTTTCTTTGCTTCGGCATTCGTTTCAAAGGTTTCCCACTTCTGACGCTTGTTGCCGTTCTCATCGGTGTATGTATAAACCACAGAATACTTCTTTTTTCTCTTAACGATAGATGCCATGTAATCAGCTCCTTTCCTGTCTATCTTCCGCTAACTGGTAGCGGGTCTGATTGTGATACCATTTTTCAAAGCTCTCTTTGGTAGCTCGCTTATACCTGCCAACCTTGATAAGCTCAAAATCTTCATTGGCAACGATATAGTAAATGGTCTGACGATGTACCCCAAGCATTCTTGCCATTTCCGGCAGACCGTAGGTGGATGCCATAATATCTGCATCCAGTTCCTGATCCTCTACCGTGCGGTAATCGGTTTGAGAAGCATACCATCTTTCAAAGCTCTCCTTTGTCACTCTGCTCTTGCCCAGGACATCGACCACCTCAAAATGCCCTTTGGCAACCAGTTCGTAAGCAGTCGCTTCTTTCAGCCCAAGGCGCTGTCCAAGCTCCTCCATTGAATATGTAGTTTTCTTCAGTTCCTCTCCGGGAGGGGTTCCATCGACCTTCTGATATTTGAACTGATTGGCATACCATTCTTCAAAGCTGTCGATCATCACCCTCATGGTGTTGCCGACAAGAATGGTTTTGAAGTAATTCTTCTTAATGAGCCAGTATGACTCCGTTTTACCAAGACCGAGCATCCTGCCCATTTCCGGAACAGACATACTCGTGCGTTTTCTCATTTCCGCCATCGTACAACCTCCTATGTAAAAAATGTAGCCATGTGTTTCTTGTCATGGCTACATTTTATCGAACTCTCAATATGTTTTGAAGTTTGTCGCCGGGTTGTACGACACCCTTGACAAATCTTACATTTGATGATCCAACCACTCATCAAAACTCTTTTTGGAGATTCTGATACTGCCACCGATGCGGACGCTATGGAAAACTTTCTTTTTCACAAGGTTGTATGCGCTGGTTCTGCTGATGCCCAGAATATCCTGAATCTCATCAACCGTATAGGTTCTCTTATCAAACTGAACTGCGTTAGCAGCCATCGCTTCTTCGGTGCGCTGATTCATGGCAGCGATTCTTTCTTCAAACATTTATGTTCACTCCTTCGCTCTCTTTGCTTTATGTTTTGGGGAACGCTTTTTCAGCTGTTCCATTGCCAGGCTGACAGATAAGGCTTTCTCAATCGCTACCATTTCACGGGGCGTTACCTTACCTAAGTAATTATCAATCCTGCTTTTATCAATGGTACGAATCTGTTCCAGCTGAACAACGGACGCTTCTTTGAATGCAGGATTGTCGTAAATAACAAAGTGCGTCGGCATATTCGCTTTCTTATGGATTCTGGTGGTGACCGTTGCCACAATCAATGTGGGAGCGTGTTTATTACCGGTATCGTTCTGAATGACGATAACCGGACGGATGCCGCCTTGTTCCGACCCAACTACCGGGTCCAGATTGGCGCAATAAATATCACCACGGCAATATACCCAATTTTCTTTCATCATGTGCCATGACCTCCTTTCGTTGGGTATGTAATAACTGACTACCCGAAAGGAATCAGGCAGTCAGTCCAAAAGTCTATGTGTCCCATATTTGCCACGCACCCCTGGGAAAGAGGGCTTACGCCCTCAGGGAATCACCGAACGACTGATTGCGAATCAGTTCCATAGGAATCTAACCTCTGCCGGGTTCTCCGCCAGCTCCGTAGAGAAGTATCTTTAATCCTGTTGCTTTCATGGCCGTATTGGGAGCAACCCAATATTTACAAGCCAGTATTGATCGCTGGCATCGGGAGAGAGACAAGCGCTTAATTTATAGAAGAAAGTCGTTCTGTTTCTCTATCCGATACGTCTCGGCGTACCGCTGATGTGGCTGATGCTCTCGCACCGGCAACAGGAACGTATTCGATGACTGTGTATTCAGTTTTCAAGGATCAAGCAGCCGATTTTCTTTGGCTGTATCTAAATTGTACCTGTTCCTCATGCAAGTTTTTATTGCCTCGTAGGTATAGTTTTGAGGTTATTCACGACCTAAAAATATGTAATCAAGGGTTGTCTCAAAGCGCACAACCAGTTCGATTGCCAAATCAATAGAGATACCTCTGTTGCCGGTTTCAATTCGTGCAATGGTGTTTGCGGCAACACCTAACTGCTCCGCAAGCTGTTCCTGTGTAAGCCCATGTTCCTTTCTCAAGGCTTTAATTCTTTTTCCGCTTTCAACCAAGTCGTAATACATTTTCGTTCCTCCGTGTTTTTGAATTTGTGAAGTTGCAAAATCAAAAACAGCGGGAGGAGATCGTGCCCGGTTCTCAATGCCCTTTGCCATCTGCCTGTCCTCCTTGCAGGCATAAAAAAAGAGCCGGAGTAAATTACTCCAAGCTCTCGTTCATGCCTTTGTGTTAATTATGGGGGAAAATAGGCAGGTATAAAAAAAGCCCCGTACCCATTACAGGCACGAGGCGTAACTCTCTCTATTCAATTTTATGCCGCTATCTCCCAGCATAGCCATTTTAACACTGGACAAGTCGGACTTTCAGTAGGGAAACCGTCGTATTTTCATCGGATTTTAGTCGGACTAAAATCCTGTCTTAGCATTCACAATAACACAATGCTTCTTCCTCCCGGGCACTTTCCAGGAAATCTTTCAATTTAGGAATGGCTGTTCCCCAAAGTGACAGACCAAATAACAGTATCGCTTCTTTCTTTCGGTCATAGTAGGTGCTGCGTTCCATATTCAAAACCTCCAGCATTTCTGATTCCCTGTACTTGAAGCGGTTGAGATATGCCTTTGAGATAATCTCACAGTACAGAGCGCCTTTATCTGGATATTCTCTGATTTTCAACATAGCCATATCTACCAGTTCAATGATCCACTTTGTCTCAAATAAGCTGCGAATGCGTTCTTCAAATCGTTCTCTCGCTTCATCCGGAGCAAAGTTCTCCAGATAAATCAATGCACCATCTAAGCTGTCACCGTAAGTACAAATAAGGGTATCACATACATCATTCGCACGATCAATGGTAGACCAGCACACCTCTCGATATATGGATAAAATCAGCTTTGCTCTTTCATACAGAACCTTCTCGTTAATGTTCCGCATCCGGCAAAGCATTCGAATACTGCTTAATACCTGTGTATTATATCTGCTCATTCAGAATCTCCTTTCAGCCTAATCCATAAAATAAGAATTCCTTTCTAACTCCTGTCACTTGGCTAAAGGGAAACAAATACCATGGGACAAGAATGACTATAACTTCCGATATTTGATTAAAATAACAGAAGTGAAATCGGAAGTTCTTGACTTTATAAAAGTTCCGATATATAATTAAGTGGAATTAAAACTTCTGTTATGATTCTTATTATAGCATTTTCCAGAAGTTTGTCAACAAATAATCGGAAGTTACGAATAAATATTTTTTGAAAGGAAGGATACTACCATGACATTTGGAGAAAAAATTAAAGAAGCTCGTTTGGCTATGAACCTATCTCAAACCGAGCTTGCCCAGCTTACCGGTATCTCTGAACGCTCCCTCTACACTTACGAACAGTTGGGAACCATACCTCGCAAAGGTAATATCAGAAAATTAGCTGAAGCTCTCCATGTTTCTGTAGCTTATTTATTAGACGATCAGGAAACCAATACACAAAGTCATATAGATGAAGATATGTTTTTGGCTGAAGCACGAGAGCAGTTTGGTGCTAAAGGTGCAAAAGAAGCACAGGAAGTTTTGGGACGTGTGAGTTCGCTCTTTGCTGGTGGTGATTTAGATGAGGACGCTAAGGATGTATTCTTTCAGGCATTAATGGCAGTTTATATGGACTCTAAAAAGAATGCCAAAGAAAAGTTCACCCCAAAAAAGTACAGAAAACATAAGGAGCTTGCGCAAAGTGAAATCTGACGATTTCTTATCTGTATTTTTCTGTGTTCAGTTTGGAGGTGAAGCAAATGAGAACGGCAGCACATATTATCGAAACCGTAGGAAAGCTCGTAAAAAAATATGATACTAGAGATCCCTATGAGCTTTGTAAATGCCTGGAAATTAAAATTCATTTTTATAATTTGGAGAAAAAGCTGAAAGGGTTCTTCTTCTATCAATCCAGACAAAAAAATATCGTCATTGACAGTAATGTAAATGACGTGTTAGAACGTATATTGATTGCTCACGAATTGGGACACGCAGTGCTTCATACAAAAATTGCAATGATGAAAGGCTTTCAGGAAATGGAAGTATTAGATGGTCGCTCACAAGATGAGGATGAAGCAAATTTCTTTGCAGCTGAACTTCTTTTAGAAGACAAAGAAGTGTTGGAATGCTTATCCAAATATTCTTTCTTTGAAACCGCTAAACAGCTTTATGTTCCCGCATCATTACTGGACTATAAATTCAGCCTTCTGCACGAAAAAGGAGAACTAGTCAGTCCTATGTACATTCGAAAGACGAAGTTCCTGAAAGATGATCTTGGAGATTATGATGATGCAAACCATTTTGAATACGAATAGCAAAAGAGTTGGAACTTGCTGTATTCTATATTGAAATAAGGTTTCTTAAAGCAAATGAAAGGGGTTATCAAGCGAATGCCGATAACCCCTTTTGATCGTACAAATAATTAGTACTTATCTTTTGGTTTTAGTGACGATACAACCAGTATGACCAAACCTACTACTCCTAAGCATAAGGATAATGCCGATAGACCACTAGAACACATTTCTAATAGTATTGCAAAGAGTAGTAATCCTATCCCTAAGTTACTGTATTTCATTTTGTGCCTCTACTGATTAGGAGAAATAACTGAACTTAATGGTGGTTGTCGGACGATAGATTCGGCTTCCTACATACACATCGCCATTTTCGCTAAACGTACAAGAAAAAGCTGTGCCACCAACTACGAGTCCATTAAAACTTGCTCCAGCAACATTGTCATATACCGGCTGAGATTGCCAAGAAGCACTGCTACCACTACCAGAAACAGACGGCGGCCAAGAAATAGAAACTGCAATTCCACTTACAGAAATGCCCTGATTCAATACGATGTAGTCACAATTTCCGCTTCCAGACCAAAGCGATGACTGTCCGCCCTCAAAATTATTATCTGTTTGACCGGCAGTATTTCTTTTCCATGCGTAAGACATCGCATCGCCATCATAACGATGCTTTATCGAAAATGGCTAATTCTCCATGTAACGGAGGTACATCGACATTTAGTATAGACACAGATGGGGTAATATATCCCTGTGTTGTTACTGTTGGAATGCCGGAATTTGTAGTTGGCACAATTAAGACAGGTGTAAATAAAGAAAAAGTAACGGAAATACTCGGCTGGGATAGAATCGAAATCCCCGAATGTATAGGGTGTTCGAGATACAATTACTGTAATACCACTCGTTGTAGAATGATCAATAAAGTAATGTGCGGCAGTCTTCATACCCCATCAGCAATTGTTTGCAGTATTGAAAATTTGAAGGTTAAACTTTCTGAGTATTATTTGCAAAGTGGTATTGCAAACCTATAATCGCTTATACTAGTCGCTCCATTATTGCATGAAACAAATAGCAAAAGGATGGTGAATTATATGAAAATGAAAAAGATCGAAACTACTCTTCCGTTGAAGGTCAAAGGTCAAGCTTGCACAAACAACTGCGAGGAAAAGATCTGGGCTGGCAAAAAAGAAGCTGATGGCTGGGAGGCTGGCTGCTGGTATACCATTGGGTATACTGCTCGTGGAGCATGGTGGTAAACCTTACCTTTTAGCCAATCTTTGAAAGGAGCGGTGTTCTATGATGAAAATCAATAAGATTCAGAACACGAATTTGAACTTGAAGGTTCGTGGTCAGGCTTGTGGCGATGACTGCACTGAGGAAAAAGTGTGGGTTGGAAAGCTCGATGGTAATACAGAAGGCTGTGTCTACTATGACACCGCTTACACTCCTAAGAGTACTACCTGGTGGTAATACCTAAGTGGTAAATCCTTGTGATTGTCGTCATACAATAATTAATAAATGCAAATGGGGCGGCTAATATAGAAATGGAAGGTGGCGGCGTAAGGCTGCCGCCTTCTTTTTTAAAGAATGATGGGAATGTAAGTATATGGATAAAAGAGTTGTTATACTTATAGATAGTGGGATAAATAAATTAGATTTTTGCGATTGTTTAGTTGGTGGGAAACATTTCTATGTAGAGGAAAACTATGTATGCTGTGATGATAGTTTTGATGATGATAATGGTCACGGTTCAGCATGTGCATATACTATTAAGTCTATGTTTCCAAAAGCCCAATTCTATGTCATCAAAATATTAGATCAGAATTTAGAGACGGTTTATCCTGTGCTTGAAGCAGCACTAGAGCACTGCATGGATTTAAAATATCATATTATAAATCTTAGCTTATCATTACTTGAGGACGCAGAAAGTGTAAATCTTAAACCCATTTGCGATGCGCTGCAAAAAAAGGGAAAAATTATTGTTGCATCGGTTTCTAATGGACATCGCCAAAGTTTTCCAGCAGCATATCCGTCAGTAATTGGTGTACGTGGAAGTTTCTTTAGTTCCTCTGAAGAGTATTGGTATAATTCAAAAAAAGACATCCAATGTATAGCGGACATTTCACCGACCTTTACATCCTGGACTCTCGATAACTATTTTATGTTCAGTGGAAATAGTAGAGCGTGTGCAGTGATCTCTGGTTTGCTACTCAAGTTAGAAAAGGATTATAATACGATACTCAATTTAGAAAGTGCTGGTCTAATACTCGAAAAAAACGCAACAAGAAATGACTGGACGGAAAATGATATTGTTGCTTTTACAGATACATATATAATAGGGCACCAACAAGGCTGTGACAAATCGGTTTTAACAGCAGTATATCAAATCCTAAGGGATATTATGGGATGGGGGGATAATATAGTTGTTGATTGGAATACAAACTTATTTAAAAATGGACTCATACATACTAATAAAATCAAGCCATTAATAATGGGCTTAGAAAAGCAGTTCGGAATTACTATAAACCATTCCAATATTAAATATACTTCGCTATGCTCGATAAATAGTATTGGAAAATTGATTGAAGGGATAGTAGATGAAAAGACTAAAATTGATCCGTGAGCTATTTCCTCTTACAAAGGGATATAGAACAACGTATTTTTTGAATTTTTTTCTCGTTATTATTAGCGGAATAATGAAAATATCCACACCTTTCTTCGTATTGCAAGTCTTTGATATTGCTATTACAAAGCTAAGGTTTGACAGTTTAATCTTTTATACTATGCTTATTGTTATAACGACTGCAATAGGTTCAATTTGCGAAATATTATACCAGCGAAACATAAGCAAATTTAATCGCACCTTAGTCATCAAATTACGATCACGCTGCTTTGAACATATAAATAAATTATCAGGGAACTTTATGTCGAACTACAATAGTGGAGATTTATTTACCACAATGTATAAAGACATAGAAGAAATTCCAAGTATATTGACCACATCGCTTTTCAATTTTGTGTCAAACCTGATTACTGTAATTGGATTGGCGTTTTTTCTAATTACATTGCAATTTGATCTGCTTTTGATTTTAATTGCATTTCAAATTATATTATATCTTGCCCAAAGATTTTATAACAAGAAAATTGAACAAGTAACAATCTCAATCCGCAATGCAATCGGAAAATTGAACAGTTCTGCTCAAGAAATGATTGGCAATTTATTTTCCTTCTCTGAAGGAGGCTTAAAAGATTTCTTTCAAAAAAAGCACAACAAATTAGAAACGGATTATGCAAAAGCGAATATTAAAGGTGGATATACTATTGCACTTAATCATTCTGTTCTGAATTTTATAAACGCAGTAACTGTTGCTGTGCTACTGGGGTATGGTGGATATAAGGTTATTATCGGTAGTCTATCGTATGGTGGCTTAGTTACCTTTAATTTATATTCCCAAAGATTTATGGCACCAATTTTACAGCTCGTACAGTTTAATAACGATCTAACAACTTGCAATATAGCATGGAACAGATTAAATAACTTGCTGAATACTAAAATAGATGTTAAAAATGGTACTCAGACTAAAGCAATACAAGGTAATATAAAGTTCGAAGATGTGACTTTTTATTATGAGGAAAAAAAGCCTGTTCTGCATGATGTTTTTATGGAATTCAAAAAGGGAGAGATTTATGCGATTGTTGGACCAAGTGGTGCAGGAAAAACAACATTAATGCATCTGCTATTTAGATTATGGGATTGCATAAGTGGTTCTATAACTGTAGATGGAATTGATATAAAAGATTTTGATATTGATTGCTTGCGAGGACAAATCAGTATTGTCAGTCAAAATATATTTCTTTTAAACGATACTATTTACAACAATATCGTTTTAGGCAAAGAAATAGCAGATGAAGAATTACAGCATATACTTGTTCAAGCCGGTCTACACGAATTTATCAATACCCTGCCCAATAAGCTAGAAACTGTGGTAGGTGAAAATGGAATTAAACTATCTGGAGGTGAGAAACAACGTATTTCTATAGCTAGAGCTCTCTTGAAAAAAAATCCCATTCTTATTTTTGACGAAGCTACATCCATGCTTGATAATGAAACGGAAGAAAAGATAATATCAATCCTTTTAGATTCATTTAAAGATACAACCATAATTCTGATTGCTCATCGCCTTTCTACAGTTAAAAATGCAAACACCATATATGTGCTAAATAATGGCACAATAATGGAACATGGTAGTCATGATCAGCTTTTAGAGCAAAAAGGAATATATTATCATCTTTATAATATCTAATAGGAGTGCTGAAAGGAGTTAAATATGATTATTGAAACCTCTAATTTGACCAAAAAGTACAGTAATAAAGTTACTGCATTAAATAATGTTTCGCTTTCTATTGATACTGGAATCTTTGGACTATTAGGACGAAATGGCTCTGGAAAGACTACCCTTATGAGAATATTAACGACACTTATTGAGCCAACAGGGGGAACTGCATCTATATTAGGTATGGACGTTACTCCGGCAAATAAAACTCAAATTAAGCGCAGTATTGGCTATTTACCTCAAGAATTTGGATTTTATAAGGAATTTACCGTTTCCGAGATCATGGAGTATATATGTATTATGCGTGATTTTGATAAAAAAATCATCGGAGAAACGCTGGAAAAGGTAAATCTATATAATGAGCGAAAGAAAAAATATAAAGAATTATCTGGAGGTATGAAACGGCGGGTAGGGCTTGCTCAAGCTATACTTGGTAATCCACCAGTTTTAATAGTAGATGAACCAACTGTAGGAGTTGATCCTGAAGAGAGAATAAAAATACGAAAATTGTTAAACGAATATGCTGAAAAGAATACTGTTTTATTCTCAACTCACATTATAGAAGACATAGAGTATATATGTGATAAGTTGGCGATCCTGGACAATGGAAAACTACTATACTCTGGCAGCATAGAAGATTTGTTAAAGTCTGTGCAAGGGAAAATTTATGAGGTTAGATTCAATACAAAAGATGAATTACACAAGTTTGAAGAAGGTCATACGGTGATTTCCTTTAAGCGAGATGATACGCAAGTACGGGCTATTGTGATATGTGAAAATGATGTAGAGCTAAGCAGCATACCATATAAGCCTACATTAGAAGAAGCCTATGTTTATTTGACAACTATTAAGGGGGAAAAATAATGAACGCTATTAAGCTAATATGGTTTGAGTCAAAAAAACAAATTAAAAGCTTTCCCTTTATCATCATTTTAGTGTTGCTCACAGTATTTTCTTTTACACAAATGAGTGAACTCTTCCATCTACCTGTGAACGGTGAAAGCGATATACAGGCATTAGATCGTGCTGGTGAACGAGATTTTATTACTGTGTCCACCACGGACGAAGAGCTAAAAGAGAAGACAATTCAGTATTTGGAGCAAATGATCTCTGCTGGAACTATATCTGATGAAAATGCAAAAGAATTTGAACCGGTATTGGCAATGCTCCAAGATGATAACTATACCTTCGATGACATTTGTTTAGCTATGAAAGATAATAGCTATATATTTCCTTGGCTGACGGCAAGCAAAAGCCAATTTGGAAATCGGTTGGGCACCGTGGATGAAGTAAACAGTAATATTCAAGCAGAACTAGGTACAAAAGGATATAGTCCTATTTTATTGGAGAAATATATTACTTATATGCAAGGAATATCTGCCTTTTTGATTTTTCCATTATTCCTTTTATTGCTTATTAGAGATTATCGGAGCAATATGTATGAAGTAGTTTATGTGCAGCCCTTGTCTCCAACTAAATATATCCTTAATCGTTATCTGGGGATTTTTATTCCCTTTATGCTATACCTATATCTGTTTGGGGTAATACTAAATCTTGTTAGTGTATTTCGCTTTATTAGTGCTGGCTATAATGTTTTATATACACCATTTATCAGTTACTTCGTTATATACCTATTGCCAACTATTTTCTTTTTTAGTTCTTTGATAATGCTTCTTATGTTACTCATAAGGAAAGTGGTTGCCGTATTTCCAATATATATTCTGTATATTATATTCAACATGACACCAGGTATATTTAATGATACTAGTAGTTGGATCAGAATAGTGAATCCGATCATACGCTTGGATGGAGATGCCATAACCATAAGTGCTCTTATTGCCAATCGCTCTTTTTATATAGTTTTAGGCGTTGTATTTTTATTGCTATCATGTAGTGTTTATCGGCAGCTACGAACTAATTTAAAGAAGGTTATAAGTATATGAAATATGAATTTAAAATTTTATATTCTCCTATAAAGTGGATTAGCTGTTTGGTATTGGTAATATTGATACCATTGGTCATGTATGTTCCAACATATTTTGACTTTGTAAACGTATCGTCAATTTATATGCCATTCGTAGGTATTGTTCTTTTCTCTGATATTAACTTATTATATAAGGAAAGTCATACCGAAGAAATAATGTATTTGACAAATAAAAAACCGATCAAATTTTTTATGGAACGCTATTTGATTACAGTAGCACTTCTCATTGTTTTTGTTATTGTAGAAAATATCATCTTTCGGATAATACAGCAATTTCAAGGCGAAGTGTCTGCTGAACCTATTTCTATAATAAGTGCCATCGCAATTGTGATAGGTGGCTGCTTGTTTGTATCAGCTATATCCATGACAATCAGTACGATCTTTAACAACGTTTATATTGGTTATGGATTTTCTGGTATTTTCTGGCTATATTGGAATATCAATTGCCAAACAGAATCAATTATAAATCCGTTTCCATTTATAGCTAATCCTACTTTTTATGAAAAGCACTTAGTACTTATTTATATCATTACGGCGGGGGTAATTCTCGTAAACTGCTTTTTATGTACAAGAAGTCCTTTCTATTTTGGCGATAAAATAAGAAAATGCTTTTATCATTAAATAACACTTTTATGAATAAAAATGGGAAATCGTTAAAACGCTGTGTTTTTTACGATTTCCCATTTTTGTTCGACAATTTAAAATATACTAATCCAAATTTTGCTGCTGTGTTATAATCCTATTTTTCCGATCAATACCAAGAATATGTTCTACAGTTTGTTTTGCAATCAAGTATTCCTGCATATCCTTTCTCACTTGTCGATATTCAGCATAGGCTTCCTTTTTTCCTGATAGAAGGCGATGATACTCTTCATTCAGAGATTGCCTAGTAGGAACCTTTTTACCAGGAAGCTGATCAAAGGTTTGCTTCGCTGCTTTATGAATCTGGATTTCCTCACGATGTTCTTCAAAGAATTTTCTGCTGTACCCGGATTTTCGATAGGCTTCATATACTGGACGGGTCCTGGAATAGTTATTGATGTGTGTTAGAAGAGTTCCAATTTCGACCATTCGCTTTTCATTCGCTTTAATGGTATTGGATAACTCCGCAAATCGGTTACTGAGCTGCTCTGTTAGCGCAGTTAATTCTTCATAATTGTTGATTCCCCTTTCTTTCAAAAGGCAAACAGTCCGAGCAGCTTCTTTGCGGTTATATTTTTTTGCCCACCGCTCGTAGCCTGCTGATTTACCTTCAGCCATTTTCTCTTGAATATCTATTAGCAGATTAAATTCTCTTTGTGCATGAACCTGCTTGCTGGCTCTGGCTATTTTTTGAATTGATTTGCCGGACAAAGCTGCGATTATATCTTCGTGGCTGTACCCCTCTCCAAGGGAGCGCAGACGAATAAATCGCTTCTCCTCACTATGCCGGAAAGCCGGTTGCTTTCCATCCTTAAATTCATACCCAAGCTCTGAAAGCTGAAGAACAAAATCCGAAAAATCTTTTGGTTTCTTTTTTAATATCTGGTCGATTGCCGCACACAACTCATCACGCTTGGTACGCTTTTGGGGAAAGGTCGTTCTCTTGACCCGTTCCCGGTATGGCTTTGGCTCTATGACTGATAAGCCATGCTCAATACAAACCATATCGCTTAATCGCTGAACCGCAAGCCCGGAAAGAAAAAAGTTCTTGAATTTACGGGTACAGTCCAGAGAGGTCGAGTTATAAATGATATGGTTATGGATATGAGAACGATCAATATGTGTCGCCACGATAAAGGCGTGTTTTCCTTTTGTCCAGCGCATCGCTGTTTCATATCCGACTTGGTTTGCTTCTTCCGGAGTAATCTCTCCTGGCTTAAATGACTGGCGTATCTGATAGGCAATGATGTCATTTTTCTGCTGTCTGCCTGTGATATGCTGATACTGTCTTTTGGTCAGAAGAAATTCTTCATCGGCTGTTTTCGGGTCACATTCATAAGAGCTGATATATTTTCCATCTTCTGTTTTCGCAGCATTTTGGGAATAATCTGTACGATCTGCCAGACACTGCGCTACCGTTTTTCCCTTGTTAATATGAAGGGCAATCAGTCTTGTTGCCGCCATTTTCTCACCATCCTCTCAAAAAATAAGACTGCCCGCAGGCAGCCTTACAACATATTTTCTTATGAAAAGATAAAATCACGAAGGTTTCCCTTTATGCTTTCTCCAATCTCCTGAAATACAACAAAGAGAAACAGTGCCGCATAGATCGCCAAGCCGATTCCCACAAGAAGGGCGAGTTGCAACCACAGGGACTGAAAAACACAATAAATACTGCATCCGATGATATACAGAATCAGTGCACCTATGAAAAAGGACGACAGCTCAAATGCAATTTTTGCCAACAGGCAAACAAGACCTAAAACCAGTAATACCGGCAGCGCAATCAGTTTCAAGATAATCTTCAAGAAAAAACCAAGGATTTTCACGATCACACACTCCTTTCTGTTTTTATTGTACCGCCTTGCGACTGATAACACAACGATGTCAATATGTACGGCTGCGGCATTTTCTGCCACAGCCCTTTTTTATGATTACTGAATACTGGACAGTCGCACCAGCACCTCCTTCATATCTGTCCAGATTTCCTCCAATCGTTCCTGCAAATCCCTGATGTCCGACTCATAAATATTGCCGGTTTCATTGGCTCTTTTAGCATACTGATTCAGGTTGTTGCTACATCTCCTCAGAAGGGAAACAAGCTCTTTCACATCTTGTAAATCCAGATTGATGCAGTATCCATCCAGAGCCATCTTCCTCAGATATGCCCCCATGCTCCGGATACCCAGTTCCTCCATTTTTTCATGGATTCTCTGTACTTCCTCTTTCGATGCCAGGAAGTGAACATCCTGATCCCGTCTGCCCATTACAGCACCTCCTCACGCCCACCAGATGCCCGGTATGGAGGAATATGCTCTGACTTTGCTTTCAGATCTGCCAGCACAGAAGGTTTATCTGCCTGTTCTGCTTCCTCACGTTCCGGCATGGAGTCCTCCATATTCAGAGCTGCGTCCAGTTCTGCCAGACGAGCGCTTTTTTCAGCAAGCTCTGCTTCCTGGGGAAACGGCTTGCCCAACTCCGCTTTCGTGGCTTCCTGCTGGTTCTGGAGGTTCGTCAGTTGCTCATGGGCTTTCTCCAGCTTCTCAGGGATGCTGGAGAGGGCATTATCCAGTCGGATGATATTTCCCCTGGCATCGGTTCCAAGCGATACACGATGGCTCACAGCGCCTTTCAGGGTAATATCAAAGTCATGCCGGAAACTGTCAAAGGAAAGTTCCATCTGAAAGCCACGATAACTGCCAAGAGGGATTGGCTCGGTTCCTTTCATCTCCTTGCAGGCGGCAAGAATCATTTCACCGGCATCCTCTTTTTCTATATAGTGCTTGCCCAGAATTTCCATACCGCAGAACCCTTCCGCAATCTGCGGATGAGCTGTGACCGTTTGGATGTCTGCTTCAAAGCCACGAATATAGCCTGTCTGCTTTTCAATCTCTGCAGGGAAGTATTTCAGAAGTTTATCTTCCATGCGGTACTGCTGGCTCTGGTGGTCGGCTTTTAGAACCTTAAGCCTTGCCACATCAATGTCCAAGTCCATTTTCTCTTTAATCAGCGGATTCCCGGCACACAGAGCCTTGATTTCGGCATAGGACAGAGCTTGCTCGTCCACATCGTCACAGGAACGGACAGGTGATTTCGAGGTCATAATTTGCGAGATGAATTTTTGTTTGTTTTCCAGTGTCTGATAAAGATACGCATCAAAAGCTCCCTCGGTTACATACTGATAGATCTGCACCTCCTTGTTTTGATTGCCCTGACGGATGATTCGACCATTTCGCTGGGTCATATCAGAGGGACGCCAGCCCACATCCAAGTGATGAAGCGCCACCAGGCGATCCTGGCAGTTTGTTCCGGCTCCCATTTTCTGTGTACTGCCCATCAGCACACGAACCTGACCAGTACGCACCTTTGCAAACAGTTCTTTTTTCTTTGCTTCAGAATCTGCATCGTGAATAAATGCAATTTCTTTCTCTGGCACACCGGCTGCTATCAGCTTCGCCTTGATGTCATCATAGACATTAAACGTGCCATCGTTTTTCGGGGTGGAGAGGTCACAGAACAGAAGCTGAGTCAGCCTGTCAGCCTTTTCTTCTTCCCAAATCCGCAGCACATTTTGCACACAGGCATTGAGCTTGCTTTCCGGATCATCCGGCAACAGAGGATTGATTAAACGCTGATCTAACCCCAACTTTCTTCCATCGCCGGTAATCTTGAGCATATTGTCCTCGGATGGGTCAACCATACCGGAATGAACCGCCGCTGCACGTTCCGAAAGGTCTGCTACCATGTCTTGCTGATAATCAGAAGGCTGTACAACAACCGTTTCAAATTTCGCATCCGGCACAGGAAGATGAAGCTGGTCGGAAGTTTTAATATCCGCAACTTCCTTAAACATATTCATGAGTTCCGGAAGGTTAAAAAACTTTGCAAATCTGGTTCTGGCACGATAGCCGGTTCCTTCCGGAGCCAACTCAATAGCGGTGGTTGTTTCACCAAAGGTAGACGCCCAGCAGTCAAAATGGGTCAGATTCTTCTTTTGAAGTGTCCCGTACTGAAGGTATCGCATAACCGTATAAAGCTCCGTCATGGAGTTCGATACGGGAGTACCTGTTGCAAAGATAACGCCACGCCCGCCGGTCAATTCATCCATATAGCGGCACTTCATAAACATATCCGAAGATTTCTGCGCTTCCGAAGTGGAAAGACCAGCGACATTCCTCATTTTTGTGTACAAAAAGAGGTTTTTAAAAGCGTGGCTCTCATCCACAAACAGCCGGTCAACGCCTAACTGTTCAAAGGTAACAACATCATCCTTTCTGTCAGTAGAGAGCAGTTTATCCAGTCTGGTTTGCAGGGATTTTCTCGTTTTCTCCATCTGTTTGATAGTGAAATTCTCGCCGTTCTGATATTTGAGTTCTGCAATCGCTCCCTCAATCTCATCAATCTGTTCCCGCAGCTGGCGCTCCTGACGTTCCGGAGAAAGAGGGATTTTTTCAAACTGACTGTGACCGATAATGACCGCATCATAGTCACCGGTGGCAATTCTCGCACAGAATTTCTTGCGGTTTGCCGTTTCAAAATCCTTTTTGGTTGCCACCAGAAGTTTGGCACTGGGATACAGATGAAGAAACTCATTTGCCCACTGCAAGGTCAGATGGTTGGGAACAACAAACAATGCCTTCTGGCTCAGTCCCAGGCGTTTACTTTCCATAGCGGAAGCCGCCATTTCAAATGTTTTGCCGGCACCGACTTCGTGCGCCAGCAGGGTATTTCCGCCATACAACACATGGGCAATGGCATTCCGCTGGTGTTCTCGAAGGGTAATATCGGGATTCATACCGCCAAATCGAATATGGCTGCCATCGTATTCACGAGGTCTGGTGGAGTTAAACAGTTCATTATACTTGGTCACAAGTGCTTCACGGCGGTGCGGGTCTTTCCAAATCCAGTCCCGGAACGCATCCTTGATTGCCTGTTGTTTCTGCTGTGCCAGAGTAGTTTCCTTTTTGTTCAGCACACGCTTCTGCTTGCCATCCGCATCCTCATTGGTGTCGTAGATACGAATATCTTTCAGATTCAGAGTTTCCTCCAAAATGCGGTAGGCGTTGGCACGTTCCGTACCATAGGTCGTGTATGCTGCCACATCATTTTGGCTCGGAGAACTCTTTCCGTTGATTCTCCATTCTGCTGTCAGTTCCGAAAACTTGACCTCAATCGTGCGGCGGAGATAATACGGGGTTTCAAAAGTTTCCTGCATAAACTGCTGGATATAGGCAGGGTCAATCCAGGTTGCGCCCAGACGGACATCAATCTCAGAAGCATCCAAATCCTTTGGCTGTGCCTTTTCCAGCGCCTGCACATTGATTTCAAAAGAACTGTCTTTCTGTGCCGCCATCTGTGCAATCCTCAGCTTACTTCTCACATCGCCGGAGAGATACTCATCAGCTGTCTGCCAGCCCGAAACAGGGTCATCCGAAGCCATCGGGTCTTTGAAAATCACACCTTGCAGCTCAGTTTTAATGGAATCATATTCGCCGGGAGTCCCCAGCAGTTCTGCCATATAGGGCAAATCCACCTTGCCATGCTCACCAATAGAAATCGCCAGTGCTTCAGACGGTGTATCCACGCTGTTCACTTTACGTTCCGGTTTAATGGTACGCTTAGTGAACATATCCGCTTTGCTCTTGAGATGACCATCCTCATCCAAGTTTTCCAGTGAGCACAGAAGATAATAGCTGGAATCATCAGCAAAAGCCTGACTGTTGGCTCTGTTGTTGATTAACCCATTTTTTGCGGTAAACGCATCATAGGCAGCATTCAGCTCTGCCTGTTTTGCCTGAATCATATCATCCGGATAGTCCTCCAGCTGATATTCAATCAGTTCATTTACAATGCGGCGAAGTTCCACCATGCCGCTGACACGTTCTTTGGCTTTGTCGTTGAGTTCCACTAACCGCATGACAGAGTTTTCCCGGAAATATACCTCACCGTCTACAACCGTGTAGGAGAAGTTTTTCACATCTGGGCGGGCAGGAATGGTAATCTGTTCTTTTTCCTGCCTGTCTGCTTCTTCAGTCAGCTCCGCAGGAGTATAAGTTCCCTTAATGTGAGTGACAGCTTCCCGGAGCAGCTCGGACAGTTCCGCATCCTCACGGGGGCGCACCGTCAAATCATCCTTACCATACTGGGTGCTTTCAGTAGTTAGCTCACCCAGAACCATTTCCGGATGCTCAACAAAGTAGCTGTTCATGGTGTAACCGTCCGGTGTAGTATTCAGCTGCACCCAGTCTGGCACGATGTCGATAGGGTGGTCACGCTTTTGCAGGAAGATGATGTCGGATACAACCTCTGTTCCGGCATTTGCCTTAAATGCCGTATTGGGCAGTCGAATGGCTCCCAGGAGTTCCGCTCTCTGTGCCATATATTTTCGGGCATCAGAGTTTTTAGAATCCATCGTAAAACGGCTGGTTACAAATGCAACCACACCGCCCGGACGAACCTGATCGAGCGTTTTTGCGAAAAAATAGTTATGAATAGAGAACCCCAACTTATCATAGGGCTTATCCGAAACCTTATAGTTGCCGAACGGAACGTTGCCGACTGCCAAATCATAAAAATCCCGGCGATCCGTAGTTTCAAAGCCCGCCACCTTGATTTCAGCGTTAGGATAGAGTTTCTGAGCGATACGCCCACTGATGGAGTCCAACTCCACTCCATAGAGATTGCTGTTTCGCATGGCGTCAGGGAGCATCCCGAAAAAGTTACCGATACCCATTGCAGGTTCCAGAATATTTCCTGTTTCAAATCCCATCTGTCCGACCGCATCATAGATGGCACGAATGACGGTAGGACTGGTATAGTGGGCATTCAGGGTACTGGCTCGTGCTGCGGCATATTCTTCCGGAGACAGGGCTGTATAAAGTTCTCTGAACTCCTCAGCCCAGCTTGCCTTGTTTTCATCAAAAGCATCTGCAAGCCCACCCCAGCCGACATATTGGGAAAGGATTTCCTGTTCTTCCGGAGTAGCATTTCGCCCATCAAATTCCAATTCTTTCAGGACACGGATTACATCCATATTGGCTCTGAATTTTGCTTTTGCTCCGCCCTCGCCAAGATGGTCATTTGTGATGTGAAAATTGATTGCTGGAATATCGGGACTTTCCTTTGTTTGAATCGCAGTTTCGAGCTTGCGGATAACTTCCAGAACTTCAGGATGTTCCCACCCTGCGACCTTTTTATAGTCCTCGATAATAGTATCCTGCCCGTCCTTACATTGCATGAAGTCCAAGCTACCCGGCAAAGGTTGTCCTGTGTTCATAGCTCCCAGCGCTTTCATTTGCGTGTTCGGCAATTCATGGTAGGCTCTCAGCGCATCTTCAAAAGTGCTGTATTCTTTCAGAGACAATGCCCCACGGACTTCTAGATCATTCACCACATAGTAGTGGTCGATAAAATGCTCCGGCTCGGACACAGCAACGGTGTTTTTCGGCTCTGCACCTGAAATAAATCGGGCATTGCGCTCATCCTGTTTTAAAAGACGTTCAAAATTCTCTTTGCTTTCTACCCGATAAATTGGGTACACCATTCCTAGCGGCAGCAACTGCACATCGGACGTGCCAATATCAGTGATATTGTATGCCTCTCCATCCAGAAAAACAGTATCGCCCACTTGATATGCCGGTTCCTGTATTGCTTCAAATTTAGAGCGTTCATTGTACAGCCACTGGGCAGCTTCTTTGGCAGAAACTGCCTTTTTGACCTGCTGCAAATAATCGTTTGCTTGCCATTCGCTATCAAATTCCTCTGTTACACCATCCTCATCTACATAATAATCGCCTGTTTGGTCATCCCAGATGGCATACGCAATTTTTGAACCACGATCAACATCTATTACAAAAAATCTCTCATACGGTTCTTCCTCGGATGCAATGGCTTCTGCATCCTGCATAACCTGCTGGACGAAGGGACTTTCTTCCATACTGCGCTGTTCCAGTGCTTCACGAATAGCCGCACCATCTATCTGTTCCCATTCTTCAGGTTCAGTAGGGTCATCCTGTTCCGCAACCTGTTGTTCCTGCTGATACCGTTCCAGAGCGTCCTTGTCAAAATAACGCTCCTGCTTCATCAAGGAATCAATGCGGTTGGCGACCTGAGTCCAGGAAAGCTGCACCTTATCACAGCCGCTTTTGGTGTATCGGATTCCTTTGGCATCGTGATCTTCACCACTGCCAGAAGCGCCGGAAAGTGCATGAGAGTGACCGCCTGTCCCATACTCATTTTTCAAAAAATCCGCCTTTTCTTTTGCAGAATGTTCTTCCTGCCAATATTCATAGATACGGACTTTTCCACCGGAGAAACCACTGCCTCCGGACAGGGATTCATTGATTTCATCATCGGTAATGAACTGACGGACAATCGGGGGCATGGTCATACTGCTCTGATATTCTCTGAGCGGCAGACCAAGCTCATCCAGCCGCTGTGCCAGATGTTCCAATTTATGATAATGGAATCGCAACAAAGAAGAATCCTCTCGATAGGCATCCTGAAAACGCTGGTATTCCACCATAAGAGCAGAGCGGAACTCGTTATCTGTCAGTTTGTTTGCCAGCGCCCTGGTTTCATCAGGAAAACCACCGCCTCGCAGCTTTTGTAGGGCAGTAAAATAACCCTGCTCTCTGCCTGTTTCAGATAGATCATGGACAAGATACCAAAAAGATTCCGCAACTTGTGTTCTTTCATAACCCGGAGCCTCCACCAGCTCTACATTGGTTGCGTACTCGCCATTCTCCAACAGCTTGCCGATACGCTCGGCGGCTTCCTGCCAGGATACGACCTGTCTGGACGGTGCAAAACGGGCAGTCTTTCCTCTGGCAAGATGAATACACTGCTCATCAAACCATGCGCTGACCTCTTTACCGTCCAACTTAAAACCATTGCTTCCACGGTAGAGTTCAGGCAGACGCTTTGCAATCTCCTCCGTGGATTTTCCTCTCATATATTCCAGCGCCACCATCATTCGGAGATTAGCTTCATTTCCGCCAACAGTGAGCACCTGGTCGATCTGATTTTCAGATAAAGAAAAAGCAGAGAGCGTTTTGCTCTCTGCTTCGTCAATAAAGCTGATTTGTTCTGATTCTGAAAGGAAAAGGTTCAAACTCAGCTGTTGATAAGCTCCGCTGTCACGATTTCCTCTGCCTGTGCTTTCAGGCTGTTCATGTGCTGCACCCATGCCATCTGCTGTGTCGCTTTGTCCGGTGCCGGATTCTTCTCCAGCAGTTCTGTCATCAGCTGCTCCACTCTGCGGTGCGCTGTCTCGTCGATCTCCTGGAGATGCAAGAACAGCTGCTCGCTGAGAATCAGGTCGTTCAGCAGCATCGGGTTGTTCTCTTGCAGAAACGCCCTCCGCATTCTGCCGTACTTGCCCAACGGTTTCGTTTCGGTGTTCTTCAGTTTGATGTTCGGAATCTGATAATCCCCGGCTTGTCTGTAAGTCATTTCGCTCATAATTATGACTCCTTTCCACGATTTTTGTCTGTTCAAAGGCTTCTATGGCTTTTTCAAGTTCCCCAAACATTCGGGAGCTGACCGCATTGACCGCCGTACCAAGAGCATTTACTGTCTGACGGGTATTAAAATCGAATACATTTTGAAAATCTTCATGCTCAAAATAGTTGTCCGGATTCTCAGTAATGCGGCTGTACATTGCATAGGATACGCTGTTTGCCACTGCGGTCTTAAAAGCTACCTCAATGTTATATTCATCATACTCCTCAAGGAAGCTATCTGCAACGATGTCGAGGATCGGCTTTTTGAAATCGTCCCAATACTCTCTGGCAAGGTTGATTGCGATATTTTCCAGCTGATATTCCAGAATCCCCTCTGACGGAACCTGAAAGACACGCTCCATCTCATCCATTACAAAACGGCGGTTTTCATCGGTCACTCTCCACGGTGTAATAGCCGGGGAAGAATGACGCACACCTGTGTCAGCCACATCAAAGACATACCGCAGGTACGGTTTATCCTGGTTCATCACAAAAAGGGCAATACCAGTGGAACCCCTTTTCACATAGCGTCGATATTGCTCTGTGTTCCATTCCTCATAAGGTTTGCACAGGGTAGCATTGGGACGCTGTGCATAAATCATCACCTGCTCCGGATAGGTGAAATCATAGTTCCGAGCCATCGTCGCCAGAAAAGAAGTCCAGTTCTCTCGGTTGGCAGTGATTCTATGGATTGTCTCTCTTGCCACACCGGAATAATACCTCTCTTTCGGATTCATTGTTTCCCTCCAATCTTCATAAATCCAGAGAAAGATTCAGCTTTTCAAAGGATTCATCATCCATATCCGATAATTTCTGCAAAACAGAATTGGTCAAATCCAAAAGTTCTGTTTCATCCTCCTCAAGCTGTTCTTTCATTTGCTGTAATGCTCCATACAGCCCCATTCTGATTCCCGGACTGTACAGCAGCATCAGCATTTTTTCATCCATGCTCAAATCCATCATTCCATCTCCCTCTCTGAGTGGGCTTTGGGCGGTTTGTGGGGACTGTCCAGAACAGGCTGTTCTTTTAGCTGTGCCAGAACAGAAGAACGTTCTTCCGTTGCAGGTGCTTTGCCATTATTGATAACGCCATCCAGCATCCCATAATCGTCCTCCATCGCCATCTCTGCATTTTTCAGATAGTTCTCCGGTTTCATAAATCCCAAAAGCTCCTGAAAGCCAATGGAATCTACATAATGAAACGATACCACAGTACTCGTTTTCAGTGCCACGATGTCACTGACTGACAAGCTGTGTCCCCGGAAATCTTCCGGACGCTCCACATTAAACTTCGTGTACAGTCCTTCCAACATGGCAGTCTGGTCAGTATAAGGGGAGAGCGGAGCCACATATACTACATCATAATGGTCAATATTCGGCTCTTTTCCCTGATGTTTCAGGGCTTCATAGGATTCAAAGCGTTCATAAACTGTTTCATCTGTACGGCGCAGCTGCAAAATCGCATACGCATCCGTGGTGCTGTCCAGAAACGCTTGCAGCTTCTCGTCATTATTGAGATTGCCATCGACTTCATTCCAACGTTCAATCTTTTCCTGTGACATAGATTATCCTCCTCATCGTTCCATTTCCATTTTCCTGTGCGGCGCTTTTCCCGGAGAAGCAGACTTTTCCGCAGTCTGAAGCTGCTCAACAACGGATTTCCGTTCAACAGGCGGTTCCACAGCTTCTGCACGACATCCGACCTCAAAGCATTGCTCCATCACATCTTCATATACCATTGCACGGAGTTCACGCATCTGAAGCCCGAAATCCTCCAGAATCTCCGCTCTGGCTTCCAGCATGGACAAATCAGGGGAATCCAGCTGACCGCCATCAATCTCATGAAATTCTTTATCAAAGAGCGTATAGTCATAACCATCTTCACAGGTCTGGATTGCAAGATACCGATCTCGCCCAACCTGCCATGCAGCTTCATCCCCCAGAATTTCCGGCTCCGCCTGACAATAGCTTCCGTTACGCTCCAGGAGTTCTGCAAACTGACAGATATGAAACACATTATTTCCAATCTGTGTATGGTACTCGTCAATAAACTTGCAGGGCTTAATGACTACCGTATCATCGGAGTAGTGTACCTGAATCGTTCCGCCATCCGGGATGCGGAACAGATCTCTGTAATGGCTGTCAATGAACCGGATGTCCTTTCCAGCCGGATTAAACTCATTCATCATTTACTTTTTTCCTCCGTTCTCAAAATTCATATTAAACTGCGGTTTCCCTTCCTCCGTTACTGTCATCACAACGGTTGCATCGTACATTCTGCCGGTTTTAGCAGACTTACATCCTTTGAGTTTAACCTCTCCATTGGACAGGAGCTTTTGTGCCACCGCTGATGTCAGGCTTTTTCCGATGCTCTCGAAATAACGGTTGTTTTTCCATAAGGCGAAATTGCATTCTCTTTTGGAACAGAAAAATCCTTTCTGCTGTTCTGTGACGGAGCTGCCACAGACAGGGCAGACACCCACTGTCTGTACTTCCTTTGCCATAAGCACCTCAGACCCTTTTGCCTTTTCATAGGTCTGCACCAGTGCAGAAATCATATCCTGAATTTCTTTCAGAAAGGCATCGCTGTCATATTCTCCACGCTCAATCATGAGCAGCTTTTCTTCCCAGTCAGCGGTCATGGATGGAGATTGAATCTGTTCCGGCATCACGGTTACCAGGGCGGTTCCTTTATGGGTGGAAATCAGGTGCTTGGTTTTCTTATCACCTTTACGTTCCAAAAAACCGATTCGTACCAGCTTTTCAATTGTGGCAGCACGAGTCGCCGGTGTTCCCAGTCCCTTACGTTCCGCATCTTCCGGCATTTCATCTGCACCGGCAGTTTCCATACTTTGCAGAAGGGTGTCCTCTGTAAAATGCTTGGGCGGTGATGTTTTTCCTTCTTTTACCTCAGCGGAATGGACACTCAAACCCTCACCAACTGTCAGAGAAGGGAGCTGCTTTTCACTCTCTTTATCCTTATCAGCAGGTTTTCCGGAGAAAATTTTCCATCCAGACTGTACTGTTGTTTTGCCCTTTGCAGAAAAGATATAATTTCCATCCGAAAGTTCAATCACGCTTTCGTTGTACCGGAAAGGCTCACCGACCGCACAAAACAGGCGGGTGGCAATCAACCGGAGAATTGCCTGTTCACCCTTTGGCAGATCATCCAGGCTGCATTTTATGGCTTCTTTGGTGGGGATAATGGCGTGGTGATCAGAAATCTTCTTGTCATTGATAACCTGCGCCGCATGAACCGGAACGTTTTTCACATCCTCCACGGGGAAAATGTTGAAAAGCGACTTTATCAATTCCGGAAGCATATCCTCCATATCACTTGTCAGATAACGGCTGTCAGTACGGGGATAAGTGACCAGCTTTTTCTCGTATAGACTCTGGGTATAGTCCAATGTCTGCTGTGCAGTGAATCCCAACACCCGGTTTGCATCTCTCTGTAAAGAAGTCAAATCATACAAGGCAGGCGGCTTTTCAGATTTTTCCTTATTTTCTGCCTTTGTGACAGTCAGTACCGACCCAACACACTTTCGGGCAACTTCATCCGCAAGATTTTTTTGCTTCATCCGCTCGCTAGACGCAGTGAAATCCTGAAAAGCCAGTTCTACTGTATAAAAAGGCTCCGGTCTAAAAGCTGAGATTGCAGCTTCACGCATCACGACCATTGCCAGAGTAGGGGTCATAACCCGTCCCACATTCAACGTCTGTCCATAAAGGGTAGAAAAAAGCCGGGTAGCGTTAATTCCAACCAACCAGTCGGCTCGCTCCCGGCATAATGCCGCTTCGTACAAAGCATCATATTCTGTTGACGGTTTCAGCTGTTCAAATCCATCTCTGATAGCCGAATCTTCCATAGAGGAAATCCAGAGCCGTTCAAAGGGCTTTTTGCATCCGCATTGATGATAAACCAGACGGAAAATCAGTTCACCCTCACGTCCGGCATCTGTCGCACACACAAGGCTCTCCACATCTTTTCTTGCCATCAGTTTTTTGAGAATTCCAAACTGCTTTTTGGTGCTGGCAGACACCTGATACTTCCACTGTTCGGGAAAGATAGGGAGGTCTGCATACGCCCACTTATTATATTTCTCATTGTAGGCTTCCGGCTGTGACAGCTCCACCAGATGTCCGACACACCAGCTGACCACATAACCGTTTCCCTCCAGGTATCCATCCTCACGCTTTGTCGCATCCAGCACCTTTGCAATGCTTTGTGCTACCGACGGCTTCTCAGCCAACACTAATTTCATTTGCATACGCTCCTTTCTGGAAAATAGAAAAGCAGCCCTACACCAAAATGTAAGACTGCTATGTAACAGGGGGTTATCTCCCTCATTGATGAAATATCTCCGTCATTCTTCCTCCAAATGACGGAGATAACTGAATTATTATTCCTGCAACAGCCACTCTGCAATATCGTGAATTTCAATACCTTCATAGCTGTACTTTGGATGTCTGGTTCGTGCGATAATCATTTTCGGATACGCATCCCGAATCTGCAACAACGGAGAATATTCCCTTTCAAAGGTTTCCTGACCGGAGATATTATCGCTGACCTGAATATAGATTTTCTCGCTGCCTTTCTGGGCTACAAAGTCGATCTCTTTCTGATACAGTTTTCCAACATAAACATCGTAACCACGGCGCAGAAGCTCAATGCAGACCATATTTTCATAAACTCTGCCGTAATCCATGTTTCTGCTGCCCAGGATTGCATAACGAATCCCCGTATCACACAGATAAAACTTCTCGGAGCTTTCCAGATACTTCTTGCCACGAATATCATATCGCTTAATATCATAGAACACGAAAGCGTTGCACAGATATTTGATATATTTGCCCACTGTTACGTGACTTGTCGCTATATCATTCGCATTCAAAAGCTGACTGACCTTGTTCGGAGAAGTCAAATTGCTGATATTGTCCATCAGGAACTCGCTCAGTCTTTGCAAAACGGTTGTATCAGATAAAGCGTATTTCTGCACCAGATCTCTTGTAACAATGGTTTCATATACTTCCTTGATATAGGTGATTCGATCTCTTTCGTTTGGATAGGCATAAGAGCCAGCCAAACCACCTTTGAAAGAGTATTCATCAAAGAGCTTATCTTTGTCGGTGACATTATCGTAGTATTTGCAGTATTCCTGAAAACTGAATGGGAACACATGGATTTCAATATATCGTCCGGTAAAAAGGGTTGCCAGGTCAGCACTTAGCAGGAAGGCATTGGAACCGGTCACGTAAATGTCATACTTGCCTTTGGAATAAAGGCTGTTAATAGCCAACTCAAACTTCGGGCACATTTGAACTTCGTCAATAAAGAGGTAATTGGTTTTGCCTTCTGCATAATGTTGCTCCACATAGGAATGGAGAGCGTGATATTCCTTGATTTCTTCAAATTCCAAATCCATGAAGTCAATGAAGATGATATTGATATTCTCGCAATTTGTTTTCAGGTGTTCCATGTATGCCTGCATCAGCTTGGACTTACCGGAACGGCGAATACCTGTGATGATCTTGATGTCCGGCGTACCATTCAACTCGATGATTCTATCGAGGTATTTTTTTCGCACAATCGTTTTCATATATCCACCCGCTTTCAAAAGTTGATAATTTTTTGAGTTTTGAAACCGAACTCTTACTCTCATTATACCGTCTCAAAATAGTATATGCAAGATGTCGCTTTCAAAAACGCATGATTTTTTATTTTTTGAAAGTAGGTATGTAACGGGCAATCCGAAGATTGCCCCAGGCTCAATGCCTGACTTCCATTACACAGGTTCGTTGTCCTCACTGTCAGAAATAATGTCGCCATCATCTTCCTCGACATAGCCATAATCCTCGTCATCGTCCACATAATCAGCATCCGGATCAGGCTTTTCCTGGTTTTTTTCTTCTTTCTTACCCTTGAGTTTTTTGAAAGCAAAAAAGCCACCGCCACCGGCAAGCAGAAGAATCGTCAAAATAGCAGGAAGAACATTGGGTTTCTTTTCAGGTTCCGGTTCTGGCTCTGGAACTTCTGTGTCCGGCTCTGGCTTCGTTTCCGGTTCTGGAGTCGGAGCTGTTTCCTCAATCGGTTTCAGCTGCTTCAGTTCTTCCTCATCCATCAACTTCATCAGATCCGCTTCATCTACCTGATTCAAGAAGTGAACCGTTTCCTTACCCTCATCGTCACGGTCAATAATGAGATAGAAATAATTGCCGGTTTTCGTCACAACCGTAATAAACTGCTTTCCCGCAGAAGGGTGTTCTCCCTCATCATCCACCAGCGTCATATTGCCATCCGGAGTAAGCGGCTCCATCGGCTCGCTGGATTCCGGGACGGTTTCCTCTGTCTGCTCCTGCGTAGTTTCAGCAGGAGCCTCAGAAGCATAGGCAAATGCCGTTGTGGAAAACATCCCGATGCTCAAAAGCAGCGCCATACAGGTAACGCCCAAATACTTAATTTTCATGTGTAGTTTCCTCCTCTGTTACAGATTGAATCGTTTCCGGTTTCGGTGCGGAATCTTCCGCAAACATTTTAAGAAGTTCGGAAAGCTGGTCAGGGGTCAGGTTGGCGGCGTGCACCATCTCGTGAATCTCGGAGTTTTCCTCCTCACGGTATCTGCGCTCCAAATCCTTTACCCTAGAATCCCATTCCGCTTTCTTTTTTCGTGCCTTTGCAAGCTCTGCACCGAGCTTTTCTAATTTTGCACCCATAAAATTCTCCTTTCCGGCAATTTAAGGAATTCTGCCAAAGCAGTAAAAGTGCTGCTGCCAATAATTTGTTTCGATGGAAGCATAAGAAATCGGATCTCCGCAGTGAATCATCATCCCATTCCCCACGTAAATCCCCACATGAGAAGCGCCCGACGTGCCGTAGGTTCCCTGGAAGAAAATCAAATCTCCTGGTTTCGCTTCCGAAGGCGGAATAATATCACACAGGTTTTTTAGTCCATTTGCAGTTTGCCTGCCGACACCCCAGCCATTGCCGCAGTTATTGATGACCCAACTTACAAAACCAGAGCAGTCAAAGCTGGTAGAAGGGGAGGAACCGCCCCAAACATAGGGATAACCAAGATACTTCTCCGCCTCCCGTATCATATTGGCGAATGCGGTATCTGTCAGAGCTTCGCCGGGAATATCATAGTCGGTGTATTCACCGCCACCTCCGGGAGCAGAGGAAACATCCTCACCAAACAAATAGGAGCGATTGCCCAAAGTTTCCAACAGCACCTCATATCGCTCAAGCTGGTCTGCGCTCAGTCCGGATGAGCGAATCACATTTCCGAGTCCGTGGTTGGTCAGTGTAACATTCAGAATCCGATATTCATAATAAACGGTAGAAGTGTTGCCATCTTCATCCGTGGTTGTATAAGAGCGTATCTCCACCTCCTCATCCAACTCCAGGTCATACTGTGCGTCAAACAATCGGGCAAGCTCTGCCTGCACTTCTTCACGGGTGTAGTCCTCAAAGATAACTGTCAGATAGGCTGCAAGTTCATAAGGGTTGTGTCCGATCTCATCCAAAGAATAGCGATATTCATCATACCCTGAATGAGTGGACTCAATATTGTCTACCTGGCTTCTCAAATCATTTTCCAAAGCCGTATAATCTTCATCTGCCCCCAGAATATCCTCATCTTCCGCAGTAAAAGAAGTCCCCAGCACCACCTGAGTTCCTCCCTGGAACATGGTAGAGCAGGCGGAGAACATTCCGGATATAACCATGAATAACAGTCCTATTGCCAGAATCCAGAGCAATGCTGTCTTGTGTGATACACAAAAATCGGTAATCTTCTGTGTCAGACTTTTTGCTCCTTTTGCAGTCTTTTCCGCACCCTTTGCCGTAGCCTTTCCGCCTTTCCCGGCTCGTGCTGCGGCATATTCTTTCTTGATATTATGCTTTTGCTGCCACCGGGAAAGGGGATTGGAAGAAGCATTGGGATTGTCCTTTTTGAACTTTTCAAACAGCGCATTCACATTTGCCTTATCTGATTTGCTCACCAGTTTTTCTGCCTTGTCATAGGCTTTGAGCTTATGACTGTAAACCGCATGATCGGCAACATGGTAAGCAGTTTCCGCACCAAGCTCTGTCTGATGGGCTGCTTGAACGCCCACATTATCATCCTCATATCGAGAGATAGATTTGTGGACGTTCGCAGACAGGGTATCTACCGGCGCATGGGTTGCCATACGCTTGATGCCAGAAGGTTTTGGGGGAATATCATCTGCCTTTGCCTTGCCAAAACGAAGTTTTGCAGTTCTGCTGGCAGTAATATCAGAATCCTGACGCAGTTTCCTGTGTCGTTTCGGAGTGATTTTATCTACCGCTTTTTCTGCCTTCGCTGCAGCTTTTTCCGCTTTTCCAGCAGCCTTTTTTACCGCATCGCTGGACAAATCATCCTCAGTAAAACGGAGTCGGGTAGGTCTTTTCGCCATCTATTACCCCTCCTTTTCTTTGGATACCTCAGACAATTTGGTGGTCATGATACGATACAGCTCGATGTCCTTCGGGAAGCGATCAACAAACGGCAGAATCACATTACCATAGAACAAAAGCCCTTCGCCCTCACCGGAGTTCGTGACATAGGAGAGCTGATGGGGAGAGATATTCAGACGCTGAGCCAGAATGGTTCTGTCCTCGCTTGCCTGGTTGAGCATATAGATGAAGTCCGAATTTTCCAGAATGTTGGCAATCTCCGGACTGCGAAGGAGGTCTTTTACGTTCTGGGTGATACCTGTCGGAATACCGCCCCATTTACGGAATCGCTTCCAAATTTCAATGGAATAGGTTGCTGTCTGTTCCTCTTTGAGCAACAGGTGAAACTCGTCGATATAGTAGCGAGTAGACTTACCGGCACTGCGGTTAGCGGTCACTCGTCCCCATACCTGATCCTGTACCACCAGCATACCGATTTTCTTGAGCTGATTTCCTAATTCCTTGATGTCGTAACACACCAGACGATTCTGAATATCCACATTGGTTCTGTGGTTGAATACCTTGAGAGAACCTTTGACGTAGATTTCGAGAGCAGTTGCCACATGGTGTGCTTCTTTTTCTTCCTGTTTCAGAAGGGCATTGTACAAGTCCTCCAGAATGGGCATATTTTCCGGTTTTGGATCATCAAAATACCGCTGATAAATCTGATGCACACAGCGGTCAATAACTGTCTTTTCGACCGGCTGCAATCCGTCCTTACTGCCTACAATCAGTTCACAAAGGGACAGGATAAAATCAGCTTTCAATGCCACCGGATTATCATCCTCTGAATAATTGATGTTAATATCCATTGGATTGATATAGTTGGTGCTGGAGGAACTGATTTTCACGACCTGTCCATGGAACTTGTGCACCAAGGCGGTATATTCTGCTTCGGGATCGCAGATGATAACATCATCATCCGTTACCAGAAATGCATTGGTGATTTCACGTTTGGCGCTGAAAGACTTACCGGAACCAGGAGTACCCAGAATCAAACCATTTGGATTTTTGAGCTTCTTCCTGTCCACCATAATCAGATTGTTCGACAGTGCGTTCAAACCATAATAGAGTGTTTCTCCATCTCCCTGGAACAGTTCCTGTGTAGTGAACGGCACGAAAATAGCCGTAGAACTGGTAGTCAGTCCACGGCGAATCTCGATCAGGTTTTGTGCCAGGGGCAAGCTGCTCATCAGTCCCTGTTCCTGCTGAAAATCCAGACGCCGCAGATTACAGTTGTGCTTCTGAGCAATACTCTGTGCCTGGAACACATTGTTTTCCAGTTCCTGCTCAGTGCGTCCGGTATTCATAATGAGGAATGTGACCATGAACATACGCTCATTCTGGCTTTGCAGCTCTTTCAGCAGTGCTTTGGCATCTTTACCATAGGTGGCAAGATCGCTTGGAATGATGTCCATGTCATATCCTGCACGAACCGCCTTTTTCTGTTCCTCAATTTTACTGCGGTCAAGCTCTGTGATGGTGCGCTTGATGGTTTTGATGGCGGCAGTCTGGTCTACCGACTGAATGTGCATGGTTACAATCTGACTGGATTCCATATCCAGAAAATCTGCCAGCATCCGGTCGCTGAGATCAGATGCCGTAATGGACAAAAAGGACATGGAGCCATACAGACTGCCCATCTGAAAGGTACGGTTGCTTTTGAATGCGAAAGCAGTAGGAGCAATAAAGTCCTTTACGGAAAGACCGGATTCCACCAGCCACTTCCAATCAAAAAAGAACTTATCATCGTCTCCCATGTGGAACATAGCGTGCATCAGGCGCAACCGCTCTTTACCATCCATCGGAGTTGCAATAACACCCAAGCGACGGAAGTTGTTGAGAAGGTCATTTTCAATATGAGCCAATCTCGGTTTTGCCTGACGCATGGACTCTGCCTCAATACCGAAGGTCAGATATTTTGTCTTGGTCAAGCCATTGTTTCCCTGAGAAAGCTGCTTTTTGAGCACCTGGCTGTACTCCGCACGAACGGGATTGAACTCATCCTTCTTAAACGGGATACGGACACTTTTTTCAAAACTCTCCGCATCAGTCCCCATGTTCATAAAAGATAGCTCAAAGTGAATGGAACTATCGAAAAAATTGAGGAAGCTGCACCATTCATCAAAAATAGCAGTTTTGTCCTCCTGCTGTGCCAGCTGGTAGTTGATGTCCTGGAACTGAATGGTCTTTGTGTAGTAACTGTCTGTCACACGACAAATTCCATCCGGGAACATTCTCTGAAACGGAATAGACTGCTGGGCGGTCTGCGGAATACCGTTATCTTTTTTCGCCCGTTCAATGACTGCTTTAACCTCTCTCTGTTGTTTCCGGTTGAGATGAGCAGGCATTTTTATTTCTCTTGCCTGTTTTTTCTTCTGGAAAAACAATTCGTTCTACCTCCTTTTCCAGCTGGTACTGACGAAGCAGTACATCATAGTAATTATCGGTCTGATACGGTCTGATTTTTGGTCGTACAAACTTTGCCTGAATGAAATGGTGTGCAATCACCTCAAGCGGCTGCCCATCTTTTTCGTACATTGCCAGGAAGAACAGCGGAAGCATGACGATAATCATGCCCAATGCTGCCAGACTAACATTGCCAGAAGATTTGAGCAGAAAGAAAAACGGCACTCCAATGAGCGCCGCTGCCCCAAAGCAAATGAGCTGCCGTTTTGTCAGGTTAAAGAACACCTTGGATTTTACCCTCGTTAGGTCACGAGGAACGGGAATATATGCTGCCAAACCAAAACCTCCTTTCTGTTAGTGTGCATTGAATACGCTCTTTGCAAGCGTTCCTGTCTTAAACAGGGTAAAGCAGAGCAATACGGTGTAGCCCATGATGCCCCAAATATCCGCAATAATATCATCTGTAAATGCAAGGGACTGTACCAGTACCGCATAAATGCCGACACAGATGATGATTAAGAATCCCTGAAAACCGAGAGCAAACAGGGAACGCAGATAGTTTTGCCCAATTTGATTTTGTTCCCGGTTTGCAAAGGTCGAAAACGGAATAGGAGCAAGGCTGACGGCTAAATAAATTTCAATCATTCTGCCGTAAACAATAATGAAAATCACAATGGCAAGAGCAGACATGGTAATCTGTACCACAAATGATTGCAGCAATAAGCCAATCAGCGGACCTAAGCCCATACCCTGAAGTGTTTCTTCCAGCGCTTCCAACCCAGAAGCATCTATGGCGGTATCACCGGCGATAATACCGCCGCTTGCATTTACAACGTGTTGTGCCACATCGAAAACTGCCATTGTGATATTGAATGTGTTAGTGATGAGCATGACCGCAACAAAGGTTTTGAACACCCATTTGAAAAAAATCCATGTTTCAAAGTTTGCCAGATTGTTGTGGTCGATTATCAGCTGAATCAGCTCATAACAGGCAATAAAGGTGAGAATCAAACCTGCAATGGGAATGATCACTGATTCGGAGATGTTGCGAACCATAGCAAAGATTTCCGGAGAGAAACTCTCCGGAGTTCTGCCCACGGAGGTTGCTATCTCGCCAACTTGATTGTTGACGGACTCAAACATCCCCGACAGATTCCCCATAATAGCACTGATGAGCATTTCTTTCAGCCAGTCTGTGATCTGTTGGAGTATGCTGTCCAAAGGCGATTACCTCCTTGTTTTGTGATTAACCGAACAGTCCGGAGAGCAGAGGTACAAGGGTGGTGCCGATGAGGGCAACACCGCCGCCAGCCATGAGCTGTTTCATACCCTGGCTTTTAGCTCCGGGATTGTCATTTCCATATCCTTCCAAAAGATTGATGACGCCCCACGCGCCCAAACCGGCGCCCAGCGCAACAACCAAAATCTGCAGGGTATCAATAGCAGAAGTGAAAAAACTCATATAGGGTAATTACCTCCTTATCAAATGAAAAATAATGTTGTGGCCGTTTTTGGCCTGAAACGAAAAAAACCGCCCGCTGCTTGAAAAGAGAACAAACAGCGGGCGGCGAACGCAGGCGTATATCCTGTGGACTGTGAGTAAATTCAGGAGAATCACGGCTCCTTACCAATAGGCACCTCCTTAAAATGGGCATAAAAAAACAAGGCCCGCCGAAAAGAATGGGAAACTTGCAGATCGGCGGGCCTATTCGGTATCGTCTGCGGATTCTTCCGCCAGCTCGGACGGGCTGATCTCATAGTTGAGGAACAGATCGTCCGGCCTCACCCGCAAGCGGGTAGACAGGTATTTCTCTATATCGAAAGTGTTCTTCGGGTTGAAATCTGAAAGGTACTTATAATTGGGATGTTTTGTAATATCGTACTTTCTGGACAGGAAGGGCCGGACGCCGCGCACCTGCAGCAGACACTTCCCGCCGTCCATCACGGCAAGCTCGTCCATGGACATCAGATCTTTGCCCAGCTTTTGGAAGTTCTGGCCGTGGGATTCCTGCGTGCCCTTCGTGACGCTGGTGTTATACATATCAATGGTTTCTTTCCCCAGCAGGGAGTTCCAGCTTTTCAAGGTGGTTTCCTCC